>Ga0105246_10002723_pt1 | contig 10690 bp, 9 predicted proteins | sample KBSM64metaG_FD_99694 | JGI IMG/M metagenome (GOLD analysis project Ga0105246, IMG submission 99694) | Miscanthus rhizosphere microbial communities from Kellogg Biological Station, Michigan, USA - KBS M6-4 metaG | ecosystem: Host-associated > Plants > Roots > Rhizosphere > Soil | place: Michigan...
CGTTTGCAGCAGCGAGTTTTCATATGAAATTAGGGTTTACATGATATCGTTATAAAAATAAATTTGACGTATAGATCAGTACAGGACAAGACAGCAATTAGCACTGGTAGAATAGGCTAAGATTCATTTGATTGTTCTAGCCAAGTTTGTCTCCAATTGTACGAGTGCATTCCAACTCAATAATCTGGAGATTAACTCCTCTCAGCATAAATAAATTAGCTTATTGGTCCAAGGAGTAAGCTAACCTAGCAGAACCAACCTCTACCTAGAATAGAGATAATATTGCGGTAAAAGATGATTAGGATTTGCGAATATGCGTTTTTATCTTTTCCACTAAATCTGGCTTCATTATATCTTCTTCCTTGTAACCATGATCTTTAACTGCATGCTGACCTGCATCTTTCATTAGGTCTTCCTCAGTTTCGCCCTTCGCAACAAAATCGCAGTCACATCCCACTTCACGGCATGATACTGTTAACATTGACTATACATAGCAATCAGCCCTAATAAACTTAAATTGTTTTGGCATTTATCCACCACAGGCTGCCAGCGCTATTACATTTTCACGTTCCGTTCATAATATCTCTTGTATGGCTAGGTGTAGAAATGAGACAGTGGTTTGTGCTTTCAAGTTGGACTAGACGGTATGAGCGGTATAGGGAGTTACAGAGAAAAATTGACCAGAAATTGGACTACAATGATGATAGAGGCGATAAAGATAGAGGGATATAGGCAACAATGACATCTCTTTGTAGTAATAGTACAATAAGCAAAAAGCCAGCATGCAGGAAGGATTAATTGAAGCAATGAGGTTTGATATAGAAGAAGGTAACCTTTGTGACTATTTGCTAGAAATTGTAGGTAGCAAAGACGGTAAAAGATTAACCCTTCTCTCCTCGCTCCACTTTCGCCCGACCTTAAAGACAATGACCCATATTTGCTTATTATAGATGCAGGTATCATAGTTACATATTTTTGTGAAATGACACTGAATCTTATGTAGCTGAACATGCATGCAAAACCTTGTGAATATCTGTGGTTAGTATCGTCATTCAATTTTTTATTGTTTAGCACCTGGTCGCCAATGTATTTTTTCTTTAACTCCTTGCTTTGAGGATCTTTCCACTAAGCATAGTATTAAGATACGTGCTTTAGTTCGCACATCTCTTTTCAGACCTTGATATGCCCTTTTTAGTTGCATTACCTGTATTGGCAGGTGCAGTTTATTCATCTCAACCTAGATCGTGCCAATTGTTTAAGTTATTCTATATTGTAGAAATCAGTTCTTTATGCTACATCATTCTCAATGCATTATAATAAGAACTCGTACATACGCCTCCCGATGATTTTCCAAAATTTATAACTCATGATGTGAGGATAGGTAGGGGTTGTTGAATAGAATGCAACTGAAAACAATAGTAATTATATCATATAGTTTGAATATGTGTCATGTATTTGGGAATACATAGAGCTCTAGTATTTCAAGGAGGGGGTTCACTTGGAGCGTACGAAGCTGGGGCCTACAAAAGTATCAATGAGGAACTTTCAGGATTCTTCAGAAAAGAAGGGAGGGAAAACGAACCAACATTTCACATAGTCGCTGGGACCTCGATTGGGGCTATAAATTCTGCTATATTGGTAAGCTTTGTAAAGGAAAATAAAACGTGGGAAGGATCAGGCGAAAGATTAGTAGATTTTTGGGAATATGTATCTAAACAATCATCGGTTGATAGCATGCCATATTTCACACATTATTGGGATTCTTGGCGTAAAGTAAATAAACATATTGCATCAGGGGAAGCTGCTAGAAGATATTTTAGTACTAAGGAATTTATTTTTAAAGGAGTTCCTAATGTATTTATACCAAAGACGCCTTTACCAGACACGAGATTTTTTGACCCTTCAAATACGTGGTATGTTTATGATAATAAACCATTAAAGGCAAGCTTGGAAAGGTTCGCAAAGTTTCCTATTTCAACGAGCTTCGAAAATGATGAACCACGACTCTTGTTGGTTGCCGTAGATGTACAGGAAGATACTGCAGTGGTTTTTGATAGTTACGAAAAAGAAGATGGAACAAGGAAGTCAGAATATGGCAAATATGGTAGAATGAAATCAGACGGTTCTGCAATCGATTCAGAGAATAATGAAGGATTTGAACACGTTATAAGATATAATAATGGAATAACAGCAGACTTCGTATTAGCAAGTTGTTCGGTTCCAGTAAATTATGATTATACGAGACTAAATGTAGAAAACCACACATTGGACTTACGAAAGCCAGGCCACAACACACAGGCCGAGAGTAATAATGGGCCCTCTTCAAACGTCAGTAACAGCTTGCGCTTCTTCTGGGATGGTGGTCTACTAGCTAATACACCTTTAAGGCAGACCATCCTTGCTCATAGACATTATTGGTTTAAAGTAAAGAAATTGGAAGACAACATACCCAGACTAAAATTTGGTATAATAAATCTTCATCCGGCTAAACAAGAATATGTTCCTTCTGATTACGATAGTGTTGTTGATAGGAAGAACGATATAATATATCATGATAGAACAGAATTTGATGAATTTGTTGCTGTTCTCGTATCAGATTACGCAATGCTCGCTAAGTCTCTAATTAAGCTGGCCGAGGACAATGGTGCAAGCAAAGAAGCATTGGAAAAGATTTTGAAGGAGAAAACTAATGCTGTTTTTCTTGCTACTGGTAAGCATGGATTATACGGCGATTTGCTAAAGGGTAGAGTTGATGTTGATTTTGTTGCTCGTTTGGAGCGAAAGAACGATAGTCATACTATTTCAAATAAAACATTTGACTTTTCAAAGACTACGATCCAACAGCTAATCCAAGATGGATATGAAGAGACCAAGGAACAGATGAAACAAATTCTCGCCGATTTAAAAAAAGAACTGTCTGACACATAGTGATTTAGTCTGCATCGCAGTAGCCTACACACATCATTTTTCAAGAACTAGTACATTATTAAGGATGGACAAATAGATAGTTAATTTTAGAAGAGTTTACTTCACTGAGACAGAATCTGATGTAGAGATACTCTTGTTCCTATACTAGATGTTCCATTCGATAGGCTAGCGTTTACTCCTTTTCTGTGTATCATAAACAAAAGAATCTGTAGGTTAATGATTAGCCAGTAGTTAGGCTTGACAATCTTTATCCAAGGTTGTGCAGTTTCGTTATATGGTCATTTGGTATATTAGAATCAACATAAAAGCGCTGGTACAGTAATTGAAGGCCTCTTGATTAGAACACTGCTAGAAAGTGTGTTCAAATTCTTGAATACATTACGTTTTTTGCAAATTACGGCATGCGGATATAGTTGGGGGCGAGTACTTTTTACTTACAAGTTCCACTTATGTACCATAAATTGTATCCTTACATTAACATTCTTCGAGAATTTCGGAATATCCTACATATGGAGGGTGATATCTGAACCAAAAATATAGAATAAACCATCGCGGGATCCTATAAACATCATATTATTTGCAATGGCTGCTGAAGAGTCCACCATATTCATTGTTGGAAATTTCCAGGTTTGTTTTCCACTATTGATATCTAACCCGTAAATATAAGAGTCGAGCGAACCGAAAAACATTACAGCATCAAATTCAGATATGGCTGGAGATGACCATATTTTATCCCCTGTTTCAAAATTCCATACCACTGAGCCATCTTTGACCTGAAAACAATATATGTTATTATTAGATGTTGCAAAGAATGCCTTATCCTTTATCGTAGCAGGGGAAGCCATTACAGGTTTTGTTATCTGTTTACTCCATCTTATCTTTCCTGTAGATTGATTCAAACAAAACAGTCCTCCATTATAAGTTCCAATGAATAGTAATTGGTATTCCTCATCGAAAGATAAACACGGTGACGAAGATCTAACCTTGCCATTCAACCTTGTTTTCCATAGCAGTTTTCCATCTATATCTAAACAATAGAGGAATCCATCATCAGACCCTATAAATATTTCATTTCCGTTAAATGATGGAGAGGACCATACCTCTCCACCGGTTTCAAACTTCCATCTTACATCCCCACTGCGTCCTTCGAGAGCATAGACAGCATTATCTATGGAACCCACAACTAACATCACGTCATCGACCAAACATGGAGAAGAAAAAACTGGACCAGGAATTTCATATCTCCAAATCTCTTTCCCATTATTCGTATCGATTCCAAACACAAAATCTTTTCCTATTCGAGATGTACCGTCAATCCAAGAATCATTGGTAGCAGTCACCAAAATATTATCGTAAATTAAGGGCGACGAAACTAAAGGACTTTTAATGTCTAAATGCCATTTTCTTTGCTTTTTGACAGGATTTAATGCAAGAATTTGCCCTGTTATAGTTAAAACATATAATGTCCCTTGTGCAAATATAGGAGATGAGACAATCGGTCCGACTTCTGTTACCCATGAAAGCGAAGGTTTGCGATGTATCCTCGAAGAGGATGCTCCTGTCCGCATGGAGTTTCCTCTGAACATCTTCCATGACTCCTTATCGGATATTCCCAATGGTTCTTTACAGTCCAATATTCTTAACTCTCAATATCCTATAAGAATACATTGCCAAAGAACATTTACGCAGAAGATTAATCTAACAGTCTAACCGTGGGGTCGCATACATTTACTTAACATATAATACCAAATAGCAAAGTGAAAGGCACTTGTCAATGTGAACTGATTTTCAACAAACTTCCGCATCATGTTGTACACAAACAGCCTTAACTCGATACATGACGGTCAAAGGTGGAATATGCAAGAAAAGAATACGAGAATATCACGCCAATTTAGAAATGATCATCCTTTCAGTAGAGCTCTAGTTACTAGCAATGCAAATCCTGCAATCGCGGCGCTAGCCGGGATGGTTATGATCCATGCATACACAATCCGTTTACCAATCCCCCATCTGACTGCAGACAATCGCTTAGATGCTCCTGCTCCCATAATAGCTCCAGATATCGCATGGGTGGTGCTTACTGGTATTCCTAGCCAAGCCATTGAAGTAAGTATTACTCCTCCGCCTGTTTCAGCACAAAATCCTTGAAATGATTTTAGAGTGGTAAGCGAAAAGGCCATTGTCTTTATAATTCGCCATCCTCCAAAGAAAGTTCCTAATGCAATAGCTGCAGCTGAAACTAGAACTACAGAAACAGGAACAACAAATTCTTTTGAATCTAATAGCCCTGACGAGATTAATAGAGCAGTGATCACACCCATAGTTTTTTGGCCATCATTCGCACCGTGAGTTAGAGAAAAGAATGCAGACGATCCTATCTGCAATTTTCCGAACAGTTTATTTATAACTGATGGCCTGTTCCTTCGAAAAACCAACATAATACTTATTGTCAGTACAAAAGCAATTACAAAACCCAGCACTGGTGAAACTACCATAAATGTCAATGTTTTTTCAACTCCTGGAAAAACGATCGCTTTTGTACCACCTGCCACTAATCCCGCGCCAATTAGGCCACCGATCAAAGCATGGCTACTCGATGATGGAAGGCCAAAGTACCACGTAATTAAATTCCAGCTAATTGCTCCTACTAGCGCCGCTATGATTACGTATACTGTTGAAAATTCTGGCTGTATAATCCCTTTACCAACAGTAGCTGCTACTGCTGTTCCAAAAATGAATGGTCCAATAAAATTTGCTATGGCAGCCATGCTTACGGCATATAACGGCCTTAATACACGAGTTCCTACAACGGTGGCTATAGAGTTAGCAGAATCATGGAATCCATTTATAAAATCAAAAAATAGAGCGACGACTATCGTTCCATAGACTAGGAATAAATTCTCGGTCATTTCCGTTTTAATTTTTTAGTAATGTTTATGTCCTCGGTTGTCAAGTTCGTTATGTGTATTTACTTCTCTTAGCCATATTTTAGGGCAATATCCTCTATTGTATCTGAGACATCAGCGGTCCTATCTATAGCCCCTTCTAAAGTCTCGTAAATTTCCTTTTGTTTTATAATATTTATGGCATCTTGCTCATTTTCAAAAAGGTCTGCGATTGCAGTTCTATAGAGCTTGTCTCCTTCATGCTCGAAGCCAGTTATCCGAGCAGAATGTTCAATCAGATCCTGAGCGTTCTTAAATTTTTTCAGCATTACAACCACAAAATGGATCTCTTTAGAGGCGGAATGAAGTACATTGGCCATTTCTAGCATTTTTGGTGTTGGCTTATGAATTTTGTATAGCACAAATCTGTCTGCAGTCCCATCAGCATAATCTAATACCTCATCGATAGCGCCTGTTAGTTTTGAGATATCTTCTCGATCGAAAGGCGTAACAAACGTTTTGTCGAGAATATCAAATATGTTGTGAGCAATCTTGTCTCCACTGTGTTCTAGATCCTTTATGGCAGACATGCGTTCGTTAATGTTATCATAGGCAGCAATGAGTTCAACCAAAGCCCCCGTTGCTTTTATTAAATTGGAAGACTGCTTTTCAAGTATATCAATAATTGCTTTATCGTTAGATTTTAACCATGAAAACCAATGGAATGTGCTGTTCATTTGATTTATGTTCATTGGGAGGAACTAAATAATATGCATTATCTAAATATTGATGTTTTAAGATAGATAAAATTAGATTGTTGACATGATTTAATCCCAGTTTTCAGAAAGTGCATTTATATAAATCAACTACTAAACATTAATGACTAAACTCAGCTTTGTGTATAAAAAGAGGCAGTAAGAGATAAAGTATCTATTTTTTATAAATTATACACCAAATTCGGAAAGACTATTATAATATCATAAATTCGCTAGCGATGAGAAAATAGCACGTGTTTAAACAATACGGCAAGAAGATATTCTTTCATAGCAAAGCAACAATTGTATCTAAACGATCGTCATGAGAGATATTAAAGAGGAAATTACTGCCATTAAGGTAGACAATAGTTCACAAAACATGTTTGCTGTCCTATATTTTAAATCAATACTTTAAAACTATATCATGAACTTCCTCCTTCAACAAGTAGGTGTACATCGTATTTGCAGGCTTGCTGGTTCTTGAGACTGTGCCGTCAAATTCGTTCTGCATTCAAGGAATGTATAATAAGAAATTTAATGATGTCTGTGTTTCCTCCTCCAAAGATCAGACACGTCATCCTAATGTACAGCATTTGTTACGATTCATAATACGACAGTACCATGGCTAGATTTATAGGATGCTTGATTACTAGTGTTCATAAGAGCCGTGTTGGCTAGTAAAACCAGCAATTAGTTATAACGAGTGAACCGTTGCAGAATAGCTATATAGGGAGTTGAACATCAGTGTTCATTGTGATTGGTAAGGACAGCAAGTAGAGGTTAGGACAGTAAGTAGAGGTAAAGATAGTACGTAGATAGAGAAATATAGTGCGCATTAAAACCTTATTACTCACCATACTGTACTTACCTATAACACTAGATTGGAATCAGCCTACTTACCACACACAGGAACAAACAAAAAGCAACGCATATGGGCGCTAGTATCAGATGGCAAATATTCCTCAGATCAGATAGCTTCAATGGTTGGTACTAGTAAAGAATATGTCTGGAAGGAGACAAGTAGATGTAGAAAGTCTACAATAGCAACTGGTCTTGTTCTTAGTAGGAAGACCACACAGCTATCAAAAAGAAAGGATGAGACATCCATCCTTCTTCAAGGAGTCGACCAGATCGGAGGAAATGGTACTAAAGATATTTCCGTATCGAATAGTCGAGTTCGAATGACACCAGCCGACAGTTTTCATCTTGATAGTAAACCAGATCGATTCTTAAATACCATAAAAAAGGAGTCAGAAGACCTGAAGATATTGTATGGTGAGTTCAAGGCAGGAAAAAAGCCAGTTGATGTAATTGCAGAATACGGTTATAATCCAGATGTTGTGGAATTCGAATATCAAAGGTTTATGAGGCTATCAGGTAAAGACTTTGATGCTCTCTTGAAATACATCGTAATCGATTGTAATAAATATTTTGCACCGAAGGGGCTTCTCATAGATAGGTACTATGGAGAGGGCCAACTGCAGAACGAGGATATTTATGACCTTCTAATGCTAAAACGTGAGCATGAATGGCTATCGAGGTTAGATCTGTCGATGATCGATCCAACAGAAACTTTGCCGAGTAACGTTGTTAAGTTGAATTGTAGTTCCTGCAATACACCAATACCCGGTGCTTTATTGGGAGCCACGTATGACATCGGCATAAGCATACGTAATCAGTATATTAATCTCAGGTGTTTAAGATGCACAGATCCTATAAGTTTCGACAAACTTTATGAGAACGCGTTTGAAAGGCTTCCTCATCGCTAGTAGTACGCTATATTAGACCTGGCAAACAATGTAGTTTTAAGCATAATGTCAACTATTAGATATTGTTATGATAACGATCGTATAGACTATGTATTGATAGATTAAACCAACATGAATAACCAATGCATTGTAAATGCATTAACCACTCAAAATAAAAATTGTCAAAGTATAGATAGGTTAGATATACCTCTAGAGACAGAAAGACCTCTTGTCAGCGACTTCGATACTAGAGTCAGCAGAACTAAGGTAATGCGCTAGTGAACGAGTAAATGGAATTGTGCTTGACAATCTCTATAACAATATATCGAAGAGATAAAGGATGATCCAAAATCGATAGAATTGATACACACCGGTTGTCCAATTTTTAGGATAGTAATAATAACAAGAACAATAAGTAGCGGGTCGTGAATTATTATTTAGGGTAGCAACAATTGGTAAACTATCTTGTATGGATGACCTAGGTAATCCATTATACCTTGTTGTAGTGATTTATGCCATTGGATCTACATTCTAAAACATAAATTATGTAATTTGTTCTACTATCCACTCTTTGAACTTTATAATTGCAAATGCTTCAGATTGCCTGATAAAAGCAGGCTCTTTTATTCTCCATTCAGCTTGGGGAATAGAATCAAAAAACTCTTGCAGACACAAAGTAAATCTGAAGCGTAGATTTCTTGGATTTTCAGTTATTCCATAATGATATAAAATATTACTAATCTTTCCGAATGCACTATCATAATCTCTTTTAAATGATGGCATTTCAAAAACCTGATACAATATTGAAGTTATTGCATCCAAATCCCCACGTATGGTAATCAGATTTTATTCACTAATTAGACTTCACTTCTTATCTAATTATGTATTTGTCAATATATAGATAGTTAAACATTTTCAGCTATAATCGGCCTTGCCAATTACATTTGCTCTAACTTTAGCAATAATTAGCCGATTTACCTTGTCTAATAAAACAATACAATCCATTCTCTTTTATTTGACCGATAATAGTTAGTATCAGTTAGAACAGTTCACCCTGATATTCGACATCGCTAAAATCTAAGGTATTGTTATATGCCGTTTCTCTTAACATATTAATAGTCTTCGACGAAAAGTCAAATATCTTATTTGATATAATGTGTTCATCATTTTTGCGGTTTATCCGTACTATTTTGCCTATTTCATATTGTCCGACGAGTATATCTGAATATTTTCTACTTCTAAAGGCCAGACCATGATTCATAGTCTTTCTGTCTAATAAGGCATTTATGACGTCGTCTTTTACACCATTATCTTTTGCAATCCTGATTAGCTCTCTTGCTAGATCTACGTAGTCAGATACTAGTAATAGGACCTGTTCGTCACGTCCTGTTCTGTCAGAAAAGGTTATGTCGCCATTTCTATTTACGATACCATCACGGTCCCATGGAATCCTGTCTTGCTTAACTGGATGGACATTTACCAATGCTATATTCAATCTTGGAACAGTGTGTTTGAAACCCTTTCTCTTCAGCCAATATTGCCGGTGTAGCAGAACGACCTGCGATAGAGGAGTATTACTCATTATTCCGCCGTCCCAAAAGTACCGGATGCTTTTCTCGTAGTTAGATTTAGCGCTATTATAGCTTTCGACTTCTAAAGCGCTGTAGCCATAGTTAAGTGGTACAGATGCGCTTGCAATAACATGATCAGCTGTGATCCCGTCGTTGTACCTTATAACATGCGTGAATCCTACTTCTTTTCCATCTTGTACATTATATTTTCCATATTCTGATTTTCTGGTACCGTCTTCCTTTTCGTAACTATCAAATACTACAGTCGCACCTTCCGCTACATCAACACTAACTAGGATGAGTCTTGGTTTAGTCAACGAATCTCTTTCGTCAAAAGTTGTCGCTATTGGAAACTTGGCGAACCTCTCTAAGCTTCTCTTTAGTGGACCACTGTCAAAACGATACCATATATTTTGGGGATCAAAAAATTTAGTATCGAGTTGTGGTGTCAAAGGGGAAAAAACAGTAGGTACTCCTGTAACCGAAAACTCTTTTGTAGAATAATATCGCCTCGCAGCTTCTCCAGTGGCTATGCCGTGATCAATATTATTGTGTAAGTAATCCCACCAGTTTGTAAAACCAGGAATACAATCCAATAATGATTCCTTTGATAAATATTCCCAGAATTCTACTAATCTTTCAGAAGAGCCCTCCCATGTATTATTTTCCATCACATAGCTCACGATTACAGCTGAATTTATAGCCCCGATCGAAGTCCCAGCGACAATATCTAAGAACGGTTTACCTTTAAACCCCCTTTCCTTATCCTTTTTGGTGACTATTTCATACAATGCCTGATATGC
>Ga0105246_10002727_pt1 | contig 10680 bp, 7 predicted proteins | sample KBSM64metaG_FD_99694 | JGI IMG/M metagenome (GOLD analysis project Ga0105246, IMG submission 99694) | Miscanthus rhizosphere microbial communities from Kellogg Biological Station, Michigan, USA - KBS M6-4 metaG | ecosystem: Host-associated > Plants > Roots > Rhizosphere > Soil | place: Michigan...
ATCCGTGGGCCGCCGCAATGGGCCATCCCTGGCCCAGTGCGGCTAACCCGGCGTCCTGCCGGGTTACCCACGGATTCAAGCCTGCGTTCGGCCAGCGTGGTTTAACGGGGCGCCTGAGATCAAGATCAAAAGCGACTCGCTTCGCATCGTGGTTACGGTGGGGGCTACGGAGTTGTGTAGGTACGTCAGGCAACTGATTTTTTGCTGATGTACCGCTATCGGGGGCAAGCCCCCTCCCACATTTTGATCTGCATTTTATGTGGGATTTGGTTTGGCCCCAATGACACCCAGAACCAACACACCCTCCGTCGGTCAATGTGACCAGCTCCGCAGCAGCTTGGTCGGCGCTGATATATAGTTCACCCTCGGTTTCCTCTGACTATGAGTGCCCCATGCTTAACAAAGGATTGTTCCTGGCCTGTGCGCTGGCCCTGCTGAGCGCCTGCGATTCTTCCGATAAACCGTCCGCGCCCTCTGCCCCGGCGGCGAGTGTGGCGCCCAAGCCGGCCAAGGCGGCGGTGGATGTGGCGGCGTTGAAGCAGCGGTACGCCGGGCGTGAGTTAAGCGTGGTGGATGTGTCCGAGGTGCAGTTGGACGGGGCCAGCACCCTGTCGGTGAGTTTTTCCATTCCCCTGGACCCGGATCAGAAGTTCGCCGACAAAGTCCATTTGGTCGACAGCAAGTCGGGCAAGGTCGATGGCGCCTGGGAGCTTTCCGAAAACCTGATGGAATTGCGCCTGCGCCACCTGGAGCCGCAGCGCAAGTTGGTGCTGACGGTGGATGCCGGGGTGAAGGCGGTCAACGACAACCTGCTCGCCGCCGAATACACCGCTCGCCTGGAAACCCGCGACCTGCAAGCCACCGTCGGCTTCGCCAGCCGTGGCACGCTGTTGCCCACGCGCCTGGCTGAGGGCCTGCCGGTGATCGCGCTGAACGTCGACAAGATCGACGTTGAATTCTTCCGGATCAAGGCCGAGTCCCTGCCGGCGTTCCTGGCGCAGTGGGGGCGCAACACCAGCCTGCAAAGTTACGAATCCCGCGAATTGCTGCCGATGGCCGACCTGGTCTACGGCGGCCGATTTGACCTCAACCCGGCGCGCAACACCCGCGAGACCCTGCTGCTGCCGATCGCCGGCCTCAAGCAATTGCAGCAGCCGGGCGTGTACCTGGCGGTGATGCGTGCCTCGGGCACCTACAACTATTCGCAACCGGCCACGCTGTTTACCTTGAGTGATATCGGCCTGTCGGTGCACCGCTACGCCAATCGCCTGGATGTGTTTACCCAGGCGCTGGAAGGCGGCAAGGCGTTGAACGGCGTCGAACTGGAAATCCTCGATGCCGAAGGCCGCGTACTCGGCCAGGGCAAGACCGAAGACGGCGGCCACGCCGAGTTGCCGCTGCCGAAAAAAGCCCAGGTGTTGCTGGCCAAGCAGGGTGAACAAACCAGTTTGCTGCGTCTGGACAGTGCCGCGCTGGACCTGGCCGAGTTCGATATCGGTGGGCAGCCGTCGCACCCGTTGCAGTTCTTTGTGTTCGGCCCGCGTGACCTGTATCGCCCCGGTGAAACCGTGCTGCTCAACGCCCTGTTGCGCGACAAGGACGGCAACGCCGTCAAGCCGCAGCCGGTAAGCGTCGAAGTGCGGCGCCCCGATGAGCAGGTCAGCCGCAAATTCGTGTGGGAGGCCGACGCCTCCGGTCTCTATCAATACCCGCTGCAGCTGGCCGGCGAAGCACCGACCGGGCGCTGGCAGCTGGTATTCGACCTGGGCGATGGCAAGCCGCAGCTGTATGAATTCCTCGTCGAAGACTTCCTGCCCGAGCGCCTGGCGCTGGAGCTCAAGGGCAGTGACACGCCACTGAGCCCGGCGGATGACGCGGTCATCCAGGTCAATGGCCGTTATCTGTACGGCGCGCCGGCCTCGGGTAATCGGGTCAGCGGGCAGGTCTATGTGCGCCCGCTGCGCGAGGCGGTCAAAAGCTTGCCGGGCTACCAGTTCGGCTCGGTCACCGAAGAAGAGCTGAGCCAGGATTTCGAGCTGGACGAAAGCACGCTGGACGCCAAGGGCCAGGAAGAACTGACCCTGGAAAGCAAATGGGCCGAGGCCAAGTCGCCTCTGCAATTGATCGTGCAGGCCAGTCTGCAGGAGTCGGGCGGGCGGCCGATCACCCGACGCCTGGTACAGCCGATCTGGCCGGCCGAGCAGTTGCCGGGCCTGCGCGGGCTGTTTGATGGCACTGAAACCAACGGCGACGGCCCGGCGGAATTCGAAGTGCTGGTGGCCAACCAGGACGGCCAGAAACTTGCCGCGCAGAACCTCAAGGTGCGTCTGGTGCGTGAGCGCCGCGACTATTACTGGAACTACTCCGACAATGATGGCTGGAGCTATCACTACAACGAGAAATTCCTCAACCTTGACGAACAAACCCTCGACATCAAGGCCGGCGACACCGCCAAGGTCAGCTTCCAGGTGGAATGGGGTCCCTACCGCGTCGAGGTCGAAGACCCGCAGACCGGCTTGATCAGCAGCCTGCGCTTCTGGGCCGGCTACCAGGCCCAGGACAACACCGAAGGCGGCGCCGTGCGCCCCGATCAGGTCAAGCTGGCATTGGATAAGCCCGCCTATGCCGATGGCGACACCGCCAACGTCACCGTCACGCCGCCGGCGGCCGGTAAAGGCTACCTGCTGGTTGAGTCCGCCGAGGGGCCGCTGTGGTGGCAGGAAATCGACGTGCCGGCCGAAGGCAAGAGTTTTGCCGTCAAGCTCGACCCGAAATGGTCGCGGCATGATCTGTACGTGAGCGCGCTGGTGATCCGTCCCGGCGAGCGCAAAGCCAATATCACCCCCAAACGCGCGGTGGGCCTGCTGCATCTGCCGTTGGACCGTACCCAGCGCAAGCTTGGCCTGACGCTGACGGCGCCGGAAAAAATGCGCCCCAAACAGCCGCTGACGGTGAAGATCGCCGCCAAAAACGCCGACGGCAGTGTGCCCAAACAGGTGCATGTGCTGGTGGCCGCAGTGGACGTGGGCATCCTCAATATCACCGAATACCCCACACCCGACCCGTACTCCAGCCTGTTCGGTCGCAAGGCCTACGGCGTGGACCAGTTCGACATCTACGGCCAGTTGATCGAAGCCGGGCAGGGCCGTCTGGCCAGCCTGGCGTTCGGGGGCGATGCGGCACTGGCCAAGGGCGGCAAGCGCCCGGACACCAGCGTGACAATCGTCGCCCTGCAAAGCGCACCGGTGACGCTCAACGAGCAGGGCGAGGGCGAAGTAAGCGTCGATATTCCGGATTTCAACGGCGAGCTGCGCCTGATGGCCCAGGCCTGGAGCGATGACCGTTACGGCATGGCCGAAGCCAAGACAGTGATCGCCGCGCCACTGATTGCCGAGTTGTCGGCACCGCGCTTCCTGGCCGGTGGTGACGAGACGACGTTGGCGCTGGACCTGTCCAACCTGTCGGGCAAGGCGCAGACGCTGGACGTGCAACTGAGCGCCGAAGGGCAGTTGCAGCTGGTCAACGGCGGCGCGCACAGCGTCGAGTTGAAACAAGGCCAGCGCACCACGCTGCGCATCCCGGTGAAAGCCTGGGGCGGCCTGGGCAATGGCAAGGTCAAGGTGACGGTCAACGGTTTGGATCTGCCCGGTGAAAACCTGCCGCCGTTCAGCCGTGAATGGACCCTGGGCGTACGCCCTGCCTATCCTGCGTTGCTCAAGCATTACCGCGCCGTGCTCCAGGACCAGCCGTGGAGCTTGCCTGCGGGCACGCTGGAGCAGTTCGACAGCGCAGGCAGCGAGGCGTTATTGAGCCTGTCCAGCCGGCCGCCGTTGAACCTCGGCGCGCAGATCAGCGCGCTCAAGGCCTACCCCTACGGTTGCCTGGAGCAAACCGCCAGCGGCTTGTACCCATCGCTCTACGCCGACGACGCGTTGCTTAAGCGCCTGAGCATCAAGGGCGAGCCGGATGCCGAGCGTAAACGCAAGATCGAGTTGGGCATCGAACGCCTGCTGGGCATGCAGCGCTACAACGGCAGCTTCGGTTTGTGGGGCGCCGACGGCGAGGAAGAATATTGGCTGACCGCCTATGTCACCGACTTCCTGCTGCGCGCCCGTGACCAGGGTTTTGCGGTACCGGCCGAGGCGCTGAAGAAAGCCAGTGAGCGTCTGCTGCGCTATGTGCAGGAGCGCAACCTGATCGAAGTCGACTACAGCGACAACGCCGAACACACCCGCTTTGCCGTGCAGGCCTACGCCGGCATGGTCCTGGCGCGCAGTCAGCAGGCGCCGCTGGGGGCCTTGCGCAGTATCTTCGAGCGACGCAGCGATGCGCGTTCCGGCTTGCCCCTGGTGCAGTTGGCCATTGCCCTGCAGAAAATGGGCGACCAGCCGCGTGCGGACCAGGCGCTGCTCGCCGGCCTGGCCGCGCAGCGCAGCGCCAAGGAATGGCTGGCCGACTACGGCAGCCCGTTGCGCGATCAGGCGATGATCCTGGCGTTGCTGGAAGAAAATGACCTGGCCAAGGGCAAGCGCGAGGAACGTCTGTTCACACTCTCGGACCAGTTGGCGGCCAGCCCGTATTTGTCGACCCAGGAGCGTAATTCGCTGTTCCTCGCCGGGCGGCTCGGGCTCGCCCAGCCAGAGGCGAACTGGCAAGTGTCGCTGACCGGCAGTGGCGGTGTGCGTGAACTGAACAACCAGCAATCAACCCTGCAAATGGATGACAAGCTGCTGACCAGCGACTTGAGCCTGAGCAATCGGGGGGACACGCCGGTGTACCAGCAACTGACGATTTCCGGTTACCCACAAGTGCCACCGGCAGCGGGCGGTGAGAACCTGAGCATCCGTCGCGAATACCTGGGCATGAACGGCCAGCCGCTGAACCTGCGCAGCCTCAACAGCGGCGACCTGGTGCTGGTGCATTTGGCGGTCAGCGCCAAGCAACGCGTGCCGGATGCCCTGGTGGTCGACCTGTTGCCCGCCGGCCTGGAACTGGAAAACCAGAACCTGGCCCAAAGCGCGGCCAGCCTGGAGAACGCCAGCAGCCAGGTGAAGGAATGGCGCGAGTCGATGCAGAACGCGTCGCTCAAGCATCAGGAGTTTCGTGATGACCGCTACGTGGCGGCGATGAACCTGGACGGTTACGGCGGCACCACGCACTTGCTGTACCTGGCACGGGCAGTGACACCGGGCACCTACCGCGTGCCGCCGCCGCAGGTGGAGTCGATGTATCGGCCGAACTGGCAGGCGGTGGGCGGAACCCCGGCAGATATGGTGATCAAGGGCCGCTGAAAAACCAATGTGGGATGGGGCAAGCCCCTTCCCACAGGGATTGTGATCAGTGCACAACCCAGCTCAACAACCACAGGCCCAGCACCAGCCAGATGATCCCGATAATGACCGAGGCCCGCATAAAGGCGCGTACCGCCGAGTACAAAAAGAGCAGCCCGACGATCAGGGTGATGATGCTGATGATCGACGTATCCATGCCCAGGGTGCGCGACAAGCCATCGATAAAGTTGCCGCCGGCGTGGGTCAAGGCTCCGAACAAGCCGCTCAGACCGTCGACGATAAAGCGGATGACGGAGCCGAGCGCCTGGCCCAACCATTCGAAAAAGCTTTCTACCTGCATGTGCGTGTCCTGATTAAGAAGGTGGGCGTAACTGTGCCTTTGGTCGTTGTTGCGACAGGCGAGTTCCCTGCAAGCATAGAGGTTTGCCCGGTTGAATTTGCGTTTTGTTGCTCGCTGGACACTGGTGAGCCTGTTGTTGGTCATTGCCCTGCTATGGCTGGCCGACCGTATCTGGCCCTTGCCGTTGCCCCAGGACGACCTGGCCCGGGTGGTGCTGGCCGAGGATGGCACGCCATTGTGGCGCTTTGCCGATGCCGATGGCGTGTGGCGCTATCCGGTGCACACCCGCGAAGTCTCACCGTATTACCTGGACGCGGTGCTGACCTACGAAGACCGTTGGTTCTATCGCCACCCCGGGGTCAATCCGTTGGCGCTGGTGCGGGCGACGTGGCAGAACCTGACCGGCGCACGGGTGGTGTCGGGCGGCAGCACCTTATCGATGCAGGTGGCGCGCTTGCTCGACCCGCATTCACGCACCCTGCAGGGCAAGTTGCGGCAACTCTGGCGTACCGCACAGCTGGAATGGCATCTGTCCAAGGACGAAATCCTCACCCTGTACCTGAACCGCGCGCCCTTCGGCGGCACGCTGCAGGGCGTGGCGGCGGCCAGTTGGGCCTATCTGGGCAAATCCCCGGCGCAACTGACCCACGCCGAAGCCGCCCTGCTCGCGGTATTGCCCCAGGCACCGAGCCGCCTGCGCCCGGACCGTCACCCACAACGCGCGCAGCAGGCGCGGGACAAAGTGCTGCGCCGCCTCGCCGAGTTCCAGGTATGGCCGCAATCTGCGGTCGATGAAGCCCTGGAAGAACCGCTGCTGCTCGCGCCGCGCCTGGAACCGAGCCTGGCCCCCTTGCTCGCGCGCCGCCTGAACCGGCCCGACAGCCCGCCCTTGATCCGCACCACCGTGGACGCCACCCTGCAACGTCGCCTCGAAGACCTGCTGCTGGGCTGGCGTGCGCGTTTGCCCGAACATACCTCGGCGGCGATCCTGGTGGTGGAGGAAGAAACCATGGCGGTGCGCGCTTACCTCGGCTCGGTGGATATCAATGATGCCAAGCGTTTTGGCCATGTGGACATGATCAACGCGCTGCGCTCGCCCGGTTCCACCTTGAAACCCTTCCTCTATGGCATGGCCCTGGACGACGGCCTGATTCATTCCGAGTCCCTGCTGCAGGACGTGCCGCGACGCTACGGCGATTACCGGCCGGGCAATTTCTCCATGGGCTTTACCGGGGCGGTGCCGGCGAGTACGGCGCTGTCCAGCTCGCTGAACCTGCCGGCGGTGCAATTGCTGGAAGCCTACGGGCCGAAACGCTTTGCCGCGCAGATGCGCATCGGCGGCATGCCGCTGGCGTTGCCGGCGCTGGCCGAGCCGAACCTGGCGTTGATCCTGGGCGGTGCCGGCAGTCGCCTGGAAGAGCTGGTCAGCGGCTACAGTGCATTGGCCCGCGACGGCAAGAGCGCCACCCTGCGCCTGCAGCCGGATGACGCGCTGCGCGAACGGCCATTGCTGTCGCCAGGGGCGGCCTGGATCGTGCGGCGTATCCTCAGCGGCCAGGCGCGCCCCGACCGCGACCCACGGGCCGAACTGGTGCAGCGCCCGACGCTGGCCTGGAAGACCGGCACCAGCTATGGCTTTCGTGATGCCTGGGCGATTGGTGTCGGCCCGCGTTATCTGATCGGCGTCTGGATCGGTCGTCCGGACGGCACGCCGGTGCCGGGGCAGTTTGGCCTGGCGTCGGCGGCGCCGTTGATGTTGCAGGTGCACGACGTACTGACCAACCGCGACAGCCAGCGCGGCATCAGCGCGCCCGTCAAGGCCGTGCCGGCCAATGTGGGCGTGGCGGCAATCTGTTGGCCGCTGGGCCAGCCGATGAGTCGCAGCGATCCCAACTGTCGTCGCCAGCGTTTTGCCTGGACACTGGATAACACCACGCCGCCGACGTTGCAGGCACTGGATCAGCCGTTGAGCGTGGGGTTGATGGAAAACCTCTGGGTCAACGCCAAAGGGTTGCGCGTGGACGCCCATTGCCCTGGCGCCGAACCGAAGCATATCGCCCTGTGGCCGGCGCCGCTGGAGCCCTGGCTGCCCAGGGTGGAGCGCCGTGAAGCACGCATCCCGGCCGCCGACCCGGAGTGCCCGCCGCCGGCACTGGCCGCCGCTTCGCCGTTGTCCATTGTGGGCGTGCGCGAGGGCGATCAACTGCGTTTGCCCGCTGCCAGTCAACAGGCCCTGCGCCTGAAAATCTCCGCACTGGGCGGCAGCGGGCGGCGCTGGTGGTTTCTCAATGGTGCGCCGTTGGGGGATAGCGCCAATCAGGACAGCATCAATGCCAGCTTTGAGCGGTTGGGGCGCTATCAGCTCAGTGTGTTGGATGAGGCCGGGCAGACTGCCAGGCTTGAGTTCAGTGTTGTGGATTAGGGCCTCATCGGGGGCAAGCCCCCTCCCACATTTGAACAGTGTTCACAGCTCAAAATTGTGGGAGGGGGCTTGCCCCCGATGGCGTCCTCAAGATCCACACCGCTATTCACTTGCCTTCACTCCCCATCCCCCTGAAGCTATACCCATTCAGGAGCCCCCAATGAACCTCGAACACCTCACCGAACGCTTGCACCGCATCCGCGATACCAACGATTGGAAGCAATTCCACAGCCCGAAAAACCTGGCCATGGCCGCCAGTGTGGAAATGGCCGAGCTGGTCGAGATTTTCCAATGGCTGACCGAAGACCAGTCGCGCCAATTGCCGGCCGATAAGCTCGCTCATGCCGGCCAGGAAGTCGGCGATATCGTGCTGTACCTGCTATTGCTGTGCAGTGAGCTGGGCCTGGACATGAACGAAGTGGTGCGCGCCAAGCTGGCCGACAGCGAACGGCGGTTTGCCCATGAGTGACCGGCATTTCGACCAGCTGGCCACGCGCTTCGCCGAGAAAATCTATGGCGGTGCCAAGGGTGCGATTCGCCTGGCGGTGTTGCAGGCCGATCTCGCCGAGGCGTTGCCGGATCGCCCGTTGCGCGTGCTGGATATCGGCGCGGGGTTGGGGCATATGTCGTTGTGGCTGGCCGAGCGTGGCCATCAGGTGACCCTGGCCGAGCCTGCCGCGCCCATGCTCGACGGCGCGCGCCAGCGTTTTGCCGACGCCGGGCAGAGCGCCACGTTCATCCAGGCGCCCTGGCAAGACTTGCTCGGCCAGCTCACCGAGCCCTACGATCTGGTGCTGTGCCACGCCGTGCTGGAATGGCTGGCCGAGCCCCATGCGATCCTGCCGGTGCTGCATCAATTGACGCTGCCCGGCGGTTGGTTGTCCCTGGCGTTCTATAACCGCGATGCGCTGATCTACCGCAACCTGCTCAAGGGTCACTTTCGCAAGATGCGCAAGAACGATATGGCCGGCGAAAAGCAGAGCCTCACGCCGCAACAGCCGCTGGACCCAAGGGAATTGGCGGCGCAACTCGAAGGGCTGTGGCAGGTCGAAAGCCAAAGTGGCGTGCGCGTGTTCCATGACTATATGCCAGTGGAATTCCAGGCGCGCGCCGAGCTGCAGGATCTGTTGGAGATGGAGCTCGCTCACCGTCGTCACCCAAGCTTTGCCGGACTTGGGCGTTATTTGCACTGGGTGTGCCGTCCGGTTTAAGCAGCCCAGTCTGCGGAGGTCGAAATGCGTCGTCTCTGTTTGATCCTGTTGTCCCTTGGGCTGGGCGCCTGCTCGAGCCCCAATCCTTACGTGGCCGCGTCGGCGCCGATGCCACCGGCCCCGCCCCAGGCGGCCACCACCTTTGATGCCAGCGCTTACCCGGCGCCGGTGCGCGACTATGGCGCCTACCGCAATTGGGCCTGGCGCAACGGTCAGTTGCCGGCCGGTACCGCCTGGGCGGATTCGGCCCAGGTGGCCGAAGCTGTCAGCGGTGCGCTGGACCAGCGCGGCCTGCGCCCGGTGCATGACACGCGTGCGCCGGACCTGCTGGTCAGCGCCGATGTGCGCCTGGAGAAGCGCCTGCGCCAGGTCCAGGACGATTATGGCTACGGTTATGGCGGCTACAACCGCTATGGCAATGGCTACGGCATGTACAACTCGGTGCCGATGGTGCGTACCTATGAAGTGCAGGTCGTGGTGGTGCGCGTCAATCTGTTCGACGCCCGCAGCGGCCAGCCGGTGTGGAGCGCGAGTGCCGAAACGGGCAGCCAGGGTAGCCTCAGCGAGCGCGGCGATGCGTTGCGCCAGGCGGTGCAGAAGGCAATGACGGCGTATCCTCCGCGTTAACCGCTATGCTCAACTGAAGCCGGACCGATCATCGGAGAACCCTTATGTTTCGTCGTATCGCTACGCTTGCCGTTGTCCTGCTGCTGGGCGGTTGCCAGAGTAATCAGGTCAACCATGACTTTGACGCCAGCCGCGACTTTGGCGCCTACCGTAACTGGGCCTGGAAAGAGCCGGCGCTGCAATATCGTCCGGATGATCCGCGTATCAAGAGCGACCTGACCGAGCAGCGTATTCGCCAGGCGGTGGGCGAGCAGCTTGACCAGCGCGGTCTGCGCCTCGCCGGGCCCGGTAGCAAGGCCGACCTCTCTGTGCAGGCCTATCTGATCGTCGAGGACCGTCAGCAACAGGTCACCACTAATTACGGCGGTGCCTGGGGCGGGCCGTGGAATGGGTATTGGGGGGCGCCGATGTATAACGAAACGCGCAGCATCTCTTACAAGGTGGCGACGCTGCAGATTGATTTGCTCGATGGCAGGGACGGTAAGTTGGTGTGGCGGGGCAGTGATGAGCAGATCATGGCCAGTTCGCCGAATCCGCAGGACCGGAGTAATGCCATTCGCAGCACGGTGGCCAGGATTCTTGCCAACTATCCGCCGCGGTAACGGCCTGCTCGGTTAAATGTGGGAGGGGGCTTGCCCCCGATGGCGGGCTCAGGGCCGACCAGGGTGTTGGATTGGACCGAGTACATATCCGTTTCTGCGGTAACGGCTGCTATGGGTTCCGCTTTTACAGCGGCTCACTTTTGAAAAGCGCAAAAGTAAGCAAAACGCTCTTGCCCCACCACTCGGC
>Ga0105246_10002729_pt1 | contig 10679 bp, 10 predicted proteins | sample KBSM64metaG_FD_99694 | JGI IMG/M metagenome (GOLD analysis project Ga0105246, IMG submission 99694) | Miscanthus rhizosphere microbial communities from Kellogg Biological Station, Michigan, USA - KBS M6-4 metaG | ecosystem: Host-associated > Plants > Roots > Rhizosphere > Soil | place...
TCAGTCAAGTGCCCTCGATTGGAATCGAACCAACGACACCGGCTTTAGGAGAGCCGTGCTCTATCCACTGAGCTACGAGGGCGGGCGGTGCACGAAGCCTGCTTCATTTGGCCAGGCGCCGAACACGCATCTAAGCATACAAGCTGCGGGCAAAGCCTCCGAACACTCCCCGCAACCAGGGCCTAGGCCGCCAGGGTTTCCTGGGCGAGCGTAGCGAGCCTAGGGGCGGCGGGGACGTAGGCTGGGGCGTGATGGGAAAGCAGATCTCCGCCCCGGCCGTGCCGGGCAGCTTCCTGCCCGATCTCGGAAATCCCCGGTCCCGCGTCGGCGCGTGGGCCCAGCTCAGCGTGGTGCAGTACTTTGCTGCCGAAGCGGCGGTGATCGAAGCCTGGGCGGCTCCGGAACCTTACGATCGCCGCACCGGCTTCATCAGCGATCTGGGCGCCATCAACTGCGCGGTCTACGAGGGGCGGGACGTCTGCTCCCCGCTGCATCTGCTGATGAATGCCTCGTTCGTGGTGCAGGGCCTGGGCCTGCTCCTGGGGGCCTTGCTGCTGGGCTCGGCAATGCTGTGCATCGCGGCACGGCCGGGAGTGCGTATCCTGCAGGATGCGGCGTACCGCCGGAGCTGGAGCGGGGCGGCCGGTGTCCGCGTGCTGACGGGGGCGGCCGGGGCGGGGACGGTGATTGTGGGATTGGTGCCCGAAGACCTGGGCTCGCCCTGGCATTTCGCGGGAGCGCTCATGTATTTCATCGGGGGAGCCCTCGCCCTGTTGCTGCTGGGGTTCCTGTGGCTTCCCCATACAAGATTGAGCTGGTTCCTCCTTGCCTGCGGTACGGCATGTTTCGGGGCGCTCATCGTGGGCGCAGTGACCCGTATGGAGCTGCCCGAACCCGGCACTTTGGAGCGGCTGATGGCCTACCCGTTGACGGTCGGATTCTCCGCGGCCGGCCTGCTGATTGCCACCCGGGTGAGGCGGGTCCGGCGCACCGCTGCCCGCGCCGCGGCGTGGGACAGAAAGGAGCGGATGTGACAGGAGTGACTTACTATTGGTCCACCGCTGCAAGGCGCCGACAAGACAGATGGCGAGTCGGAGCCGCAGGAAAACCATCGCCACGGCAGGATCCGGGACCCATGAGCAATCAGCAGATCGCGCCCCATCAAGGAGCCACGGACCTGGGAAGCGCCGGGACGATTGAGGTGGAGTTGGCTGACGACGGCATAGTCGAGGTCGTCCTTCCTGTCTGCTCGGAGGTCCGTGCTCCGGAAGCCCAAGCCGCGGCTGCCGTAGTGCGGGCAATGTCGGACGGGCGGAAGCGCCCCGTGCTGATGACCCTGACGGGCGTGTTGGATATCAATGACGGTGCACGCGCCGTCTATGCCGCCGCTGAAACGGTCTCGGCTTTCGCCCTTGTGGGGGAGACCCCGGTGGACCGTGTGCTGGCGCATTTCCTGTTGAGGGCCACTCCGGAGTCCATCCCTGCGCGCTTCTTTGCCTCCGAGGCTGCGGCCCGGGAGTGGTTGGCAGGTTATCTGTGAATCCTGAGTCGCAGGACCCGCGCCTCCTGGCGCTTGTCGAAGGGGTCATCCGGATAGCCGACGGCGACCTCAGCACGCGGATCCCGCTTTCCGGTCCGCGGGATGAAGTTGCCGCCGTCATCGCCGGGATCAACCTGATGGCCGACGACCTCCAGGCCGTTTACCGCGAGCTTGAAGAACGGGTGGAGACCCGGACGGCGATGCTCCGCGAGGCCCAGATCGAGCTTGAACGGATGGCCCTGACCGATCCCTTGACGCAGCTTGCCAACCGTACGGCCCTCAACCGGAAATTGAGCCACGAACTGGCCGAAACCGCACACGGCGAACTGCCGCCGGCGTTGCTTGTCCTGGACCTCGATTCCTTCAAAGGCGTCAACGACAGGCTGGGCCACAGTGCCGGCGACGACGTGCTGCGGATTACTGCGAAGCGACTCGCTGACGCTGTCCGTGAAGGTGATGTCGTTGCCAGGCTTGGCGGGGACGAGTTCGCGGTGATGCTGCCCAAATCGAACGTGGTGCAGGCCCGTGGTGTGGCCAAGCGGATTCTGCGTGCCCTGGCGGAAAGCATTGAGATCGGAGACCTGCGGATCGTTTGCGGGACCAGCATCGGGCTCAGGGTCGCCGAGCCGGGGCAATCCGTTGACGAACTCGTGATGGAAGCCGATACCGCGATGTATGCGGCCAAGGCAGAGAAGCGCAATACGGTCCGGGTGTTCGAACCGGCGCTGCTGCATGCACGCCGGCTGCAGGGACAGATGATCACCGAACTGCGGGAGGCGATCCGGACGGACCAGTTGGTTCTCTATTACCAGCCCGTGGTGGAGCTCAGCAGCGGCCGCTTCGAAGGGGCCGAAGCCCTGGTGCGGTGGAACCACCCTGAACGGGGTTTGCTGATGCCGGACAATTTCATCCCGCTGGCCGAGGAAACCGGGCTTATTGTCGAACTCGGCGACTGGGTCCTTCGTGAAGCCCTGAGGCAATTGCGCAGCTGGCTGGACACCCCGGGACTCGTCGATGACTTCAGCATGCGGGTGAACATTTCCCCCACCGAGCTAAGAAGCCTGGAACTGATCGAGCGGGTACGTGACGCACTCGCCGAAACCGGCGTCGACGCTTCGAAGCTGGTCATCGAGCTCACGGAATCGGTGGCTGTCAACGGTTCCGATCTCGACCGGTACTCCCTGTCCGGCCTGCGCCATCTTGGCGTCCAGTTGGAGATCGACGACTTCGGCACGGGGTATTCCTCGATCAGCTACCTGCGCAACCTGCCGGTGCATGTCGTCAAGATCGACCGCTCGCTCATTGAAGGACTGGGTACGGACGATGGCCAGAGGGATTTCGTCGCCGCGGTGCTGCAGCTGATCCACGCCTGCGGAATGGAAGCGGTCGCGGAAGGAATCGAGACCGCCGAACAGGCAGCGGAATTGTCCTGGCTCGGATGTGCCAGCGGCCAGGGTTACTACTTCAGCAGGCCGGTGCCTCCTGCGGATTTCGTCCGCTTGCTGGGCCGCGCCTGAAGCCGTGCCTGCTTCGAGGGGTGCCTGATCCGGAGCACGCGGAGAAAGCGCCCGGGCAATGCGAAGGGCGCCGGAGGTGATCCGGCGCCCTTGCTTGCCTCAACTGTGCTTGGTCTTAGATGTCGTTCCCGGTGGTTGTGGAGTTCGGCCACCAGCCGCCGGCTTCAACGGAGCTGTTCGAGAAGTTCGGCCACCAGCCGCCGGCTTCTACGGAGCTCTGCGTGAAGTTGGGCCACCAGCCACCGGCGATGGAGGTATCCTGTCCGGAATGCTCGGCATTTGCCGAAATGGCCGCCGACGTGGAAAACCCGGCCACCGCAAGAGCGGCAGCGGCAAGGAAAGTGGCGATGGTTCTTTTCATACGAGCGCTCCTGATAGGTGACTGATGTGAAGCAAGAGAACGGAGTGAAACGTAGTTAGTATAGCGATTTGCGACACGCCGTGTCACTAGATTGGGTTTACGATTTCCGGGGAAAATGGTATGCCTCGCGGGCGTCCCAGCCGGAACCATGCACTGCCTATTTCGGGATAATGAGGTCATGTCGGAAAACAGGGGGACACCGTCCTATGCAGCTGCAGAGCTGCGCGCCAGGGAATACAGGGCCGGCCACGAATTCGCCAAGGCAGCGGACAGCGCGCGAAACGCGGCGGAAACTGCCCGCCAGGAGGGCGACGCCTCCGGATGGTGGAACATGGCCTTTTTCCAAGCCGAGAACCTGCTGGACGCCGGGAACGTCGGCGAAGCCGCAGACCTTGCCCGGACGCTGGCGGAAACACCCTTGGGCGATGCCTCATCCCGGGACCGCGCGAGGGCGCTGATCCTGTTGGCGAAGTCCGTGCAGGGCAGCGGGCTCCTGGACGATGCCGCGGAAGCGGCGCGCTCCGCCGTCGGCCTGCTGGGCGACGACGCCGATGCGGAGTTCGAAGTCCACGCCCGCCAGGCCCTGATCGCGGCGCTCGCCGAATCCGGCAAGCTCGAAGAGGCCTGGGAAGAATCCCTTGCGCTTTCCGCGCGGATCTCGGACGACATGGACGACCAGTTGGCAGGCAAGGCGTACTGGGTGATCGGCAACGTCGCCTTCCTGTGCAACAAGGTCGAGGAAGGCCTGGAGCACCACGAACTCGCTGCCGACACCTTTTCGCCGTCGAGCAACCTCGATGTCTGGGCGAAGTTCAACAAGGCCTCGGCGGCGATGCGCCTTGCCGCCGGGGTTGCAGATACCGGGACGCTTCGCTGCATTGAGCGCGCGGAGCTTGCCACGGACATCGTTGGTGGCAGCGAGGAAGACATCCTCCTGCTGCGCTACGTCCGCGCCCATTGGACCTTCCTGGCCGGAGACGTCCCGGCTGCGATCGTCCTCCTGAACGAAGTCACTGGGTCCGCGGACAAGCTCCCGCCGCAGACCGCGGGGGAGGCCTACTTGCTCCTCGCGCGGGCGGAAGCCTCGGACGGGCGCCGGAAGGCCGCCGAGCTGAGCGTGAGGCGGTCCATGGAGTACTTCGAGACGGCCGGCGCCCACCAGCGCGCCGCCCAGGCCGGTGCCCTGCTGTCCAGCGACGCGGACGCCCCGACGGCCTGACCCTTCGCCCGCCGCACGGCGCGGGTCTATATTTGGCGCTATGACGACGGCGGGTACCCCGCGGGCGAGCGACCGTGCACTGCTGCCGGACCTCGCCGGACGGCGTGAACTGGTAGGTGCCTGGGCCTCCCTGAGCCTCATCCACTACTTCGTGGTCGAAGCCGCGGCCATGGCCGCGTGGCAGGGTACGCCGTCGTACGACAGGCGCTCCCACGTGATCAGCGACCTCGGCGCCGCGAAATGCACTGTCTTCAACGGCCACGAAGTCTGCTCCCCGCTGAACTGGCTCATGAACGCCTCCTTCGTGCTCCAGGGCGTTGCGATGGTGCTCGGCGCGGTGCTGCTCAGCTCCGCCGTCCTGTCCGTGGCAGCCCAGCCCGGACAGCGGGCCATCCGGACCGGTCCGGGGAACATTCCCTGGCTGGCCGCCGGGGCAGTCAGGGCCCTGATCCTGGTGGCGGGAATCGGGCAGGCAATGGTCGGCCTCATCCCCGAGGACACGGAACTGGCATGGCACCTGACAGGAGCCGGCCTCTACTTCATCGCCGCTCCGCTGGCCCTGGCGATCCTCGGCCTTGTGTGGCTCGGCCGGAGCAGCATGTCCTGGATGGTGCTGCTTTTCGGCATGGTCTCGCTCGGCGCCACCGTCTTCGTGCTGGCCGCATCGCTCCGCGTAGACGAACCCGGGGCCATCGAGCGGACCATGGCGTATCCGATCATCCTCGGACTGTCCCTGGTGGGCCTGACGGTTGCCTACCGGGTGCACGGCGAACGCCGGAGGCTCCGCAGGCTCGCCGCGGCAGCCCGGTAGTTGCCTAGGCGCGTTTCGCGCGGCGCCCCAGGAAGACAGCGAGCACACCGCCGGCCAGGCTCAGCAGGAAAAGCACCCAGCCCAGCACAGTAAGGGTGGATGCCAAGGCAACCTGCCCGGCGTCGGGCGCTGCCGGAGCCAGGGCGGCATCCACGGCAACGTTGGCCCACAACCGGACCACGGCAAACGCCAGGGGCGCCGCCCACAACGCCCAGCGCAGCGCCTTGCGGGAGACGTTGATGCCCACCAGCAACAGCCAGCTGAAGCCGAAGATCAGCGGGAACAAGGTGCCGGCCGTCTTGTGGATGTAGCCCAGCTGGCCGCGGGCGTCGTCGTTCATTGCGCCGTGCAACTGCTGGACGTAGTCGGAGGAAAAGCCGCCGATCAGGGAATCCGGCATGGCCAGGCCGCCGGAGAGCTGGGTCATCTGGTTCAGGGTCAGCAGGTGCAGGTACCAGAACAGGAAGACGCTCGCCACGACGCCGGCGATCACCACCAGCTTCCCGTTGCCCTCGGCCTGGGCCCCTTCTTTCTGAATTACGGTGCGGTTGGTGGTGGGGTTGACGGGTGTTGCCGTGTGGCTCGCTGGAACGGTTGCCTTGGCGCCGTGCTTCCTGATCCTTTGGGCGGGGGTCTTGGCCATCCAACCATTATCCCGCCACTTAAGCTGGACCCATGACCACTGGCAGGCACTCCGCTGTTGAACTCGATCCCGCACTCGACGACTACGAACTGGCCGCGGCCCTTGTCCGGGAGGCCGGGCAGCTCGCGCTCCTGATGAGGATGGGCGGGCTCCAGGCCGACCGCAAGACCTCCGTGTCCGATGTGGTCACGGCAGCTGACCGGGCCGCCGAGGCCTATGTGCTGGAGCAATTGCGCCGCTGCCGCCCCGACGACGGAATCCTCGGCGAGGAAGGCAGCTCGGTGGCCGGCAGCAGCGGCCGGACCTGGGTGATCGACCCCGTGGATGGCACCTACAATTTCCTGCACGGCTCGGCCTACTGGTGCTCGGCGATCGCCCTCAAGCGCGACGGCGGCGGGTCCGACGACGGCGGCCCGGACCCGGAGGCGATCCTCGGCGCCGTCTACCAGCCGGAGCCGGACAAGCTTTGGGTAGGTGGCGAATCCCACCCGGCCACCCTCAACGGCGAACGGATCGCCGGTCCCTCCACCACCCCGCTCGCGGAACTCTGTGCCGCCACGTACATCCACCCCACTTGGCTCGCAGATCCGCGCGCGGCCATGCCTTGGCACGCGGCCGCGGTGTCGGCGGCGTCCCTGCGGATGTTCGGCTCCGGCTCCTGCGACCTCGGCCGGGTGGCCGACGGCGAACTCGGCTGCTGGTTCCAGCACAGCTGCCCCGAGTGGGACTGGCTCCCCGGCAAGGCGATCGTCCGCGCGGCGGGCGGGGACACCGCCGTCGTCCGGGTGAACGGACTGGACTGGTTCCTCGCCGGAGGCCCGACGGCGGTCAACGAGCTCCGCGCGGCCCTCACCTCCGTGCCGCAGTTCGCCTAGCCGGCGCCCGGAAGGCGCCCGGCGTCCGGTCCGCATGGCGGTCCGGAAACCGGCTGTCAGCCCCACCGCCTAGACTTGTAATCACCATGGATATGTTGTTCGACCCCTATGCAGGCAGCTCCTACAAGGCTGCGCCCGAGCCCGCCCGCTCCCTCGCCGGTGCCGCCCTGCCCGCCTCGGCGTCCGGCGGGCCCGGCGCGTTGCCGGGTGGTTCCGGTAGCGGGGGGCCTGCTCCGTGGGAGTCTGCCGGCGGGCACGGTGGGCACTCCATGCCAAGCGCCGAGTCGCTGCTGCTGGGCCTGAACCCGCAGCAGGAAGAGGCCGTGAAGCACTCCGGCAGCCCGCTGCTGATCGTGGCCGGCGCCGGTTCGGGAAAGACCCGCGTGCTCTCCAACCGGATCGCCTACCTGATCGCCACAGGGCGGGCACACCACGGTGAAATCCTGGCCATCACCTTCACCAACAAGGCCGCCGCCGAAATGCGCGAACGCATCGAGGCCCTCGTGGGCGGACGTGCCAAGAGCATGTGGATCTCCACCTTCCACTCCTCCTGCGTGCGCATCCTCCGGCGCGAGGCCGCCAACGTTGGCCTGAACTCCAACTTCTCCATCTATGACTCCGCCGATTCGCTGCGGCTGATCACCCTGGTGGCCAAGAACCTGGACCTGGACCCCAAGCGTTTCGCGCCCAAGGCCATCCAGCACAAGATCTCCGCGCTCAAGAACGAGCTCGTGGACGACGACGCGTTCGCCGCCGCGGCCAACTACAACGATCCCTTCGAGCAGGCCGTGGCCGAGGTGTTCAAGGGCTACACGCAGCGGCTGCGCCAGGCCAACGCCATGGACTTCGATGACCTCATTGCCCAGACGGTCTACATGTTCCGGGCCTTCCCTGCGCTCGCGGAGTCCTACCGCCGGCGCTTCCGGCATGTTCTGGTGGACGAATACCAGGACACCAACCATGCGCAGTACGCCCTGGTCCGGGAGATCGTCGGCACGGACGCCGCAAGCCAGGAGGCCGCAAGCCATGGCGGCGCGGGACACGTCGGGCCGAGCGAGCTGACCGTCGTCGGCGATTCCGACCAGTCCATCTACGCCTTCCGCGGCGCGGACATCCGCAACATCGTGGAATTCGAAGAGGACTACCCGAACGCCCGCACCATCAAGCTGGAGCAGAACTACCGCTCCACCCAGAACATCCTTTCTGCGGCGAACTCGGTGATCTCGCGCAACCCGAACCGGCAGGAGAAGCGGCTCTGGACGGCCGAAGGCGACGGCGAGAAGATCATCGGCTACGTGGGCGAGAACGAACACGACGAAGCCCAGTTCATCGCCAAGGAGATCGACCGGCTCCAGGACGAGGAAGGCCTGCGTCCGGGCGACGTCGCCATCTTCTACCGCACCAACGCCCAGTCCCGTTCCATCGAAGACGTGCTGGTGCGCGTCGGCCTGCCGTACAAGGTGGTGGGCGGCACCCGCTTCTACGAACGCAAGGAAATCAAGGACGCCCTTGCATACCTGCGCGTCCTGGTGAACCCGGACGACGACGTCAACCTCCGCCGGGTGCTGAACGAACCCAAGCGCGGCATCGGGGACCGCGCCGAAGGTGCCGTGGCGGCCCTCGCCGAACGCGACCGCAGCTCCTTCATGGCGGCGGCCCGCCGCGCCGCGGAAGCCCCCGGAATGGCCACGCGCTCGGTCAACGCGGTGCTCGGCTTCGTGAAACTGCTGGACGACCTGGCCGAGGTCGCGTCCGGCTCGGGCGCTGCCGCGGCTTTGGAAGCCGTGCTCGAACAGACCGGGTACCTGGCCGGGTTGCGCGCCAGCAGCGATCCGCAGGACGAATCCCGGGTGGAGAACCTCGCCGAACTGGTGGCCGTGGTCCGCGAATACGAACGCGACAACCCCGAGGGCTCGCTCGGCGAATTCCTGGAGCAGGTGTCCCTCGTGGCCGACGCCGACCAGATCCCGGACGCCCCGGGCGCGGACATCGACGCCGCCGTGGCCGAGGCCAAGCGCCTGGGCGTGGTCACCCTCATGACCCTGCACACGGCCAAGGGCCTGGAATTCCCGGTGGTGTTCCTGACCGGCATGGAGCACGGGATCTTCCCGCACCAGCGTTCGGCCACGGACCCGAAGGAACTGGCCGAAGAGCGCCGTCTGGCCTACGTGGGGCTGACCCGCGCCCGGCAGCGGCTCTACGTCACCCGCTCCGAGGTCCGCAACTTGTGGGGCCAGAGCCAGTACAACCCGGCCAGCCAGTTCATCGAGGAAATCCCCTCCGAGCTGGTGGAGTGGAAGCGCGAGGGAACGTCCCGCCAGGTGGGCGGTTGGGGCGGTTCGTCCCTGGGCGGCAACCGCTACGGCGGTTCCTATTGGGGAGCGGGGGCCTCCCGGGGTGCCGCCGCCAGTCCGACCGCAGGGTTCGACGCCGACGTGCCCGCCGCCGTCGCGCGCAACCGGGTGCAGCCGCAGAAGGAAGTCATCGCCGTGGTGGTGGGGGACAAGGTCAACCACACCAGCTTCGGCAACGGCACCGTGATCGGCGTCGAGGGAACCGGGGACAAGACCGTGGCAAAGGTGACGTTCGACGTCGGGGAGAAGCGCCTACTGCTGCGTTACGCGCCGCTGACGAAGCTCGAGGGCTGACTTCGCGCGGCATAATGGGTGGCATGCGACGGACTGTGTTGGGGATTCTGGCCGCCTGCCTGCTTGCGCTGGCCACCGCGTGTTCGGTGTCCACGAAGGACCCTGACTATGTGCCACCGGCGCCGCTGCCTCCCCTGGAGCAGCTCAAGCAGGTCCCGGTCACCCAGCCCAGCGAACTCGGCAGCGGGGAAGACCTGACCGCCTTCGTCACCGAGGACCGCAACATCGCCTGCGCCATGACCTCCGCCCGGGGAGACCACTTGAACCTGCCCTACGAGGCCAACAACTACGACGACAGTGCCAACGCAAAACTTGCGACCGTCCCGGTGGTGCACTGCGAGCTGGCCGTGTACCCGGCGCCGCAGGCCAGGGACGTCACCGACAACTGCAACGGCACCGGCCTGGGCTACCTTGGCGGCACCGTGCTGCTGCGGCCGGACAAGGTGGCCTACGGCGCCTGCCGTTCCGGCGTCACCGAGATGGAAGCGGAGTTCGCGCCCAAGGGCAGCCGCACCGGCCCCATCGCGGAACTGCCCGTACTCAGCGAAGGGCGGAACATCGAACGCAACGGCCTGCGTTGCTCCACCTACAACGGCGGTGTCGCCTGCGGGAACCTCTCCGCAGGGGTGGCCTTCTTCGTGAACCGGGCCGGATACCTGCTCGTCTCCAAGGGCGGAACCGTGACCAGCGGCAAGATGCCGGCATCATAACCTGCAACTGAGAGGAAACTGCTGAAAAACCGCGCGATTACGCGGATTTTCTACGATTGATAGAAGTGTGTGGTTACTCACTTAACGGGTACTGTAGAACCGGCTTGCCTCCGCGGGCGGCTAGAGTTCCAGAGGAACTTGCGCAATGTGACCGGCAGTTTTGGCGGGATCTTGCACACTGCTCTTCCGCAGCTGGTTTACCGCGGTCACCGCGGACGCCGGCTGTACCGACACTACTTCGACGTAGAAGGACACTAAACCGTGGACCTGTTTGAATATCAGGCGCGCGATATGTTCGAAGCGCACGGTGTACCCGTGCTCGCCGGCATCGTGGCGCACACTCCTGAAGAAGCAA
>Ga0105246_10002732_pt1 | contig 10675 bp, 9 predicted proteins | sample KBSM64metaG_FD_99694 | JGI IMG/M metagenome (GOLD analysis project Ga0105246, IMG submission 99694) | Miscanthus rhizosphere microbial communities from Kellogg Biological Station, Michigan, USA - KBS M6-4 metaG | ecosystem: Host-associated > Plants > Roots > Rhizosphere > Soil | place: Michigan...
GGAACTTCAAGGCTGTCTTTTCCCATCGGCATGTCGGGGAGCTTGCCTTCGGGGGCTTCACGGAACCACTGGGCACTGAACTGGGCAGGATCTTCGAGCGGCGCCACTTCGAACACGATATAAATGGCGGGCGTGTCGGGCGTAAATACTGAAGTAGGCTCGATGGGCTTGAGTCTCGGATCTTGCGTGTACCAGCCTTTGCGTCCAAAACTGTCCCACTCAACGTCATAGCCCTTCGCCATCTTAATCCAGGTAAAGAGCGATTGCGGGATGCCTTTTTTCTGCTCGTCGAAGGAAGGACTTTGGGTGGGATCAATTTCGGTGGTCGACTGTTCCTTGGGGGCAACCAAGTCTCTCGCGTTGGCTTCCCAGACAACGCCGCCCAACAGGCTGAGGATTCCGACCAGACACCCAAGCGGCAATCGTGTGGGTCTTCCAGCGATGTTCATGTGAAACCCCAGTACCTCCTTCATTCAACACCTATTTCATACCAGACGCAAGCTGTCTGTGATAGGTTGAGCCACGCGACCTTTTTGCCATATGTCGGGCACAATGAGCCTTCCGAAGTCCGTCGAACAAGACCTCAGAGAACCAAGCCGCCACTACGGCATTCGGGATGGCGCCTGTCAGGCCATTACCCAAGGCAGCGGGGAACAATATCTTTCCGCCTTTGCTCTCCTGCTGGGGGCGAGCCCGTTTCAGTTGAGCGTCTTGTCTGCCCTTCCCCAACTGATCGGAACCGGCGCTCAATTGGCATCGGTCAAGCTGCTCCGATGGTTTCCGGACCGCAAAGCACTCATCCGTGCTGGCACTGCGGGCCAAGCTCTGTCCTGGCTACCGATTTTGTTACTGCCGCTCCTGGTTCCTGATTTCGGGCCCTTGCTGCTCATCCTGGGCACGACCGTGTACTTCGCCTGTAATCAGTTTACGACGCCCACCTGGAATAGTTTCATCGCAGACCACCTGGATGAACACGAGCGAGGCGCGTACTTCGCCCGGAGGGCGATGGTCATGGCGAGCCTCAGCTTCGCCGCGCTCTGCGTGGCAGGGTGGTTGCTCAGTCTTTGGCAGGATCACGCATTCTCCTGGATGGGATTCGCCTTGATCTTCGCCATCGCCGGTGCGGCGCGATGGATCTCGGCCGTTACCCTGGCGAAGGTCGAAGACATTCATGCAACACCGTCTCTCGATACCTCACCCAGTTTCCGCCGGTTCCTGGCTGGCACGAGCGTCAGCTTTCGGCACTTCCTGCTGTTCTCCGGAGCAATGCACGCCGCCGTGCTGATTGCCGGACCGTTTTTTGTGCTCTACATGCTGCGGGATCTTCACCTGGCTTATTGGGGATATGGCTCCTGGCTGGCCGCGGGGATTCTTGGACAACTCCTCACGTTACGGGCGTGGGGCCGATTCGCCGATCGATTCGGAAACAAAGCCCTTCTCACAGTCACCGGTTTCATGGTCCCTTTTCTTCCCATGCTCTATCTCGCAGGAACCCACCTCCTGTTCTTGCTGTTCGTCAATTTCCTGGGCGGCGTGACCTGGGGCGGGCTGGCCTTGGGCCTTCAGAACTATGTGTTTGACGCCGTGCGGCCTGAGGATCGAGCGAAAGCGGTTGCCACCTATAGCACCATCAATGCCTTGGGCTGGTGTCTCGGCGCCTTTATGGGAAGCTGGTTAGTGCATGCCCTGCCGTCAGAGATCATCATCGGACAGTACTCTCTCGTGTTGGCCTCAAACCTTCCCCTCGTATTTTTTGTATCGGGGCTGTTGCGACTGGCGGTCTCAGGGAGTTTTCTGAGGAGCTTTCATGAGGCGAGGGCCGTGGAGCAGGCGCCATTCACGCAGCTCGTGTGGGAACTGCCTTTACTCAAACCTCTCGGCCAGTTGCTGGTGAGTCCGCTCCGAGCCAGTAAATAGCCAGATGCCGAGTCTACCGCGGCGACGCGGGCTGAGCGCCCCGTTCCCGCTCTTCCCGCTTGAGCTTGTCGAAGTTCTGGTCCGCATGGCCCCGGACCTGGTCGGGCGTCGGTTGCGCCATGGGTTTGGGCTCACTGCTGGAACATGCTGCGAGGATGAGAAAGGCTGTCGCCCCCAGCACGATGCCAGTGGCTCTCTCCATGTGTTTCCGCTGAACAGTCATAGGCGCTCCTCCCTCCAAAACCGCTGCCGCTTGCCGCATCATACTCTCCCTTCCGGAGCAAAACCACCAGTATGGCTTGATTGACTGCTGCGGAATGACGCGGTATCCTCGCAGCAACTTCCGAAAGTGCCGAGATTTCCATGTCATTGCGCGACCGCCTCACCGAAGATCTGAAGCTGGCCATGAAGGCGCGCGATCAGTTGCGGATGGATGTCATCCGCATGATCAAGGCCGCCGTGCTCAACAAAGAAGTCGAGATGAAAAAAGATCTCGACGATGCGGAAATGAGCCGCATCATGACCACCATGATCAAACAACGCAAGGAGTCGGTCGAACAGTTTGAAAAAGGCCAGCGTGCCGAACTTGCCGCAAAAGAGCGGCAGGAAATTTCCATCATCGAAGCCTACCTTCCAAAGGCCATCTCACCAGACGAGCTCGACCGGACGGTGGATGCCGTGATCCGCGAGTCCGGCGCGACTTCCGCCAAAGACATGGGTGCTGTCATGAAAGCCGTGATGGCTCGGCTTGCCGGCCAACCGGTCGACGGCAAACACGTCAGCGACCTCGTGCGCTCTAAGCTGAAATAGCCCGTCACGCTCGTCTGGTATACTTGAATCCGAACTGTGGCGGGCACTGGAGTTAGGAGCGTACGTAGGACTTTCGTGAGCATTCTCATTGTTGATGATTCCCCGGACCAGCAGGCGCTTCTCCGCTCGATCCTCGGCAAAGCAGGCCATGCCGATGTGCTCAGCGCCGATTCCGCCAGAGCTGCCGCGCACGTCCTGAATCTGGACGGTAATTCGGCCACGCAGAACATCGATCTCATTCTGATGGATGTCCTGATGCCGGACCAGGACGGGGTCGAAACCTGCCGCCAAATCAAACGCTGCGCCCACCTCGAGGACATTCCGATCATCATGGTGACGGCCAAGGCCGATTTGAGCAATCTTCAGGAGGCCTTTGCCGCAGGCGCCATGGATTTCATCAGCAAGCCGGTCAATAGCATCGAACTGTTGGCGCGGGTCGCCTCGGCGTTGCTCTTGAAGCAAGAAATGGATCGGCGCAAGAATCGTGAACTCGACCTCCACCGGAGCAATGAGGAACTCCAGAAGGCCCTGAAAGAAGTGAAGTCTCTGCGCGGGCTGATTCCCATCTGTGCTTCCTGCAAAAAGATTCGAAATGACGGAGGTTTCTGGCAGCAGTTGGAAGAGTATCTGGCCGAGCATTTGGACGCCGAATTCAGCCACGGCCTCTGTCAGCCTTGTATCAAAAAGCTTTATCCTGGTGTTTACCAGGATTAGCTGTTACGATTTCTTCAATACTGCTTCATTTCAGCCAGATCGAGGCGACGCCCCCAATGAGTATACTGATCGTTGACGATTCTCCAGACGACCGGACCCTCCTTCAGTCAATCCTCACCGCTGCCGGATATGAACACATTTTGGTCGCAGATTCAGCCGTGACGGCATTTCGGCTGCTGGGTCTCGACGGTGGGAAACAGGGCGCGGCGCGGGTTGATCTCATCCTCATGGACATCATCATGCCCGAGATGAACGGTATCGAGGCATGCCGACAAATCAAGGCCGTCGAGCGATTCCGTGAAACGCCGATCATGATGGTGACGGTCAAAACGGATCCGGTCGATCTTCAACTGGCGTTTGCCGCCGGAGCCCTGGACTACATTGGGAAACCCGTTAATAAAATCGAACTGTTGACGCGCGTGCGATCCGTCCTGCGGCTCGTGCACGAGATCGAACGACGTCGCGCCCGCGAGCAGGAATTGCTGGAGGTCATGCGCCAGCTGCAGGAAGCCAATCAAATGCTGTTGCGGCTGTCCTCCTTGGACGGGTTGACCGGCATCACCAACCGTCGCCAATTCGACGATTTTTTGGAGCAGGAATGGCGGAGGGCCGTCCGTGAGTCGACGCCGCTCTCGCTCATCATGCTGGATATCGATCGGTTCAAAGTCTACAACGACAGCAACGGGCATACGGCCGGAGACGAATGCCTGCGGCAAGTCGCCAATGCGATTTCCGGTGCCGTCAACCGTCCGGGAGACCTGGTGGCCCGCTATGGCGGGGACGAGTTTGTCGTGGTGCTTCCCGGCACGGCGACGGACGGCGCAGCGCAGGTCGCGGAATCGTTGAGGAAGCGGATCGAATCCCTCGACATCACCCATACCGAGGGCGACCACATCACGATCAGCGTCGGCTACGCCAGCACAATCCCAAGCCGAAGTGCCTCGCCGACTGACTTGATCAAAGCGGCAGACCAGGCGTTGTATCAAGCCAAGCAAGAGGGCCGCAATCGGGCGAAGCAGGCCGGCATTCTCACCCTCGTTCCCCACTCAGACGACGAGTAGCCGGGCCGCGCACTTGCGCACTATCCATGCCGCAACGTCACGCGCCATCCCGGATTAAGCTTGCCCGAAAGTCTCTTCCCCGTACACTGGCTCAAACCAAGCGCGCGTTGCGTCAGGAACGTGCCGCACGCCGACGGGAAGCGGTGCAACATGCCGCCACAGAGCAGGCTCTGGTCATCGCCAAGGAAGCGGCCGAAGTCGCCAGCAAAGCCAAAACTGAGTTCCTGGCCACGATCAGCCATGAGATCCGCACGCCGATGAACGCGATTGTCGGGATGGCCGATCTGCTGTGGGACACTCAACTGACTCCAGATCAGCGCAAGTATCTCCGTATTTTTCGGCGGGCCGGCAGCAGTCTCCTCCAATTGATCAACGACATTCTTGACCTTTCCAAGGTGGAGGCCGGCCATATCGAACTCGAGTCGATCGAATTCGACCTGAGCGATCTCATCGAAAAAGCGATCGAAATTCTCGCGATGCGAGCAAATGAGAAAGGGTTGGAACTGGCGTGTCATCTCGCGCCCGATGTCCCCTGCGCGCTGACTGGCGATCCAAATCGCCTTCACCAGATTTTGGTCAATCTCATCAGCAATGCGATCAAGTTCACGGACAAGGGGTCCGTCATCCTTGAAGTGACGAATGACGCGGCACAGGGAAGACCGGGCGCCATTCATTTTATAGTCAGGGACACCGGTATGGGCATCGCGCAGGACAAGCTGTCCTCGATTTTCGAGCGTTTCACGCAAGCCGATGCGTCGATTGCCAGACGCTACGGCGGTACGGGGCTTGGCCTGACGATCAGCAGGCAGCTGGCGGAGTTGATGCAGGGCAGGATTTGGGCCGAGAGCATTGTGGGCGAAGGCAGCACATTTCATTGTGCGGTACGACTCGGCATTAAATGCGGCGCGAAGATGCCCTGCCTGCCGCGCTCGATCAATCTCCATGGTCTCCGGTCCTTGGCAGTCGACGATCATCCCATTAATCGCAAGATCCTGGTCGAAACACTGTCGTCTTGGAACGCCCATGTCACGGCAGTCGGCGACGGACATCAGGCGCTCACCGCATTGAGGCAGGCGGCCGAGTCGTCGCATCCCTACGGCCTACTGCTCATCGATTGCCGTATGCCGGGCATGGATGGATTTCAGGTCGTGGATGCGATTCGGCGCTCCGACTTGGCTGCAGGATTGACCATCATCATGATGGCATCGGACCACTGGGCCGACGACATTGCCCGCACCTATGACTTGGGGTTGAACGGGTACCTGACCAAACCTATCCGGCGCTCCGATCTCCTGCAAACTCTGAGTATCGCCATGGATCGCGCCCGCGGCGTTCCCGTGACTTCGCCATTGAGCCGGACGCCCCTCCCTGTGGCCACAAGGCCGCTCCATATTCTGCTTGTGGAGGATTCTCCTGACAATCAGGTCTTGGTCCAATCCTATCTAAAGTCTACGCCGTATCAGGTTGATGTGGCTGAACATGGCGGCGTTGCCGTCGAACAATTCAAACAGGGACACTATGACGTGATTCTAATGGATATGAACATGCCGGTAATGGATGGTTACGAGGCGACGCGCGCCATCCGCGCATGGGAGCACGAACAGGATTTGGCCGAGACCCAAATCATTGCGTTGACCGCGCTGGCGCTAAAGGAAGAAGGCGAGAAAATTCTCGACGCCGGCTGCAATGCGCACCTGACCAAGCCGATCAAGCGGCAGACATTGCTCGAAGTACTTCACGCCTGCGAAGGATACCGACGAACATGATGCCACACGGTAACACGTCTCGACGAATCACCGTCTTGATCGATCCAGATTTAGAAGAACTCGTCCCCGGCTTCCTGGAGAACCGGCGGAAGGACGCAGCGACGTTGATGCGCGCCGCAAAAGTCGGCGACGAGAAGACTGTACGTCTGCTTGGTCATCGGATGAAAGGTGACGGTGGCGGCTACGGCTTTCAGGAAATCAGCCAGATCGGTGCGGCACTTGAACAAGCCGCCACCAGACAAGATTGGAAAGTGATCGTCGAAAAGACTGAGGCGTTAACCGCATTTTTGGCACAGGTCGATGTCGTGTACCGGAAGTAAGGTCACGGTTTGGGTCATCAAGCTGCCTAGTTATTGCCATGTTTTGGAATTAATTTTGAAGGGAGGAAGGGAAAAGACTGGAGAGGCAGACAGTGTCACAGTGCTTTACCGGCGGGCGATTTCATTTCTTGCCGCATGCCACCTTTAACAGGGTCTCGCCTAGACCGACTCGAGTCGGCATCCACCTTGCGGTTGAGAAGAGAGAAGAGTTCATGTGTAAGACTTCACCGCTTCCCATATGACCTGAAAATTCTTTCACACTTACCATGCGCTTCATTGCTTCCGCGCAATGGTATTCATTCTGAACTGTTCTGGATAAGTAGGCATGCCCCACCGCCGGCTGTGCAGTCTTGCTGTCGTACAATACCCACATCTCCGCGATGTCTCCCCTGCGGCGAATAGTGTCCGGGTCAACATAAACTTTCTCTCCGGTCTCGACATTCACACTCACTTCTACCCACTCTCCATACGCCGGCGCACTACTTAGTGCCAGAAGGATAAGCAGGACGAGGCGTTTCATATTGCGTCCCGGTAGGCGGGATTTCCGCTGGTCCCTTCGGGGCAGACATTGTTGATTGGCATCAGGTCGAATAATTGATTCAGAGCCAACACGGGCTTCTTCATTCAAGCAATCCGGCAGTACATCCCTTCGCAGCACATGCTCTCGTTGACGCGCCAGATGACTCTCCACGCTGACTGAATCCTGGACTCGGCCGCATTTCAAGCATCGCCACCTGGCCGTCCAGTCCATGAAACGATCTTCTACAAGTAGAGTTCCACAATGCGGACAGATCATGTCGCCTCTAGATGAGAGAGTTGGATGACGCTACGCCCCATCAAAACCAATATACCTAGAGAAATGAGGAGAAAGCCATCCCACGTTGGAATCAATACGCCTTCGAAAGTGGCATTACCTGAGAGCAGGACGCTGGGCAACAGATGTCATACGCTCTGCCGCGAACTGGCATGATCGCGAGGCATTCGACCTCGTCGGCCTTCCTCTTCTGCTTCGAATTCCAAGGGAGTAGCTCTGTCAGCCTGCACTGCAAGCTGAGATTAGCACGCGTTCCTCCAAGCTTCTGCCGCCTATTGCGGCTCACTCAGAACCATTCCCTGGGATCATGCCTGCGGTAAAGACCTTGCGGAACGAAAAGATGATGCTTGACGGCCACTCTTGGCAACGAATGCCATCAAAATTTGTCATTCCGCAACATTTTTGTTCATGACGAAACTGCGTGGGATTCTCTCGAAAAGCCCGAATATAGCGGATTTTCTGCATTTGGACATCAATGAAGTCCAGGCCCGATGCTTGCTGATAACGCAACAGGTTGGAAGAACCGAAGGGGACAAATTCACATCGGCCAGCAATAGGGAAACTCATGGGACAAGAAGGTAGGTGCGGCTGAGATCGCGCGAGGCGGCTTTGGTACTTCCATTCAGTGAAGTTATCCGCCCGCATCGCATGAACCTGACGAAGAAAGTGATGACGTCGTTCTGAGAGGAAGATCATAGGTCAATACGGTGGCACGCATGAGGAAGTTACCCATCCGACACACCGATAAGGAACAACGAGCCTCCAACCCACACATCCCCTTCACCGTAGGTCTCAGGGCACAAGCTACCTTCCATTCACGCTTAACACTTCAAGGGCAGGTCCTTCGCCAATCGATGTCCACCATGGGCATCATCAGCGGGTTCTGTTTGCTGTTACTTGTCCTATGGCTTCCCCTACGGACCGCCTACGCGGCAGAGCCAGCGACGATCGACCCCAGGACACTGACTTTCAAGGCGATCGAATTTGTCCAGCCGGAACCGGACCGCGTGGTGTTGGACAACGGCATGGTGATTTACTTATTGGAGGATCATGAACTTCCGCTGATCACGATCGGGGTATTGATGCGAACCGGCGGTTGGCTTGATCCGCCTGACAAAGTCGGCCTTGCCGCCTTGACCGGCAACGTGATGCTGACCGGCGGCGGCGGCGGTTTGTCGGCGGCTGAGGTCGATGACGAACTGGCGCAGTTCGCCGGACGGATGAGTATTGCGATCGATCGGCAGTCGGGATCCGCATCGATTGACGTGATGCGGAAGGACCTTCAGCAAGCCTTACGTCTTTTCGCCGGCGTATTACGCACACCTGCGTTCGATCCTGCTCGTGTGGATCTCGCCAAACTCCAGGCGATGGAGCGGATCCGCAGACGCGAGGATGAACCCGAGTCCATTGCCAGTCGTGAATTCTCCAAGCTGCTGTATGGTCCCGGCCATCCCACCGCACGAGAAAGCTCGACTGAATCAGTGGGCCGAATTCGTCGAGAAGATCTCATCGCCTTTCACCAGAATACGATCCATCCCAACGGAATCATTCTCGGTGTTACCGGCGATTTCGTAAAGGACGAGATGGTAGCCTCGCTCCGGGAAGCATTTGGAGATTGGCAGAGAGGAACTGTGCCGGAAGTCAAGATTGACGATGTGCCGGAGAGTGAGGCCGCAAGAGCGGTTGTTCACTTCATCAGTAAAGACACCTCGCAGACGCATCTTCGTGCGGGGCGCCTGTCGGTCAAGGAAACCGATACGGATTACGTCCCCCTCCTGCTTGCTAACGATATTTTGGGCGGCAACTCGCTTATCGGCCGCCTGTTCAATGAAGTGCGGACAAAGCGAGGGCTGGCCTACTCGGTTGGCAGCGAACTGAGTACGGGGATGTACAATCAAGGCATGTGGCTCGTGTGGGCCGAGACCAAGTTGCCATCCACGAAAGAAGTTCTTGGACAGTTGGTTGGAAACATCGAGCGAATGCGAACGGAACCCGTGAGCGACGCGGAACTGACTCAAGCCAAAGACTCCTACGTGAACTCGTCGGTCTTTGACGTCTCCAGTTCAGCGAAGATCGTGAGCCGGCTCATGAAATTGGAGTATGATGGTTTGCCCAAAGATTTTTATCAGCAGCTGCGCGAGAAAATCCTCACGGTATCGAAGGAAGATATTTTGGCTGTCGGCCGGAAACATCTCCAAGCGGACCATATGACAATCGTCGCTGTGGGATCAGGCGAGACACTGTCCGCAGAGCTCTCGACATTTGGCAACGTGAAGGAAATCAGCCTCAATTCTGAAGGCGAAATGCAGGGGGTAATGACCAGCCAGCTCTGCTTTGACAGCTCCAAAAGTGATCCTTCGTGCTCCCCTTGAGAGTGAGTGTCCAGATCCTCATTCTTGGAAAACCTACTGCACACGTCGGTATTTTGTTAGAACCACCCACTCCATTCGGAAAATGGGCTTTTTCATTATCCCTCGAAAGTCGGGTATCCACCCCTCAAAATAATTTCTGCATGGTTTGTCCTTACGTTATATGATTCGACCTGCCTAGTTAGTGGTCTCAAAACCGAGGAGATTGATAATGACAAGAGTGTCAAGAGGGAGGTCATTCCCCACCCACCCAATGTTGTTGTTGGCCTGCCTGTTCCTTGGCGCATGTGGTGGAGGCGGCGACGACACTCCATTAACTACAACTCCTGCTTCTACCCAAAAGATCGTGGCTCAATTAGTTCAGCAAGGGTATCTCAAGGCTTCAAATACTAATGCAGACGATCAGTTTGGTCAGAATGTCGCGCTTGCCGGCGATACTCTTGTCGTGGGGGCATATCAGGAGAGGAGTAGTGCGGTTGGGGTGAATGGTGATCAAGCGGACAATAGCCAACCAAACGCTGGAGCCGTCTATGTGTTCACGCGTACCGCTGGGCTCTGGACTCAGCAGGCCTACCTCAAAGCCTCGAATACCAACGCAGTGGATGGCTTCGGGTACAGTGTTGCCCTCTCCGGTGATACGCTAGTTGTGGGTGCTCCATGGGAGTCAAGTAATGCGACGGGCGTCAATGGCAATCAATCGGACAATAGTGCGCTATATTCCGGAGCCGTCTATGTGTTCACGCGGACCGCTGGGGTCTGGACTCAGCAGGCCTATCTCAAAGCCTCAAATACCGATGCTGGGGACAACTTCGGGACCACCGTCACTCTCTCAGGCGAGACCTTAGCCGTCGGGGCGTTATACGAGGCCAGCAATGCCACTGGCGTCAATGGCAATGAGGCGGAC
>Ga0105246_10002737_pt1 | contig 10669 bp, 22 predicted proteins | sample KBSM64metaG_FD_99694 | JGI IMG/M metagenome (GOLD analysis project Ga0105246, IMG submission 99694) | Miscanthus rhizosphere microbial communities from Kellogg Biological Station, Michigan, USA - KBS M6-4 metaG | ecosystem: Host-associated > Plants > Roots > Rhizosphere > Soil | place...
AATGACCCAAAGAAGCCCGCCGCGTAAGGCACGGCGGGTTCGGCTGATGCAGCATCGAGATGTGAGACGAGCGATGGCTGTAAGCCCTCCTCCCATCCGCGACTGGGGCGGGCGCCTTCGGGGTCATGGCGATTGCCTATGAGGACGGCTCCTCGCCGAAGCGAGCAAGGCGAACACGCGCGCAGGATGTCCGCTTGTCGCTACAAAGCGGACATTCCCGGCGACGTTTAGGGGCGCCGATAACGGTGCGCTGGCGTTGGAAACTTCTTGTAGGGGAGGAGGATGCGCCTGCCTGTCAGACGCCGGTAGCGCACCATTAGGTTCTTCACGCTCTGGGCTTTCCATTGGCCGGCCCGTTGCGCGGGGATGCGCTCCCGCGTGAGCCACTTCGCGACCTGTCGATAGTTGTGACCGACTTCCCTTACTGCCGCCTGAATAAAGGGCGCGTAGGTGTGAGCGTAATCGTTGGCCAACTCGACCACGATGCGAGTGCCATGGCATGAGAGAGCGCGCGCCCGCTCAGGACGCATGTTGTGGAATCCTGCTTTGCGTTTTGTGTAGCAAAATTGCCTATGAGTCGCGGGCACACACCCGACGCGGAGTCACACTCGACCCATGACTGCGATTAGGGGCTGGGCGGGATTAAGCCAAGGCGCCCCCAGTTATCGCAATATTCTCAGCAGTTCTGAGCCCCGCGGCAAACTGGCGGAAGCCGCGCGGCCCAGTCTCGACCCAGCTACACCCCAAATTCGCCGGACCAACGCGGGTGTTTCTGGGTCGCGTCCATCCTACCCGCTTTGGGAACTTGGTCAATCAAAGCGACCGGTTCCATGGCCGACTCGCCTACGTCTGGAACCTATATCCAGGTGGGCGGACTCCTTTTTAAGCCTCGCGCAGCTTCCCTATATGAGGGCCGCTATAGAGCCGTAGTTCGGAGCAGCCGTAGATGTCCCAACCTATCGGCGTCAGCCTTCCGCACCGGCTTGGTAAAGCTGAAGCTCTGCGCCGCTTGCAGACAAGCTTCAACGACGCCCAGTCAAAGGGCGGAGCCTTTTTCACGTTCAGGAACCAATGGTCCGGCGATCACCTGGATTTTCGTGTAAGCCTGCTCGGGCAGACCACGACCGGCACTATTGATGTCGCCGGGGACCACGTCAGGCTTGAGGTGCAACTTCCCTGGTTGCTCTCGCTGTTGGCCAATAAGGCAAAGGCCTTGGTGGAGAAGCAGGGCAAGCTCATGCTGGAAAAGCTGGTCAACCCGATGAAGCAAAACTGACGGTTTGCTCCCGTGCCTCTCTGACGAGACACCCAAGCATCTAGACGGATGCTGGGCGAACCCAGGCTTTATTCGTGCCAACGATTGCGGCCATTGACTCTGTCACGGCAACTTGGGATCGATACGGCGGTGGGAGACGCGTACTCATGTTCTCGCCCTCAAGTTGCTATGCAGAATCGGTGCTCTCGCACTTGGAGAAAGTTCAGAAGCTCCCCCTCGAAGTGCAGACCGATATTGCTAAGCGCGTCGATACGTACCTCAGCGTAGCCAGGGCTGCGAACAACGAGGCGATAGTGGCTACGGTCGCTTCTAGCGCCATGCAAGAGCAGGCCAAGGCAATCGGACAGGGGGGCACGATGGACCCGCGATGGGCTGCACCAGCAATTGTCGAAGCATGGTGCTATGCCACGATGAGCCTGTCCAAGGGTTACCTAGATCAATTGCACGCGCAAGCGATCATCGGAGCAATCGAGGCGTTCACATTAAGTCGTCTTACTAGGTGACACGTAACCCCCTCACTTCCTAAAGCAACTTTTCTCCTTTGAAGTTGTTGTTATGGGCCTGGAGGTACAATGGCCCTTCGTCCTCAGACTCCATATGGCGCTGCCCCTTCAATTAGAGGCATAAGAGCAGGCGAGGAGAAAGACCTCACACCCGAACAGAACTACCGTGTGCGTGTTATGGGCGAAGAGGAGTTGGACCTTTTACACTCGGCAGCGTCGCAGGGCGGATTACAACTGGCCTCTCTGAACTGGATACTCGCGAGCCTTGCCAATCATGGCTTTGTGAGCATTAGTGGCAATAACCGGCGACTGCGAGCTGTCGCGACGAAGGCGGGTTGCCTCGCGCTGGCGATGCGACCCCTGCTTCCCGACGACACTCTCCACTAGGCTCTCACTCCGCAAGCTGCCTACCCCTAAACCTAATCCAACTCACCGAGGAGCAACCGTGAGACGAACTTGGCGGGTTCACCGCTGGTTCAGTCCGTCACGCGAGTCAGAACCGCGCTTCACCAAATCGTTCCGATCAGCTTTCTTGGTGCCGATGGCGGCGCTGGCTTTGGCCGTGGCGGTGGACCTGGAGCGGGTCCTGGCGGCTTCGAACCCTCACTGACAGAAGCTCCCGCCCCCTCTCTCCTTCATATCGAGGTGAAGATGGCTCTTGTGGGCCTCATCGGCGCCAGGCCCCAGCACCGTGCCAAAGATGCCGCAGGCGTCGTCGCGCACAGATTTCAGGAATACTCTTTCGGGGTCCTCTAAGCTGACCGATACGCGCTTCACGGAGGAGATGGAAGACACCCGGTCCGGATTGGGCATGGGCAGCGGTGGATTATCTGAAGGCCAGCTATCGACCACAGCGATCCTCTCGCCTGAGGCCAACACGAAGTCGGAAATATCAAGCGCGTTTGCGAGTGCGTGTTCGCTCAAGGGTAGGTCAGCACCGCCATTGCGGTTGCGGCAGGTATAAGAGCCAACGTGCAGCTTGGTAACAGGAGAATTGAACAAGGCTTTCGCCTCTGGCTGAACGCTCTCGCTTAGCCATGTGCTCAGCGCCTTGGCCAGGGTACAGGTCACGGTTGCTGGTGGGTCTAAGGCGACCTCAGGATTGAGTCCGAGCGATTTTAGCAGGACGGGGCTAGGCGCTCCGCATAGTCCCTCTTTGATTGGCGGAAGCGGCTCGTAATTGAGCGTAAGTGAGGAGAGCGCTTCACTACATTTGATTTTAGCCTCTGCGATCTCGGTCTCACTCCAAGGAATTGTGGTCCTCTGGCCCGGAGCAACAGGCGTCTGTTCTGTGCCACCGGTCGCCGGACTCCGTTCAGGTAGCGGCGGTTCTTCGGTTCCAGCCAACTGCTGCGAACCTTGGTCCGGGGCCTCCAACCGACCCGTTTTCTCGCCGTCCCCGATTAGGACAGGCGTTCCTTTGTTGAGACGCTTCGCAAGCTCAAGCGCATCCCAGTTCGTGAGGCGAATGCAGCCATGTGAAGCCGATTTGCTGATCTTGTCTGGATCAGGCGTGCCATGAATGCCGTAACCCTCGGCAGAAAGATCGATCCACATGACACCGACTGGATTATTTGGTCCAGGCGGTATGTTGAGCTTTTCATTCACGTGAACGCCACGGAGGTGAAGCGCTGGATCATAATGGTAGACCGGGTTTTCCGTGATCTTCATCACCTTGAACTCCCCCTTAGGAGTGGGGCGCTCTTCACTTCCTACAGTAGCAGGGTAGATGGCGACGAGCTTGTCTCCTTCATAAGCCTTCACGCGCTGCCGGTTTGCATCGACCTCTACTCGTGAGATTTTGCCAGACATGGAGTCGTGCTCGACATTGGCCACCACGATCTCCTGTCCTTCCTTGTCAAAGGAGGTGCCGGGGTTCAGCCTCCGCAGGAGGTCCGGGCTCATGTGGAACTTCTCAGCGAGAAGCTCTCGCGGGCTCGTATAGCTGAGACGGTCCATGGCTGCCTTTGCGCGGAAATCCTCAGGAATTTTTTTGGCAAAGGGGCCGCGCGTGTCTTTTTCAGTAATCTTGTAAGTGACGAGGGCTGGTTCAGTGTCGTTTTGAGTGACGGCGCGCCACAATTCCTCGGTGACCTGTTCGGTCGCTTCAAGGCCCTTCATCTCAGCATAGGCTGCAAGCGCCTTGCTAGTATTCTCGCCTAAAGTGCCATCGATCTCTCCAGGTGAGGCATGCGCCCGATCAAGCAAGACTTGCAGCTTCACGAGCAAGGTTGTGGAAGGCTTCCCTTGTGCTTGCCACGCGGCGTCATTGACGCTCTCAAGGCTTAGATTCGGGGATCGTTGCCGAGCAGCCAAGCCCGTTGCGGGAAGCGCGAGCAGCAGTGCGAGCGAGATACACAGAGTGGGGCGGAAGGGTCCAAGCACTTTCGATTTCCTTGACCCCGCCCTTGCACCTCAACGCCACGGAAAAAGCGCCGTTCCACAAGGTCTAACACGCTCTCACCCGCTGGCTGTCAATTGAACGGGCCTAACTTTCCACAGCCCGATCCACGGTTGGAACCCCCAGAGCTACCCCTAGGGTATTCAAGCATCTTTAAGGCACTCGCCGTATCAAAGCGCAATGTTAGTCGGTGAGTGGGGCTTGTTCATTCTTGATGTGATCGGTGCGGGCGCTCTTGGCGTGGGACTGATCGTCGCGATCTGGCGCGGGAAGGCTCGACATCACCCGCGAGGATGATCTTGCCACCTATGGGAGATCCCTGCGAGGCAGGGGCTGGGCGGGGTTTAAGCCAAGGCGCCCCACTTCGCATTCTCAGCAGGCCTAAACCCCACGGCAAATGGCGGAAGCCGTGCGGCTAAGGCTCGACCCAGCGACACCCGTAAAACCTGCCGGACCTGCACGGGTGTTCCCAGGTCAGGTCAATCTTATTCTCTTGTAAGACCTGGTCAATGCGGCCCGCCGCAAGCCGAGGACGACTGCGCCGTTTTCTTGAGTCCCCACAGCCTTGGCAAAGGCGCACAATTGGCCATCACCGCATGACGATAACAGGCACGCGGGTGACTGAGCGCGCAAGACTCCCGCCTGACCATAGGGAGGATGACATGGGGTCTCTCGACACTCCACCGAGTTGGGCTGATCCCATCGTGATTGCCTCGATTGAGCGAGCATTCGATGCTACCTGGCCCGTGATTCGGGCTCACAAAGCTGGCGCCAACAAAGCTCGGATGAACGAACTCAGCATGGCGCTCAGCCACAAGCTTATCGAACTGGCTTCCGCGGCATAACCGATCCCCAGGAGCTTCGGAGGTTGGCTTTGGAGGCCTTCGACGCTTCCAGCCCAGCGAGCCCGTAAGCTGTTTACCGGTTGATTTCGCCCTAGACGCTTTTTTGATTTTTCGATGATCGTGGGGCTGGGCACAGGCCGTCTCCCAAACACCCAGCCCTGGCGGGCCTGACCGCAGCGAAGCGGGGTGTGGAACATGCCCAAGACGGAGCTACACGAGCAGGTGATCGAAATCGTTCCTGCCGACTGATGATTAGGCTGAGATGCGAGACAGGAGAGACGGCGGCAGCGTCGTCTCTCTTTTATGCTTGAATGGCACTTCGAGCATGCGGTGCGCCCCCCGGCTCAAACGTAACGCTCGCCGCGCGAACACGCGCTGGTTCGGGTGCCTCGAATAGCGGATCAATGGCCACATCGCCAGTGAACCACTCGGCCGGTCCTTTGCTGGAGGCTACGAACCACTTCGCGCAATCTCCATTGCCTCTCTGCTTTGGAGCCTGGACAATCCAGGCGAACACCCCGGATCAACGTGGATGGCAAGGCGCTCGGCAATTAGCCTCTGGCGCTTGGCTTTGCGCCAATTAATGACCTCAGCACAATCCAAAGCCCCGTCTCCCCCCATACGGCGCTTCTTCATTGTCGGGAAGCTGATCAAAAGCGGCCCTGACCACCATTCCCCGTCATTTCCTCGTCGGCCAGGACCGCCGAGGTCAGGTGGGCTGGCCTGCCCGCCTTCCTCTGCCGACAGGCAATTCCTCGAACGCGGCAGTACCGAGGTGAAGGAAGGCGGTAGTGACGACTTGTCTATCTGTGAACTCGACGCAGATTGGGCCACTGAAGTCCCAGAGCACGGCCTCTCGCCCGCTCTGACCCGCCACTTTGAGCAGCGTGGAGCTTTCCTATATCCAGTCCGCTTTGAAGGCATAGATTGACTGGAGGAAACTAGCAAATGGCCCAGCCGATTATCGTCACGCTGCCGCACCGGCTCGGTAAGGCCGAAGCACTGCGGCGCTTGCAGGCAAGTTTCAACAACGCCCAGTCAAGCGGCGCGAGCCTGTTCGTGTTCAAAAACCAATGGTCAGGCGACCATCTGGATTTTCGCGCAAGTCTCCTCGGACAGAGCACAACCGGAACCCTGGATGTCGCCGAGGACCACGTCAGGCTTGAGGTGCAACTTCCCTGGCTGCTCTCAATGCTCGCTAACAAGGCAAAAGCCTTAGTGGAGAAGCAGGGCAAGCTTATGCTGGAGAAGCCGGTCAAGCCCTCCACACCGCGAAGCTGACAAGGGTTGACCTATGGTTACACTGAACGAGGCCAAGATCATTCCGGGGATGTCCCTGCTGTGGATCATTTTCGGCGGTCTATGGTTTTCACCCGCCCTTTGAGGAAGGAACCAGCTTCTCAAAACTATCGTCAGGTCACCACCGTCTTCGTCGGTAAATCAGCCGAAGGATCAGAAGAAGCACTAGCGCTCCAATTGTCGCGGAGACGATTGCGGCCACTAGGCTGTTGCCAAGATGGATATGAAGGTGGGGTAGCAACCAAGCTCCTATCAGCGCGCCAACAATACCAATGCCAATGTCAGCGATCAGCCCAAACCCAGTGCCCTGCACGATCTGGCCTGCGAGCCAGCCCGCGATAAGTCCGACCAGCAAAATGATAATTAGTGTTTGCCCCGACATCTGTCCCCCATCTCATCTGAGCGCCAAGCATATTAGGTTGAATGGCAGTCATGAAAAATGGGACAGATTTGCATCAATCAGAAGCGCACGTGGGCAATAATTGCGAACTCAGGATGGGCTGCATCTTCTCGGCCCATCCAATTGCTAACAAGACGTTAAAGGGCTTGTGAATATTTCATCAACGCTCAGGAACGAGGGGCCTTCGACTCCGTTGTTCGGTCAAGGCACAACTGAGGGGGATCATCATGATCAACTTCACATTTGGTGTTCCAGTCGAAACACGACTGCCCCTTAGGGCGTGGGTGCTTGCCGCCCTTGTTACTATGTTTTCCTTGGCTTCCTCGATCATGGATTCCCACGACGCTCAGCTTCATGCGATATACGCGGGCGTAACATCCTCGCATGGGAGTCCACGCGGATAATAAGGTCCGACTAGTAACAACACTGGCGGAAACATGTCGTGACGGCTCCTGATCGTTTCATCGCTTGGTGCAAGCAAGAGCAAGCGAGCATTGAGCAGCAGCTTGAGTTGATGCAGTCAGGCAAAGTGCGGACCGGCGAGGATATAGGCGCGGGCTGGATCGATACCACTGAAGAGTCGATTGAACGCGCCAAGGCGCGAGCAGAACTGGACGAGCTTTTAACCGCGGCTGGGAAAGCCACCGTTCTAAAGCCGGATGCGCTGTAGGACCGTTATAGATCGTCTCGCAACGGCAGATCGCTTCCTGTGGCCTTTCCTATGCGTGTGGTCTCGGTGAGGTGGCCTTCAAGGCGTTCCACTAAATTGACCAGCCTCAGTGGAAGCTCATCTGGTGCCTCACCGTAGCGGGCACTCTTCAATGCGCGTGCGACTCCGGTCAATATCGAATGGACGTCTTTCACCGCGTGCAGCATGGGCGGCCCCATCTTTCACTGCCCCTTCCTTCAGCCGAAAAACGGCCACGCCTGAAAAAGGTTCTCTTCTCTGGCAAGTTTTCTCGTGGATTACGCCCCTAGGAATTAGGATGGAAATAGCGGCTCTAGGATTTAGTTCGGAAGAGGAGGATTGCCATCAGAAACGATAGCAATCTTTGTGGGAACCTTATGTGGCAGCGTTGCCAGTTAGAGTTCCGTACCCAAGCCCACTAAGTCAACTCCTCGGATGCTAGATCGTACTGCTGTTGAAGCAGGCGGACCGCCGCGACGAAGAAGCGCGAGCATTGTCCTGGCACGGGACCTGGGGTGGTCACCAAGGTTTCGCTTGTGTGACCCGTACACACGAGCAATCTGAGGGCGATCAGTGACCCTCCTGGCGGGGGCGGCGGTGGCTTCGGCCGCGGCGGTGGAGGCTGGCGAACGACTTCGTTTGATTTCCATCACCTCCCCTTTCGGTGCTTTGTAAGTCTCGCCGATGCTGCGCCGCACGTAAACAATCTTGATTCCCAAACCTTCTTAAGCTTTGAATTGTTCTACGGGGTATGTGGGCCCAGGGAGGTGTCACATGCCTGGCGATGCTGAACGCTGTCGCGAGCACGCGAAGGAATGTTGGGCGTGGGCGGCAAGCACCAATAACCCAAGCCTCAGAGGGAGCCTTACCGACCTTGCCAAACGCTGGACACGGTTGGCCACAGAGATTGAGACAAGCCGCATTCTTTTCGAGGAAGTTGGAACGGTCTCCAATGCCTTGAGAGAAAATAGCCCGGTCTCAACGACGGGCCGGTGGCGCGCAAAGCTCTCTCAAGCTGGGAGAGGGACAAACGATGAGCGTCCTCAAGGTTAAGTGTCCTGAAACTGGCCGCGAGATATCGACTGGGATCGAAATCGATCCTGAAAGCTTCGCGGCCCTTCCCGATAAGCTACCAGTTTTTAACTGCCCTTTATGCGGCCTCGATCACGCTTGGTTGAAGTGCGACGCGAGGTTTGTCGAGGACCCAAGTGCCTCCAGCCTTCCTGAAGCCCGCATGGTCTGAGCCCCCTTCCGCAAATAGACGCGCGCCAGCCCGTGGTGGAGCAGCAACGCGCGTCGCGCTTAGAAATCTTAGACCCAGTTACGGCTTAGTAGGTTTTTCAGGCGTTTGACCGCCGCCTGTTTCTCCGGGCTTGCTGGCCTGCTTGCACTAAGCCCTTCTTGCAGGCCTCCATAAATTCGGATTTCGTGAACTTGCCATCGTTATCCGGATCCGCGGCCTGCATGTTGGTGACGTATGGCCCAGCTTTGTCGTATGTCAGTGTGTCACTGCTCCCAGCCGCCTTTGACCAAACCGCTCCGCATTGCTCTCGTCCAGCACTGCACCCGGTCGGCCAGAAGGCGGACCACCCTCCGCTTTCTCGGGAACCGGGGCGCCCGCTCCAGCAAAGGCGTATCCGGTATTCAGCAGCAAGACTGCCGCTGTCAAAGTAAGGGTTTTCATGGGCGTACAGTCCTCTCAAAACTAGCGGCGCGCCACCGCCCAGGACCAGCAAAATATCATCGGGGTCAGATTTTGGACGGAGGCGGAGTGGCTTGCATACCGTGACGCTCAACGAGGTAATTCGCGCCTTATTACCAACGACGTCTGCCCGTCTGTGACGCGTGCTTCTGAAAATCTTGCAGTTCGTCACGTAACGCTTCTGCAGCGAGCAGTTCGTTGCTGAACCGCAATTCGCTGGTGTGTAGCTTGGCGTCGAGGGTGGAGACGAGCAGCGACTTGCGCACGCCCCACTTACGGCCTTGGCCGGTCACCTCAAAACCGCTGGTAAAGGTGATGCGGACCGGCATCAAACAGAGAAGGAACTATTTTCGCGCGCTTCTTCTTATCTTAGGCCCCCTAGAACAATGGCAAGTTGTGGCGGCAGTTCACTCCAAATGATTAAGCGTTGGCTTATTGCGTTGTTGATTGCGGGGTTATTTGGCGGCCAAGCTTTTGCCGACTGCGCCCCCTCGCCTGACACACCAGCATCGGTCATCGATTATTTTCAAAAATTCAACAAGCCACTACCGGAAAAGTTTTGCGCTAAGGAACACGTGGGCCCCCAGGCCTCCGACGAACCTTCCCGACAACCTCCTCAGGCGTATGTTGAGGGCGGCCACTATACTCAGCTAACCCCTAGGTACGCCCCACATCCAGAATCTGACAAGATAGATCTGGCCCAGCCTGAACAGGAGTCTGTTCACGCCATAGTGCCAGATGCACCGCTGCCTACGCCTCAAGCCACCGCACCGACGGCGGAAGCGCCTACGCCCCAAGCCGGGGAACCGACTGCGGAACTGCCTACGCCTCAAGCCACCGCACCGACGGCGGAAGCGCCTACGCCCCAAGCCGGGGAATCGAGTGCGGAAGTGCCTACGCCTCAAAGCCCAGCGCCGAGTGGAACTCCTTCCTTGGCTTCACCGGAAAACAGTCAGACGGGACCTCAATCCCCCAATGACCAATCCCCCACGATAGTCAAGGACCAGCTTGTGACGATAACTTCGGCAGCAACCGTACGTGACGGACCCTCCTCCTCGGCGAAGATTATCGGGCGGGCCTACGCTGGAGCAATGGCTCGTGTTGCGGCAACTGACTCCGGGTGGGCACAAGTTGTGGACCCTGCATCAGGGAATAAAGGGTGGGTCGAATACAGTGTTTTGGCCCCTTCAACTACTACCGCCGCCACGGACGACCTGCCTGATGTCGCCGCCCCGGACAACTGGCCAGAAGACCAGCGCGCGGATAGGTCTGAAAACCGGGCTGCGGCAAGCAAGTCAAAGCATTCTGCCGAAGCAAAGCGACATCGCGCAAAACATCATCATGGACGCCGCAGGTTCGTCTTCAGGTTCGCGATTCGGGGTTTTTTTCGCTAGCGCATTATCAATAATTCCTAAGGAGAAAAAACAAAAGCCCGAGGCCGCGAGCTTCACGACCGCGACCAAGCCCGCGCCGAACCTCGCATTGAGTATGAAGCGGTTTCCGAGGCCGCGCTTGCTCACGCAGAGCCAAAGGCGCTCGATCCAGGGTCGGAGCA
>Ga0105246_10002744_pt1 | contig 10653 bp, 9 predicted proteins | sample KBSM64metaG_FD_99694 | JGI IMG/M metagenome (GOLD analysis project Ga0105246, IMG submission 99694) | Miscanthus rhizosphere microbial communities from Kellogg Biological Station, Michigan, USA - KBS M6-4 metaG | ecosystem: Host-associated > Plants > Roots > Rhizosphere > Soil | place: Michigan...
ATCCCCAGGAGCCGACAATGGACTCATCGTTCCTCAACATCGCCATTGTGGTGGTGTATCTGCTGGCCATGCTGGCCTTTGGCTGGTGGGGCAAGTCCCGCACCAAGAACAACAGTGACTTCCTCGTGGCCGGCCGCCGCCTGGGCCCGTTCCTCTACACGGGCACCATGGCGGCAGTGGTCCTCGGCGGCGCCTCCACGGTGGGCGGCGTGGGCCTCGGCTACAAGTTCGGCATCTCCGGCATGTGGCTCGTCGTCGCGATCGGCACCGGCGTGCTCCTGCTCAGCTTGCTCTTCGCCGGGACGATCCAGCGCCTGAAGATCTACACCGTCTCCCAGATGCTCAGCCTGCGGTACGGCCAGCAGGCCACGCAGACCTCGGGCATCGTCATGCTCGCCTACACCCTGATGCTCTGCGCCACCTCCACCGGCGCCTACGCCACCATCTTCGTGGTCCTCTTCGGCTGGGAACGCTGGCTCGCCATCGCCGTCGGCGGCGCGATCGTGCTGGTCTACTCCACGATCGGCGGCATGTGGTCCATCACCCTGGCCGACCAGGTCCAGTTCGTCATCAAGACCGTCGGCATCTTCTTCCTCATGCTGCCCTTCGCCCTGAACGCGGCAGGCGGCTTTGACGGCATCCGCGAGCGGGTCAACGCCAGCTTCTTCCAGATCGACGGCATCGGCACGCAAACGATCATCACCTACTTCGTCGTCTACACCCTCGGCCTGCTGATCGGCCAGGACATCTGGCAGCGCGTCTTTACGGCCAAGACCCCCAAGGTTGCCCGCTGGGGCGGCGCCACCGCCGGTGTCTACTGCATCCTCTACGGCCTGGCCGGCGCCATCATCGGCCTCGCTGCCCGCGTGGCCCTGCCGAACATCGACGTCAAGGCGCTCGGCAAGGACGTCGTCTACGCCGAAGTTGCCACCCACCTGCTCCCGATCGGCATCGGCGGCCTGGTCATGGCCGCTGCGGTGGCAGCGATGATGTCCACCGCCTCCGGCGCGCTGATCGCCGCCGCAACCGTGGCCCGCGCCGACGTTGTTCCGTTTGTGGCGAGCTGGTTCGGCAAGACCATCCACACAGACGACACCGAGAACCCCGAACACGACGTCAAAGCCAACCGTTACTGGGTCCTCGGCCTGGGCATCCTGGCCGTGCTGATCTCCATGGCGGCGCAGGACGTGGTGGTCGCCCTGACCATCGCCTACGACATCCTGGTGGGCGGCCTCCTTGTCGCGATCCTTGGCGGGCTGCTCTGGAAGCGCGGCACCGGCGTGGGCGCCGCATGGTCCATGGCGGTCGGTTCGGTGCTGACCCTGGCGCTGCTGATCATGTACTCGCTCGGTGTCATCCCGAGCGAAGACGGCGTTTACGCCAACGAGCCCATTTACTGGGGCCTGGGCGCATCGCTTGTCTGCTACGTAGTGGTGTCCCTGCTTACGCCGCCCACGGATCCGGAAGTCCATGAGGCCTGGGAACGCCGGGTTGCCGGGGCTGTCTCCGAAGAACTGCCCTTGGAGGCGCACCCCGTAGCCAGCCACACCGGCCACTAGTCCCCCGACGGCGGTGCCACCTTTCCCAGGTGGCACCGCCGTCGTCGTTCCCGGCTGTGAAGCGTTCCCGGCTGCGGCGCTCCCCGCTGCGGAGCTCCCGGCAGGGCGGGGTGCTGCGCTACAGTGATTCCAGCTTCAAGAGATGTGGCGCCAAGCTCCGACTTGCCACGCACCAACCCCATGTTCACGGGTGGTTCGGATGAGGAAGCGGCCTGCACCGGACCAGAGACAACCGGCCAGGCAAGAGCAACTTCCCAGGAGAAGGCCAATGCCTTTTGATGCCGCCCACGCTGATTTCGCCCGCGCTAACGCAACCTCCGCGGCATGGCCGGTAATTCCCTGCATTGACGCTTCCAGCGGATCGGTGCTGCTGTTCGTGGCCGGCAGGCAGGAACTCCGGCGCTGCGCGGACCCGATGCTCCTCACCCGGGCGCTGTCCCGCGCGGTGCGCCCCGCGCTCTGGTTTCCCGCCGAGCGGAAACTGCTCCTCGCCGTCGCTGCGCGTGGTTACCGCAGGGGCAAGGAACTGTCATTCATCCTGGATTGAGCGCCGGGCTACTCTTCGGCCTCGTCTTCGCGGTGTTCGTCGACGTCGAGCGGGACCACCCGTTCCTCTTCGTCAATGGCGTCGTCTTCTTCGTCCCAGTCCTCATCCACCGCGATGTCCTCGCCGTAGTCGTAGGCGGGATCCGACTCCACGGTGGGACGTTCAGGATGCCGGGCGTGCGTTTCGGTGTTGTCCGTTTCGGTGCTGTCCACAGTGCAACCTCCCGTTCACGTGCGGAGGGCTGCGGGTCGGTCCGGCCGACTGCACGGCCGCGCCGATCCGTGGCCCCTTGTTCCTCCATCTGAGCACTGCCCCTGCCGGGGGTCAAGGGCCGCAGGAAGGCGCCTTCTTAAGGCATGCCGAAACTCCCCAATGAGGATTACCGGCCAAAAAACCGCGGAAATTGGGGCTAATGTGGAGCTGCAATGGGGCGATGAAAACCGCCCCAGCAACCCAGGAGCCACAAGTGCAAGCGCGAAAAGATCCAGTGCAGACGCACAGGGAAGCCCCCTCCCCCGCAGACATCAAGCGGTGGCGGCAGTACCTGGCCGATGAACGCGCCGAAGCCGCGGTGTACCGCGAGCTGGCGCAGCGCCGCGACGGCGAGGAACGCGAAATCCTCTTGTCCCTCGCCGACGCCGAAGGCCGCCACGAAGCCCACTGGCTCCGCTTGCTGGGCGAACATGCGGGAATGCCTAAGGCAGCCTCCATCCGCAGCCAGCTCCTCGGCTTCCTGGCACGGCATTTCGGTTCGGTATTCGTCCTGGCCCTTGCCCAGCGTGCGGAGAGCCGCTCCCCTTATGCCACCGACCCCGCCGCGACGCGCGCCATGGCGGCCGACGAACAGATCCACGAAGAAGTGGTCCGGGGCCTGGCCACCCGCGGCCGCAACCGGCTCTCCGGTTCCTTCCGTGCCGCCGTCTTCGGCGCCAATGACGGCCTGGTCAGCAACCTGTCCCTCGTCATGGGCATGGCGGCCACCGGTGTCCCCGCCACCGTGGTGCTCTTCAGCGGTATCGCCGGGCTGCTGGCCGGCGCGCTGTCCATGGGCGCCGGCGAATACGTCTCGGTGCGTTCCCAGCTGGAACTGCTCAAGGCCACCCGGCCCACCCAGGTCACGCTCTCCGCGGCGCCGTCCCTGGACATCGAGCACAACGAGCTGGTGCTGGTGTACCTCGCGCGGGGCATGAGCCACGAAGCGGCCGAGCACCGCGCCGCCGAACGCATGGGCGTCTACTCCTGCGACTGCGATCCTTCCTTGTCGCTGCACCCGGAGGAAGAGGAGACCCCGGACGAGCACGAGGCCGTCGGTTCGGCCTGGGGGGCGGCACTGTCCAGCTTCTGCTTCTTCGCCTCCGGGGCCGTCGTGCCGATCCTGCCGTTCATCCTGGGACTTGGCGGTTTCGCCGCGCTCGTGGTGGCCGGTACTCTGGTGGGCGTCGCGCTCCTCGGAACGGGCGCCGTCGTTGGTCTGCTTTCGGGCACCTCGCCCCTCACGCGCGGCCTCCGGCAGCTGGCGATCGGCCTTGGCGCCGCCGGCGCAACCTACGGACTGGGCCTGCTCTTCGGCGCTGTCGTAGGCTAAGCGGCATCGCGGCCGCTTTGTCTACAACGCAGGGAGCAGGATGTACCCGGATTTCGAGCCCGACGGCGGGCGGCCGCCACGGCGTCGGCGCACCGGCCTGTATCTGCTCCGCAATCTCCTCGTGGTGGCCGTTGCGACGGTCGTAGCCCTGATGGCCAGCGGCTTCCTGCGCGGCGATCCGCGCATAACCTCCCTGTTCCCGGCCCTGCCGGGCATTACCCGGGAAGCTCCGGAAAAGAACCCCCATCCCGGCCCGGCAGGGACCGGCGCAGCGCCGGGCACCACGAAGCAGCAGGATGACGCTCCTCCGCCCGGCCTCGAAGAAGCGGGACACCCCTTGCTCACGCCCGCGAAGCCCGCGGTCGAAAGCACCTCCTACAAGTTCCTGGCCACGAACCCGGACGGGACCCCGGTGGGCTACTCCCCCTGCCGGCCGGTGCATTACGTGGTCAACGCCGAGCTCGCCCCGGCGGGTTCGGAAGGCCTGCTGGAGGACGCTGTGGCGAAGATTTCAGCCGCCACGGGATTGAAGTTCATCAACGACGGCGCCACCAAGGAGAAGCCCACCGACAAGCGCGAGGCCTACCAGCCCAAGCTGTACGGGAACCGCTGGGCACCACTGCTGCTCTCCTGGACCACGCCTGCGGCGTCACCCGCGCTGGCTGGCAAGGTGATCGGCACCGGCGGCAGCACCGCCTACAGCTTCGGCTCGGGGCCGCGCAGCTATGTCTCGGGCCGCCTGGACCTGGACACCCCGCAGATCACCGAACTCCTGGGCCTGCCCGGCGGAGCCGACTACGTCTCGGCGGTCATGCAGCACGAACTGGGCCATGTGGTGGGCCTGGACCACGTGGACGATCCGGTGCAGCTCATGTACCCGGAAATCGGCGCACCGGACGGCCTGGCGGCCGGGGACCTCACCGGCCTCTACAAGCTGCACTCGGCGCACTGCCGGAAGGATCTCTAGTTCCCACGCCTTAACGCAAGATGCCCGACGGCGGTGCGTACCGCCGTCGGGCATTTCCTGCTTCCCGTGAACAGGCTTATTGGGGGGATCCGTCCTACTTGAGGACCACCGTGCGGTTGCCCTGCAGGATCACCCGGCCCTCGCAGTGCCAGCGCACCGCGTTGCTGAGGGCCTTGCATTCGGAGTCACGGCCGACGGCGACGAGGTCTTCCGGGCCGTAGGTGTGGTCCACTTCGAGGACCTGCTGGGAGATGATCGGACCCTCGTCCAGTTCTCCGTTGACGTAGTGCGCGGTGGCACCCACCGTCTTCACACCGCGGGCGTAGGCCTGGTGGTACGGCTTGGCACCCTTGAAGCTGGGCAGGAAGGAGTGGTGGATGTTGATCGCACGGCCGTCCAGCTTGCGGGCGAGGTCGTCGCTGAGCACCTGCATGTAGCGGGCCAGGACCACCAGCTCCACGTCCAGTTCGTCGATGATCTCCAGCAACCGGGCCTCGGCCTGCGGCTTGATCTCCGCCGTCACGGGAACGTGGAAGAACGGGATGCCGTGCCACTCCACCAGGCCCTGGTGGTCCGTGTGGTTGGACACGACGCCCACGATCTCGATGGGCAGTTCTCCCACCCGGGCACGGAACAGCAGGTCGTTCAGGCAGTGCCCGAACTTGGAGACCATGATCAGCACCCGGCGCTTGGAGCCGTGGCGTTCCAGCTGCCAGCGCATCCCGAACTTCTCCGCGATCGGCCCGAAGGCCTCCCGCAGGGTCTCCAGCGTCGAGTCGTCGCCCGTGGAGGAGAAGTGCACCCGCATGAAGAAGTGCGCGTCATCGCGGGAGCCGAATTGCTTGTTGTCCACGATGTCGCAGCCCTGCTCCAGCAGGAAGCCGGAGACCGCGTGGACGATGCCCGGGGTTTCCGCGCAGTCCAGGGTCAGGACATGCTCAACCGTGGTTTCGGCGCTGTTGCCGGTCCCGCGCTCGGTAATGGCCGCAGTCATCACGGCACCTCCGGCGATGCGAACTCACGCATGCCGTCCACCAGCCAGCGGCCCAGGAAGTCGGCGAAGGACGCGCGGGGCAGCACCTGGAAGGTGTCTTCACCGCTCTTCCAAAGGACCGCCGGAATGTGGCCGATTTCGGTGGACACCGCGGTGCCTGCCTTGAAGGAACGCGGGTGCAGGTCCAGGGAGCAGCCCTTTTCCAGGACGTCGCGGGCCCGGGTGCCGGAGAGCTCAAAGACGGTGCGGTTGGCCGAAAGGTCCACCACCTGGCCCTGCCCGTCGCCGAGGGCTTCGCCCAGTGCCTGGAGCAGGTCGCCGCCCAGCGACTGGTGGGCGCTTTCCGGCGCGATCACCAGGAACTCGGCCGGGCCGAGCCACAAGGTGGACACGCCGCCGTGTTCGACGACCTCGCCGCAGGCGGCCGGCAGGCCGCCGGACACCGAGGCGATGCGCCCGCCGGCTTCGCTGTCCCGCTGGACGCGGATGCCGGCCATGGTCTGGAACGGGATTTCCTTGATTTCCGCGACGCCGGCCAGCGATGCGGACTCAAAGGTTCCGGCGAGGTGTGCCGCCGGGCTGCGGCGGGCCGCCCGGACTCCGCTGTTGCTTGCGGTTGTTGCTGCTGTCTCAACCATCTTTGCGGTTCCCTTCAGGATCGAAAAGTACTGTTTCGCCGACCGTCACGTCCACGAGCTGATCGCCGACGGCGGCCACCAGGGTCTCGCCGATGCGGTTGCGGCCGTTGCGGATCAGGGCCAGGCCGAAGGAACGGCCGAGTGCGGCGCTGTGGTAGCTCGAGGTCACGAAGCCTTCCATCGGGACGGGGCCGTAGGCGGGGTTGACCGCGATGCCCTTCTCCACGAGCTGGGTGCCTTCGGGGAGCCTGAGCGAGCCGTCCACCGGGAGCACGCTGACCAGGTGCTTGCGGTCCTCGCGCTGGGCATCCACCCGGCTGTAGGAACGCTTGCCGATGAAGTCCTTGGCCTTGGAGACGATCCACTCCATGCCCGCGTCCTGCGGGGTGACCGTGCCGTCGGTGTCCTGGCCGACGATCGGGTAGCCCTTTTCGGCGCGGAGCACGTGCATGGTTTCGGTGCCGTACGGGGTGATGTTGAACTCGGCGCCGGCCGCTGCCACGGCTTCCCAGGTGTTCAGGCCGTACCAGGACGGCACGTTGATTTCGTAGGCCAGTTCACCGGAGAAGGAAATCCGGCAGACGCGGGCCCGGACGCCGGAAGCCAGGGTGGTTTCGCGGAAGGTCATGAACGGGAAGTTCTCCGCGTCCAGACCGCCGTCCACCGCCAGTTCCGGGGCCACCTTGGCGATGACCGCACGGGACTTCGGCCCGACGACGGCAATCGTGCTCCACTGCTCGGTGACCGAGGTGCTCGCTACGTCCAGTTCCGGCCATTCGGTCTGGTGCCATTCCTCCAACCAGTCCAGCACCTTGGCGGCACCGCCGGTGGTGGTGGTCATGAAGAAGCGGTCTTCGTCCAGGCGCAGGGTCACGCCGTCGTCGAAGATCATGCCGTCCGGGGTGCACATGACACCGTAGCGGGCAGACCCGGGGGCGAGCTTCTTGAAGGCGTTGGTGTAGATGCGGTTGAGGAACTCGCCCGCATCCTTGCCACGGATCTCGATCTTGCCCAGGGTGGTGGCATCCATGAAGCCCACGGACTCACGCACCGCGGCACATTCGCGCAACACAGCTGCGTCCATGTCCTCGCCCGCCTGCGGGTAGTACCACGGGCGCTTCCACTGCCCGACGTCCTCGAACAGTGCGCCCTTCTCCACGTGCCACGGGTGGATGGAGGTGACCCGGGCGGGGTCGAACAGCTCGCCGCGCTGGCGTCCTGCCAGTGCCGCGAAGGCCACCGGGGTGAACGGCGCACGGTAGGTGGTGGTGCCGATCTCGCCGATGCCGGCAGCGGCAGCGCCTTCGGACTTCAGCGCGGCGGCGATGACGCCGATCGCGTTGACGCCGGAGGTCTTGCCCTGGTCGTTGGCGGTGCTGATGGAGGTGTAGCGCTTGACGTGTTCCACCGAGCGCATGCCGGCACCGGTGGAACGCAGGACATCCGCCACGGACTGGTCCCGCTGGAAGTCCACGAAGTGGTGGTGCCACTCCCCTGCCGTGCCCTGCTGGCCCGGAACCAGCCAGAGCTGGCGGGTGGGGGCGGAGGCGACGGGCGCCTTGGCCTCGACCGGAGAGGTTTCACTTTCGAAGCCGGCGGCGATCGCGGCGGCCGCACCGGCGCTGATGCCTTCGGCCAGGCAGTCGGCCAGTTCGTAGCTGCCGCGGCCCGAGCCGACAACCTGCTGGTCCTTGACCACGGAGCTCGGCACGAAGCCGGCCAGCTCCTCGTCCCAGCGCAGCTTGCCCTGGCGCTGGCTGTGGAGGTGGACCACCGGGCTCCAGCCGCCGGACACGGCGAGCAGATCGCAGGCGAACTGTTCGACGCCGGAGGTGAGTTCGCCGTCGTCGTTGATGCTGCGGACGGTGACGCCGTCCAGGCGTCCGTCTTCGGCGCGGCCCGTGGTGTCAGCGACGGCACTGCCGATCAGCACCCGGGTACCGGACTCGACGACGGCGGCAGCCGCGGCGCTCAGCTGCGAACGGGCGTCCACGACGGCGGCAACCTTGATGCCGGCAGCCTGGAGGTCCGCGGCGAGGGCGTAGGCGGAGTCGTTGGTGGTGCTGATGACCACGCGGGAGCCTGCGGCGACGGCGTAGCGGTTCAGGTAGCTGCGCACGGCCGAGGCGAGCATGATGCCCGGGCGGTCGTTGTTTTCGAACACCAGCGGGCGCTCGTGGGCGCCCGGGGCCAGCACCACCTGGGCGGCGCGGATGTGCCAGATGCGCTGGCGGGAAACGCCGTCAGCCGCGGGGGCGTTCAGGTGGTCCGTGCGGTTCTGCGCGGCGATGACGTAGTTGGCGTCGTAGGCGCCGAACGCGGTGGTGCGGTTCAGCACGGTGCATTCGGCGGCGGACACCAGTTCGGCTTCGACGTCGGCAACCCATTCGAGGGCCGGCTTGCCTTCGATTTCCTCGGCCAGGCCAGGAACGGTGGAGCCGGAAAGCAGGGCACCGCCGAGCTCGGGCTGGTCGTCGATGAGGATGACGCGGGCTCCCGTGCGGACCGCTTCGCGGGCCGCGGCGAGGCCGGCGACGCCGCCGCCGATCACCAGTACGTCCGTGTGGACGTACTTCTTGTCGTATTCGGCTTTGTCCTCGTTGGGGTCAAGCTTGCCGAGGCCGTTCAGGAGTTCCACCTTCAGGCCGTCCACGAGGGACACGGTGGTGGCCGGGAGCATGGACTCGGCCACGTGGCCCGGGAAACGCGGGGCGATCTTCACCAGGGCGTTGGATTCCTCCACGCCGGCGGACATGATGCCGCGGGGACGGTCCTCGTAGAGGGAGTTGCCCACGGTGACGCGGCCGTTGGCCAGGAGCGCGGAGGCGAGGGTGTCGCCCGGGTGGCCGGTGTATTCCTGGCCGTCCACGGTAAAGCGCCAGGAGATGCTGCGGTCGATGCGGCCGCCGTTGGCGAGGCGGGCGTTCTGGGACGTCACTTGCTTGCTCCTTCCGGGGCCTGTGCGGTGGTTGCGGGGGCTGAAGTTCCCATGGGGTAGATCGCCTGGATTTCGTAGCTCACGGTGTCGCGGAGCATGTTGAACCATTGCCGGCACCCGGTGCTGTGCACCCAGCGTTCGGCGTAGGCGCCCTTGGTGTTGTCCCGGTAGAACAGGTACTCGGCCCATTCGCGGTCGTTCAGTGCGTACGGGTCTTCGGGGTAGGCCACGTGGGCCTGGCCGCCGTAGTGGAATTCGGTTTCGTCCCGTGGCCCGCAGTTGGGGCAGGAGATCAGGAGCATGTCCGGCTTCTTTCTGTAATGTCCGCGGGGGCTGTCAGTGGGCGACGGCGGCAGCGCCGTGTTCGTCGATCAGGGCGCCGGTCTCGAAGCGCTCCAGCGAGAAGGGCTCGTTGAGCTTGTGCGGAGCACCGGTGGCGATGGTGTGCGCGAAGGTCAGGCCGGCCGCGGGGGTTCCCTTGAAGCCGCCGGTACCCCAGCCGCAGTTGACGAACATGTTCTCCACCGGGGTGGTGCCGACGATCGGCGAGGCGTCCATGGTGGTATCCACGATTCCGCCCCAGGTCCGCAGCACGTGTGCCCGGGCGAAGATCGGGAAGAGTTCGACGGCGGCCGCCATCTGTTCCTCGATCACGTGGAAGGAACCGCGCTGGCCGTAGCCGTTGTAGGAGTCGACGCCGGCGCCCATCACCAGTTCGCCCTTGTGGGCCTGGGAGACGTAGACGTGTACGTGGTTGGACATGACCACCGTGGGGTGGACCGGCTCGTGCAGTTCGGAGACCAGGGCCTGCAGCGGGTGGGACTGGATGGGGAGGCGGAAGCCTGCCATCTCGGCCAGCACACTGCTGTGGCCGGCGGCGCACAGGCCCACCTTTTCGGTGTTGATGGTGCCCCGGTTGGTCTTGACACCCACCACGCGGTCGCCGTCCTTGAGGAAGCCGGTGACTTCGCAGTTCTGGATGATGTCCACGCCCATCTCGTCGCACTTGCGGGCGAAGGCCCAGGCCACGTGGTCGTGCTTGGCGATGCCTGCGCGGGGCTGGTAGGTGGCGCCCATGACGGGGTAGCGGATGTTGTCGTTGACGTTCAGGATGGGGCAGAGTTCCTTGACCTGCTGCGGGTCCAGCCACTCTGCGTCCACGCCGTTGAGCTTGTTGGCGCCCACGCGGCGCATGCTTTCGCGCACGTCGCCCAGGGTGTGGGCCAGGTTCATCACGCCGCGCTGGCTGAACAGGAAGTCGTATTCGAGTTCTTCCGGCAGCACTTCCCAGAGCTTGAGGGCGTGCTCGTAGATGGCGGCGCTCTCATCCCAGAGGTAGTTGGAGCGGATGATGGTGGTGTTGCGGGCCATGTTGCCGCCGGCCAGCCAGCCCTTTTCCAGGACGGCGATGTTGGTCATGCCGTG
>Ga0105246_10002745_pt1 | contig 10652 bp, 11 predicted proteins | sample KBSM64metaG_FD_99694 | JGI IMG/M metagenome (GOLD analysis project Ga0105246, IMG submission 99694) | Miscanthus rhizosphere microbial communities from Kellogg Biological Station, Michigan, USA - KBS M6-4 metaG | ecosystem: Host-associated > Plants > Roots > Rhizosphere > Soil | place...
GGTCGACAGCCATGACTTTGACACCCGTTTGGCTAATATCAAGTCCGATCAGAGGTTTTGGCTTATAAAATAGTTTTGACATGTTTACCCACTCGTACTTCTATCCACATTATACCATAAGCATCATGAAGTAATGACGAATAAACTAGCTCTTAATATTCTGTGCGAGGCCTGCAATCGGCCCCATAACACTCGCCGCGATAAGCCCAACCATTGAACCCATGAAGACAATCATAACTGGCTCAATAACGGCGCTTATACCGTCAATCGCAACATCGACTTCTTCTTCATAGAAATCAGCAACCTTCACAAGGACAGTGTCGGTTTGTCCAGTTTCTTCACCGACGGCAAGCATTTGTGAAACAATTGGCGGGAATAGAGGGTTCTTCTCGATAACTGAAGATAGTGTCTTGCCATTCTTTACCTGCTCGGCTGCTTCCATGAGAGCGTCCTCGTAAACAACATTACCGACGGCACGTGCGGTTACGCTCAGGGCTTCAAGTACAGCAACGCCAGCGCCAATCAGTGCCGAGAAAGTTCGAGCAAATCGGGCCACGGCAACCTTTTGAATAATTGGCTGTAGCATTGGAATCTTAAGCACAATTGTATGGAACACGCGCTTACCGGCCGTGGTTTTTAGCCAGCGCGTCAGAGCGAAGACTCCCCCCGCGATAACCGGTAAGAGAAAGATACCAAAATGAATAAGAAAATCACTAATGCCAAGCATACCTTGTGTAAGTGGTGGAAGCTTCGCGTCTGGCCCGCCAAGGTCGGTGAGGATTTTGCCGATTTGCGGTATTACGAAAATCATCAAACCAAAGAATGCGAGTATGGTGATGAAGACGAGCACCATCGGGTAGGTCATAGCACTTTTGATTTTCTTGCGCATCATTGAGTTCTTCTCTTGCTGCAAAGCAAGTCGCTTCAAAATCTCATCCAAGATGCCGGCCGCTTCACCGGCTCGCACCATGTTCACGTAGACATCACTAAATGTATTAGGGTACTTTGCAAGCGCATCAGCCAGTTGTGAACCACCTTGAACATCTTTGATAATACTCGAGAGCACTGTTTTGAGCGCCTTACTGTCGGTGTGGTCGTGCTGTGAGTTGAGCGCTCGTAGAATAGGCACACCAGCGGATACCATAGCGCTAAGCTGGCGAGTGAACATCACAAGATCATCGCTCTTAACCTTGTTACCGCCGAGCGCATCCAAAAACGACGGCGTAGCTTTCTTGGACGCCCCCTCCTTCACTTCAATAGGGGTAAGACCTTGGTTCGATAATGCGCTGAGGGCAGCTGATCGGTCGGCTGCTTCAAGAGTCCCTGAGAGGGATTTGCCTTGTTTGTTCGAGGCGACATAAATAAAGTTCGGCATAGGCTATTCGCGCGTCACCCTCAAGACTTCTTCGAGTGTAGTATTACCGCGAAGTACCTTCACGAGGCCATCAGTTTGCATAGTGGTCATGCCATCGGCAATAGCTTGCTCCTGAATTTGCTCACTTGTGGCGTTGGCGGTAATCATCTTCTGAATCGGAATACTTACGCCGAGCACCTCATATATGCCAATGCGTCCTTTGTATCCGGTGTGATTACACTCATCGCACCCATCAGGATTTGCATGCCACATCGATACAATCGTTTGTTCATTAGTGCCAGCAGGGGTCTCGCCGCCCACTTGTTGTTGTGTAGCTTGCAGCTCGAGTTCGTGAATATAGGCAAAAGTCTGACCATTACGAAGGTTAAACAATTTAGTAACTTCGGCAATTTCCTCCGGGCTCGGGACGTATTGCTGGCGACACACCATGCAAAGACGTCGCACAAGACGCTGGCCAACGACAGCCTTCACGGTGCTCGCAATCAAGAATGGTTCGATACCCATATCAAGCAAACGCGGCAAAGACGTCGCAGCATTATTAGTGTGAAGCGTGCTAAATACAAGGTGGCCCGTCAAGGCGGCCTGGACGCCCAGGTTGGCAGTTTCGCCATCACGAATCTCTCCAACCATAATAATGTTTGGGTCCTGGCGCAGAAGTGCACGTAGACCATTCGCGAAAGTCATGCCCGCCTTCACATTTGTCTGAGTTTGGTTAACTCCTGGAATTTTATACTCGACAGGGTCTTCAACGGTTGAGATGTTCACATCCGGCTTATTAAGCATAGTAAGAATTGAGAAAAGAGAAGTAGACTTACCGCTACCAGTTGGTCCGGTTACAAGAATCATGCCGTTTGGTTCAGTCATTGCATCGCTAATAATACTGAGTGAGTGGCCCCAATACCCAAGTTGCTGCAAAGTGACCGCCTGGTTGGATTCATCAAGAATACGCATCACAACCTTTTCACCGTCAGCAATAGGGAGAGTCGAAACACGTAGCGCATACTGCTTACCGGCAATCTTAATCTTGAAACGGCCATCCTGTGGTACGCGGCGTTCATCAATCTTAAGGTTCGAAAGAATTTTAATACGACTAATCAGCGCGCCAAGTACGTTGCGCGGCAACTGGTTTACCTCTTTAAGCACGCCATCAATACGGTAGCGAATTTGCACGAAATTTTCACGAGGCTCAATGTGGATGTCGGATGCCTGTGAGCGGATTGCGTACTCGAGCAACAGGTTAACGGTTTGGGCGATTGGTGAGTTCTCGGCGACATCAGCCTCAGATATCTGCTGCGCAGTACCGTCGTCTTCGCGCTGAATATCAATAACTTGATTTAGCTCCTCGTTCACGTCGCCACGGTAGTTCTCGAGGCACTGCAAGATATTTTCGTGTGGAGCGACGTAAATCTTTACATTAGTACCGATCTCTTTTTCAAGGAAGCTAATCGCCTGGACGTCATCCGGGTCGTCCATTGCAAGGTGGATAACTCCATCTTCATCAATCTTAAAGATAACAGCCTCGTACTGGCGTGCGATGCGTTCTGGGATACGATTCAATGTTTCAGTGGTGATATCATGCGGATCAATCTCAATATATGGGATGTCAGCATACGTCGCGTACAGCTTAGTAAGGTCAGCCTCGGTAATCAAGTGGCTATTGATGACAGTATCTTGAAGAGTTTGTGTTGTTCGAACAGCCTCTTCTTTGAGAGGCTTTAATTGCTCTTCGGATGCGATGTCGTTCTCAATGAGAAGTTTTCGCAGTGTGTCATCTGAAATGCGCATAATGCTTACGCCTATTGTACCCGATGCTGGCTGTGAGTGCTAGGGCAAAAATGTGGTATGATAGCTCTATGATTATAGAGGTGAAGTCGGCAGAAGCGATGCAGTCACTCGGGGCGCAAATTGGCGCTCGTATTACGGGTGGCGAAGTCATTGTGCTTATCGGCGACATTGGCGCAGGTAAGACCACGTTTACGAAAGGCCTGGCGCGCGCTATGGGCATTAGCGAAGACGTACAGAGCCCAACCTTCACCGTAAGCCGTGTTTACGAAACAGCCAGGGGCGTCACGCTTGCACATTATGATTTCTACCGCTTGAACGATGCAGGAATCATGCGGGCCGAGCTGATGGAAGCAGTACACGATCCGGCGACGGCAACCATTATTGAGTGGAGCGAAATCGTAGCAGATGTATTGCCGAAAGACACACTTCGCATGACAATCACAGCGACAAGTGAGGATGCTCGTAAGGTGGAGCTAGCTGCTGGCGGCGATCGCTCACGTGCACTAATTGAGGGGATAGTATGATTTTACTCTGGGACAGTAGCGCAATGACGGCGCAGATTACATTAGTAAGCGACGATGGTACAACAACCACTCGAGAATGGGAGGCTGGCCGCACCTTAGCGCGTGACATGCTCGCATATCTTCGTGATTTACTCGCCGAGCAATCGCTAACATTTGCGGATATCACAGGTATCGGTATTAATCGAGGCCCTGGCAGCTACACTGGCTTGCGCATCGGAATGACGGTTTTAAACACTCTCGCTTCTGCAGAACATATCCCAGTTGTAGGTGCTACAGGCGATGCATGGCAAGACGATTGTCTTCGCCGATTGGCTGCCGGCGAGGACGACCAAATGGTCCTGCCGGAGTATGGTGGCGACGCAAATATTACGCAGCCTCGCAAATAGTAACGTGCTACAATTAAACTAGTCCGTTTTCTTACGGACTATGATCCGTTTAATGTTATTGCGATAGCTATCTTTGATACCGTGATTGGCTAAGATGAACACTTGGCCGGGATAGCTAAAGAAAGGAAAACAATATGATTGAAGCCATCATTGGTGCGATTGGTGTACTTTTAGGTGTGGGTGGAAAATACGCCTATGATAAGCAGCGTGTAGCGGCTGGCAAGCACACAATCGAGAAAGAGCTGGCGAAAGCTCAGCATAAAGCAAGTGAAATTGTATTAAAAGCAAAAGACGATGCCCTAAAGCTCGAACAAGAGCGTCGCAAAGAAATGCAAAAGCTCGAGAACCGTCTTGCTGACCGTGAATCGAATCTTGATAAAAAGCTTGATGAGCTCGACAAGCGCGCTGATAAACTTCGCAAAGAAGAAGGTGAAGTTGAATCACTCAAGGGTGAGATTCGAGAAATTCGCGGCCGCCAGCAAGAAAAGCTTGAAAAGATCGCTGGTCTTAAAAAGAAAGACGCTGCAGACAAATTAATGCAGATGACCGAGCGTGACATCAAAGATGATCTTACTGGACTTGTCGATAAATTACAGAAAGACGCAATCGACGACGCCGAAGAGCGCGCCCAGCTCGTAATTGTGAGTGCAATGGAACGCATGGCGAGTGAAGTAACGGCAGAACGAACCGTTACTGCAGTGAAGCTCACCGACGACGAAATGAAAGGTCGTATCATCGGTAAGGAAGGTCGCAACATCCAGGCGATGCAGCGCGCAACCGGCGTCGACTTCTTGGTTGATGACACCCCAGGTATGGTTGTGTTAAGCTCATTTGACCCTATCCGCCGCCAAGTGGCGCGCATTGGTCTTGAAATGCTCATGAAGGATGGTCGCATCCACCCAGGCCGCATCGAGGAAGTGTTCGCAAAAGCTGAAAAGCAAATCGAAAAAGACGTTATTCGCGCCGGTGAAGATGCAGCTCGTGAAGTGGGCGTAACGGGTATTCCAAAAGAACTTCTGCAGCTTCTCGGTGAGTTAAAGTATCGCACAAGTTATGGCCAAAATGTGCTGATGCACAGTACTGAAATGGCTCACATGGCCGGGCTTATTGCAGATGAAATTGGCGCAAACGTGCGTGTCACGAAAACCGCAACACTTCTGCATGATATCGGTAAGGCAGTTACCCACAAAGTTGAAGGCAAGCATCATCACATCGGCGCAGAGCTCGCGCGCAAAGCAGGCATGCCAGATGACATCGTCCATGCAATCGAGGCCCACCACGATGATATCGAAGCGACAACCCCTGAGGCGCTCGTCGTGCGCGTTTGTGACGCAATCAGCGCTGCTCGTCCTGGTGCTCGTAATATCAGCGCCGAGAACTTTGCTGAGCGCATGCGCGACCTTGAAAACATTGCACTTGGGTTCAAGGGTATCGACAAGGCATACGCAATCAGCGCCGGTCGTGAAGTGCGCGTGATTGTAAAGCCAGAGAATGTCGATGACTTATCGGCAATCAAACTCGCACGCGATATCGCAAACAAGATTGAGAGCACGATGCAATACCCAGGTACCATCAAGGTGAATGTAATTCGTGAGACCCGGGCGGTAGAGTTTGCAAAATAATGAGCGACTACAGTAGCAGCGAATTCTCAAGCTGGTTGGCTCGCCTTGAAAAGCGAGCTTCCAGCGCGGGTGTTGCACTGTACGATGCAAATGGGCGTGTGCTAATCGTAAAAGCGCACTATAAAAAATATTGGTCATTCCCTGGTGGTATTATCGATGCTGGCGAAACACCGCGCCAAGCTGCAGTTCGCGAAACGCGCGAAGAAGTCGGCTTACCGATTAATATCGACAAGCTCGACTTCAGGCTCATTGTTAATCGCGTAAGTAACATTGCGCAAACGTATCAATTTATCTTTGAGAGCCGAGTGGGCGTAAGTACGCTCAATCATGTCTTAATCGATAATAAAGAAATCGAAGCATACGCGCTTGTCTCACGCGAAGATATTCTTCACGGTGATAAAACTTACTCAGCCTCTATCGTCGAGTGGGCAAAAGGCACGCTCGGCTATATCGAACAAGATTTCAATTAGTGTTAATCTGTCTGCTGGTTGCTGTTCAAAGCAACCTTACCCATTGGCTCTGCGATAATCACTACACGCCCCGTAGCGGCGCCAGTAATGTCACAGCTATAGAGGGTAAGTTCAGGTGTCTCTGATGGCGCTTCGATCTCCACTTGGTTTGGGGTAACATTGAAGATTTTACTGATATTGTAACCATAGCGCGTGCCTGAGTAATCAATAATAATCTTGTCGCCAATCGCCAGCTTATCAATATTGTAGAATGGTGATTTTTCAACAGTAGCCCACGGGGTTGGTTGAATAGTGAGTCGATGTGCGGCAATAATAAAATTGCCGCCCTTTTCTGGGTTGCCTCGCTCTGGGTATCGCCATTCGGCACCTGCATTGAGTGCGGCCGAGCCTGGCGCATACTTAATATTTACGCCAATTTTAGGAATGACAATGCGATTATCTTTCGCAACAGGATTCGGGAGCTTCTTAACATCAATTGACTTGTGCGAAATCATTGGTGCGACAGCCGGTGCAAAGACGAGTGACAGTATATAGGCTCCTGCGAGAAAAACGATGACGGCTACGATGACAAGTATCGTAGAAATATAAGTTCGTCGTTTGGTGCGCGTTTGGATCTGTAGCATAAGCAGTAACTCATACTATTTTACCATAGCTGGCGCGTATCGATTTTGGCGAAGAACCCAATAGCCTGTTGAATCATGAAGTAGGTAGCACTCCAGCCTGCACAGTAAATGCCAATCGTCCAAACAATAGCATCGGTGAGCGGGTAAGGGGATGCTGTCCAGACAAGCCCTGCGATCGGAAGGAGTATGGCAACAACTTTTGCAATGAGAATAATGCGATATGACAACACCCGGCGCTTTTTCTGGGGTATTGGCCTATGTTTTGTGACGATTGGAATAAGTGAGTCGGCGGTTTGGTGGGTAATTTGCGCTCCTCGTTTGCCTATCTGCTTTGGCAGGCGCGCAATAACAATGACAGTGGCAACAAGGATAAATGCGGTGACGGCAATAGCAAGAACCGCGGTAATCGGTGATGAAGCTACGGCGGTGTTGGTAGGGTGAAATGGTTCAGCGGGGGTGTTTGGTAATAGAAAACTGTGATCGGCTGTAATGAGAGGATAACAAAGGAGTAGCAGCGTCCAGGTCCACTGTAAAAGTATCGAAAGATATCCAAGTGTTCCGAAAACATTGGCAACTGTTTTAGACCTCTGGCGCTTAGTTTTTTGCGCGGTGCTCATGCTTTTATGGTAACAGATACACCAGCGAAATAGATAGTTCTACACATAGAAAAAAGAGTACCTTACGATACTCTTTTTTCTATGGTCGAGAGAATCGAACACTCCTCAAACCGCGATTCTTCATTGTATTGTTACTGATGAAAGGGGTGTGTGGGACTCGATAGCTCGACAGATCAGGTCGGCATTAATGGCTAGGAAGGAAATTGATATCGTCGTCATCTTTTAAGGCTCGAGTAGACACTAGCAATGTAGTATATCTCAGGATATACTTATACATACTGTGGCTAATATTCCTCCTCCCGATGTCAAAGTTTTATGGGCAAAAAGTGGCAACAGATGCGCGATCTGTTTTCAAGCACTAACCCATAGTAATTCTTCGACGTCAGTTCCACTAGGCGAGCAAGCGCACATTAAGGGTGAGAACCCTGGCAAAAATGGAAAGCCAAGTTCGGCACGATACGATAGTCAGCAGGATAAAAATGAACGTAACAGCTACAATAACTTAATATTATTATGCCCAACTTGTCATACTAAGATTGATAAGGACGAGACGTCATATACCGTTGAGAGACTTCATTCAATCAAGCAGCTTCATGAGCGCAAAGTGGAAGACTCAATAAGGCAGAATACACTTAATGTTACATTCTATGAACTTGAAGATGTTTTGAGACACTTGGTAAATACAGGAATCGGCGGTAGTAGCTATGATTTAAAGTTGATACCAATCGAAGACAAAATTAAAAAGAATAGCCTAAGTGCTAGTGTTGACCACATGATACAAGCCGGACTCATGAGTGCTCCGGATGTAGAGTCGTTTCTCAATAAGAATGTGGATGTGAGGTATGCAGATAAGATACGCACCGCGTTTGTTGATAGTTATGAGGTGCTAAAAATGGAAGATACGAACAGCAGTGATGATATTTTCTATTCATTGCTGAATGTTGCATCAAACTACAACTCTGATGCAAAGTATATGGCGGCTGGTCTTGCGGTGCTTGCTTACTATTTTCATTTGTGCGAGGTGTTTGAGAAATGAGTTTATTGCCAAACAAAACAATCAAGATCCAGTACTCTCTCATAGGAGTGGGTGCAATCATCCTAGAATCCATGGATCCATCCGAGACAGTAACCTCGTTATGGGAAAAACTAAAAGGTTTTGATGAAATAAATACATTTGAGAAGTTCGTATCAGGGATGAGCTTTCTGTATTCAATTGGAGCTATAGAGTATAATAATGGCATAGTCGAAAAAAATAAAAAATGAAAATACTAAAGCTCACATCCAATAAGCAGACATTTAAAGATGTAACATTTAAAGATGGCTTTAATTTTATTGTTGCAGAAAGAAGTAATGAGTCAGGTGACAAGGATTCGACTAATGGCTTAGGCAAGTCACTTCTACTCGAGATTGTAGACTATTGCTTAGGCTCTAACCCTTCAGAGACGCTCAGGAAAGACGAAATGGCCAGCTGGAGCTTTTTTCTGGATGTTGAAATTGACGGTGAAGAGCTTACTTTCAACAGATCAATAGATGATCCAAATGTTGTAGCTGTTCATGGCGCGCGACACGTTATAGGTATTGGGGATGAGCTTGAGCCAAGTATTCCGCTCGACCTGTATAAGGCCTGTCTAGGTAAAAAACTTTTCGGTATCAATGAGGCTGCTTTACGCGGTAAAAAGAACAAGCCATCATATAGAAGTCTAGTGTCATACTTTATGAGGACGGACGCAACGGCGTTTTCTAATCCATTTGCATATTTTGCAAAGCAGCCAGCATGGAGTAAACAAGTAAATAATGCATATTTGCTTGGTCTTGACTGGGAGCTTTCTATTAAACTTTCGAACTTGAAAGCCAAACTTGATAAATTGGACGATGCCAATCAGGCGATTGAAGAGGGGGCATTAAGCGATTTTGGCGGAAGCTTAGGCGAGCTTGAATCAGAGAAAATTAATCTCGAGGCAGCACTACAAATACATGTAGATAGACTTAAGGATTTCCAGGTATACGAAGACTACGCCGATATTCAGAAAAAAGCAGACTCATTAACTCTTGAAATGCATGATCTCTTGAATAAGACAAATATCAACACTCAAATCGTCTCAAAGTATAACGAGAGCCTACTCAGTGAAAAGGGTGACAGTATAAGGGTTGAAGATATATATCGCGATGCGGGCATTGTATTCCCTAATGGCTTAAAAAATACATTGAGAGATGTCGAAGAATTCCATAAGGCTATCGTAAAGAACAGGAAGCTTTATTTAAAGAGTGAAATGGAAAATCTGAATAGAGAAAATGATGAACTTAATAAGAGAATAAAAACTCTTTCTGCTGAAAGAACATCTTACATGGCCATACTTGATAGTCATGGTGCGCTTGAAGAGTATTCTCTACTTCAAGCAGAGGTTAGCAATCAAAGAGCAAAAGTTGCAGATGTCGAAAGTAGGATAGCACGGCTAACTGAAATAGAGGATCTCATCAGCAGCCTAAATGTTGAGATTGAAACTATGGTTACTTCGATGAGAAGAGACTATAGTGAGCGTCTCCCAACCCTAGCCTCTGCGGTAAGGATGTTTAATGCAAACTCCGAGTATCTATACGCTCAGCCCGGGAAGTTTTCCACTGATGTGACTAAAGAGGGCTATAAATTTAAGGTTGAAATCAAAAAGTCTGGCAGCCAGGGCGTCGGTAATATGAAGGTATTGTGTTATGATTTGATGCTTGCAGAGTATTGGGCATCTGTGAGAAACCGGCCTATACCCCTATTCCATGACTCAAGGATATTTGCGGATGTTGATCCTCGTCAGATCGCTAAGGCGTTTGAATTGGCAAAGGAAAAGGCTGCAAGCCATGGTTTTCAGTATATTTGTTCAATGAACTCAAGCTACATACCAACGGAGTACCTCTCTAAAGACTTTCTTGATAATCTGGATAGTATGACGATTGTTCGCTACAACGACAAGGATGATGAAGGAACCCTCTTAGGAATCACATTCTAGTAGGTTATGTGAGGACCTTTCTTCTTATTGGTTAATGTTCCGTTTACGCTCGGATTTTCCATATGCTATATATAAGGATGCATGGCGAAAGAGCATATAAAGTGGATACGAAAAGACGAGCAATACAACTCCTAGCCTAGCTAGAGTGTAATGTGCATAGTAGTCTTGGTAAAGCATTAAAAACAGTGCAGTAACAACAACGATAACCCAGAACAATAGCTTACTAAAACGCCATAGTGCAAATGCTTCTAAAC
>Ga0105246_10002746_pt1 | contig 10650 bp, 13 predicted proteins | sample KBSM64metaG_FD_99694 | JGI IMG/M metagenome (GOLD analysis project Ga0105246, IMG submission 99694) | Miscanthus rhizosphere microbial communities from Kellogg Biological Station, Michigan, USA - KBS M6-4 metaG | ecosystem: Host-associated > Plants > Roots > Rhizosphere > Soil | place...
GCCTCGATCACCTTGGCCATGGTGAAGGTCTTGCCCGAGCCGGTGACGCCGAGCAGCACCTGGTCGCGTTCGTTGGCGTTTACCCCCGCCACCAGTTCGGGAATGGCGGTGCGCTGGTCGCCCGCCGGGGTATATTCGCTGACCAGCTTGAACTTCTTGCCGCCTTCGGATTTCTCCGGCCGCGCCGGGCGGTGGGGCACGAATTCGCTGATCGGCACGGTCTGGTACGCAGGGTCGATGGCGGGATTGGCCTCCGGCTTCAGACCCATCATCGGCATGGTATCAAGGGCCGCCTGGAATTTGGCGGCATTTTCCGACATGCCTTTCGCAGCACGCGGTTTCTTGGCGCGGGGAACCATGCCGTTATTATGGGCCATGGGGGTAATATAGGCCGCGTTCCGGATTTGTGCAGGGTCTTCGCCCAGATTCCGGCCTGATTTGCCGCTAGGAACCTGGGGAAGGGGAGATTCCATGCATCACCGCAACATGTTCGAAACGGTCTTGGAACAGACCCTGTTCAAGTCCCGCTGGCTGCTGGCGCCCTTCTATCTGGGCATGGTGGTGTCGCTGGTCATGCTGCTGGCCGCTTTTGTCGCCGAGCTGTTGCATGCTTTTCCCCAGGCAATGAACCTGCACGAAGTGGATCCCGAAAAGGTGATCTTGGCCGTGTTGGGGATGATCGACTTGTCCCTGGCGGGCAATCTGGTGGTGATTGTGATTTTCTCGGGCTACGAAAATTTCGTCTCCAAGATCGACACCGAGAATGCCGAGGATCGTCCCAGCTGGATGGGGACTTTGGATTTCTCCGGCCTGAAAATGAAATTGATCGGCAGCATCGTGGCGATCAGCGCCATTTCCCTGTTGCGGGCTTTCATGACCTTGACCGAGCAGGATGCGCCGCTGGATGAGGGCCGCCTGCGCTGGATGCTGATCCTGCATCTGGCCTTTGTGATTTCGGGCCTGTTGTTCGCGGCGATGGATTATATTGGGAACAGAGCCGAGAAGCCCTCAGAGCATTAAAACAAAAAGGCCGCCCCGAAGGGCGGCCCTTTTCATTTCTAAAGCTCGCCGGTTACGGCGTAATCGCGTCTGCGGTCGACTGCGCTGCCTTCTGGGCGGCGGCGAGGTCGGTGGTGGTCAGGCCGGGACCAGCGGAGTCCGCGATGGTCTGCAGCTTGGCCTTCTGGGCGGCGTCGGTGGAATCCGGGATCGCGCCGGCGCCGGCCTTGCCGCAGGGATTGCCGGCAGCGGCGTCAAAGCCTTTGCCGGCCGGGCCCACCAGGCAGTTCACCGCATGATGCAGATGCATCTGCACGGTCTTGAGATCGGCAGCCTTGGCGGCCATGCCGGCATGGTTCTTGGCGATATTCAGTTCGGCGGCCGTGTCGGCCAGGACAGGGGTGGCAGTCAAAGCCGCGCAGGCGGCCAGCAGGGCGATTTTCTTCATTGGGGTTTCCTCTTGTGAACTTGAAATTCGGGGCGCCCGGCTGTTTCCCCTCCAGGGCCCAGCCAAGCGCCCAAGCCTACTCCTGAAATGGCAGCGCTTACCAGATACCGGCCAGGTTTCTCTGCAGGGCCTTGGCCGCCGGACCGGTGGCTGGGACCTCGTTCAACTCCTTGTCCTGTTTGATCACGGTGCCGTTGAAGGTCAGCCCGCCATAGGCGCCTGTCCCCGAGGCCCAGACCACAATGTCCCCGCCATGGGCAGTGGTGGCGCCTTCGGCGGCGCTGGACAATGTAACAACCGTTATACCGGCGCCGGCGCCCAGCTTGACTTCGCCCTTTTCGATGCCGCGCAAGGCCCGCTTGCTGTTGATGATGAAGACCAGTTCTGCTTTTTCCAGGCCGATCTGCAAACCGAAACTGGCCGAGCCCATGCCGTAGAAGCGCGGGGTGCTCCAGCCACGGCCGGTGCGGTGCAACAAGACGCCGTCGCCACCCTCGGCGCCGAAAATGAAGCCGCCTTTCACCAGGCGGGGGACGATGTATACAGCCTCGGCGCCCTGCAGCATGGTGCGGGCGGTGGCGAAAGCGGGGTCGCTGCGCAGATGCATCACGGTCTCACTGGCGTGGTCCAGCAGCCGGACTCTCTCGGATGCGGCATCCGCGCGGACCGGAGATGCCGCCGACAGGGCAAAGCCCATCGCCAGCGATGCTGCAAAAGCAAGCTTGGTCAATGATTTCAGCATGGCAAATCCCTCTTCAATATGAGCCGCCGCATTAACGCTTGCTTCTGCGGAAAGTTCCAGAGCCTGGACGGTCAGCGCCGCCATTGTCGCGCCAGCAACAGCCCGGCAACAAAGCCCAAAACAGCGGCAATCAGGGCGAATTTGATTACGAGCCCAATCACCTTGAGAACGATGAACAGGATGGCCGCCAGCAACAGCCCGGCGATGATTTCGACGCGTCCCATGCGCCCAAAAGAAAGCGTCAGGCGGCGGTGGTGTCAATCACGGTCGGCTTCTTGATCAGCGAGCTTTCGCCTTTGATCTTCTCGCCGAAGCCGCTCGAGAAGTCCTGGAAGATGGCCGACAGTTCGTCGCTGTCGACCGTGGTATGGCCCGGCGCGAAGCGATAGCGCCAAAAGCTGACAATGTGGGAGATGGCGCCCAGCTTCTCGCCCAGCTCCAGGAACATATGCGGCGCGCTGAGCAAAAAGTCGCGGAAGGTCTTGGGTGACTGGTGCTCCACCAAGGCGGCAAACGAGGTGTCGTAAATCCCCAGCACCTTGTTCACATGATTGCCGTTGTCGCGCACCATTTCGATGATGTTGCGCCGGGCGCCGGAGAGAAAAACTTTTTGTTCCGGCGTCTGTCCTCCGAATGGCTGGATCTTGTTGAGCTCGCGCAACACGCCCATCACGTCGGGCCAGAATTTGCCCATCGACCATTTGTAGAACAGAAAGCCGCGCCAGCTGAACACGCCTTCGCGGAAATCATCGCCGGTCAGTCCCAAAGTCAGGCGCAACGGTTCCAGCTTTTCGTCGATGCGGTTGGACAGCATCGCCGACACCATGCGGTTGCCGGCTTCGTCCCCGCCGCCGGCCAGCATTACCAGCTTGGACATTTCCTGGCTGACAAAGGCGTGCATGCGCTGCTGATCGCCTTCGGAAATGGCGAAATAACACGGCGCCACCTCGATGCCATTGTTGCGCAGATGCTCGCGCACCAGGAACGGATCCAGCGACGGCACCGCATTCAACAGGCGCAGCACCGTCATATCGCGCTCGAAAGATTCGCTGTTGTAATTGCCCGCTTCGCGCAAAGCCTCGGCATAGCCGCGCTGATCCACAAACAGCGAACGGCCGCCGGCACGCAAATCTGCAGGATCGAAGGGAATGATGATCTTGGTCGCCACGGCGCGCGCACTGGAGAACAAATAATTCTCATCGGACCGGGTGCGGTGCTTGAGCAGAAAGGCGCGATTGATGATGGGCGACAGGAACAGCGGCTTTTCCGCATGCTCGGCGTTCTTCGCATTGTCGCTGGCAATACGGAACAGATTCAGCACCCGGCTGGTGGAGGCACCACCCAGCGCATTCAGGAAACGCACGGAACGATCGTTGGCCACGGCTAACCCAGGGGATGCGCCAAAATTATGCAACAGATTGAAGACGTTCCCTTAAGATTGCTTTACGCTAATCCAGCCCAAGGCAAAGCGGGTTTTTGGCGGTTAACAAAAAATGAATTTCGACCGATCGTTGAACGCAAGTCCCGGTGTGGAAGTGCGCCTGTCGCCCCTGGTGTCGCGGGTGCTGGCGCCGAATCCAGGTCCTTTTACCTTCAAGGGTACCGGCGTCTACATCCTGGGCGCTGGTCCGTCGGTCGCGGTGATCGATCCCGGACCGGCGCTGCCAAGCCATGTCGAGAATTTAAAGCGGATATTGGCGTCGCGGCGGGTGAGTCACATTCTGGTGACCCATGCCCATCGCGATCATTCGCCGGCAGCGGCGGCGCTGAAAATTTGGAGCGGCGCCGAAACCTATGGCGTGCCGCTTGCGTCTGCGCCATCTGTCGCAGGAGAAGGCATGGTGGATGAAGCCCATGACCATGACTTTGTTCCCGATGTGGTGGTGCAGGACGGCATGCGAGTCCAAGGCGAGGGCTTTATCCTGGAATGTATCGCCACGCCCGGCCACACCGCCAATCATATCTGTTACGTCTTGCAGGAAGAGCGCGCCTTGTTCAGCGGCGATCATGTGATGGGCTGGTCCACCAGCGTGATCGCGCCGCCCGATGGCGATATGGGGCAATATCTCGCCAGCCTGGAAAAGCTGAAAGCGCGCGAGGACCATATTCTTTATCCCACCCATGGCTCACCCATCACCAAGCCCCAGGAATGGCTGGGCCAATTGATCGCGCATCGCCATATGCGCGAAGAGCAGATTCTGGCGGCGCTGAAAACCGGCCCTCTTTCCATTTTCGAGCTGGTGGAAAAACTTTATTCCACCCTGGACGGCGCCTTGCGTCCGGCAGCAGCACAGCAAGTCGCGGCACATCTGGTGCATCTGAAAGCGCGCGGCAAAGTCATGCCGGATGACGGGCGCTGGCGTATCTAGAAGTGGAATGCGCGAAAGAAGGCTTTGACCCGCGCCGCATTGCGGCCGTGATCCCTCTCGCCGTCACGGCTCTGTGAGCGCACATCCACCCGGCTGCCGATCGAACCCGCCGGCCGCACCCGGATCACAATGTCGGATATGCGTCCAAACCACAGGCTTTTGTCGGTGGCTTCGATGCGCAGGTCTTTGTCATTGACCTCCACGACGGTCCAGCCCAGCCGCTTCACGGTCTCGAATGCCCGCCAAAAAGCTTTTTGCGGCGAGATCAAAAGCCCGGCATGCGGCTTGGTGAGAAGCGGATATTCCTCATGCAGGGCATAGGCCACACTTACCTGCTCGCCTTTGTAGGAAATTTTGCGCGCCCCATCGAACATGCGGCTGTTGGCGGGATGGATCTTGGCCAGGGTGACGAATTGGGGCGGATTTTCCGGATCGCTGGTGACGTCGTAAATCGGCAGCCTCATGGCGCCGTAATAGAGATAAGCGAGCGGGCTGTAGAGAAAGACAAGGGAGCCCAGCAGGGCGATCAGGCCGGAGCGCTTGCCTTCACCCTTGTTGCGGGAAAGGGCCGAACGCAGCCACAACAAAGCGAAAACCAGCGCCGCCAGACCCAGCCCGGTGGCCGGGATCATCAGGGTCCGGCCCGCTCTGTCGGTCAGAAACCCCAGGCGTACCCCTGCCACGGCCGCCGCGCCGGCCAATACGGCCAGAAGCAGGGCGGCAAATGCCGTCCGCGCGGCGATCAGTTGAAAACGCATGAGAGAAATCCGCAGATGGGCATTTTATTGGCGGCACCATAAGGTAGATTCTCCCAACCCGCGAGTGTGAGAGCCGCCCATGTCCACCAACACCAGTTTATCGAATACGACTTTGTCCAATACACAGGCACGCGACATGGCGAGTCTGCTGCATCCTTTCACCAATCTCGTCACCTTGCGCCAGACCGGCCCCTTGGTGCTTGAGCGCGGCAAGGGCGTATTCGTCTATGGCCAGGATGGCAAGGATTACCTGGAGGCGATGGGCGGCTTGTGGTGTACAGCGCTGGGCTGGGGCGAGGAAGAATTGGTCCAGGCGGCGGTCGAACAGATGCGCAAGCTGCCTTTCTCCCACATCTTCGGCGGCAAGAGTCATGAACCCGCCATCGCGCTGGCGGAAAAGCTCAAGGAGATAGCGCCGTTTCCGGTTGGCAAGGTGTTCTTCGCCAATTCCGGCTCGGAAGCCAATGACAGCCAGATCAAGTTCATGTGGTATGCCGCCAATGCGCGGGGCCAAAAGGGCCGCAAGAAAATCATCGCCCGCAACAAGGGCTATCATGGCGTGACCCTGGCCAGCGCCAGCCTGACAGGCCTGGACCATTTTCACAAAAGCTTCGACCTGCCGTTTGATTTCACCATCCGCACCGATTGCGCGCATTATTATCGAGGGGGCCAACCCGGCGAAAGCGAGGAGCAATATTCCGCCCGCCTGGCGCAAAATCTCGAAGCCCTGATCCTGCGTGAGGGACCCGACACCATCGCCGCCATGTTCGTGGAAGCGGTGATGGGCGCTGGCGGCGCCATGGTACCCCCAAAAGGTTATTTCCAGGCGATCACGCCGGTGTTGGACAAGTACGGCATTTTCCTGGTGGATGACGAAGTGATCTGCGGTTTTGGCCGCACCGGCGACGCTTTTGGCTGCCAGACCTACAATTATCAGCCGGACTCCATGTCCATCGCCAAGGCGCTGTCATCGGCCTATTTGCCGATCTCGGCGGTGCTGTTATCGCCGGAGCTGGTGGAAATCATCGAAGAAGAAGCGGTGCGCATCGGCGGGATGTGGCACGCTTTTACCTACAGCGCCCATCCCGTATCGGCGGCGGTGGCGGTGAAGACCTTGGAGCTATATGAGCGCCGCGACACGTTCGGCCATGTGCGCAAGGTGGCGCCGGTGTTTCAGGCGCGATTGAAGGCCCTGGAAAATCATCCGCTGGTGGGCGAGGCGGGTGGCGTGGGCCTGATCGGGGGCATCGAAATGGTTGCCGATAAGAAGACCAAGCGCAATTTCGAAGCCGCCAAGGGTGTGGGCACCAGGTGCGGCCAATTCTGCCAGGACGAAGGCATTATCGTGCGGCCGCTGCCCAGCGATCGCGTCGCGCTTTGTCCGCCACTGGTGATCAACGAAGCGGAGATCGATGAATTGTTCGACCGCTTCAGCCGTGGACTGGATCGCACGCTCGATTGGGTCAAACGCGAGGGGCTTTTCTGACGCGAGGAGTGAGGCACGACCGGCTTGCCGGGCAAATCGGTCCGGTGGACCGATTTGAGTGCCGAACGCGCGGAGCATAAGCGACGCGCGCGGGCAGACCTTTACTGTTGGATTGCTCGGCCGCTCGCCCAAGATCGCGGCGTTCGCCGCTTTCGCAGGTCCACTGGACCTGCTCACATGCTTTGCATGACGCGGCTCACCTCATGACGCAAAAGAACCGCGTCAGCCCGCGCCCATCGCCTGCCGCTCCCAGATCACGCTGGGACGGCTGTAGATCAGCATCTCGCCACTCCACACTTCCAACTTCTTCGCGCTGGGCAGCTTCATGGCATGGGCAAGAATTTTGGCGCGCTGATCGTCGTCGCAATCGGCAGAGAACTTATAAGTGAGATCGCCTTCTTCATCGAGATAGCAGATTTCATATGCAGGCATGATGGGCTCCGGAAAGCTCTGTGATCCCCGCTTGTCCCTGTTTTGCGCGAACCCCTCGCGAATGTCGAATGACAATTGGGTTACAGGCATCACGAATTGTCAAAAAGCAGGCCTGACGATTTCTTTTGGCAATTTCTTTGGCGAATTATTTTTACAAATCCCGGTTGCCGGGAGCCTTTGGCGCCCCATATGCGTTAACGGGACACCGCCATTTGTTTATCGGTAACAAGGAGTCATCATGTCCGCACCCTTCACACTCGCCCCGTTGCCCTGGGATGAGGATGCTCTCGCCCCTACAATCTCCGCCAACACCATTTCGTTCCACTATCACAAACACCACAGGACCTATGTGGATACCCTGAACAAGCTGGTGGAAGGCACCAAATATGCGGGCATGAAACTGGAAGAGATTGTGCGCGCGACCGCAGGTGCGAGCGAAGCCAAAGACAGACTGATCTTCAACAATGCGGGTCAGGTGTGGAATCACGATTTTTATTGGCGCAGCCTGACCCCGGCGAAAACCCAGGCCAGCGGTCAGTTGGACAGCGCCATCACGGCGGCCTTCGGCAGCAAGGATGAGCTGATTGCGCAACTGGCTGAGGCGGGCAAGACACAGTTCGGTTCCGGCTGGGCCTGGCTGGTGAGCAAGGGCGGCAAGCTTTCCATCGAAAAGACACCCAATGCCGAAACCCCGATGGCCAAAGGGGTCAATTGCCTGCTGACCGTCGATGTGTGGGAGCATGCCTATTATCTGGATTACCAGAATGCGCGGCCCAAATATCTGGAGGCCGTGCTGGGCAAGCTCCTGAACTGGGAATTCGCCTCGGAGAATCTGACCAAGGAAGCGCACGCGGTGCGGGCGGCGGCCGAGTAGTAGCTTGTTAAGGGCTTAACGGTCTTTACCCTGCTTAAAGCAGGTCACAGATACCCTCGTGCTCCAGATGGAGTGCGAGGGTTTTTTGTCTCAAGTTCGGACATTCGGAAAGCGCGTACAGGCCAATCCAGTCTCTGCGGCGGTGCGGCCGCGTCCTGAAATTGTCGTGGCGCCGCAAACACCATCCGGCCTGATGGCTCGGCTGGCGGCCCGGCTGGCGGCGCGCATTCCCTGGTTCACCCTGGCTTTGAGCGGGGTCCTGATTGCGCGCTTTGTCCAGGAGCTGCGTTCGGCCACGGATTATGAGGCCCCCTTCGCGCCGGGATATTACAGCCTGCTGGCGGCGGGCGCCTCCAGCCGCGACCTGATCCTGGGCCATGGCGAATGGTGGCGGCTGTTCACGGCCTCGGTGCTGCACGGCTCGCTGGAACATATTATCGGCAATCTCGTCACCTTCCTGATCGTGGGCTTTCTGCTGGAGCCGCTGGTTGGCATCGGCTGGTTCTCGGCCATCTATTTCACCGGCGGGGTGGCGGGCGCGGTGCTGTCGATGATGTTGAACGCGCCCGACATGTTGTCGGTCGGCGCATCCGGCGCCATCATGGCGACGCTCGCCGCCTTGTTCACTTTAAGCTTTCATGCCGGCGCGGCGCGCCCCAAGCTGATGCGGCGGGTGGCGGCCGGCTCGTTATTTCCCGCGCTGATACCGACAGTGGCGCATGGCGGCGCGATCATGGACGTCAACGCCCATCTGGGCGGGTGTCTGGCGGGCGCCGTGATGGCTTTTGCCATGCTGATTGCCTGGAATGATGAGCATGACATCGTGCCGGGCCGCTCGGTCGCCGCTGTTATCGCCGGCCTCTGGCTGGCGGTGACGGGTGTTGCTTTCGCCGCGTCGGGCCATACCTATGCCACTTATGCGCGCCCCGGTTTGGATTTCATTCCGCCCGCGGAAATTCCCAAGGATTTGGACTCGCTGAAATCCGACAGCATGTCTTTGGTCGACAAATATCCCAAGGATCCGCGCGCGCATCTGTACCGCGGCCTCTATCTTCTGGAACAGCAGAATGTCGCCGATGCCGAGCCCTATTTCCGCACCGCTGCCCGGTTGGGCGAGACCAGCCCGGCGATGACACATGAATTGCTGGACTGGAATCGTGCCTTGCTGGCCCTGACGGTGCGAAGCCAGCACCGAGGCCAGGAAGCCCAGCAAATCGTGGCGCCCCTTTGCGCCACCAAATCCGAACTGGATTTGCGAACGCGGCAGACCTTGGAGATCACCAAGTTCTGTTAACCCCCTCCGGCTTACGTAACTTTGCCGCGCGTTCGGCTATGCCCGTGCCCGCTGCCGTCCCCGGCTCGCGCGGCTCTACTCGCGCGCGCCCACTACGCTGCCGCTAAGGCGCCGCGCCGCGCTGCGCCGCTGTAGCCCTTTGCGCGCTTCGCGACTTGCGGAGGTGCTCGGCTAACACCTGCGCTTCACGCCCGTCCCCGGCTCGCGCGGCTCACTGCGCTGACGCGCGCCGCGCTGCGCCGTTGTAGCCTCTTTGCGTGCGAAGCGCGCAAAGAGGCTACAACCCCCTGGGCACACCGCCATTGCCGGGATTCTGGTCGGGGATCGGTCCGCTGGGAACGGTCCCCGGCAAGGCGCGGCCAGTATAGCCGGTGCTGCGGCAGGCATTGAGACCGCGGTTCCAGCCCAGATGATAGGCGCGGTTGTTCTGATACTGCTTGTCGTCACGCACAATGGCATCGTCATGGCGTTTGTCGGCATCCGGGCTCCAGGCGCTGTTGCAGCCGTCCTGATATCCGGCGCGGTAATCGGGCGATTTGCGAAGGGTGCGGATTTCCTTGCTTTCGAACAGGCCACAACCTGCAAGCGGTACCAGGAGCAAGAAGACTAGGATTACGCGCATATTCTACCGGCCGGTTAACCAGAAGCTTTTACTCGCATTTAAATGTAAACGGAGCAAATTTCGCTGGCCAGGCCTCCTAATCTGACGGTGGGTTCATGAATCGGATGGATTTTTCGCGGCAGCGTGTGCTGGTGGTGGGCGCCAAGACCCACCCCATTCAACTGCTGCGCGCGGTGCTGGCGAATTGCGGGATCGCCAAAATCGTTCATATCGAAGATGGCGACGCTGCCCTTGAACTTCTGACTATGGAGCCCTTTCAAGCGGTGTTCTGCGATTACCGTGTCGCGACTTCGGCTGGCGTTCCTTTTCTGGTCGCGGCCCGGCGCAACAAATCGGTGCGCAATCCCATGATCGCGATCTTCCTGCTCAAGGAACGCGCCAGCCGCCGCGATGTGGAAATCGCCCGTGACGGCGGCGCCACCGATATCGTGACCGTGCCGATCAGCGCCAGCACCCTGCATGCCAAGCTGGAAGCGGCGGTCACTGCGCCACGGCCTTTCATTGTCGCGGGAGAATTCTTCGGTCCCGACCGGCGCGCCAGGCTGCGCCCCGCCTTTCGCGGCGCGGATCGCCGCAAGCGGGCGCCCCGCAAAGCCAAGTTCGATTTCGTCCATATTTGACGGCGC
>Ga0105246_10002747_pt1 | contig 10650 bp, 11 predicted proteins | sample KBSM64metaG_FD_99694 | JGI IMG/M metagenome (GOLD analysis project Ga0105246, IMG submission 99694) | Miscanthus rhizosphere microbial communities from Kellogg Biological Station, Michigan, USA - KBS M6-4 metaG | ecosystem: Host-associated > Plants > Roots > Rhizosphere > Soil | place...
CGGCATGGATCATTTTGAGATGAATTTGCGTGATCTGGAACGGACAATGGAGTCACGCAATGCACGCACATTGATGGATCAGATTCTGGCGGCGCGGTTTGAATTACTGTATTGGAGCAACCTGTTCATTCCCTATGCCGAATTAATGGCAGCTTCCCGGGAAGCCTATCTTCAAGAGATTACAGACAATCGCTTCTATCAACAGCTTCAGTATCGCGTTGAACGTATGGAGTGTCTGTTTCAGCATTATGAAAAGGAGATCGATACTCTAATCTCAATAGACAATGCCATCTCGGGAGTACGTGGTAATGAAATTATGAAGACACTGACGATTGTTACTTCTGTATTCACACCGGCAACAGCGGCAGGTGCTATATGGGGAATGAATTTTGAGAATTTACCCCTGATCGACAAGACGTGGGGAGTTGTACTGGTCATTGTACTGATTATCTGCAGTATGGTTAGCATGTATATATGGATGATGATGAAAGGGTGGACAGGGGATTTGCTGAAGGTAAAATCTGCCCAGTCTTCCGCTCCGGGAAATCGGGACAGAGGAAAAGAGGGGCCACGCTAGCCGCAGACGGGCTGCCCCTCTTTTATTTTTTGTAATCCTGGATGTAACCGAGAAGATCCGCGATATATTGACCCACGATAGGCATATTAACAAATTGGCTAAGGATATAGGCAAGCAAACCAAGCACAACAAATGTACCGACAGTCAACCCAAGCCCGCGAGCCATACCAGCGGTAAAGTTCGTAATGATTCGTTTTTTGGGGCTACTGTAATTTTCAATGATGTCTTTGATCTGTGCTCTCTCCAAACTGTCCGCAATCTGATCGAGTCGTGTGTTCAGGCGTTTGACCTCGTGACGCAATTCGAATGGATGCTCACTCGTATCATACTGCTGTGCAGGTGTTCCTCCTGTTACCGGGGTATTGCCATTAATCGTGACTTTACTCATATATGTCATTCCTCCGTTCGTTCTGGATAAAAAATAGCCAGCTGGAATGCAGCTGGCTATTTATTGCTCGATCTCATCAGGCCTTACAGGCTTGTCGAGTTCAATTGTTTACGCGCATCTTCCTTCGCTTCCACGGAAGCGGCAGCTACTTCTCCAGATGCACGCGTTGCTTCCTCAGCAACGTCTGCAGATGCTTTTTTCACGGAGTCCATAACATCATTACGACCTTGGTTTACCGTTCTAGCCAGATCGGAGGTTTTGGATGATACCGTTTTGGCAATTTCAGAAGCTTTGTCACCAACAACAGTAGCCACTTCTTTTGTACGGTCAGTCACCATGCCTACCTTTTCAGAAAGATCACCACGCAATTCGCGGCCTGGTTTAGGTGCGAATAACAGGGCAGCTGCAGCGCCCAGCAAACCTCCGATGAAAATACCTTTTGCGAAAGTCGAACCACTTTGTACAGGATATTGCTCTTCTGCTTTATTCATGTCTAATCACTCCTTCTTTAATTTGGGAAACAAATACGAAACAACGAACACCGTCTAACCCGAATCAGGCAGCCTGTCTAAGCAGTCTGGACACAAGCCCCAGCAAGAAAACAAAGAGAGCTGTACCAATGATGGCAGGAATGACTGCAAAGTTACCGATAACTGGTCCCCAGTTACCAAGCAAAAGTGCTCCCAACCACGCTCCGGCGAATCCGGCAATCATCGCACCAATCACGCCGCCCGGCATGTTATGACCGGCCAGTGCATCTCCGATTAAACCGATAATGATCGCCATGACAATGCTGATAATAATGCCCCACATAACAACCGCCTCCTTTTCAACTTGATGCAGGATGTTGTCTGTTCGCGTTTGCTTACTTCGTATATAAACGCCGTGCAACACAGTGAAACAACTAACTGTCCGATGAATAAGATGGAAATTAGAGGAAAGGGTTCAGGAAGCAGATCGTTTTATTCCTTGGACCATACAAACAATCCAGACGAATCCGGCAGCAAATCCGGCAAAGACATCGGTAGGGTAATGAACTCCCAACATGACTCTGCTTAGACCAATTAAAAGAACAAATAAAGTACCGCAGAAGACGGGAAGCCACCTGCTGAGTACGTCACGTCCATTCCATTCCAAGGCCCAGATGACAAACAACATACCGTAAAATCCCATTGAAATCATGGCATGTCCACTGGGATAACTATATCCATGCACAACGAGAAGATGATCGAGTTCGGGTCTGCTTCGTCTGAAAATCTCTTTTAATAGAGTGTTCAAGATCCACATCATGGCAAAGCTCACGCAGATTACATAGCCATACGTGATAGCTTTGGGACGGCGCTGTGCAAAAAGCAATAGTGCAAATCCCACTGCAGCAAGTGCTGATATTTTGAAAGAACCTAGTGCTGTGATGAATGAAGTGTATGGCAACAAAGAAAGACGAGACTGGGAATGCAGGTAAAATAGTTGCTGAATCTGACTATCCAGCTGAATCAAATGATCCAGACCCAGCCAGGCTCCAACACCTGCAAATAACAACACAATGCCTGCACTCATCAGTGAAGCAATCAGGATATATTTCAGCAGGGATTGCAAAGGGATAACATGTTGTGATTCAGATGAGAACTGTGGAAAATTGCGTAGCATGAGACGTGTCTCCTTCTATAAAGAGTAGTCCTTCAATAAGGTTGATAAAGCTTTACCCGAAACGACTGTCGAAAAAACTGTAAAACCGTTGTTTTTGTACTATACTAATGAGGATATCCCATGCAGCGCCGTGAAGCAAAGCAGAGATAAACTGGATTTTATCAATATGAAATTGGCAATATGAAGGAGAGAAACTCGCGTGGATAGTGCTTTGTTAGTTAAAGAATACCGTGCAGGCGTGATGGAATGCGCCCACTACGGACACATATGTATTACAGATGAGCATGGTCAGGTTGCATATTCAGTCGGTAATCCTCATTTCAGAGCGTTTACACGTTCGTCTGCCAAACCATTTCAGGCGATCCCTGGAATTCGGGCGGGAATGGATCACCACTATAACCTTGAGGCCCATGAGATTGCCATCATGGCTTCATCACATCGCTCAGAACCGGAACATATTCAGGTGTTGGAACATTTAGCTCGTAAAATTGGACTTGGTGAGGAATGTTTGGTCTGTGCGCCAAGCTACCCGCTTAATGAGGAAAGTCGCAATAACTGGTTGCGCGAACAAGGAGAGAAACGCAGAATACTGCATAACTGTTCGGGTAAACATCTGGGGATATTAGGTTACAGCCAGATGAAAAAGCTTGATTTGGACACCTATGCCGAGCCAGGACATCCAGTGCAACGGGAAATCCTTGAAACATTGGCCGGTCTTGCTGGTATTAAAGAAAATGAAATTCAACTCGGGACGGATGGCTGTGGCTTTCCGGTATTTTCATTGCCGCTGTCCGCGCTCTCCAATGCGTATCTTAAGCTGGCTTGTCCTGACCTCATTGAAGATGAGTCCACACGCATCGCTGTGAAGACAATTACTTCTGCCATGAATCAGCACCCTCTTATGGTCGGTGGCACGAATAGGGTGGATTCGGTGTTGCTGGAGGACGATAATATTGTTGCCAAGGGTGGATTCAAGGGTGTATTTGGTTTCGCGCTGAAAAAAGAGAGACTTGGTATCACCTTCAAAGTGCTGGATGGCTCTGAGGAAGAATGGGCTTCCATTGCACAATCAATATTGAAGCAATTGAACTATTCCAATCCCAAAACCATTGCCCGCCTGGCAGAAGTATTTCCTGCAGACATTCGTAATGATGCAGGAACTTTAGTAGGTCGGATGGATAGTGAATTTGTGCTCCACTCATAAAAAGATAGCGTATAACCTTTGGAAGGAGCTTGATTAGAATGACCGGGCCCCGGGTAAAGATCACATACCAACTGGTATTGACCTATATAATTCTAAACACGCATGGATCACTGCTATAAGGCAGTTCCAATCCTCTGGAGGTGGATGAATATGATTAAAGTAGTGACATCGGAAGAAAGGCACACGTCGGATCGAGGTTGGATACACAGCGAATTTAGCTTTTCCTTTGCAGATTATGAGGATCCAAGCAATGCCCATTTTGGTTGTCTGTTAGCTCATAATGACAACATACTGATGCCGCAGGAAGGCTTTAAGAAACATCCACATCATGATCTCGAAATTGTCAGTTATGTGATATCAGGTACGCTTAAGCATACAGACAGTATGGGTACAGAACAGCTGCTGGAAGCGGGGACAGTTCAGGTGATGAGTGCAGGTACAGGTGTAGAGCACTCTGAAACCAATCCGGCCACGGATGAACCGGTACGTTTCCTGCAGATGTGGTTTCTGCCTTCCCAGCGAATGTTGAAACCGTCTTATGTATATCGCAAAATAGAAGAATCCGCACAGCTGAACCGTCTTTGTCCGATAGTGTCAGGTATGTCAGATCAACCGGATGAACGCTTGGAAGAGGATTCTCTCCGCATTGCTCAGGACGTCACCTGTTATCTATCTAAGCTGGAGTCAGGCAAAAAATTGATGTATCCGCAACATGAAGATCGGCGGACACATTTGTTCCTCATTAACGGGCATCTTGAAATCCAGTGTTCCGATGGTAATTTTAATCTCAAGCCCGGAGATGCGGCTCGAATTCACAAAAGCTGTGATCTTCAGATGACAAGTGCAGGCAGCGAGCCTGCCGAGTTTGTTCTTGTTGATTTACCTTGACCTTGATATGTTCGCACATTGGATCAACAAGGTTGGATTAAGCAAGCGCATAGACTATAAAAAATCAAAAGGACTTGTCCTGCATCAGTGTTCTGATGTAAGACAGGTCCTTTTCTATTGCTGCAATACTGTCAGGTGTGAAGGCAGAGACAAAAGGGTGTAGCTTATTTGCGAAGTTTACCGAGTTCCGAAGCAACAGCCTCCACCTCGGAGATGCTTAGATGCTCTTTTCCGATAACCATCTCATACAAATCTTGCAGATCCTCATATTTCTCAAGCGGAAATGCTGAACCATGCATAGCGGCACCACTGGCCATCCGCAGCTTGGTCTTGATGGCTTCGATCATATATTCCATATTTTCTACTGTTGCTTGTGTTAAATCCATCGTTAACTTCATCCTTTCCATCTACGGGGATGGTTTGCTCATTTTCCATCTCGGAAACTCTTGTTATTGTAGCATGAGTGGAAGGGCACAAGCCAATGATTTTGCGGGGGAACGGAGCATCGGTTACAATGTGAGAATAGAACGAAATGACTGGAAGACAAGATTGCACTGGAGTTGTCAGTCAGATCAGAGTCAGCAGGAGGGAATCAAGCTTGGCCTTATATAAACGTGAACTTGTCAGGCAACAGAATCGAGAAATACGTAAAGGAGTGCCTGGAGACCAGCTTGTCCTTTTTTTCAAGGATATCTCCCAGCTTCACAATCTGGATGAAATTACGTTTCTCTGTATCGGTACAGATCGTTCCACCGGGGATGCACTTGGACCACTGACGGGTACACTGCTGGAGGAATGCGGTATACCTCATGTGATTGGCACGCTGGCTGCTCCTTGTGATGCAGATACACTGGAAAAGCGGTTGGCACAGATACCGGCACACCATACCGTAATTGCAATTGATGCATGTTTAGGCCCAAAAGATGCTGCCGGGACATACTATGTTTCAGGAACGCCTCTTTATCCTGCCCAATCCGTTGGCGGCAAGTTGCCACCTGTTGGAGAATACAGTGTAGCCGCAGTAGTGAATGCTAACGGTCCGAGACCGTATTCTATTCTGCAGATGACTTCACTTCACTTTGTTATAGGCATGTCTCAAACGATTGCCAACGCGGTAACAGAGGCCTGGATTGCACGAGAAACGTTTCATTCATGAGATGAATGCTTAATAATATACAACCTGAAATATTACATTCGCGCAGAGAGAGGGATTAATATGGAAAAAGTGATGTGTGATGGAACGACGATTTGTTATGCTGAGCAGGGTAAGGGAGAAGCACTAGTGCTGCTTCACGGATACTGCGGCAGTTCATCCTATTGGGATGAGGTGTTGCCGGAGCTGGCACGCAGCTATCGTTGTATCGTACCTGATCTGCGTGGGCACGGCAAAACGGATGCACCGGTTGGCAGTTACACGATTGAACAGATGGGCAATGATGTGCTGCAGCTGATGGATGAAATAGGTGTGGAAAAAGCGGTCATTCTGGGACATTCCATGGGCGGATATATTGCGCTTTCAATTGCACAGCATCACCCGGAGCGTCTGAATGCGTTTGGTCTGATCCATTCAACAGCGTTCCCCGACGGTGAAGAGGCGAAGGAGAAACGTTTGCGCGCAGTATCCACGATTCAGAGCGAAGGCATTGTGAATTTTGTGGACGGGCTGGTTCCTGGTCTGTTTGCACCGGAAAATGTGGAGTCGTTGTCGACACATGTGAATCGTGTGAAGGAAATTGGTTACCAGACTGCCCCTCAAGGTGCAGTTGGTGCAGCACTGGCTATGCGTGAACGCCCGGATCGCCGTGATGTGTTATCGGCTACACCACTTCCTGTACTGCTTGTGGCAGGGGAAAAGGATGGTCTGATTCCGCCAGAACGCACCTTTACGAGCGATAAGCCTCATATTGTTCAAGCTACGATTGCAGGTGCAGGACATATGAGCATGTATGAAGCACCAGAAGAATTGATTCAGGTGATTAAACAGTTTATGGCCGGTTTGTCTGACTAACTGTGAAGTCATTCAACTCAATGAAGTGGAATGGAAATAGATAAACGTAAAGGTCTGTCTGGAGAAGTGAGAAAGTTTACGATGAAACGTACTCAATCATTGTAAGTATACCAAGCCCCTGTGTGTCCCATGTATTGGACAAGCAGGGGCTTGGTTTTGTTTGCTTACAGAACTCAGGAAGTAGGAGGGAGCTGGATTTTCGCTTTTTTTCACTGCATGAATTAAAATACATCATATAGATGCACGTTAGAAATATGCGATAAATGATCGAGGATATAAGGGGGCAAACCGATGTTCAGGAAGGATTACCTGCTCCGCATGATGGAGGAAATGACCGAGGCAATTGGCAAGGCTTTTACGCTTAGACAGCAACGAAAACATACGGAGGCCTTGTCTGAACTGGATGAGCTGATGCGTAGGCAATTCGGCATGAACCTCAATTTGCTAAACTCCCTGCCCGCAGAGGATGTCATCGAAATGTTCCGGTTTCGTGGCGTCATTGAAGTGGATAATCTGCAGCAGGCGGCTAGACTTATCGAGGAGGAGGCGTATATTTATCAGGAGAAAGGCAGAGTCGAGGGCATTGATGATCAGGAGAAAATGGATGCAGAGGATGCGGCGCTTGTTCGTTTAATGCGAGCGTTACATTTTTATCTGTATGCATTAAATCATGGTGCTAATCGCGAATTGCTGCAAATGCCCGAACGTGTCGATGGAATTTTGGAGCAAATTCAGGAATATGAGCTTCCTGTCCGCACGGAAAAGCAGCTTGCGCTGTACCGGGAACAACAAGGACGTTACGATGCAGCCGAGAATGGGTGGTACAGATTGCTGCATCTTGGTGCGGAGTATCCGGTACAGTATGAGGAGGATGCAAAAGCATTTTATCAGAGGCTAACGGAACTTGCCGATGAGCAACTGGAGCGGGGTGGCTTGCCACGAGATGAGGTCAAAGAAGGGCTGGCACAGATTAAAGAGCTGGAGGCCAAACGTCAGCAGGCGAATGGCTAAGAACGTGAAAATAGATAATTCAACGTACGACTGAATATGTAAAAGAAGAATAACCGAACGGATAGCCCGACTTATAAAATATTTGATGACTGAACCTTTGGAGAGTAGCTCTTACTTGGAGAGGGAACAGAATTATGGTATGGTAACGGTTGACCAAACCAAACCGAAAGTGAGATGTACCCCGTGGATTCGTTGCGAAAGCTTATACAAGATATTTTTGAACAGAACTCGCTGATTACGGCGACCTGGAGTCAGCTGCGCAGACGGGACAATGTCTCGTTTACCAAAGTGCAGGTGAAGCCGGTTACGCTGAAGAATCAGCTCCATTACCAGTTTGCTTTTCATTATGCCAATAAAGTGCTGCATGAAAATTTGACTCCTGCTGAAGCGTTGGAACGTATGACTCTGTTGTGTGAAGAGACGTTCCGTCAGGGATTGATTTGTACGGCAGATGCGGATTATCAAATTTTGATCAGCAAAAAATATAAAGTATCGATTCTGACCAAATCTCCATCCAAATCAGCGGTGGATCTGAATCATAATCGCAAAAAGCAATATGTGTTGGAAGAAGGAGTGCCGGTTTCCTTCCTCGTCGAGCTTGGCATTATGAACGAGGAAGGACGTGTGCTTGCACGCAAATACGATAAGTTCAGGCAAATCAACCGTTTCCTTGAGATGGTGCAGGATGTGATCCCCCATCTACCGGAAGGACGTCCGCTGACAATTGTGGATTTTGGCTGCGGTAAGTCCTATCTGACCTTTGCCTTGTATCATTATTTGTCTGTACAGCAGCGGCGTTCGCTCAACATCATCGGTCTGGATTTAAAGGCAGACGTCATCGAACACTGCAATGATCTGGCAAGACGTTTGCATTACGGTGACCTGAAATTCCTCGTTGGTGACATTGCGGACTATGATGAACTGAACGAAGTGGACATGGTGGTAACTCTCCATGCTTGTGATACGGCTACAGATGCGGCACTGGAGAAAGCTGTCCGTTGGGGAGCATCCGTCATTCTGTCGGTTCCTTGCTGTCAGCATGAGTTGTATGATCAGGTCGAATCTTCAGTGATGAATCCACTTCTGTCCCATGGCATTCTGAAGGAGCGTTTCTCCGCACTGGCAACAGATGCGATTCGCGCCAAGCTGCTCGATATTATGGGATATAAGACACAGTTGCTCGAATTCATCGATCTGGAGAATACACCGAAAAACATTTTGATACGTGCCGTCCGTGGTCAGGCTGGGCAAGTGAAGGACATGTGGAGTGAATACACTGCATTCCGTGATTTTATTCATGCGGATCCATATCTGGAGCGTGCTTGTGCAGATCTGCTGCCGGTTGAAGGAAACATCACTGGCGGAAAAGTGGATAGGGAAAATTTAGAGCGGTCTGCGAAATGTAATCTTCATTGATCATTTCTAGAATTGTGATTCATGATTAAAGGTTGATCGAGATCGGAGAGCTAGAGTGAGATGCTCACATCTTCCTACATGAGTGGTCTGCATCATTGAGGAAATGGACATACTGATGCAAGGGTCGCTTTATCCGATGTGTGAGACGAATGTGTGAGATGAAGAATTCAAATGATAAATGAATGATGGCGGATGAAAAAAGCGAGATCGTTCATCTAATAAAAATGTGAGATTGTGCTTTTGATGGATAAGGATGCTATGTGCATTGAAAGTTATTGATGCAGGGCTGTAGATCATGAACTGATCTGACGGCTAGGTTTGAAATGAGGTAGAAGGACCCGAGATCGGGAGCCTTCTGCCTTTTTTTATTTTTGATAGGGAAAAGAAGGTGTGGAACGAAGTGGAGGATAGAGAACCGGATATGCATCGAACTACATGGGCGGGTGGGAGTAAACTTTCGAAAGAGCGGTGCTATTACCAAGATGAATGCAATACATATAACGATATAGCTAGTCCTTCCCGTACATCTATCTTTGAGCATGAGTCGTCCGCTTCGAGTTGTGACACCGGTAGAGAAGAAAAGGGAAATGGGAAGAGTTTTAGTGAGCCAAAATGGACTATCGTTCTGGGTTCAAGCATGGTGGCTATATTAGTGACCGGATGTTTGCGCAGAGGCTTGTTTAATTCGGTTGATATCTATCCAGTTATTTTAATGACTGGAGCTATTGCGTTGATCTCTCTTGTGATGTACGTCGGAGTAATGCTAGGGAGGACACGTGATGGCTTGGTTTCTGTGAGGCCAGGATCAGCTCGGCTGGGAGTGATGAACTTTGCGCTTGCAGGGTTCCCTTTGGCAGTGATGTTATGTTATACCGTACATGCTTGGGCAGGCTCAGTGAGTACGCAAGGTAGCATCTATGAAATGCTTCGTTGGAGTCTGCTTGCGATGTTTGCTTTGCTTGCTGCTCTGCTGGCAGCGAGCAAGGGGGGTGTGCACTGGCTTGCCCTTGGCTGGAAGTTGGCAGGCGGCATACTTGTGCTAAGCGGCATCTTCGCCGTATGCGGTGTGCTGCCGCTGCCTTTCGGGGTCATGCGTACAGCTGACCCCGAGATCAGCTCCGCCGGTGCCCGGCTCGGCGGATTGCTGCAGTACCCCAATGCGTACGGTGCCGTCGTCGGCATGTACGCATTGGAGCGGCTGACGGCCGCCGCGGGGGTGCTGGCTGGGCGAGTCGTCCCGGCACGCCGGCTCTTCGCGGCGGTGTTGCCGCTCATGCCCGCGCAAGCCGCGCTCCTGCTGAGCGAGTCGCGCGGCGCCTGGCTAGCGGCCGGCTGTGCCGTGGCCGCCGCCGTGGCACAGCAGCGGCGCGGTGCCCGCCTGCCGCTGCTGCTGGCCTTGGCCGCGCCCCTGGCGTGCGCGGCCTGGCTGTACCGCCAGCTGGCTGCTGCCCAGCTGGCGCCTGCGCCCGTGCCCGGCCTGCTGGCACTGGCCGGGGCATGGGCAGCTGCGC
>Ga0105246_10002748_pt1 | contig 10647 bp, 10 predicted proteins | sample KBSM64metaG_FD_99694 | JGI IMG/M metagenome (GOLD analysis project Ga0105246, IMG submission 99694) | Miscanthus rhizosphere microbial communities from Kellogg Biological Station, Michigan, USA - KBS M6-4 metaG | ecosystem: Host-associated > Plants > Roots > Rhizosphere > Soil | place...
GCAGGACATAACAAGAACGAATGCCTAGCAGGAGAGCCGTATGAAGCAGACGCACTACGTGGCCCGCGAGCCCGATGCGCAAGGTTTTATCCACTACCCGCCGGAAGAACACGCGGTGTGGAATACCCTGATCACGCGCCAGTTGAAAGTGATTGAGGGTCGTGCCTGCCAGGAATACCTGGCCGGCATCGACAAACTCGGCCTGCCCCTGGATCGCATCCCGCAGCTGGGCGAAATAAACAAAGTGTTGGCCGACACTACCGGCTGGCAAGTCGCCCGCGTGCCGGCGCTGATCCCCTTCCAGACGTTCTTCGAATTGCTCGCCAGCAAGCAGTTTCCGGTGGCGACCTTTATTCGTACCCGCGAAGAACTGGACTACCTGCAAGAGCCGGACATTTTCCACGAGATCTTCGGCCACTGCCCGCTGCTGACCAACCCCTGGTTCGCCGAATTCACCCACACCTACGGCAAGCTCGGCCTGGCGGCCACCAAGGAGCAACGGGTGTACCTGGCGCGCCTGTACTGGATGACCATCGAGTTCGGCCTGGTGAACACACCCGAAGGCCTGCGCATCTACGGTGGCGGCATTCTGTCTTCGCCCAAGGAAAGTGTGTATTGCCTGTCGGATGAGCCTGAGCGCCAGGCGTTCGATCCGCTGGAAGCGATGCGCACGCCCTATCGCATCGATATTCTGCAGCCGTTGTACTTCGTGTTGCCCGAGCTCAAGCGCCTGTTCGACGTGGCGCAGGAAGACATCATGGGCATGGTCGAGCGCGGTATGGAATTGGGCCTGCACGCACCGAAATTCCCGCCAAAGCCCAAGGCTGCTTGAGCGGTGCCTTTTTTTTAGGCCAGGTGAGTCTGTTCCCTGGCCCCGCGTTGCTTTAGGGTAGCGCCACTGACCTTCAATCATTCGAATTCAGGACACCTTCATGACCACCTTGAACCAAGCCCATTGCGAAGCCTGCCGCGCCGACGCCCCGCAAGTCAGCGATGAAGAACTGCCGGTGCTGATCAAACAGATCCCCGACTGGAACATCGAAGTGCGCGACGGCGTGATGCAATTGGAAAAGGTTTTCCTGTTCAAGAACTTCAAGTTCGCCCTGGCCTTCACCAACGCCGTGGGTGACATCGCCGAAGCCGAAGGCCATCACCCGGGCCTGCTCACCGAATGGGGCAAGGTCACCGTGACCTGGTGGAGCCACTCCATCAAGGGCCTGCACCGCAACGACTTCATCATGGCCGCGCGCACCGATGAAGTGGCCAAGAGCGCCGAGGGCCGCAAGTAATGCACTTCGATGCAATTGGCCGCGTGCCCGGCGACCCGATTCTCGGGCTGATGGACCTGTTCGCCCAGGACACCAACCCGGACAAATTCGACCTGGGCGTGGGCGTCTACAAGGACGACCAGGGCCTGACACCGATCCCGGACTCGGTAAAACGTGCCGAGCAGCGCCTGGTCGATACCCAGGCCACCAAGACTTACATTGGCGGGCACGGCAATGCCGCCTTCGGCGCACTGATCAGCGAACTGGTGCTGGGCGCCAATTCGGCATTGATCGCCGAACGCCGTGCCGGCGCCACCCAGACGCCAGGGGGCACCGGCGCCCTGCGCCTGAGCGCCGACTTTATCGCCCAGAGCCTGCCTGGCCGTGGCGTGTGGCTGAGCAATCCGACCTGGCCGATCCATGAATCCATTTTTGCCAAGGCCGGGCTCAAGGTCAGCCATTACCCGTACGTAGGCAGCGACAATCGCCTGGACGTGACGGCGATGCTGGCCACCCTGAACACTGTACCCAAGGGCGATGTGGTGCTGCTGCACGCCTGCTGCCACAACCCGACCGGGTTCGACCTGTCCCGGGATGACTGGCGCCAGGTGCTGCAGATTGTGCGCGAGCGCCAATTGCTGCCGCTGATCGACTTTGCCTACCAGGGCTTTGGCGACGGCCTGGAGCAGGACGCCTGGGCGGTGCGCCTGTTTGCCGCCGAGCTGCCGGAAGTATTGATCACCAGTTCGTGCTCGAAGAACTTCGGTTTGTATTGCGACCGCGTGGGTGCACTGATCGTGTGTGCGGCGGATGCCGAGAAGCTCACGGACGTGCGCAGCCAGCTCGCCAATACGGCGCGCAACCTGTGGTCAACGCCGCCGGATCATGGTGCAGCCGTGGTGGCGACCATCCTTGGCGACGCCGAGCTGAAGCAGCAGTGGAGCGACGAAGTCGAAGCCATGCGTTCACGCATCGCGCAACTGCGCGCCGGGCTGGTGGAAGCGCTGGCGCCCCATGGCCTGGCCGAGCAGTTTGCCCATATCGGCACCCAGCGCGGGATGTTCTCCTACACCGGCTTGAGTGCCGAGCAGGTCAGGCAACTGCGGGAGAAGCACAGTGTGTACATGGTCAGTTCGGGCCGGGCCAATGTGGCCGGGGCTGATGCCACACGGCTGACCTTGCTGGCCCAGGCCATCGCCGACGTCTCAAGCTGAAGACACAGGGATTAAAAATGTGGGAGGGGGCTTGCCCCCGATGGCAGTGGATCAGCCAGCTTATATTTAGCTGACCCACCGCTATCGGGGGCAAGCCCCCTCCCACATTTGACCCAGTCAAGACTTCAGGTTGTGACCATCTCAGCCTTAAGCAGCGCCTCTTTGGCCTGCGCATCCGCCAACCGATACAATTCGATATGCCCATCCCAGTGCTCGATCAACGCCGTGCACGATTCCACCCAATCCCCGCAGTTCAGGTAATCCACCTCGCCCACCTTGCGGATCTCGGCATGATGGATATGCCCGCACACCACCCCATGCAACTCACGCTTGGTCACCTCGTGGGCGATGGCCTCTTCGAAATCGCTGATAAAACTCACCGCGGTTTTCACCTTGTGTTTCAAGTACGCCGACAGCGACCAATAACCGTAGCCATAGCGCGCCCGCCAATGATTGAGCCAGCGGTTCAGGGTCAGGGTGAATTCGTAGGCCGAGTCACCCAGGAAGGCGAGCCAGCGGTGGTAACGGGTGATCACGTCGAACTGATCGCCGTGAATCACCAGCAGATGACGACCGTCCGCCGTGACATGCACCGCCTCGTCCACCAGTTGGATATTGCCCAGGATCAGCTTGGAATAGCGCCTGAGAAATTCGTCATGGTTACCGGTGACATAAATCACCTCGGTGCCGCGCTTGGCCATGGTCAGCAGGCGGCGGATCACGTTGGTGTGAGCCTGGGGCCAATACATGCCGCCACGCATTTTCCAACCATCGATAATGTCGCCCACCAGGTACACCTTGTCGGCGTGGTAACCCTTGAGAAACTGCGATAGATGCTCGGCCTGGCAGTCCCGAGTGCCCAGATGCACGTCGGAAATCCACAGGGTTCGCACCCGTTGCTTGCGGCTGGGTTTGGCGAATTCGGCACGGGTCATGGGGGTCCCTCGACGCTGTTTTCGCGAGCTTGCGCCCTGGCGGTTAATAGCCCATGACAACTGCGCGTCAGTCTGATGACAACGCTTGGCCGCCCCTAAGCGATGTAGACTGGGGACTTGCCGCCCAGGAGAGCGCAATGAGCCCCAGTCTTACGCTTCGCCAGTACACCGATGCCCCCATCGCCCACAGCCATGACCATGCACAATTAGTGTTTGGCCTGTCCGGGCGCCTGGATTTCGAAGTGGATGGCTGCGCTGATCAGGTGCAGGAAAGCAGCGTGATGATCCTGCCGTTTGCCGCTCACCACGCCTGCGGCAGCCGTGACGGTAGCCGCTGCCTGGTGCTGGATGTGCCAACCGAGCATTGGCTGCTGCAGACACTGGGTGACCACGCCGATGCCAGTCGCCGCCTGCTCGACCGGCCGGCCCGGCTGGCGCTGGATTCGCGCCAGCACCAGTTGGTGCAATGGCTGGCCGGCAGCCCGATACAGGATCCATTGATCGCCCGGCAAGGCGCGCTGCTGCTGCTCGCCAGCCTCAATCATCCGCAGGCGATGCCACCGCCGGGGCGGCGCCTGCCTTATGCCGCGTTCAACGCGCATATTGAACGCCACGCCGCTCACCCGCTGCATGTCGCGGACCTGGCACGGATTGCCTGCCTGTCGGTGGCGCGCCTGCACGCGCGCTTCATGCTCGAATGCGGGCAGACCCCCATGGATTACGTGCGCCACCAGCGCCTGCAAATGGCATTGACGCTGCTGCGCGAGACGCCGCTGCCCGTGGGTGAGATCGCCGCACGCGTGGGCTACCGCTCGCAAAGTGCCTTCGCTGCCGCTATGTTGCGCGAGTTTGGCGCCTCGCCGGGCACAATGCGGCGAACGTCATAGGAAGAGTTTCGCGCTAAAAATCGCGAGCCGCACGACAGACATCCCTTTCACCCAACCTCTAGACTGGTGGTCACTTTCGTTGGCAGGCATCGTAATGACTCCCCGCTCAGCCCTCGGCGCCCTGCATATCGGCGCATTGATGTTCGGCCTTACCGGCGTGTTCGGCAAACTGGCGGCCGCCTCACCGTCCATCATCGTATTCGGGCGTGCCGCGTTTGCGGTGATTGCCCTGGCGGTGTTCGCGCGCTTTGCCAGCAATGCGCCGTGGAAACAACTGCAGATGCGCGACTGGCGCCGCCTGCTGGTCAGCGGCGTGCTGCTTGCCGCGCACTGGGTGACCTTCTTCATCGCCGTCAAGGTCGCCGGGGTGGCGGTGGCAACCCTGGGGTTCGCCGCCTTCCCGGCCTTTACGGTGATCCTTGAAGGGCTGATCTTCCGCGAGCGGATTCGCGCCAATGAAATGGTGCTGGTAGCGCTGGTCAGCATCGGCCTGGTGCTGGTGACCCCGGACTTCAACCTGGCCAGTGACGCCACGGGCGGCTTGCTCTGGGGCATCGCATCGGGGCTGCTGTTCGCCTTGTTGTCATTGAACAACCGCGCCAGCTCCGGACGCATTCCGGCGGTACAGGCCGCGCTGTGCCAGAACGTGGTGGTCGCGGTCTGCCTGTTGCCCGTGGCGGCGCCGGGGCTGGCGGATGTGCGCGCCCTGGACTGGCTGTGGATCGGCCTGCTCGGGGTGTTCTGTACCGGCCTGGCCCACAGCCTGTTCGTCGCCAGCCTGGCGGTGATCAAGGCGCGCACCGCCTCGGTGGTGTTTGCCATGGAACCGGTCTACGGCATCACCGTGGCCTGGCTGCTGTTTGCAGAAACGCCCACCCTGCGCATGCTGCTGGGTGGCGCGTTGATCATCGTCGCCATCGTGCTGTCCGGCCTGATGGGCAGCGCGAGCCAGGCCAAACAGCCGGTGGCGACCTGACGTCACTGCGTGCGGTCGTTATGCCCCAGGTCGCGCTGCGGGTCGATCTGATCGCGCACACGCTGCTTGAGCACCTTGGCTTCCGGAAAACCGCCATCGGCCTTGCGCTCCCAGATCTGTACAGCGTTGCAGGTGATACGAAACGCGCCGCCGGTTGACGGCTCCAGCGACACCCTGCCCAGGTCCTCGGCAAACGTACTCAACAATTCCTGGGCCAGCCACGCGGCACGCAACAGCCACTGGCACTGGGTGCAATAGGTGATCACGATCTCGGGTTTGCTGGCGGACATAACGTGAAAGGCTCCTGGGCGACGGCGTCAGTGGATCGAGTGGCTATAATACCGGCCTTTATCGCCCAGCCTCGAGATTCATGATGCGCCGCTTGTTGTCCTGCCTGTTCCTGTGCCTGCTTCCCCTTCTCGCCGACGCCGTTGAAAGCCCGCGCCCGAAAATCGGTCTGGTGCTGTCCGGCGGCGCCGCCCGTGGCCTGGCGCATATCGGCGTGCTCAAGGCGCTGGAAGAACAAGGCATCCAGGTCGACGCGATTGCCGGCACCAGCATGGGCGCGGTGATTGGCGGGCTGTACGCCTCGGGCTACAAGATCGACGAGCTGGAAAAACTCGCCCTCAGTATCGACTGGCAACAGGCCCTGTCCGACGCACCGCCCCGGGAAGACGTGCCGTTCAGGCGCAAGCAGGATGACCGCGATTTCCTGGTCAAGCAGAAACTCAGCTTCCGCGACGACGGCAGCCTCGGCCTGCCGCTGGGGGTGATCCAGGGCCAGAACCTGGCGCTGCTGCTGGAAAGCATGTTCGCCCACAGCAGCAACACGCGTAACTTCGACAAGCTGCCGATTCCGTTCCGCGCCGTGGCCACCGACATCACCACCGGCGAAAAAGTCGTGTTCAGCAAGGGCCACCTGCCCCAGGTGATACGCGCCAGCATGTCGATCCCCGCGGTGTTCGCGCCGGTGGAGCTGGATGGGCGGCTGCTGGTCGACGGCGGCATGACCGACAACATTCCCCTGGACGTGGCACGGGACATGGGCGTGGACATCGCCATCGTGGTGGACATCGGCACACCGCTGCGCTCACGCAAGCAATTGGCGACCGTGGTCGATGTGCTCAATCAGTCCATCACCCTGATGACCCGGCGCAATTCCGAGGAACAACTCAAGGCCTTGCACCCCAGGGACGTCTTGATCCAACCGCCCCTGGCAGCCTACGGCGTGACGGATTTCGGACGCGCCAGGGACATGATCGACGCCGGCTACCGCGCCACCCGCGCCCTCGACCTGCGCCTGGCACACCTGCGCCCCGCCGAGCCGGTCGACCCGCAACTGACCGCCGCCCGCACACCGGGCGAACGCACGCCGATCATCACCGCGATCGACGTGGAAAACGACTCCAAGGTCAGCGACGACGTAATCCGCTACTACATCCGCCAGACGTTGGGCGAACCGCTCAACCTTGGCCGCCTGCAATCGGACATGGGTACGCTGTACGGCCTGGACTACTTCGAGCAGGTGCAATACCGCGTGGTGAAAAAGGGCAAGGACAATACCCTGGTCATCAGCGCGCGCGGCAAGCGCAGCGGCACCGACTACCTGCGCCTGGGGCTGAACCTGTCGGATGACATGCGCGGCGACAGCGCCTTCAACCTTGGCGCCAGCTACCGGGTAAACGGAATCAACCGCCTCGGCGCCGAATGGCTGACGCGGGTGCAGATCGGTGACCGCCAGGAGCTGTACAGCGAGTTCTATCAACCGATGGACACCGGCTCGCGCTACTTTGTCGCGCCCTATATCAGGGCTCAGGCGCAGAACGTCGAGCTGACCCTGGACAACGACCCCGTTTCCGAATACCGGCTGGAGCGCTACGGTTTCGGCCTGAACGTCGGACGGCAGATCGGCAACAGCGGTGAAATCCGCTTCGGCGTGGGAGAAGCCTGGGGCAAGGCGGACGTGCGCATCGGCGATCGCAACCTGCCGAGCATGAGCTTCAGCGAGGGTTTCTATGAGTTGAAATACTCGTTCGACTCTTTCGATAACGTCTACTTCCCGCACACCGGCGAAGACATCGGACTGGCCTTCCGTGAGTTCGCACCCGGGCTGGGTTCGGACCAGCGCTACCGCCAATGGGAGTTCAAGCTGGACAAAGCCATGAGCCACGGCCCCGACACCCTGATCCTCGGTGGTCGCTACGGACGCACCTTGGATGATTCGGATGTGGTGGTGTCCAGCTTCCTGCTGGGCGGCGCACGACAATTGTCAGGCTTTCGCCAGGACGCGATCTCGGCCCAGAACATCAGCCTGATGCGCGCGGTGTACTACCGCCGCCTGACGCCGCGCTCGTACCTGCCGCTGGATTTTCCGCTGTACCTCGGGGCCTCGGTGGAACGGGGCCGGGCGTGGAACAACGACAATGCGTTCGACAGCGGCTACATCAACGCGGCGAGCATATTCCTCGGCTTTGATACGCCGCTGGGGCCGTTGAATTTCAGCTATGGGTTCAATGATGACAACCAGAAGGCGGTGTACCTGAACCTCGGCCAGACCTTCTAGAACGCTGCGCAAATCAAATGTGGGAGGGGGCTTGCCCCCGATGGCGGTGTATCAGTCAAAAATGCTCCAACTGCCCCCCCCTCACACATTCTTGATCTTCACTGGAATCAGGACTTTTCCAGATTCGCCAGGATGTGCCCATGGACGCGCATGCATACGCGCAGATCCTCTTCGTCCACCCCCACGAACAGTTCATGGCGCAACGCCGTGGCGATGGTCTCGATCTGGTCGATCAGCGGGCGCGCCGTGTCACACAGCAGGATACGTTTGGCGCGACGGTCTTCCACGACGGCCTGGCGTTGCACCAGGCCCTGACCTTCCAGGCTGTCGAGCAGACGCGCCAGGGTCGGCCCTTCCACGCCGACACTTTGTGCCAGTTCACGCTGGGTGGGTGCTTCGGTAAAACGGGCCAGGTGCAGCAGCACCAGCCATCGCGCCTGGGACAAGCCCAGCCCCGCCAAGCGGCGGTCCAGCTCGGCGCGCCAACCTCGGGACATTTGCGCCAACTGCATGCCAAAACGGTGTTGATCGGTTAACGGCATAAAAAACTCATGATTTAGACTGAAAATAAAGTGTGGCTAATTATTAGTCAGCTAAGCATGAGCCATGCCAGGAGGCAAGGCCCGGTATGTACTGATTCGTTACATTGTCGTAATCGCCACACTAAATTTCGAATTCCGACTGCAAAGCGGCCCGTACACAGTACAAAACACCCTCGGGAACCCGTCCGGCAAACAGCGGCGCGATCTCCGCGACAGGTGGCAATTCGCCCTCCCCGTCGAGAAAGGCATCCTGGATTTCGCCAAGCAAATCCTCCGGCAAATCAAGGGCCTGCTCCAGGGACAATTGCTGCTTGCCGATGGCTTCGGCCAGCAACGTATACACATTCTTTTCCGAGCATTGCAGTTGGCCGGCGATCTGGATCGGGGTCATGCCGGCGCGGGCCAGGCTGATCAGTTCGTGGCGGATATCGGCGATTTCCTTCGGTGCTTCGGCCTGGCCGCCGAGCACCTCGAGGAAGGCCTGGCCATAACGCTCCAGCTTGCGTGCGCCCACGCCGCTGACCCTGGCCATTTCGGCCATGCTGGTGGGCTGCTCGCGCAGCATCTCGAGCAACGTCGAGTCGGGGAAGATGACGTAGGGCGGCACGCTGTGCTCCTGCGCCAGCTTGCGCCGCAGGGTCCGCAAGGCCTCCCACTGTTCGCGTTCCTCGCCACGCACCAGCTGGCTGGCCTGGCTGGTGCTGCTCTTGGCGGTGGTCTGCGGTTTGAGGTCGCGGCGCAGTTCCAGGCTGACTTCGCCCTTGAGCAAAGGCCGGCAGCTGTCGTTAAGGCGCAGGCCACCGTAGCCCTCGATATCGATGTCGACCAGCCCGCGCGCGACCATCTGGCGGAACAGCGAACGCCATTCGCCTTCGGCGCGGGCCTTGCCGACGCCGTAGACCGAGAGTTTCTCATGGCCGAAGCTGCGGACCTTTTCGTTGTCCTTGCCCAGCAATACATCCACCAGGTGACCGACGCCATAGCGCTGGCCGGTGCGGTAGATCGTCGACAACGCCTGGCGCGCCGGCTCGGTAGCGTCCCAGGTCTGCACGCCATCGATGCAGTTATCGCAGTGGCCGCACGGTTGCGGCATGTCTTCATCGAAATACGCCAGCAGCGTCTGGCGGCGGCAGCGGGTCTCTTCACACAGCGAGAGCATGGCGTCGAGCTTGTGCTGCTCCAGGCGCTTGTGGCGCTCATCGCCTTCGGAGTTCTGCAGCATCTGCTTGAGCATCACCACGTCCTGCAGGCCGTAGACCATCCAGGCATCCGCCGGCAGGCCGTCACGGCCGGCGCGGCCGGTTTCCTGGTAATAGGCCTCAAGAGACTTGGGCAGGTCCATGTGCGCCACGAAACGCACGTTGGATTTGTCGATACCCATGCCGAAGGCGATGGTCGCCACCATGATCAGGCCTTCCTCGTTGAGGAAGCGCTTCTGGTGCGCCGAGCGTGTTTCGTTGGGCAAGCCGGCGTGATAGGGCAACGCCGGGTAACCCTGTTCACAGAGGAACGCGGCGACTTCATCGACCTTCTTGCGTGACAGGCAATAAACGATGCCCGCATCGCTGCGCCGCTCGGAGAGAAACGCAAGCAACTGCTTGCGCGGCTGCTCCTTGGGCACGATGCGGTAGAAAATATTCGGGCGGTCAAAGCTCGACAGGAAGCGCTCGGCGTTCTGCAAATGCAGGCGCTCGACGATTTCTTCGCGGGTACGCTTGTCGGCGGTGGCGGTCAGGGCAATACGCGGCACATCGGGGAACAGCTCCGCCAGTTGACCGAGCTGCAGGTATTCGCGGCGGAAATCGTGGCCCCATTGCGACACACAGTGGGCTTCGTCGATGGCGAACAGGGCGATTTCCAGGCTCTGCAGGAATGCCAGCATGCGCGGCTGCACCAGCCGCTCCGGCGCCAGGTAGAGCATCTTCACTTCGCCGCGCTTGATCCGCGCGGCCAGGTCGCGCTGCTGCTCGGCGCTGAGGGTGGAGTTCAAGGCAGCGGCGGCGACACCCAGTTCTTCCAGGGTGGCGACCTGATCATCCATCAATGCGATCAGCGGCGACACCACCACGGCCAGGCCATTGCGCAACAGCGCCGGCACCTGGAAGCACAACGACTTGCCGCCGCCGGTAGGCATCAGGACCAGGGCATCGCCGCCACTGGCCACGCGCTCAATGATCGCACCCTGGCGGCCACGAAAACTGTCGTAGCCGAAGATGTCCTTGAGGACGCGTTGAGCCTGCTCGAGCATGTAAAACTCCAAAA
>Ga0105246_10002751_pt1 | contig 10642 bp, 8 predicted proteins | sample KBSM64metaG_FD_99694 | JGI IMG/M metagenome (GOLD analysis project Ga0105246, IMG submission 99694) | Miscanthus rhizosphere microbial communities from Kellogg Biological Station, Michigan, USA - KBS M6-4 metaG | ecosystem: Host-associated > Plants > Roots > Rhizosphere > Soil | place: Michigan...
CTCATGAAAGGCCTGGAACTCGGCACGGATTCGCGCATGAGCCAGGTGATCGCCGAGGAACTGGACATCCCGGACAGCCGGGTGGCAGTGGTCTCCGGCCCCAACCTGGCGATGGAAATCGCCCGGCAGGAGCCCACGGCGTCCGTCGTCGCCTGCAGCGACGAGGACACCGCGGCGGCGATCGCGCACTGCTGCACGGCACCGTACTTCCGCCCCTACACGAGCACCGACGTCGTCGGGGTGGAGATCGGCGGGATCGTCAAGAACGTCATCGCCCTCGCCGTCGGCATCTGTGAAGGCAGGCAGATGGGCGACAACACGAAGGCCTCTGTCATCACCCGGGGCCTCGCGGAGACCTCGCGGCTTGCCCTCGCGCTCGGCGGCGATGCCCACACGATGGCCGGGCTCGCCGGCCTCGGCGACCTTGTGGCCACCTGTTCCTCGCCGCTGTCCCGCAACCACACGGCGGGCCGTTTGCTCGGCCAGGGTCTGACCCTTGACGAGGTCACGGCGAAGATGACCCAAACGGCGGAGGGCATCAAATCCGGGTACGCTGTCAACGAGCTGGCCGTCAGCCTCGGCGTCGACATGCCGATTACTGCGGCCGTGGTGGCCGTGCTGGAAGGCAGACTTTCCGTTGATGAACTCGGGCCCCGGCTCCTTGCCCGCTCCCTGAAGTCCGAAGGCGATTACTGATTGTGACCGAAAAGATCCAGACCCCCGGAACTCCCGACGGCGGTCGGCGCCCGCGCGTCGCCGTGCTGTTCGGCGGCCGCTCCAGCGAGCACGCCGTCAGCTGCGTGACGGCGGCCGGAGTGATGGGGGCGATCGACAAGAGCAAGTACGACGTCATCCCGATCGGGATTGCGAAGACCGGCCAGTGGGTGATCCCCGGCGGCGATCTCAGCCAGTGGTCCCTGAGCTCCGAGGAACTGCCGGAAGTCGCCCCCTCGGGCAAGACGGTCACCCTCGCCGAGGTCGGCGGCACCCACCAGCTGGTGGTCACCGAACCCAACGCGGTTCCCCAGGAACTCGGTTCCGTGGACGTCGTCTTCCCGCTGCTGCACGGTCCGTGGGGCGAGGACGGCACCATCCAGGGACTGCTGGAACTCTCGGACACCCGTTACGTGGGCGCCGGTGTCCTGGCCTCCGCCGTCGGCATGGACAAGCACTTCATGAAGGTGGTCTTCGAGGCCGCCGGGCTGAAGGTGGGGCCGTACGTGGCCGTTACCGACCGCGAATGGAGCAACGACGCCGAGGCCGTCCGCAAGCGGGTGGACCGCCTGGGTTACCCGGTCTTCGTGAAGCCGGCCCGCGCCGGGTCCTCGATGGGGATTTCCAAGGTGGATTCGCTCGACGCACTGGACGCCGCGATCGAGGAAGCCCGCCGCCACGACCTCAAGCTGGTGATCGAAGCCGGGATCACCGGGCGCGAGATCGAATGCGCGGTGCTCGAAGGACGCGGCACCGACGCTCCGCGCACCTCCATGCCGGGTGAAATCGCCGTGACTTCAGGCGGGCACGAGTTCTACGACTTCGCCGCCAAGTACGTCGAGGACGGCGCCGCGGCCCTGAGCTGCCCCGCGGACATGCCGGAGGAAGCGATCGCCCGCGTCCGCGAGCTTGCCGCGGCAGCCTTTGACGCCGTCGGCGCCGAAGGCCTGAGCCGGGTGGACTTCTTCTACACCCCGGACGGCGAACTCATCATCAACGAGATCAACACCATGCCCGGGTTCACCCCCAAGAGCATGTACCCGCAGATGTGGGCCGCGTCGGGCCTGCCGTACGCGGACCTGATCGACGAGCTGATCTACCTCGCGCTGAACCGCAAGACCGGACTGCGCTGAAACGGGGGTGCCGCCGTCGGGATTCCCGACGGCGGCACCGGCTCACTTGCTCTTCGGCAGGTTCGGGAGGTCTTCCTGGCCGACGCAATGGCGCAGTGCCTTGATCTTGCCCGCTGCCTGGGCCAGATCGGCAAGGACCGTCGCGGAACTGATGACGTTCGGGTCCATGAGGATTTCCGTGGCGGGCTCCCGGCCGTAGGTGGTCAGGGTCCACACCGGGTTGCCTTCCTTGATCACCCAGTCGACGCCGTTGACGCTGACGCAGCGGTCCGTGGTGGGACCCGGGACGTTGACCCCGCAGCGCAGGACCACTTGCGAGGGCTCGCCCCACGCCGCGGTTGCCTGGCTGTTCGTCTTGCGCAGCTTTGCATCCCCGATGGCATCCGGAAGCGCCACCATCATCGGGGCGCAGGCAGGGTTGGCGGCATCCGCTGCCGCCTTGACGTCCACGGCGGGCGAGCAGGCGGACAGGGCCAAGAGTGAGGCGGCCGCGGCAAGCGCCGCTGTCTTCGGGCGGAAACGCTTTGTGTGGAAGTGCGGGCCGGTCGGAAAAATCACCCCTCAAGCCTACGTGCCCCGGGCACCCCGGGCGAACCTGAGGAGAGGCTGGAAGGCCTTTTCCACGGGACATGGGATGATGGCGTGAACGGTTTTGCCCTGGGGACAAAGGAACACACGGATGCACAACGACGAAATGCTGCCTGAAACCACGCAGGATGAGCCGACTCCGCGGAAGAAGAAGTCGCACACCGCGCGTAACGTCCTGCTGGGTTTCCTGGCGGTTGTCCTGGTCGTGGGAGCTGTCAGCGGCTTCTACTTGTACAACCTCGCCAACAGCTTCAATACGAAGACCCAGAAGATCGAACACGCCTTTCCGGAGGAATCCACCCGGCCCACGAAGCCGACCCTTCCCAACGGGGGAGAAGCGATGAACATCCTGGTGCTGGGCAGCGATTCCCGCTCTGCCCCGGTGGACACCGCGGAAAAGGGCGCCCCCTCGGACCAGCGCTCCGACTCGATGATGCTGCTCCACATCCCCGCGGACCGGAAGAACATCTTCATCACTTCCATCATGCGTGACACCTGGGTGGACATCCCGGGCCACGGCAGCGCCAAGATCAACGCGGCCATGGCCTTCGGCGGCATCCCGCTGGTGGTGCAGACCGTGGAAGGCATCCTCGACGCCCGCATCGACCATGTCGCCGTGATCGACTTCGAAGGCTTCAAGTCCATGACGGATGCCTTGGGCGGCGTGGAAGTGAATGTCCCCATTGCCTTCAGCGACCGGGGATTCGACTTCGCCAAGGGCAAGCAGGTGCTGAGCGGGGACAAGGCCCTGGTCTTCGTCCGCGAACGCTACGCCTTCGCGGACGGCGACTACCAGCGGGTGAAGAACCAGCAGATCTTCCTGAAGGCGCTGCTGGGCAAGTTCCTGACCACCGAGACCCTGACCGATCCGGCGAAGATCAGCGCCGTGGTTGACCAGGTTTCGCCGTATGTCTCGGTGGATGAGACCCTGGACGCCTTGGCCGTGGGCAAGCTCGCCGTCGAACTGCGCAATGTCCGCACGGGGGACGTAAAGAGCTTCACCCTGCCCAACAGCGGGACCGGTTGGTCGGCGGATGGGCAGTCGATCGTGGTGGCGGACCAGTCAGCGATCGATGCCCTCAAGAAGGCGCTGAAAGAGGACAAAGTGGGCGATTACCTTAAAGCCGAGGGTATTGCCAATTAGTCCAAATCAAGGACTTAGATGCGGCTTCCCGGCCGGTAGTGAATTATGCTGGTCACGATCTTATTGACTGGACCGACTGATTCGCTTTGTGTAACCGGCCGGGTTTGCCAGCCGCAGCCGCGGCGGACAGGCCCTGCCGCAATCGCTGCGGGGGGCAACGATGAGGAAGTATTGCAGTGGGGTACGCAGGTGCGCCACGGTGCTTGCGCTTGCCTTGATGCTGGGAATCCAGGCGGGTGGAGCGCACGCGGAAGAGCCGCCTGACCCGATCATCGAAAACCCGGTTGATCCGGGAGACATCGTCACCCTGCCCACGGACCCCATCGACCCGGGCGGGACAACGGAGCCCGGTGCCACCGACCCCGCAACGACTGACCCGGGTACCACGGATCCGGGTACGTCCGGTTCCGAGACAAGCGGCCCGGGCACCAGCCTTCCGGGGACCACTCTTCCGGGGACCACTGTCCCCGGCGGGGGAAGCGGGGGAACCGCCACCAAGCCCTTGGAGCCGGGACCAAATCCCGCCCCTGCGGCCCCGGCCGGCACCGTTCCGGCGCCCTTCGTCGTGGAGCAGCCCGCCGGGCAGTTCGCCCAGGAACCCGGTGCCGGACAGGTCGTGCCATTGCCCGAGTCCCCGAACCCCACCGCGAGCAACAGCACCGCCCCCTCCGTGAAGCCGTCGGCACCGGTCAAGACCTCTGCCCCCGTGCCGTTGCCCGAACCGGTTGCGAAGACCCTCGACTCCGTGGTTTCGGTGGCCACCGGGAGCCCCCTGCACGTCCAGATCATTACCGTCCTTGCCCTGCTCGGGGCCGGGTTCGTCTACTTCCGGTTCATGGGCTCCAAATCCCGGAGGCCGCCGGTCCGGAGTCACAAGTAAGCCCGATGCAGACAGCCACACAAGCAGGCGTTGGCAAACAGCGCTGCGAGGATACGCCGCGCCTGACACTCGTTACCCATTCCTATTGGCCTGAGAGCAGCCCGCCGCAGCGGCGCTGGACCGCCTTCATCAAGGAGTTCGCCGACGCCGGCTGGGACGTCGACGTCGTCGCGCCCGTCGCGCACACACCACACGGCCGCCGGGAGCTTCCCCGGGACCTGGCCGGCTGGCCGATGCGGGGCCAGGAGGGCCCCAGCTCGGAACTGATCGTGCGGGTTCCCTACCTGCGGCACGGCAGTTCCCATTTGGCGCGCTTCCTGGACCAGTGCTATTCGGCGGCGCTGTCAGTGCCGCTGGGCCTGCTTACCCGGCGGCCCGACGTCGTCATTGTCACCGCGCCAAGCCTGCCGACCCTAGGCGCCGGGTACGTCCTCTCAAGGTTGCGGCGCGTTCCGCTGATCGTCGAGATGCGGGACGCCTGGCCGGACCTGGCCCGCGACGCCCGCCTCGTCCAAGGCAAGGTCAAGAGCCTGGCCGAGCACGCCGTCGAATTCGTGCAGCGCCGCGCGGACCTCGTGGTGACCGTCACCGAAGGCTTCGCGGCGACCCTCAGGGCCCGCGGACTGGCCAATGTGGCCACGGTCAGCAACGGGGTCCGGCTCGAACAGATCCCCACCCTGGAACCCCCTGCACTGGAGCGGGACACCTTTGAAGTGCTCTACCTGGGCAACCACGGCAGGAGCCAGAAACTCGACATAGCCATCCGGGCCAGCGCACTGGTGGGCAGCTCCATGCACCTGCACATGGTGGGCAGCGGGGTGAAGCGCCGCGAACTGGAGCAGCTTGCCCTCGAACTGGACGCGCCGGTTACCTTCCATGATCCGATGCACGGCAAGGACGTCATGGAGCGCTACGCATCGGCGGACACCTGCCTGGTCTCGCTCAGGGATGACTGGAAATCCTTCGAAACCACGGTGCCGTCGAAGACCTACGAGGTACTCGCCGTTGGCCGGCACGTCACCGCCGTGGTCCGCGGCGAGGCCGCCCGGATCGTCGAAGACGCCGGTGCCGGGGACATCGTGGCAAGCAGCCCCGAAGCGCTCGCGTCATTGTGGACCTCGCTGGCCAAGGACCGCGGGCGGCTCATCCGCAACGGCGACGGCCGGCAATGGGTCAAGGAGCACGCCGACTATCCCCGCCTTGCTGCCCGCTACATGGAACTGATCAAAGACGTCGTTGCCGCCCCCCGGAAGCGTCGCCGATGAAAGAGCTCTTGACCAACCTTCGCCTCGCGGCGGGGGCAGCGCGCGAACACCTGAGCGATGATCCTGCCCTGCTGGCCCTCCAGGTCTCCCGGCGGCTTCCCTCCCGGTTGGTGCGCACGCTGGCGAAAACCGTGACCAAGGCTGCGGGGCCGGGTTCGACGCGGGGATCCGTGCTCCTCGCCGGGCTGATGGCCGGCGAGAACCAGGACGTGGTCCGGCGGCTCGAGGCGGCACTCGCGCACGGAACTCTCCCCGCGGAGGGCAGCAGGGTGATGGCCGACGTCGCGCTCGTCGCCAACCGCCCCGACCTCGCGGATTCCTTCCTCCACCACTCCGCCGGAGCCCGCCGCCACCGCGCCGCCCAGGCACGCCGCTTTTGGTACGACGGCGAGCTGAGTGCCGCCGTCGGGATCCTGGAAGGCGCCGCCAGCGGGGCCGAGCGCCGGCAAGGCAGGCGGCTCGCGGCAGAGCTGCGGCTTCTCGAAGGCTGGACACCCACCCTCGCCGCCGTGCCGTATGAGCCGCGCCAGCGGCGGGTGCTGCACGTCCTGACGAATTCCCTGCCGCATACCGCCAGCGGCTACGCCCAACGCTCGCATTCCGTGTTGCTGGCCCAAAGGGATGCCGGATGGGACACCATGGCCGTCACCCGGGTGGGTTATCCGGTGCAGGTGGGCAAGTTCGCGGCGCGCCATCGTGATGTGGTGGACGGGATCGCCTACCAGAGGCTCCTGCCGTCCCGCCTGGCACCGACTGTCGACGGCCGCCTGCAGCAGCAGGCCGAGGCGCTGCTCGAGGTGGCGCTGGACTTCCGTCCGGCAGTGCTGCATACGACCACCCATTATGTGAACGCCCTGGTTACCCGGGCCGTCGCAGAAGCCCTCGGCATTCCCTGGGTCTATGAGGTCCGGGGGCAACTCGCCGACACCTGGGCTTCCACCAGGGGTCCGGAGGCGAAGGACAGCCAGCGCTACCGGCTGTTCCAGGAGCGCGAAGCGGAGGCCATGCGGTCCGCGGACCTGGTGGTGACCCTTGGTTCGGCGATGAAGGAGAACATCGTGTCCGCCGGGGTGCCGCGCCAGAAGGTGCTTGTCGCACCGAACGCGGTGGGCGGCGACTTCCTGGCCGAACCGCAGCCGGCCGCGGAGGCGCGGCGGCAGCTGGGCCTCGACCCCGAGGCCCTGCACATCGGTACGGTCAGCAGCCTGGTTGCCTACGAAGGCCTTGACGACCTGGTCGCCGCGTTCGCGCTGCTGGCGCCCCTGCACCCGCGTCTGACGCTGCTGATTGTGGGCGACGGCGTGGCGCTGCCGGCACTGCGCGAGCATGTCCGCGCCGCGGGGTTGGAGCACCGCGCAGTGTTCACGGGTCGGGTACCGCGGCACCAGGCGTACCTGTACCACCAGGCCCTGGACGTGTTCGTCGTCCCGCGGAAGGACCTGTCGGTGGCGCGGGACGTGACACCATTGAAGCCGGTGGAGGCCATGGCCTGCGCCCGTCCGGTGGTGGCCAGCCGGCTGCCCGCGCTTGCCGAGATCGTCGAAGACGGCGTCACCGGCTTCCTGGCACCACCCGAAGATCCCGGCGGCTTGGCCGCCCGGATAACAGAGCTCCTCGGTTCGAAGGAGCTGCGGGATAGATTCGGCGAGTCGGGGCGAAAAGCCGTCCTGGAAACGAGAACCTGGCAGGCGAACGCCAGGGCCCTGGCCTCGGCCTACGCGAATTTGATGGAGGCACTACGTTGAGCACGGAAACACCCGCGATTCCCCAGGGACCGCAGCCAACCGCGGTGGCGACTTCCGTGAACCTGCGCGGCTTGCGCCGTGTCGGCGCGCGCCCGCCGCTGCTCGATTACCTTGTGTCGCTCTGGGACTACCGCCACTTTGTGTATTACGACGCGCAGTCACGGGTGCAGACCGGGAACGAGCAGGACAAGCTGGGCCGGGCATGGCTCGTCCTGAGCCCGCTCCTCAACGGCCTGATGTTCTACCTCATCATGGGGGTGCTCCTGAAATCCGGCCACGGTATTGAAAACTTCGTGGCGTACCTGGTGATCGGAGTCTTCCTCTTCCAGATGTCCTCACGCGCCATTTCCGTGTCCTCACGTGCCATCGCGGGGAACAAGAACGTCATCCATGCCTTCCAGTTCCCGCGGGCAAGCCTTATCCTGGCGGCCAACCTCCGGGAACTGTTCGCCAACATCCCGGTCCTGATCACGATGCTCGTCCTGGTGATCATCCTGCCGCCCTCCGAGGAAATCTCCTTGCGCTGGCTGATGCTCGTGCCGGTGGTCGGCCTACAGTTCCTTTTCAACCTCGGGCTCGGGCTGATCCTCGCGCGGCTGGTCTCCATGTTCAACGACGTGAACCAGTTGATTTCCTACGCGCTGCGGCTGTGGATGTACATGTCCTGCCTGTTCTTTTCCATCGACAAGTTCGATTCGGTTCCATGGCTGAGGCAAGTCATGGAATACAACCCGCTCTACAACGTCGTCCACCTGGCGCGGGAGTGCGTGCTCTACGGAAGCCTCGGCAGCTGGCGCGCGTGGGCGATCCTCGCACTGTGGTCCCTGGCCACCCTCGCAGCCGGAATGGTCTTCTTCTGGAAGGGGGAGGAATCCTATGGCCGTGAACTCTGAGCTGAACTTCATCGAAGGCACCCCGGCCGTTGTCATCGACAAGGTCAGCATGACCTACCGGACCACAAGCCGCAGCCGCGACGGCTCCTCCGCGCCTGCCATGCGCTGGAAAGGGTTCCGGACCGCGGTCAGCCGCACCAAGGCCGTTGATGTTCCAGCGCTCAAGGAGCTCTCCCTCGTGGTGGAACACGGGGAATCAGTCGGCGTCATCGGCCGCAATGGTTCGGGCAAGAGCACCTTGCTGAAACTCGTGGGTGGCCAGGTTCCCCCCACTTCAGGTGCCGTCTACGCCACCTCGACACCGGTCATGCTCGGAGTGAATGCCGCACTGATCCCCGGGCTTTCAGGTGACCAGAACATAGTCCTCGGCTGCCTGGCCATGGGCATGACGCACCAGCAAATCGATGCTAAGTACGAGTCGATCGTGGAGCTTTCAGGCCTCGAGGAAGCCATCCACATGCCGATGAAGTCGTACTCGGCTGGCATGAGTTCACGGCTTCGCTTCGCCATCGCAGCAAGCATTGATCCTGAGATCCTCATCATCGATGAGGCCTTGAACACCGGCGATGCCCAGTTCAAGGACCGGACCCGGAAGAAGATGCTCGAACTGCTGAACCAGGCGGGCACGGTCTTCTTGGTGAGCCACAGCATGCCCACCATCAAGGAGCTGTGCAACAGGGCGATTTGGATCGACCAGGGCGAACTGATCGCCGACGGCGACCCGGACCACGTCATCAAGTGGTACCGGATGTTCACCCAGAAGCTGGCCGAAGGCGACCGCTTCGCCGCCATGAAGCTCCGGCGCCGGATGATCAACGACCTGGAAGTCGCAGATGTCGCCGACCGAAACTCGCTGAGGCGGTCCCGCCCGTGATTGAGGGAATTGCATCCCTTCGCAAGCTCATCTGGCACCTGCGGACCGGCGGCCCCGCACAGGCAAGGAAATGGCTTGAGCGTGAAGCCGCGGCGGCCGGCTACCGGAAGCTGGAGACGGTCCGCGGAGCCGAGGGCGCCTGGGTCGGCCGGGGCCGCCGGAGACGGCTCAAGTTCCGGGCCGCCGAGCTTGGACGGCGTCCGGAAGCACCGGCGCCCACCGCCAACGTGGCGGTCATTCTTGACGATTTCTCGTTGCTGGCTTTTGGCGAAGAATGGAACTGCATCGAGCTCTCGCCACGGGACTGGGAGGCGCAGCTTTCCGGAAACCCGGTCGATCTCGTGTTCGTGGAATCCGCCTGGGCCGGCAACGGCGGGCGCTGGGCGGGAAAGATCGCCGGCGCCGGCAACCCCGCCTTGGCCGGACTGACCTCCTGGTGCCGGGCACATGGCGTGCCCTCGGTCTTCTGGAACAAGGAAGACCCGCCGCACTACGACGACTTCCTTCCGGCCGCGAAGCTTTTCGACTTCGTCTTCACCAGCGACTCAGGGCGGCTGGACGCCTACCGGAAGGACCTCGGACACGACAGGGTCGACGTGCTGTCCTTCGCGGCGCAGCCGAGGATCCACAATCCCGTGCGGCCGAGGTTCGGTTGGCATGAGCGGGACGTCGCCTTCGCCGGGATGTACTTCGCCGGGAAGTATCCGGAACGGCGCCAGCAACTGGACCTCCTGCTGTCCGCCGCCGTCGCGGCCTCGCCCTCAATGGAAACCGGCCTCGAGATTTTTGCACGGCACGCGGGCACCGACCCGAAATACCGTTTCCCGGAGGCATTTGAGGACCGGGTGGTGGGCTCGTTGGACTACGCGGAAATGCTCACCGCCTACAAGGCATATAAGACTTTCCTCAATGTGAATTCCGTCGTGGACTCGCCGACGATGTGTTCACGGCGGGTATTCGAGGTCCTGGCAGCCGGGGCCAATATTGTCACCACCCCGAGCAAAGCGATCGGAAACTATTTCACCGACGACGAGATCTTTACCGTCTCAAGCCGGCCCGAAGCGGAGCAGCTTCTCAAAGCGCTCGCGCGGAACCCGGAATTGGGCGACCGCCAACTGCACCGGGCCCAGCGCCGGATCTGGCAGGACCATACCTACCGCGCACGCAGCAACCAGGTTCTGGCGGCCGCCGCGCCGCATCTGGCAAGCACCCCGCGGCGCCCTGCCATATCCGCCCTGGTATCCACCATCCGTCCCTGGCAGCTTGACCACGTTTTCCAGACCGTGGCAAGCCAGCGCGACGTTGACGTTGAACTGGTGCTGCTGACCCACGGCTTCGACCTCGCGGCCGCGGAGCTTGACCGCCTCCGGAAGACGCACGGACTTGAGCATGTGACACTGCTTTCA
>Ga0105246_10002756_pt1 | contig 10631 bp, 8 predicted proteins | sample KBSM64metaG_FD_99694 | JGI IMG/M metagenome (GOLD analysis project Ga0105246, IMG submission 99694) | Miscanthus rhizosphere microbial communities from Kellogg Biological Station, Michigan, USA - KBS M6-4 metaG | ecosystem: Host-associated > Plants > Roots > Rhizosphere > Soil | place: Michigan...
CCGCCACGCCGAGTGCAGCTGACCTGAACAATGATGGCGTCATCAATGTGCTGGACCTGGAACTTCTGGCTGATCACTATCGAGCGACCGGTCCGCTCGCCTGGGAATAGTTTCTCTAAAGCTTCTTAGTTGGTGGACAATATTCCACTCCTGGTAAAAGCCCCTGAGTGTGGCAGTCTCTCAGGGGCTTCGTGTCACTTGCTTAGCTGAAAATGTGAGTTGGTTACACTTTAATTTTCAGTAATTAATAAGTGCTATAATGTGAAAAACATGTAATTAAATATGCGTTCTCATAGCAGGCGGCATTTTTCACTGCGAGCGCTCACTGCTTCCGCTTTTTTCGTCACCCCCCGGAACACATCCTTCTAAAGTAATCATTTTTTAATCTTCGTGCGCTAAGATAAGTTATGTAATTTGATGGCGAATGAAATTATATAGATTTTGTGTTTCGATAAGGGGCTCAGCCTCAGCCTACCGGTTCAATAATGGCGGTTCCAATGGAAGCTAATATTCCATTATTGGAAGCCGTCAGGAGTATGGACAAGCAAGCGCTGGTAGAGATTTTTGATCTCTATTCCTCCGCGCTTTATAACTATGCATTGCGTCTTTGCAATGACCCGTTGAAGGCAGACCATATTGTAGGGGATGTATTCGCAAAGCTTTTGGATCAGTGTTCCACAGGGAATGGACCGACCACGAATTTGCGCTCGTATCTTTACGAGACGACCTACCATCTCATCATTGACGAGGCGCGCTACAATCATCGCGAAGCCCCCCTGGAAATCGTCGATTTCCTGCGAAACGATGGATATTCGGTACTCGTAAATTTAGAGAATCGTATGTTATTTGATGCTGTAATCGTAGCCATCAAGCATAAATTGACCGAAGATCAACGCCACGTGATCGTTTTGCGTTTCCTGGAAGGATTCAGTTTGCGCGAAACTGCTGACATCATGGGAAAAGAAGTTTATAATGTCAAGGTAATCCAAAACCGTGGAGTCGCGAAACTGCGCAAGGCTCTCCTAGGTAACAAGGTCGTTTGAATGACAGCCACACCTTCTCCACAGGATCAAGAGATCGTCGAAGTCCTAAAGAGACTGGGAACTCACACAGTTGAGTATCCTTCTGATTTATTAGCCGCCCGACGGGCGGCTTTTATCGCTCAAATTGACGAGCCAAAAGAAGTTGGGGAAAAAGAGGAGCTGGTTTCGGAAACTCAGATTGCTGAAGTTCTGGGAAGTCTTAAAAACGTTGAGCCACAGTATCCTCCCGAATTATTGGCTGCCAGACGCGCCGCTTTCCTCGCACAGGTCAAGCAACAAAAAGAGGTTGGGGTTAAAGAGGAATTGCTTTCCAAAGTCCAGGTAATGGGAGTTTTGGAACGTCTCAAAACTGTCCAAGCTGAATATCCTCCCGAATTATTAGCTGCCAGACGCGCCACTTTCCTGGCCCAGATCGAGCAGCATAATCAGGTCGAGGCTGTAGAGGAATTGCCTGTACAAAGTGCAAAGCTCATTCGCTTCTTTGACCGTTTAAAATCTATCGAAATCGAGTACCCACTCAAATTATGGACGGCCAGGCGGGCGGCTTTCCTCAAGCAAATTTCACGGGAAAGCATCAGTATTCTGGACACCTTGCGGTCTGCCTTCCAGAACCTCCTGGATCAGATAAAGTCTCCACAAGCGCCGGTGATGAAATTGATGCGTTCATCCTTGATCGTTGCTGGTCTTCTTGTGGCTGCATTTGTGGGAACTTTGTTATACGGAAATCAAAGCAATAATTTGTTCGGCCCGCCTCCCGCGCAAACTGATGTTTCTCAACCGGTTGTTGCTACAGATACCGTGGAAGCAGCTGAAGTCATTTGCAAGCCTGGTTATTTGCCGCCGCTCTGTTTGGCACAGGAATTTAATAAATCAGAGGATCTAACGTTTCAAGGGAATGGTTTGGCGCGGCCTGCTGTAGCGAAAGATACAATTCCCGGTTACAGTGATATTCATCGGGCTTCCTATATTAACGATGGACTCTATGGGGCAGGGGCGAGCTGGATCAGTAACAGCGCCTATAGCTGGATTAAGATAGATCTCGGTAAGACTACGACGATCAACACGATCACATTTGGACGAGACCGCCTGGGGAATTATAACGATCGGGATCCTGGTCAATTTGTGATTGCGGTAGCTCTCCATGATAATGTCTACGCAGATGGGAACAGCAGTAACGACTTTTTTGAATACACCAAAGTCTATGATTCGAAAAAGGCTGGTTTCGACGGCGTTGTTTCAGGCTCAGAGACCATTCAGGCTAACTTTGTTCCAACGGAGGCGAGATACGTCAAGATCACCTTCGAGAACCCCGGGACAGCCATTGATGAAGTGGAAGCATTCATGGTACAGCCACCTTCATTAGTCTATATCCCAACAAAATCCAGAGAGAATCAGCCCCGACCGACCTGGACTCCGGTTCCTACAGATACCTTGGTGCCAACGGATACGCCGACTCCGGTCCCGACGGATACGCCGTTGCCAACAAGTACGCCAACCCCATATCCCACCAGCACACCAACGGATGTACCTACCAGCACGCCCACGGATATACCGACCAACACGCCGCGTCCAACGAACACGCCAACAGACCTGCCAACCAATACGCCGCGTCCGACGAACACGCCCACGGATGTACCGACCAATACACCGCGTCCAACCTATACACCTACTCCATACCCAACAGACACGCCATTCCCCACGAATACTTCCGTGCCACCAACCAGTACTCCAGCGCAGCCAACCAATACTGCCGAGCCAACTCTTGCCCCCATCGATACGCCATTCGCGCCGACTGTACCTTAGTCTTGTCGCTTTGTTTGAAGTGAGCCCCTGAGGGGATTCCCTCAGGGGTCTTTGTTTATTTATGTTGAGTAAGGGTTTCAAAGCTATCTGCGCAAGGCACCAGGAATCGAATACAATCAGATAACATCGCCGCCTGACTTTGAAGCATCGTCTTAAAATCGGGAAATGAGGAGTGAGCATGGCTGAAACGATGTATTTCCAATGGCAAAATGAAGTCCTGTTGAAGACTATTTACCCATTGCGGGAGATGAAACTGCGCGATTTCCTTGTCTATTACAAAGAGATCGATCTCTGGGCGGAATACAAGGATAAGAAAATCGAGGCTCTTCAAGCGGATGTCGAGGCATACACTGCCGCGCGGCAAAACGGACTCGTGACAGCTTATAAATCCTACCGGACCCTCTACGCCTATTTCACAAAGGAAGATGTTCGTACACAATACCTGCCGAAATACAAACTTCCGGATGAAACAGAACTGGCAAAAGTCAAGGAACTGCATCGCACGTTCATGACGTATTTGCCCAAGTATGCTGATGTCCGCAAGGAAAAATATTTCGTGACACAACAAGTTTTTCTATGGGAGCAATATCGCAAAAGCGTGGCTCAACTCGTCGCTCAAAAACAACGCCGGTTGAATGTGATGCTCCCCAATCATCCCAACCGACCGAAGGAAACGCAGGAATTGCAGAAACTGCAAAATGTGACTCTTGCCATTGTGGAAGAGGAACTCGGGCGTTTGTATGCTTTCGTTTCCACCTACAACAAGATCGAAAAGCGCAAGCTGGACTATTTCAAGTCAAAGCAATCTGCAGAACTGGGGAGCAAAGGCGTTCGCACCAAATTGGATGACATGCATACGCGGCTCAAGCCTGTAGAGGCAAAACAAAAGGAGGTCTCCTCCGCCCTCGCCCGCCTCAAGACTCCGCCACAGCTTGCTTCCGTTCAAGGCTATTTTTCCACCGAAGACGTCTCCGATCAGATCCGCAAGCAATTCCCGCAGGTGGACCAGACTTTGGTCAATGCAGTCAATAGCCTGCATAAACAACTGGCGGTCGCGTTGCGAACTCTTAAAGATGAGGCGGTCAAGCTGATCACGGTCAAGAATCACTCTTTCAAGTTACAGGAACAGCAACAGACTTTTCAGAAGGAAGTCACAACGTTGGACTCTCAGCTGCGTAACATGCCGGAGAATTGGCCACAGAGGGGAGAAAAACAGGCCAGACTGGATATGTTAAGAAACGCAGGGTTGCCAGCCATTGACGCAGAGACGGAAAAGTTACGCGATTATCAAGCCGCATTTGAGTATTCCAAAAAATCACAGGCGGAACTGACGCAAATGATCCAGGCCAAGGAGAAGGAAATGCTTGGGGTCCAGCAGACCAGCTCGCAGCTTGGAAAAGAGGCGTCTGATCTCGAGCAACAACTCAAATCCATCGATTCCGTCCTGAATATTTCTGAAGATGAATATCTTGTGCATTATTCACCTGATCAGCCGATCACAGTCAAGGAGATTGTGCGCGGCAAGGTCGAAGAATACAAAGCCTCGCTGGCGCAGAAAAGTCACTTCCAGCTTTTGGAGGAGATTGTCCAGCGCTTTATCAAAGAGCCTAAACGTTATCCTCTCTGGCTCCAGTATATGGTTATCCATTTTTCAGGGATGCGCTATGCCACGGCGCATGGTTCATGGGCAGACCCAAAAGACCTGTTGATCAATTTGCGCACGGCCGCACTGGACAAGGATTTCAAGAAGCTCGACGATGACGCCATTGAAGCCATGAGTCAGGAACGGCTCAGCGTTTACGAAACGCCAAACGGTTCAAACCCGAATGCTCCCAAACTATCCCGGACGACGGATGAAAAGTGGAAGGAGAAAATCGCTTTTCACCTGAAGGGATTGAAATCGCCCAGCGACTATTATCAGCGCAAGGCACTGTTTGATCTCCGTTTGGATGAGGAAAATTACGAAGTCGAATCAATGACACCGACCGAGGCGTTGGAAGCGCTCGAATCGATCAAGGATACACTCCCGGAATGGATGTGGAAGGAAATCGTCACCTTAACGGACCTGCGGGTGAATGAAGCCAGGGATCCTAATTGGGAGAAGCTAACCAAGGAAGAGCAGGATGAAAAGAACGAAGCCCAATACGCTGGATTCCGTGAGATTATGAATAAGTGGAAGCAGGATCATCTTACAGGCTGGCGCGAAGAGCATGACCGTTCCAATCGGCTGATCGTCACTCGCTCGGTCTGCAATGAGGTGGCTGAACAGATCCAGCATCTGCGCGGCTGGTCACCGCCCGGCGGACTCACTGCCAAAGCGCCCTGGTATATGAAGAATGAAAAAGAAGCGAAAATACCGGGAACACCACGCCCATACTTTACCAGTCCCACCGGCGTACAGGATTACAACGTGGGCGCGAGTATTTTGTGGGTGCGCTTCGTCAATGAACTTCCCAATCCATGGCGGGTGGCGCATCCCCTGCAAACCAAAAATGGAGTGGGCTTGATCCCGGCGAAGTTCCTCGGAAAAAGAGCGGGAACAGGGAACTGGACCTACTCACAAAGTGATGTAGTTCAACGAACCCGCATACGCGTTCTCGAAAATAAGCAAACCGCCCGAGATCAGCAATGGCTGCGCTGGATCCATGAAGCGACCGTGGCAGAAATTGCAGAAACTGCGGATGGTATGGTCGCGCTAACCTTTGAGACGGCGTTGCCCTACGATGATCCGCGTCTCTCTGCAGTAGGCGTCTTCAAACACGATATCGGCAACCTGATGTGGGACGGCGGCGAAGAGACTTATAACGGATCGTTTGTGGGCTATTTGCCTGAAGGTCAGGTCCCTGCCAGTGACCTCGATGAAATGCTGGATTGGAATCATATCCTGCTCAAGCCATTCATGCCACCGGCCGAAATGGACGCGTACAGGAAGAACTATATTGAAAGGAAGTAGTCTTCTCATGAGATGAACCCTGGCGAAGCGCTTGAATTCCATCCTGACTTGTGCTACACTGCTTTAAATTTCGGAAAGGAAGGAGGTACGATTTTATGAGAACAATTCAAAATAAAGACTTGTTAAAGATGCAGATACCTCCTTTTGTCGTACGCGTTTAAACCTTAATCAGGTTTTCGTTTGTCTCGTAACCGCAGGTTGATGCACAGACCTGCGGTTTTCCTTTCTTATATAATGTGCAAGGTAGAAAACTATGTCTGTCATTGAAGTCAAACAACTCACGAAAGTATTTAAGATCCCGAAAAAAGAACCGGGCCTGGGTGGCGCGGTCAAGGGACTTTTTCATCCGCAGTATCAAAATAAGACGGCGGTGAATGAAATTAGCTTTAAGCTGGATGCGGGCGAGATCGTCGGCTATATCGGCGTCAACGGCGCGGGCAAGTCCACTACAATTAAAATGCTGACCGGTGTCTTGATGCCGACCACGGGAAGCATCAACGTGCTGGGACGTGACCCGCATAAACAGCGCGTAGACAATGCGCATGACATTGGTGTGGTCTTCGGTCAACGCACGCAGTTGTGGTGGGATCTGGCCTTGATCGAGTCGCTGAATCTGATTGCGAAGATCTACAACGTCCACCCGGTCAAATATAAGTTGATGCTCAATCAGTTCACCGAGACGCTCGAACTCGATGAACTGCTCAAGATCCCGGTGCGCAATATGTCGCTCGGGCAGAAGATGCGTTCGGAACTGGCGGCGGCGCTCATCCACGAGCCGCGCATCGTTTATTTGGATGAACCCACCATCGGCCTGGATTTGATCGTGAAGGAACGCATCCGTGACTTCATCAAGGCGCAATGCATATCCAAAGGCATGACTGTCATCCTGACCACACATGACCTCGGCGACATTGAGGAGCTGTGCCAGCGCGTCATCATTATCGACGACGGGCGCATCATCTACGACGGACCCATTGAGACCATCAAAAAGAGGTTCGGCAAATTTCGCGAGATCACCTTCGAAACGGTGGAAAACGTGAAGGGGCTTGACTTGCCTGACGGAGCTGAAATGCTCTCCACCGATGACCACAAAGTGCAGATCCGTTTTGACCGGACAATCAGCACGGCGAGCAAGGTGGCCGGGGCGGTGATGAACCAGATCGAAGTACGCGACTTCTCACTCTCGGAGCCGGAGCTCTCGGATATTGTCAAGCAGATCTACAATGGCGCACTGGATAGGGAGGCGCGATGATCCAGACAGCACGGCGCAATCTCTCGGTCTATAGCTCCATCCTTGCGATGATCCCCAAACAGTTCATGGCATATCAATTGTGGTTTTGGATTGGGCTGGTGCTCAACGTCATCAGCATGGCAATCCTGGTTTATTTCTGGCGCGCGATCTATGCCAATACCAGCACGATCTCCGGGTTGGCACAGAGCCAGACCATCAACTATATCCTGCTCGCCTTTATTTTTATGCCTCTTACCAGCAATGACCTGATCTGGGAATTTGGAAGTAACCTGCGAGAGGGTATGATCATCCATCATCTCCTGCGCCCGATCAATTTTCAGGGCATGAATTACGCCCAGATGCTGGGCGGACTGGTGACGCGTCTTATCTTACAAGTGCCGATGGTGGTTGTTGCTGTCTTAGTATTTGGCTTACGTTTCCCCACAGATTTGGGAACCTGGCTGGCATTCATTCTCTCTGCATTGCTGGGCTTTACTGTGATGTTTTTCTTCAACTGGTTTCTTGCCTGTTTTACGTTTTATACGACGGAGATCTGGGGTCTGGGCGTGTTGGTAGATGGCATGACCTTTTTCCTGAGCGGCGCGCTGGTTCCGTTGGTGATGATGCCGGAATGGATACGAAATATAGTTTTGAGCATCCCGTTTGCGCAGGCATTAGCTGTACCTGTTGGATTGCTAACCGGCATTACACCTCTCAGGGATGCGCCACGCGTTTGGTTCATCCAAATTTTGTGGATCCTTGGCATGTGGATCGTTTCCACAGTATTCTTCCGCGTCGCTGTGCGTAAGATCACGGTGCAGGGAGGATAGACTTCGCCCTGAGCGGAGCCGCACGCTTTCATGCGGCGTAGACGAAGGGTATGTTAACAAGATACACTACGCTTCGACTGCACTCGGACGGAAGAACTGTCCTCGCTCCGCTCAGCGCGAATTATTCTTAAAGGGAAACTATGACCCGCTACTTAAACCTCTACTGGTATTTCCTCCTCCAACGCCTGAAAGTGCTGATGGAATATCGCGCCAGCTTCATCCTTGGCGCTTCGTCCACAATTGTCTGGCAAGCCTCGAGCATCGCCGCGGTCTGGATCGTGATGCAAAAAGTGCCGAGCCTCAACGGCTGGAATTATGATGAAGTCCTGCTGGTGTATGGACTCGTAACATTGTCGAAGTCCATCAATCACATGTTTGCTGATAACCTGTGGACGCTTGGACGCGTCTATATCCGTTCCGGTGGGTTCGATCGTTTTCTCGTCCGCCCGATTGACCCCTTATTCCATCTGCTGGCAGACCGTTTTTGTCAGGATGGCGTTGGGAATTTCCTGGTGGGTATCGCGCTCGTGATCAAATCCTCCCTCGATCTGGGTATTGATTGGACGCCATCCAAGCTGCTGGTGTTAATCGTCGGTGTTGTGAGCGGCGGATTTATCTTCATCGCGCTGAATCTCATCACATGCGTCAGCGCGTTCTGGATCGTGGATTCAGTACCGGTCACGCGCCTGGTCTTTGACAATCATCTGTTCGCACAATATCCGCTCTCCATCTATCCCAAAGCGATCGGCATCCTGCTGACGTGGGTCATCCCGTATGGATTCGCATCCTTCTACCCCGCCAGTTATGTGCTCAACCGGGAGGTAGGCAACATCGCCTGGTTTGGACCGTTCGTCGCGGCGTCCCTGCTTTTCATTGGTTATCGCTTCTGGCAGTTTGGGTTAAAGTACTATTCAGGGACCGGAACATAACATTGGAGAAAAGGTGGAATCATACTGCGCTAAGGAAAAGGTTTCTCAAATATAAGCTAAAGATGAGAGCGCGTTGTAAAAATCATAGGGAATAAATTAGAAATACTTTAGACCCTCCGGAAAAGGGTTGAATCTCATGTTGGACTGTTGTATAGTATGAATGACTTTCAAAGGCTTAACCCCCCTTTATCATTTCAAGAATAATCAGCAAATCAATTGACCACATCCTCCGTTTTGAATGCTTTCAGAACGGTAGACTTGGCTTCCCTAAAATTGCCAACTGCACAAGTGCACAAAACGATCGAAGAAAGGTGGTGGTCCGCGCGTCGAGACAAACTATATTACCAAACCTTTGGTATCGAGCTGGGTCAGCGCACCCATCCCTCAGCCTGAAATTTGAAATAGCACCAAACCGTTTTCAGAAATGAGAAAGGAGTTCATCATGAACACGAAAACGATCGTACGCGATATACGGGTTGATACCCCGGTGGAAAGAGTGTTCGATTTCCTTGCAGACCCGAACAATCTGCCTGAGGTCTGGCCCAACATCTTTGAGGTCAAGAACGTCAAGAAGTCAAAAGACCATGAAGGTTTCAACTTTAACTGGTCCTACAAGATGTCTGGTTTGCCATTCGAAGGCAAATGCGAAACGATTGAATACACCCCCTATGAGCGCCTTGTCGTAAAAAGCAACAAGACACTTGACAGCACCATCACGTGGAGATTCCAGCCCATGGGGCGGGAAACACACGTAACGCTAAAATTCGAATATCAAATTCCATCCTCCCTGCTCAAACGGATCAAGGATGAAATTGTCATCCAGGAGAATGAGCACGAAGTGGAGGCTTTACTCCAGAACCTCAAGAGCCGGCTGGAGCTGCAACCGGTCTACGCATAAGGACAGACCTTAAGCGTACGTTACGAAGATAGTATGTCTGTGGCGAGACCATGGTCTCGCCACAGACTTTTTATTTCCAACGATGTCGAGTAAATCAGGGAACATAGACCGCATGTGATACGTTCTTATTCCCATAGAAACGTTCACTCTTAACACCGAAGGATGGAATACAATTACAGCGTACCGCACGCATGTTTAACATGCGTTTACTTTCCTACACATTTGCATTCAGACCCGTAAATCAATGTAATCAGTTAATTTAATAATGAGACAAGCGGTAGCTCTCGTTCTCATTATCGCCTGTTTCAAAATTCATGTCGTAATCATTTTCAACGCTCACCCTTGAGTAATTTTTTATTTTGAATGAGTCAACCCAATGAAACCTCCTGCAAAATTCAACCCCATTTTTGACAGATTCCTGCTCGGCGGATTGGGCTGTGGCTTGATCGCGCTTTGTTTCCTGATGGCTGGTTTTTTCTACATCTGGAGAAACCTGCCGAGACCGGGTCCAACTCCCGCACCGACGCAGTTCGTGCTGGATGGCTTATCCACCGTAACGTCTGCTTCCACCGCGACTCCACTCTTTCAATTTTCCACGCCAAGCGTATTCCCAACCGGAGTGCCGACGATCGTCACGCCCACGCCGGGAGCGCCGTCTGGTACTGTGATCCCCTCGCCGGTGCCTCAATCTGATACCTCGCCTCCCAGTGGGAAGATCGTGTTCACCTGTTATATCAATCAGATCGACCAGATCTGCCTGATGAACGCGGATGGATCGGGCCGAACCCAGCTTACCAAAGAGGATGGGACTTCCTACTATGCCTCGATTTCTCCGGAGGGGAGCACCATCTATTTCGTTTCCCGCCGCACCGGAACCTTCGATATTTATTCGATGAATCTCAAAGGGAAATCCCTGAGACGTCTCACCGGTGGCATTGGCAGTC
>Ga0105246_10002760_pt1 | contig 10624 bp, 10 predicted proteins | sample KBSM64metaG_FD_99694 | JGI IMG/M metagenome (GOLD analysis project Ga0105246, IMG submission 99694) | Miscanthus rhizosphere microbial communities from Kellogg Biological Station, Michigan, USA - KBS M6-4 metaG | ecosystem: Host-associated > Plants > Roots > Rhizosphere > Soil | place...
GAAAAAGAAGAAGCCGCCCCGTAGGGCGGCTTCCGCGTTTGTGAAATTCAAGTCTGGTTGGCTAGAAGAAGATCACGCCACCAGCCATGAACATATCCAGATCCTCGAAGCTCTGGTTGACCCTGTGGAAGTTAGTTTCAACGGCCAGGTCCCGGCCGACGAAGTCGCCATCGAGCTCAAGGTGCTGCCAATTGAACCAGACATGCATCGCCGCCGAGTCGATTTCCTGGACGACGCCCGCGCCCCAGCGGTTGACCGTGGAATCGGTGAAGAACACCTGGGCAAATCCCGCGCCTCCCTCTTGCGCACATACGCCGCCCTCGGAGAAGGAATTGAAAGAGCCCGAACCCAAGGAAGCGTTGCCAACCGCACCGCTGCAGACATTGCCCAAAGTGCCAGAGAATTGATGCTCGTATTGCCCACCTTCGCCAAAGAGTACGGTTGCGCCGAGCGGAGTCCAAGTCCTCCTGATACCAGCCTTCACGTACCAAACATCGGAGCTGTTCGCGTCGGAATTATCGAACACGTGGCCATTAGCGCCTTGGAAACCAGTGGTGAATGTAGTTCCGTCGTTGTCCTCGTGTTGATATAGGCCATAGGCAAACAAGCCGGTTGGCACGTGCAAGATTGAGGCGCCGACCTGGTTGACAGTCGCGTCCCTGCGGAAGCCCTGGTTGGGCGTGCCACCACCACCAGTGAGAGCGAGGGCACAATTTGCGCCGCCGAAGTTGAAGCAGCCTTCGTCCGTGCTCTCAGTAAAACCGTAGGCCGCAGAGAATTTAAATCCGCCCCACCAATTGAAATCCGTCGCGTATTTGACGGCGGCATCCCAAATATCGTCCTCGTAATAGCCACCCGAAAAGCTGAACCCATACCAGGTTGGCGTGTCGTAACGGACGCCATTATCCGGATAGCCGTTGCAGTCTGCGCCGAGGCCGCCGCCGCCTTCCAGGCAGTTCGTCACGTTACCCCACGTGACCGTGGACAAACCCTCGGCGTTCTTCGGAAAGCCCTTTGGCCGCAAGAAGAAGAACGATCCATCGAACAGCACGGCGTTCGATTCGATGATCGTCCCGGAGAGGTCGGGCAGAAGAGCCACGTTGTCGGTCGCCTGGCTGAGCTGGCCCCAGTTCAGCGTGCCCCATCTGTCGCTCTTGATCCACATGTAGGACAGCAGGACGCTCTGGTTGTCAAAGATGTTAATTCCAAGAAAGCCCAGACCTTGGGTAGAGTTGTCGTTGAACTGGTTGTCGTCGCCGACCGCGTTCCCGCCTCTCATTTCGAGAGACAGCGTATAACCACCTGACCAGCCAGGAGCGATCGTTGCCGACCCTGAGATTTGCATATGGCTGGATAGCGTCGTGTGCTTGTCACCGACGTAGAAGTTGGTTTCCACGCCGTCATCCCACCAGTCCCCATATTTGACCACCCAGCCGGACAGTGTCACCGACACCTTCTTGTTGCCCTTGCGGACAGTCGTCGCCTCGAGCTCGGCCACCCGCTCCTCGAGATCCGCGCAGCAGTCGCCTCCCAAATCCGCAGCTTTGGCGGGATGCGAGCTCATAACGAAACCCCCGAGCGTCATGCCAAGTGCGGATGCGATGGCGATGCGGCTGGATGTTTTTGTCAGTCCCCCAAACATGTCCATCTCCACCTTCCCTGATAAATTGCCTAAGCCAAACTCTCGCTTCGAATTAGCCTCTCGGCACCGGTTCGGCGAAACCCCGCCTACAATTGGACAGAAATCCCCCCGACAGAGAGTTCTGAAATCTGCTTATACGCGTTCCTGCCGGAAGGTAAATTGCTATCAAAGCGGCGGTGGACGTTTTTGGCCTTCTTGTGACATTTCCGCCACGAAGCTTTCGCCAGAACCGGTGCGCTGCTGGAGGGTAGACGTCGGTAGAAAACTAAGCTTCATCAGAATCTTGAACAGCACCACCGCCCGCGGTGGAAGTTCCTGCGTCGAAGCGCAACGTCTGTGTGCTCCGCACTGGCGAAGACTCGGGCTGTCCAATTGACTTCCAGTGAGAGCTCATTACCAAGCCAGCGATTGATTCTCTCTTCGCGTCAGGCGCTTGGCGGCGTTTCTCCGCCCACCAGGTCTCGCAAGCGCTGAAATCCTAGGCCGCGGCCAGCGACCGTACTGGCGAAGCGGTCCAGATCTAGAAACCCACTACACCCCGTGATTCGGCTGGAATTCGAGTCGCCCGCCGCATGAGTTGGTAGAAGTGCGCTTCCTCTGCTAAAGAGGCGGAGGCGGACAAGAGCAAGCCAACCCAGGCAGGAGGGATGATGGCTGACCAGACCCCTGAGGAACTTCACCTCAAGCATGTCAGGGCCCCGGACTACAAGGAAATCTCAGCCGACGGGACCTTGCACAAGATCGTCAACAATCACCTCGTCATCACCTTCTACATTGAGGATTCCCGGGTCACCGGGGAGGTCCTCAAGCGAGATGGGCAGGATACCTACCGGATTGCCGCCATCGAGGAGGAAAAGCAGCGATTGGATTTGCTCGCTGTGCGTGTGCCCACCAAGGCGATCCTCGGGCTCGCAGCCGCAGTCGCCGAGCGCCTGACCCATCAGTCCGAGAAACAGATGAGGGCCCCGGGTAAGAAATAGCTAATCTCTATTTGGCTTTTCTTGGGATCCACTCGGTCTTGCCAAGTGTTCCTTTCACGCATTCAGCTTAGAAGCGCTCCAAGGATGCGGCAAAAAACGCGACACACCACAGGCTTGCCGCGCTTGTTCGCTCGACGCTACGATGTTATTTCAAACGCTGCTGGATGAGGGCCGCGCTTGAATCGTCGAAGTGGGGACGTCGGATAGTCGCGTTTTGGCTGGCCAAGCTTCTTAGTCTCGGCCACGTTCTTAAGGACTGGGCATGAATTACGAGGATCGCTTTCGTCAGCATCTTGAGGCGCTGCACCAGGAAGGCCGCTATCGCGTTTTCGCCGACCTGAAGCGCCGCTGCGGCGCCTACCCGACCGCAGACCACTTCGCCGAGAGCGGTACGCGCGGCGTCATCGTGTGGTGCTCCAACGACTATCTCGGCATGAGCCAGAATGCCGCCGTGCGCGCCGCCATGCACGAAGCGATCGAGGAGGTGGGCGCAGGCTCCGGTGGCACGCGCAACATCTCCGGCACCACACACTACCATGTCGAGCTCGAAGCCGAGCTTGCCGATCTGCACGGGAAGGAGGCGGCGCTTCTGTTCACGAGCGCCTATATCGCTAACGACGCGACGCTTTCCACCCTGCAACGGCTGATACCGGGACTCATCATCTTCTCCGACGAGAAGAACCACGCCTCGATGATCGAAGGCATCAGGCGCGGCGGCGGCGCGAAGCATATCTTCCGCCACAACGACGTGGAGCATCTCGAAGAGCTGCTCAAGAAAGTCCCGGCCGCGACGCCGAAGATCATCGTGTTCGAGAGCGTCTACTCGATGGACGGCCACATCGCGCCGATCAAGGAGATTTGCAACCTCGCCGAAAGATATGGCGCACTCACCTATCTCGATGAGGTGCATGCTGTGGGGCTTTACGGCCCGCGCGGAGGTGGCATCGCCGAGCGTGACGGCGTCATGGACCGGCTCGACATCATCAACGGGACGTTGGCCAAGGGTTTCGGCGTGATGGGCGGCTATATCGCCGCGACCAGAGCCTGCTGCGACGCGATCCGCTCCTATGCGCCTGGCTTCATCTTCACCACTTCGCTGGCGCCTGCGATCGCCGCAGGCGCGCTCACCGCGATCCGGCATTTAAAGCGGAGCGAGATCGAGCGGGCACGGCTCAAGGAGCGGGTGGGCAAGGTGAAAGGACTGATGAGCGAGGCCCGCCTGCCGGTGATGGAAAATCCGAGCCACATCGTGCCGGTGCTGGTCGGCGACCCCGTGCACTGCAAGGCAGTCACCGACACCCTGCTCAACCACTATCGGATCTATGTGCAGCCCATCAATTATCCGACAGTGCCGCGCGGCACCGAGCGCATGCGCTTCACGCCGTCGCCGGTTCATACCGACGCGCAGATCGCCGACCTCATCGCAACGTTGAAAGAGCTGTGGGCCGCCTGCCCTGTCGGCAAGGGCCAATATGTAAGGCTCGCCGCGGAATAAACTTTGCGAGCGAACTGATTTGAGGCGCTGATTGTTGTCCTATTCATTTCAGAGCTTCAGCCTTGTTAAGGTAGATACGCGCGCTATTCGAGGCCGCTTAGGAATGTGTCCCGAATGGACTCGTCCGGCGACCCCAGCCATGTCTTTTCCTTGCCCGTGAGCAGCAGGCCCCAGGCCTTGGCGCCATTCGGCGAGAACAGCACGTAGAGCTGGTTGTCGCCACAATTATTCGGCTGGCAGGTAAATCCCAGAGTGTAAATGTTGTCGCCGGCCGTGACCGCTATTGACGGCGTGGCCGGGCCGTCCAAAGTCTTGGCGTACTCTTCGACCCATTGCGGAAGGACCGCACCGGCGAGCATGTTGACCCAGGCGCTTCGATAGGGCGGGAGCTTCAACAAGTCGCCGAGAACAGGGCCTTTGGTATCTTCGGCAACAGCCGTAACGCTGCTCAGGGCGAGCACCAGGACAAACAGCAAGCGGGCAAGCATCAGTTACTCCGTTACGACTTTGTGGAAGCAACCCAAGGCAGCCTATGATCAGGCCGACTTTATCATGCCATCGCGCAGGATGCCTTGGCCTCTTCGATGTCTAAGCTGCCAGGTCTTGTCGATCTTAGCGAGCCTTCTTGTGCTTTCTCGACAATGGCTCGACTTTTGGTATTTATTCGCACCAAAAGGCAGCCGAGCGACTACGGCACTTTCCTCAATGCGAAGAAGTAACCGAGTAGGTAATTCTGGATCGAGCACCCGACGGACAGAACCTTGAGACAAGGCCTTGGCGCTGGAGCATTGGCGGCCATAATGGTGGCGGTCGTTTCATTTGCGGTGGGAGCTTCGCCGCTAATCAAGAGCCGCTCCCCGTCTGAATCTATTTCCTCTCGAATGTCACTCTTCCGTCAGGTACTCATCTACGCCAAGGAAGGAAGTCCAAAGCTCGTCGATGGGCGCTGGAATCTCGGCCAGAGTGAGTCCAAGCTCGGCATAAAGCTTTCACCTGAGGAGACGAAACAACTGATGGCGTGCACGGGGCAGATCATGTGTGAGACGCCTGGAGTCCACGACGAGGACGAGGACAGAGTTGGAGTCAAAGTTAGCGCGACCGCGGTGAGCGTGCTCAGACCGGACTTGCTAGTGACGGCGAAGCACGTCTTCTTCGATGGCAAAAGAGCAAAGGTGTCCTTTGCAAGGTGTAGCTTCCGCAGCTATTTGCACAGAAAGGTCGCCATTCCAGTTCTTGTCGAGAAAGACCAAAGGAAGGGATACGTTTTGAACAATGAGGATTTTATCGTCGTTCGCCTCAAGCACGAATTAGAGGGCTGCAACTCGTTTGCGATAAACGATTCTGATTCATCTCTGCGTGAGGAAGAACAGATCCTTTCAGTCACCGGTCAGCAGCTTCATACCTTGAATAAAATTTCGGGCCAAGAACCGGTCCTCGCCAAGGGAAAGATAAGAAAGGTCTTCGAAGGAGTCCTCGGGGGGCCGCCGTTCTACTATGCCAAAGGAGTCCTCGGGGGGCCGCCGTTCTACTATGCCGACATTGACCTCGACGAAGGAGGTTCGGGGGGAGCGGTTTTCGCTCTAAAGGATGGACGCCCGGTTTCAGATGATGAGGGTCACCTCATCCTGAGGGGAATATCGGTGGCCTTCGGACCGCATGCGAAGGATGGAAGGCTCTACAGCGAAGAGCGAAACTACACGATCATCGTTGGCCTCCAGGCGGAATTTAGAGACCTGGTCAAGGGCAAAGCGCATAAGCCCGCGGCTGTGGAACCAGCGCCCTGTTCCCAAGGCGGGGCGGCTAAGATCAATGTGATTTCAGAATCTGTTCCGTTGACTCAGTCAGAAACGCTTGCACCTTTCCTTCAGCAATACGCGTGCAGCCGCGAAGCGACGCCCGACCGCAAAGCTCGAAAGGCGAACGCCAATTGCGCAGGGCTCGCAAAAGGATTGAAACTAGCCGCATCGCGGCGAGTAAAAGAAAAATATGAATTCACGCTGAAGAACGACACAAGCTGTGCGATCTGCTTCACCTATAATCGTTGCAATGACTACGGATGTTGGGACGCAATGGTGAGGTTAAGCGGCGAATCAACACTTTTAGCCGGAGCGACAGAGCAGGCGCCCCTGATCAAGAGCCCGCAATTCTGTAAGTAAGCAGGATGGTCTGCGCGGTGCAGAGGACTGTAAGTGTTGTCTAGCGCGGCGAAGAACGACTTAAATCGCCGCGGGCATCTGATTAAGCGTCCCTGGTCTCTCTGGGCAGGGCTTCATCCAACCGCCTGCGGCGCTAAACGGATCTGCGAGATACCCATCCTCGATCTTTGTCACCGATGGATTTTCACCGTTGTCGCCAATCCAGGAGTCAACTGCATATCGCTGACCCGTTTTTCCCCCTTACGGTCGCTGTATAGGCCAAAGCCTCCCAGTGAGAGTCCCGTAGAGCAGATTATCCTCTTCCAACGTGCCCCCCGACCGTGTGATATCGCAACAATCCGTTGGATTGCAGTACGATCAGGTAGCTGGTTGTGTTGGTTGATTCGTCCACGCAGTCCTGTTGGGTGGGATCGCCAGAGGCTGTCCACTGCATGCCGGCCTTGTCGCGGATACCAAGCACTGCTCCAACCTGCCTTTCCATCAACCCAATAGCATAAGCAATTGCTCGACGTTCCTCTGCAGGCGAGTCATTGCGCTTAATTTTCCGTATTAAGCTCGTGATCTCCGCAATGTTAGTGCTGGTGAACTCATAGGAGGTCTTCATCTGGCAGGTGTAAGCGTGGCAGACCTCCACCCTGTTCGCTTTCGGCGCATCCATGTCGAGCTTGATGAACTGCTTACCAGGATCTGGTCCGTCATCGTAAGTGCAGCCGGCAAGCTGCACACTCGACATGATCAAAACGCTCAGCAAGCGAAAGTGCATTCGTCCGGTCCTTCCGGCGAGCCCTTTCATATTCAAGGCTGAATGCCAATCAAAAGAGCGCGGCTCTGCCGCGAAGGCGCAGTGCCCCGGGAACAATTGAGCATGAAGGTGAACAGCTTTGGTGACCCACAGGCAACCGTCGTTTGCTAATCATGCGACTCAAATTGGACAATTCAAAATTTTCGGCTCCGCATGCTCAGACACCTGTTGCTTGTGGCGACTGGTTTCTGTTGCGTGGCAATTTCACTAACTTTCCTTTATGCAAGAAAGTGAGGCCGCCGATTTCTGCCTCCAACTCTTGCAGCTCCGGCGGGCTCTCTCTCATTCTTAGCTTGCTTGTCAATCTCCGCACGAAGCTTGGCGCGTCCTTTTGCCTGCATACTCAGCACAGCATTCCGCTTACAGCTCAAATATAGCGTGCGTGAGACTGCCGAGTTGCTGATTTGCCACAGATTACAGCTATTATTTTGTACCTCCGCAATTGTCATGGGCCCGTCATCTCCAAACAAGAAAAACGGTCGGCACAGCCGTCAACATGGTGCTGCGAATTCGCATTCGAAGTCGGTGGAGGGGGACATGAACGGGGGACTGAGAAAATTGAACGACTATCTGCTCGCCGGTGCGGGCGTCATCGGTCTAATGGCGACCGGGGCTCCGGAAGCCAGAGCCCAACAAAATCTCCAGCAAATTCAGGCGCAGATCGATCAAATGCAGGCCACGATCAAGGCCCTGCAGAAACAGGTGGAGGAGGCTAAGGCGCAAGCTACTGCGGCCAAATCGGCCGCCGCAAATTCCGGGGGGCCGAGCGATATCGACCTGCAGGTGAAGTGGAAAGGCGCGCCAGAATTCTCCAGCAAGGACGGGAAATTCAAGATGAAGGTCCGCGGCCGCCTCGAGGCGGATTACGAAAAGGCCGACCAGAACACGCGGATCACAGGCTTCCCGGATCTTTCGGCCACCGAGTTTAGGCGCGCCCGCCTCGGAGTCGAAGGCATCCTATGGTACGATTATAAATACGTCTTCGAAATCGATTTCGCCAACGACGTGGTGAGAGTGAAAGACGCCTATCTCCAATACCAGGGTTTCAGACTTGCCGACAATCCCGTGCTCTTCCGAATCGGCAATTTCAAGACCTTCAACACATTCCAAGATGAAACCAGCGATCGCTTCGTCGATAACATGGAGCGTGCAGCGTTTATCAATGCTTGGGACATCGACCGGCAAATCGGCTTCGGAACGATGTACTATGCCAAGCACTTTGGATTGGCAGGGGGCGTTTTCGGCGAGCGCGCTCCATCCAATCAAGACCAGCCGCTCTTTCCCGGCTTCACAGGGGATGAAGATTTGACACTCGCCGGGCGTGCTTTTGTTTCACCGATCAATCGCGAAACCAACGGCGTACCGCAGGTCCTGCATTTCGGCGCAAGCATTCGAAACCGCCAGTCCGGCGATGATCAGCCGCTCTTCCAGTATGGAAACAATGCGCACGGTGCCGATCTTCATATGACCAACACGCCCGTCCTCACCGGCCGCATCGGAGACGAGGACACCTTCTGGGGTGTCGAAGGTGCTACGCTTTGGGGGCCGTTCGCTTTCCAGGGCGAGTACGGGCAACTCGATGTCAATCTGCCTGGCGGCTCCTTCATACGCAGCAACCCGCCAGGCGCAGGACGCCTTGCGAGCGCAACGAATCCCTTCATCGGCATCCCCGATCCAACTTTTAACGGCTGGTATATCGAAGGAAGCTGGTTCTTCGGAGGTCACAAGACCTACGAGGAGGACGGCAGGTGGGGCCGTCCGGTTGTCTACCACCCGCTGTTCCACGGCAGTGGCGGCTGGGGCGCGTTGCAGGTCATCGGCAGCTTCGATGTCCTCGACCAGAGCGACAATGAATTCAACAATGCTGGAGGATGCCGGAACACGCGGCTCTTCCCCGGGAGCGTGCCAAACTCTGCCAACAATCAGCTGAATTCAAACAGCATTCCGCTCTGCGGCGAGATGCAAACTTGGAAAGTCGGCGCGAACTGGTTTATGAACGATTATGTGCGGCTCATGTTCCAGTACTCTGAGTCTGACCTTAGTGATTATCCCTTCTTCGTTCCACAAAACCCGAAGCTACCTCCCGGAAAGAACAACGGCTTCGACGACGCAACCATCAAAGGTTTCGGAATGCGGATGCAAGTTGACTGGTAGCGGAAGTCCTTCCCCTCTCCGCTTCTCTCCCGCCGCTCCGAAAGGGGCGGCGGGCTTTTCCCCTCAGGGTGAGTGACGATTCTTCCCTAGGCCGTGAACTCATAAACGCGTGCCATATGCATTCACTCATCGTCCCAATCGAGATTATCAAGTCCGGGGTATGCCGTCGGGCCTCCCCATTTTTGTGAAGACATATGCGCCGATGCGTGACGGTCCTTCGACGCTGCCGGCCAGGGCTGGTCAAATCCCCGACGGACTACAAAGTGACTGAAACCTCGGCCGCCGAAACCACCCCCGTGGGAACCGCCTCCCAAAGCATCACCGTGGAAGACACCTCCGCCAAAGTCCCCGCCGTGTCCGAGAGGCTGCCAAACGACCCGGCTCTTTCCCGGCAGCGTACCGAACGCTAACAACGATCAACTCAATCCAAACAGAATCCCGCTCTGCGGCGAGATGGAGACCTGGAGCATCGGCCTGAACTGGTGGATGACCGAATATATGCGGCTCATGTTCCAGTACTCAGAATCTGATCTAAGCGATTATCCCTTCTTCGTTGCGCAGAACCAAGACTTGCCGCCCGGAAAGAATAACGGTTTCGACAACGCAACCATCAAAGGATTCGGTATGCGAATGCACGTCGACTGGTAAGCGGAACTGTCCCCTCGGCTTCTCCTCCCGCCGCTCCGAAAGGGATGGCGGGTGGGGGCCAACCCCGAACGTTCACGTCACTTGTACACTAGCGTGGTGCCTGGACACGTGGGTGCCGGCGTTACCCTACAAAAACACCTTCGCTGACACCTGAGCCGTTTCCGCTACCTCCAGGCATGGGCCGGGTCGGCTGCGATCAAGCACAAAGCATTCCTAGCGGCCGGAGTTTTCGTTAAAGGTTTGCGCACGACACAGGCGGGCATTCTCTTTGAGGTTGGCCCGTACCACAAAATAGGGAATGGTGATCTTCAGATCACCGACCTTGGCGCAGGGCCTCTTCTTTCTGGCGCCATTCGGTTGAGCCACCATTAGTTCGAAGCGGCCGGCACAACGGAGTCTTGAGTCCTCTCTCCGCAGCGGAAAACCACATCACGCCCTGGGTCGGGCACGATTACCAGTTTCTGTCCTTTGGCGTGGCAGTATTGGCCCGCCTGCGACACCGCGGCATTCGTGGCTTCGTTTCCGATAACCACCGAATTCGCGCCGCGCGCCACGCCAATCTTGTACGTCCCCGGCGCAACCTCCCGGACTTGTCCGACACTCGAAGTGGCACAGCCCGGCAAAATGGGCAACAGGGCCAGAAAACCGGCATACGCCATTACCCCCATATACTGCTGCCGCCCTCGGCTTATCATCCGTTCTCCCTCCACAAGTAGTGACTTATCATACGCACATCCATGTTAGTTA
>Ga0105246_10002762_pt1 | contig 10621 bp, 15 predicted proteins | sample KBSM64metaG_FD_99694 | JGI IMG/M metagenome (GOLD analysis project Ga0105246, IMG submission 99694) | Miscanthus rhizosphere microbial communities from Kellogg Biological Station, Michigan, USA - KBS M6-4 metaG | ecosystem: Host-associated > Plants > Roots > Rhizosphere > Soil | place...
CCGCGCTCACCTCAGCCTCGGGACTCGTGGTCGCGGTACGCATGTACGAGACCCACCACCGCCCAGGACACGACACAGCGAAGGGAGAAGTCGATGGGTGATCGGGCCGCCAAAGCCGCGCTCTATCGAGAGTTCGCCGTCGTCGGGAAGGCCCTGGGCAACCCGGGCCGACTGGAACTGCTCGACCTCCTCGCCCAGGGACCGCGCAGCGTCGAGGAGCTCGCCGACGCCGCGGGGCTCGCGATGAGCACCTGCTCGGCGCACCTGCAGACGCTCCGCGAGGCAGGCCTGGTAGAGACCCGGCGCGACGGCAAACGGATCTACTACTCCCTCAGCGACGACGACGTCGCCGGACTGTGGCACGACCTCCGTGATGTGGCGCGACGGCACCGACCGCACACTGGTCCCGCCGCCCGCGCCTACCTCGGCCCCGAGGACACCGACGCCGTGGACACCGCCGAGCTGCTGCGCCGGGTCCGCGCCGGAGACACCCTCGTCCTCGACGTCCGCCCCGACTCCGAGTACGCCGCCGGACACCTCCCCGGCGCCGTACACATTCCTCTCGAGGAGCTCGCCGGCCGGCTCGCCGAGCTTCCGGCAGATCGCGAGATCGTCGCCTACTGCCGCGGCCAGTACTGCGTCCTGGCCCACGACGCGGTCCGCGTTCTGGCCTCCCACGGACTCAGGGCCCGGAGGGCGGTCGACGGGATGCTCGAGTGGCGGCTGGCTGGCCACCCAGTCGTACCGGGCGTCGCGTGAGCATCGACTCCTCGTCTGTTGACTCACCGTCAGGGCCTTGTGCCCTGCCGTGTGAAGCTCCGAATGCCGACGCTGGAGACATGAAGAAGACCCTGCTCATCCTCAACGGGCCGGCCTACGGCTCGGATGAGACCTTCAACGCTGTTCGCCTCGCCGTAGCCCTGGCCAAGCGGGACGACGTCGACGCCACGGTCTTCCTGATGGGAGACGCCGTCACCTGCGCCGTCGCCGGCCAGAAGACCCCCGACGGCTACTACACCCTGGACCGGATGCTCAGGGGGTTCGCGCGGCACGGAGGCCACATCGCCTGCTGCGGTACGTGTCTCGATGCTCGCGGACTCACCAAGGAGCACCTCATCGAAGAGGCTCCTCGATCGAGCATGGACGAACTCGCCGCCTGGACGGTCGAGGCGGACCAGGTCCTCACGTTCTGATGTCACCGACAGTCTTGGGGAACCGCAATTCAGGGACTCGGCGTGACCGCTGACGGCAAGGGGTCCCACACGGCCTGCCCCATGGCCAGGACACCGCGCGCTGGCAAGGCCACCCCGCCGATGGTCGGGTTGTCGCGCAGCCGGGTGGTAGGTCCCAGGTCGACGTCGTTCCATGTGGCCTGGGCCTTGTCAACGAGGAACATCCGTTGGGGCATCAGGGTTCCGCGGTGGCCGCTTGGCATCGTGCCGGACAGCTGAAGCCGGCCCATGCCCAGCGCGCGCGCCATGACCTCTCTCGCGTGGAGCAATGCTGCCGGTCGCCAGCTGGCGAGGGGCAGCCTGGCCCCAGCGGCATTGAGCACCGCCAGGGACGGCGGCTGCGAAGCGGTGACGGTCCACTCCAGCGCGGGGTCATCCATGGTGATCCTCAGCGTCACTCGGTCCACCCAGGCGAGGGCGATGTGCGCGCGACCCGTGTGGTCACACGCGGCGCCGTAGTAGCGCGGGCAGGCCGAGTCCACCTCTGGGCCGTCGACGTGGATCGACCAGCCGCCTCCGGGATCTCGGTGCCACACGGTCCGGTACGGCCCGAAGGAGCTGTGTGGGAAGACCCTGAGCGCGAGCACGTGACCGGACTCGAAGGGGAGCCCGAAGATCCCCCAGCCCTTGACGTACTCGACGTCGGGCCAGGGTGGCTGGCCCGAGGCCGAGGTCCAGGCGGACAGTAGGACGGGCAAGTTCAGCATGGTGGTACCTCCGTCGCGACCGCGACCGCTCAGTAGCGGAAGGTGGTGGTGGCCTCCGGCCTGCCCGCTGCCAGATCGGGATGCCTGGGCTTGCCCGAGGCGGTCCGAGGTCGCGGGGTGTGCGGCATCACGTATGACAGCGCCCTCAGGGCAACCCTCTTCTTGGCGCCGGCGGTGCTAGGTCCGGCGAGCGAGGATGCTGACGCTGGTGACGCCGTACGACGTGGTGGCGCCGAGGGCGCGGTCGGAGATGAATCGGTAGTCGTTGTCGCGGACGGTCACCACCGAGAGCCCGGCGTCCTCGATCATCGCCAGGTAGTCGTCGCGTTGGGCGGCGCCACCGATGCAGGCAGCCCACAACGACGCGTCACAGGTCACGCCCTCGGGAAGCTGCGTGGCGCTGACGATGTCGGCGATGGCGAGCCGCCCGCCGGGCCGCAACGCTGCCGTGGCGCCGCGGAACACGGCCGGTTTGTCTGTGGACAGGTTGATGACTCCGTTGGAGATAATGCAGTCCACAGAGCCATCGGGGACCGGTGGACGCTCGATGTAGCCCTCGAGGAACTCCACACTCCCGAAGCTGGCCTCGTCGGCAAGCCGGTGCGCCTTCGCCAGCTGCGCCCTGGTCATGTCGACGCCGGTGACCCGACCGGCTGAGCCGACGGAGTGGGCGGCGAGGAAGCTGTCGGTGCCGCTGCCGCTGCCGAGGTCGAGCACGGTCTCTCCGGGCTGTAAGGCCGCCAGGTCGAGGAAGTACCCCACGCCGGCGAACGAGGCGATGGCCTCGGCCGGGATGGTGTCGAGGTCGGCGGCGGGGTAGCCGAGGTGTTCGGCGAGTCCGCGGCCGGTCTCGAAGTGGAACGTCTCGTCTGGTTCGAGGGCCACGAGCTCGTACATCGTCTTGACTCTGGCTTCCAGGTCCGCGGTGTCGAGCCGCCTGGTGACGGTGTCGTTCATCGGATCGTCTGATTTCGTCTTGCTCACGGGGTCAGTAGCTGAAGGTGGTGGCGGGCTCGTCACCGATCCAGTTCCACATCGGGACGGTGCCGTTGAGCTCGGCGCCTTCGATGAGCTGCTCGGAGTCGAGCTCCTTGGCGTTGAAGCAGATGGGGCACACGTAGTACTTGCCGCCTGCGGCCTCGTAGCGCTTGGCCAGGTCCTCGATCGGGGGACAACCCGCGCACGAGGTGCCCAGGGCGACGCCGGCCAGTGCCAGCCGGACGGCTTCCTTGGTCAGGAACATCAGAGTCTCGCGCCCGTTCTCGGCGGCTCCGACGGCGACCAGGTACGCGATCATCACCTTCTCGGGGTCTTCCATCCCGGTGGACAGGTTGACGACGGCCTTCGTGGACATGGCTTCCTCCCTCAGTCGGCTGCGCTGTCGAATGCAGCAGCTCGCACGCTAGGGACGAAGTGGGGTGGTGTCGTCGGGTGAACTCCCTACAAATCGAGGGGGTCGAGCAACCCGTTCTTGAGGGCGAAGATGGTGGCGGTGGAGCGGGAGTGGGAGCCGGTCTTGGTGTAGATGCGCTCGATGTGGGTGCCGGCGGTCTTGTGGGCGATGCCGAGCTGGTGGGCCACGTCGCGGGTGGCCGCGCCGCGGGCGATGAGGAGCAGGACCTCGACCTCTCGGGCGGTCAGGCCGGCTGGTCCGGCTGTCGGTCGACGGGTCCCGACACCGGCGGCAGCCAGGACAGCGTCGGCGGCGGCAGGGTCCAACCGACCGGCCGTCGCTTCGGCCCGGAGTCGCTGCGCAGCCTCCTTCATCTTCAGGCCGGGACCCTCCATGCGGGGCGCGACGAGCTCCGCGAAAGCGCACGCGGCTGCGAGGACACGGCCGGTGAGCGGAATGGCGGAGCCTTGGAGCCCTCGGTGGTGGCCGGTGCCGTCCATCCGTTCGTGCGCCAGAGAGGCGATGGCTCCGATCCGGGCGAGCGCGGGTGGGCGGGCGAGCACCCGCTCGGTGTAGTAGGAGCCGGCCCGGAGTCGCTCCTGCTCACTCGCGCTGAGTGCCGTCTCCTTCATCAAGATGTTCGCGGGCACGCCGTGCAGGCCGATGTCGTGGACCAGTCCCGCGCGGCCAAGGGTGGTGGTCTCCTCTGGCGAGACGCGTAGGTGGCGGGCGGCGGCCACCGCGAGCTCGGAGACGCGCCGCGAGTGTCCGGCGCGGGTCGGGCAGCGCAAGTCCGTGAAGTCGGCAAGCGCGGTCAGCGCGTGATCGAGCTCGCCGTTGCTCAGTGTCACCAGGAGGTGAGGTTCGGCGACAATGCGTCCGGAGCCGTCGTACACGTCGGGGACCTCGTGGAGGATGTCGTCGGCCGAGGTGCAGAACACGTCGACGATCTCGGGGTCGAACTGCCGTCCCCGACGTCGCTGCGCCTCGCGCACCGCAGCCGGAACGCCACCGCGCCGGTCGTAGACCTCGACGACATCGGCGAGATGGAAGATGCGCACCGGCAGGGCGACCTCGGTGCCACCGAGGCGACGCGGAACCCCTTGACCGTCCCAGCGGGCGAAGAACTGGCGAAGCGCGGTCGCGATTTCAGTGCCGAGGCCGAGGTCCTCAGCCAAGACCGAGGTGACCAAACAGTGGCCCTGGATGCCCTGGGCGACCCGGTTCCCACCGGAGGCCAGCAAGGCGCTCATCGAGCGTGCCCGATGCCCGAGCGAGCCGCCGGCCCCGGCGTGGCTGAGGAAGAACGCGAGAGCCGCCATCCCACCGAGGTCGACGTCATAGCTGTCGGCCCGGAAGGCGATGTCGTCGCCGAAGTTCGCCGCAACCTCCGGCGCGTCGGCCACGCAGCCGACCCAGGCCAGCATCGCGACGTAGAACAGGGCTGGACGGTCGACCGACACTCGCAACCGGTCCTCGAGCCGGACAGCGATCTGCCAGGCCCTCAGCAAGTGCGACATCGGCTGACCGAGCCCGAGGTCGGTCGCTAACGAGAAGGCCCCCAGCAGGTCGGCCAGCGTGATGTCCGAGCTCTTGGTGGTCTCGTCCATGGCGACATACGCTCCGTCCCAGGCGGTCCACCACCGGACCGCGTCCAAAGCCTAGAGCTCTCCGCCTGCAAACAGCAGTGGCGCTTTCATGCCCGCGGCGCGTGCCGGAGCCTCTCGCCGCGCGCGGCCGTTGTCCCTATCGTCGTTCCATGCCTGACGTCGATGGGTCAGCCATCGCTCGTCTCCTCGGGGAGTGCCGAAGCAGCCTCGAACGGGTGAGGCCGGATCAGTTGGCCCAGGCCCTGGCTGACGGGGCTCTCGTCGTCGACATCCGTCCGATTCACCAACGCGAGCGTGACGGAGAGCTGCTCGGCGCTGTCGTGATCGATCGGACCGTCTTGGAATGGCGCCTCGACCCGAGCAGCCCCTATCGACTTTCCGTGTCCGACAACGCCGACCGCCGCATCGTGATCGTCTGCAACGAGGGGTACAGCTCGAGCCTGGCCGCCCACACGCTTCAAATGCTGGGTCTGGTCAATGCGACCGACTTGATCGGCGGCTACCAAGCATGGAGGCGAACAGTCACCGAAAGCCTGGATCCCTAGTCGTTACGCGGCCTCAACGTCGAGGAGCGCGGCATACCGGGCCAGGTACAGCGGCCAACCCTGATCGTCGTTGACGCCGTCGCGCAGGGCCGGCCAGCCAGGCCCATGCCGGTCAATGTGGCGGTGCTCCAGCTCGACAAGAGTGTGGTCCTCACCGCTGGCAGTGAACCGCACCTCGACTTCGCTGGCATGGGCGGGATCGGGCTCGAGCTGCCAGGTGGGTCCTATGTCCCAGCTGAACACGAGTCGGTCGGGGGGTTCATACGCCAGCACGCGAGCCCATCGGCATTCGCTGCCGTCTTCGGCGCGATCGACGATGTGACCACCGACCCGGGGCTCGAACGTCGTGGTGACGATGGGTGAGCTGAGCAGGTTGTGCTCCTTGGGCTTGATGTCACCCATGCGTTCGGTGAAGGCCGCGAACGCCTGCTCGGGGGTGCCGCCCACGACGACTTGGTGTCGGACGACGGGTGCTACCTCGGTCATGAGTCTTCCTCCATCAGCTTCTCGAACCCGGTCATGGTTCGTTTCCAAAATGTGTCGAGCTGGTCCCGTAGGGCGCTGACTCCTGCTTCGTTCAGCCGGTAGATCCGTCGGGTTCCTTCGGCTCGGTCCTCGACCAGGCCTACATGCTTGAGCACTTTCAGGTGCTGGGAAACGGCGGGCTGACTGATCGGCAGCGCGTCGGCAAGCTCCCCGACAGACCGTTCGCCTCCGGCCAGTTCGAGCACGATCCAACGGCGGCTCCGGTCCGACAGCGTCGTCCACGCCTGGTCCTCTTCATAAGTCATGACGAATGTAAGATACGACTAATGGACCAGGGGTTCAACCCAACTCGGCGGCCATGGGTGCCGATGCATCCCACGAGCGGAACAGCGCCATTTCCAGGCGCCTTCACCGGAGGTGAGTGCGCCGGCACCGCCGCCCGTCCGCGTCACGGACAGGATTCCCCGCGAGGGGAGGCGACTGTGGAGCGTGACCTGCTGGGGTTCGTTGCTGGTTTCGTCATCGCAACGATCACGAGCCCGGTCGGCGTCTCCGGCGCAGTCTTCCTGCTGCCGGTCCAGCTGTCGGTGTTCGGCGTACCCAACCCTCAGGTCACTCCGACCAACCTGCTGTACAACGTGCTCTCCGGACCGGGCGCGCTGTTCCGGTACGCCCGACAGGGTCAGTTGCGCGGACCACTGGCCCGCAGCCTGGTCTCGGCTCCGCCCTCGGGGTCATCATCGGGGCCGTCCTGCGGGTGTACGTGGCCGACGACCCAACAGTGTTCAAGCTCATCGCGGCCGCTGTGCTTCTGCCGACCGGCGTGTTCATCCTGCAATCCAGCCGTCGCACGGGCACTCGTCTGGTCCGGGTGCCGCTCAGCTCGAGAACGATCAGCCTTGCCGCCTTCGTGGTCGGCATCGTCGGCGGCATCTACGGGATCGGAGGTGGGTCGATCCTCGGACCGATCCTCGTCGGCTCGGGCATGGCCGTCAGCGTGGTCGCCCCAGCCGCACTGGCCAGCACGTTCGTCACCTCCATCGTCGGCGTCCTCGCATTCGCCGTCCTCCAGCTAAACGCATCCGGCTCCATCTCCCCGGACTGGTCGCTCGGAGTCGCGTGTGGACTCGGTGGCCTCTGTGGTGGCTACCTCGGCGCATCCCTGCAACCCCGGCTCCCCGAGCAGTTACTCCGCACCCTGCTCGGGCTCCTGGCCATCAGCCTTGCCCTGGTCTACGTGGTGCAAGCCGCAACTTGAGAAGCCGGTGTTCGTGCCGTTGGCTGTGATGCTCAAGCCGATGAGCGCGTGTGCTTGGCCGTTGGCACCTCACGGACAACACTCCCCACACGGCCACCATCTCCGGCGCCTGACCACCACTGGCCGCCCTGGCGGCCGTGCGCCCCAGCGTCGCCCACGGGTGGGGCCGAGGCGAGAAGGGCGGGTAGACATACCGGGTGGACACCGCATCCCCGCTGTTCCTGGCCCTCGACCTCACCGGTGTGTTCGCGTTCGCGCTGAACGGCGCTCTCACCGCGATCCGGGTGGCCCGGCTGGACGTCGTCGGCGTGGTCACGCTGGGGGTGATCACCGCGCTGGGCGGCGGCATCATCAGAGACGTCTTCATCGACTCTCTGCCACCGGCGACGTTCAGTGATTGGCGGTACCTCGCGGTCGCGGCGATTGGAAGCCTTGTCGCGTTCGCGTTCGGGACCCGGCTGGACCGGTGGATCAACCCCATCCTGGTCCTCGACGCCGCCGGCCTGAGCCTCTTCGCGGTCGCCGGGGCTTTGAAGACCCTCGAGTTCGGCGGTGGGCCGGCTCAGGCGGTGATCCTCGGCGCGGTCACGGCCGTGGGCGGCGGCACGATCCGTGACGTGATGATCGGGCGGGTCCCCGTCGTGCTGCGCAGCGAGCTGTACGCGATCCCCGCACTGGTGGGCGCGTTGGCGATGGTGGTCGCGATCGAGCTGGGTGCCTCGGACGTGCCCTGCGCGGTCGGCGGGGCGGTGCTCTGCTTCGTCGTCCGGCTCCTGGGGGTGCACTACCGCCTGGAGGCGCCTGTTCCGCCGTACACCAACCGGGATGCATGATGGCGGTCTGGTCGCTACTCGGTGAGTCAGGAGGTAGCCGTTGACAACCGGTCCGGTGGGAACATCCTCGGCGGCGCCCTTGTCCGGCGCGGCCAGGGCCGTTCTCGGCGGCTTGGAGCCGGTGCGTGGCTGGGTGGAGGAGCTCTATCGCGACGTGCACGCTCACCCGGAGCTTCCGCACCAGGAGCATCGCACCGCCGCCCTGGTGGCCGCCCGGCTCCGGGATGCCGGCTGTGAGGTTCACGAGGGGGTGGGCGGCACCGGTGTGGTCGGTGTGTTGCGCAACGGGCCGGGACCTGCCGTGCTGCTCCGCGCCGACATGGACGCGCTCCCGGTGCGGGAGGAGACCGGGCTGCCGTACGCCAGCACGGTCATCTCGGAGGACGGCGACGACGAGGGCTCGGTGATGCACGCCTGTGGTCACGACGTCCATGTGGCGTGCCTGACCGGTGCGGTCACCCTGATGGCGCAGGGACCAGATCAGTGGTCCGGCACCCTGGTGGCGGTGTTCCAGCCCGCAGAGGAGACCGCGGATGGCGCCCGGGCGATGCTCGACGACGGGCTCGCCGAGATCGTCGGTGCCGTGGAGGTGGCGATGGCCCAGCACGTGCTGCCGATGCCCGCCGGGTTCGTCGGCAGCAGGGTCGGCGCGGTGCTGTCGGCGGCCGACAGCATGCGGATCACGGTGCACGGACGGGGGGCGCACGGCTCGATGCCGCAGGCGGCGGTCGATCCCGTGGTGCTCGCCGCGATGATCGTCGTCCGGCTGCAGACCGTCGTGGCCCGCGAGGTTGCACCTGGTGACTCTGCGGTGCTCACCGTCGGCAGCATCGCGGCGGGGAGCAAGAGCAACGTCATCCCCGATCACGCCGTGCTGCAGCTCAACGTGCGCACCTACGACGAGGCGACCCGCACCACCGTCCTCGCAGCGATCGAGCGGATCGTGCGTGCCGAGTGCCAGGCGTCCGGATCACCGGCCGATCCGGAGCTCGAACTGTTCGACCGCTACCCGCTCACCGAGAACGACGCCGGAGTCACGGACCGCGTCGCGGGGGCGTTCGCCGCGTTCTTCGGAGACCGGGCCGGTGTACTGCCCCAGCAGAGCGCGAGCGAGGACTTCAGTGACATCCCACGCGCTCTCGGTGCCCCCTATACCTACTGGGGGATCGGCGGCATCGACCCGGCCGCCTACAGCCGTGCGGAGAAGGCCGGTCGGGTGTCCCAGGACATCCCGGTGAACCACTCTGCCGGCTTCGCCCCGGTCATCCAGCCGACGCTGGACACCGGAATCCAAGCGCTCGTCGTCGCGACGCTCGCCTGGCTTCACCGGTGAATCTCGGTACGGGGACCCGTCCTACGCCCCATCTGCTCGACCTCACGGCAAAGTCGTCCCGATCCTGGGGCTGCCTGGCGATCGGGACGGACCCGGGACGGGTCACCGGGTGGATTGGAGTCGCCGTCGATCGGGAACAGCTGACCGCTGATGGTGCGTGCGTGCGGCCCGGCCAGGAACAGCACGAGTTCGGCGATGTCTGCGGGGTCGATGAACTCCTGGATCGACTCGTTGACCATGGCTTGACGCCGTACTTCGTCCAGGGAGAGACCGCTGGCGTCGGCGCGACCCTGCAGCACCCGGTCGATCCGTTCCCCGGCGACGGCGCCGGGGTGGATGGTGTTGGAGGTGATGCCGTCGCTGCCGAGCTCCATGGCCAGCGTCTTGGCGGAGCCGACGAGTCCCCGTTTCGTCGTGGAGTACGCGATCCGATCGGGGTAGCCGAACCGTCCGGCCAGGGACGGCATCGTGATGATTGTTGCCGCCTCGGATCGCAGCGGGATCGCGCGCCGGGGGAGAACTGCCTGACAGTCGAGCCATCGCGCAGTCCGCCAGCGCTCGGTGTCAGGGGATTCGACACGTCATCGAAATGTCATCGGAAACGGCGGGCAAACGCTCCAAGACGTTCCGATGCAGTTGGAGCCGTCCAATGGGAGAACCTCCTCAACAATCTGAGGTTCTCCAAGGGAACCCGAGAGTTGCAGTAGTCCGGGACCGGCCTCCGATCACGTCCAGAGGTCGCGGTTTCAAATCCCGCCCCCGCTACTGGCGAAACAGCAGGTCAGAGGCCCTCTCCCGATGATCGGGGGGAGGGCCTTCTGCATGCCAGGTCAACACGAGGTCAAACACAGAGCCGCGTGAGGATCAGCTCCGCCTCGGTGAGCCCGACGGTCCTGCCGACCCGTTCGTGGGCGAACCGCTCGAACTCGCTCCCGGTGTCGTGGGCGACCATCAGGATGACGAGCTCTCTTACACGGGCCGACAGATGGGTGCGGAACTGAGGTCCGCGCCGAGCTGCTGCATCGTGTCGCCCAGCTCCGGCGCGTGGAGCATCACCCCGACAGGCCCGACCAGCGAACCGTCTGCGGCGGTGAGCGAGAAGCGCTGGGATCCCTGGGCCCGCTCACCGCGGACGATGGCGTCGTACCTGCGCTGCTGGCGCTCGTCGAGATCGGGCGGAGTGAGCGCTGGGAGTGATCGGTCCACGGGTCAGTACGCCTTTCC
>Ga0105246_10002763_pt1 | contig 10621 bp, 6 predicted proteins | sample KBSM64metaG_FD_99694 | JGI IMG/M metagenome (GOLD analysis project Ga0105246, IMG submission 99694) | Miscanthus rhizosphere microbial communities from Kellogg Biological Station, Michigan, USA - KBS M6-4 metaG | ecosystem: Host-associated > Plants > Roots > Rhizosphere > Soil | place: Michigan...
AAAACCGAATACATGCAAAAGCAGATGCTCATGGGTATCGTTCCCGCGGTAATAGGTGGCATAGTTGCGTTTGTGGGCTTGCTTATGGCAGTCGGCGGATTTTTCTTTGCTCGGCGGAAAAAAACCGCTGTGGCGTGATGACGTGATTTGATATTAAGGAATTCTTCAATCTTCGCAATTGAACCTATTTGCTGTTGAGGCACTCAGGACGTAAAACCGTCGCATTAAGAAGTCTGATAACTTCCGAATCTGTAACGGATTGGCCAGTCGTTCGCTTCAACTCCTTTCGAATTGCAGTAACTACATTTTCTGAACACAAGACTTTTGCCAGAGACTTCGGCGACGTCGCACGCTTCGCTTGCCACAATGAATCGATTTGTCGTCGCTTCAGCGATTCCTTAGTCAGGAAATAAAGCTGGTTCGCCTTTTGGGCCAACGTCTCCTCCCCAAAGAGATCTACGTCTAGGGCGAGATCGACCACGATAGGTAGACCACCAGTTATGTGATAAACCTGCCAAACGACTCCGCTTGTAAGGATGACCCATTCTACGCCTTCATTGACTGCGTATGTTTCGACCTGACGAAGGTGCTTTGCAGCTAATTTTGTAGCGACGCGCTTCACCTCGAGAAAGGCGATTAGATCTTTGTCTAGACGAATGCCGTAATCTGCAAATTCGCCTTTAACTCTGTACTCCGTGGTTAACTCAGAGTATTTGTTGAAGCCAAATCCTTCGCAGAGCATGTCCGTCACCAGAAGACGTGTGTCACCTTCATTGGCATCTCGGGCAACAAGATCTGCGAGAGGCTTGTTGAACTTCTTAATGGCCGCCTTCATCCGTTCACGTGCCACTGTCTCCCATTTTGGACTTGTGGATGAAGGTTTCTGAGTGGACGTCTCGAGGGAAGGTTGCTGATCATTGGGCACGACTACGGAATCAGACTGTGGGTATTCATTCATAGTGAATTCCTCGATTTGAACAAAGCCAAAATCAGAGCTTGGTCTTGTCCAGACAATCGAACCACACTTAATGGAAATCACCAGTGATTCATTACGACGAAGTGGGTATCGGTGATATTACCTATCGCCACTCCCCCTGCAATGTGAACGGGGCCCAATAATATGGCGACGCCCAGCGCTTGTCCTTCATAAGTGATACTTGCGCAGCCCTTAGGGCCGCAGCGGGCCGCATACCTTCCTTCAGCATCCCTTGATAGAAGCGTACCATCAAGTCCGTCGTACCCCAGTCACTGATGCCCCATAGGCTAACAACTACACGCGGCGCTCCGGCATACATGAATCCGCGCGTTAGACTCACTAGCCCCTCTCCTCTGATGTTCTTGCCCATGCCAGTTTGACATGCACTCAGAACCACCACCTCAGGCGACAGCTTCAGGTTAAAGATTTCGTGCGCTCTTAAAAATCCATCCTGACTTTCTCCGCGTTCATTCACCAGAGAGAACACTAATCCCGACAACTCAGGGTGCACGCTGTTCACAAGACCATGCGTGGAAAAATGTACGTAACGATACTGGCTCAACTCTGAGCTTGTTGCTGTGGTCCGGCTGGCCGCAAAATCCAGCGCTAACCGGCGCTCAACAGGTGGAACCATAGCGACTATCTGCTCCGCTTCCAGGCGCGTGCCGGGCAGGCGTGGAACAGTCAATGCGTAACTTGCGACACTCGTATCTTTAGTGGCTTTAACCAGCTGGCGATCCAAAGTTTCCACGCGCTCCGGAGCTTCCGTTCTTTTAACTGACTTCACGCGTTCATCATTTTTCATAAAGACCGGATCAGCTAGCACAGCCACAGTTTTGGGCGCCCGATTGCGTCCTGCCACTTCACCTCGGATCACCGAGAGTGTCGAAGCTGAAGGCAGATTCACAATCTCATGATCTTCTATGAGCGGCCTGGTCACTTTTCTCTGCCGGTTCATGCCTGAACTTCCACCATTGAACACAGGTAGAACTGCAAACGGAACAAAATTGAGTGGACCATCGGCAACGATCATCAATCTCCTATTCCCCAACTGCTGCTCCACGGGCGCAAGCACCATTCGACTTATCGAGGCAGCAGCTATCGGGATTTCGGCATCAGATCGCGCGACACGCTCTTCGCGCTGCTTGCTAGTCTCGCCCTTGAGACGAACATTGCGCGCATTCAAGAAATCGTAAAAGCGAGTTGCAGCTATTTCGATCTCTTCGCGTTTAGGTAACTCGTAGCTGGTAATTGAACTTGATGTCACCGCCCACACGTAACTGCGCTCCTCACCCAGTGAATACTCCAGCAACAGCGTGTCTGGATCGAGAACCTGCGTCTGAATCTCTTTCAGTGAGAGTGGCTGTGGCTGCATTAAAGCCGCATAGTGAGGACTTTTTCGTCTGATCTCGGTCTCAACTTGCTGCAGATCCTTAATTAGCGCTTCGATATCTTCGGCGATCGCCGTGGATTCTGACTCCGAGTGCAACTGCGAAACCAATTGCATCTGCGTTTGCGCTCGGGCGTTGAGCCTGTGTTGAATATCGCGCTCGCGCTGTAACAATGCAGCATCAACGCCTTGACGTATATCCGCGTTGGCTTCCTTGAGTGTGTCGAGCAGAGAACGTGCGCGTGCGCGTTCGGTCGCTTGGAACGCTTTACCGTCATAGCCAGCGTTGGGATCTTGCTTGTGCAAGAGCATAAGCAGATCGATGTAAAACTCGTAGTAATCCTGTGAACCGGCGAAATAGGAGAGACGAAACTCCGGATTGACTACTTTCGTTCGAACAGACTCGACAATCGCAATAGCAGATTCGATCGCGGTTTGAGAGGCGGCGAGATTTCCACGATTACGTTCTCCAATGGCTATATGCTTCAGCGTCATGGCTTCGGTTTGGCGATCTCCAATAGTGCGCAGCAGAGCCTGCGATTGCGCGCAGTAATCAAAACCTTTTTCGTAATTACGGGAACTAAGGTAGTTCGCGCAAAGTCCATGAAGGGTTAGCGATTCACCGACACGATTATGATCTGCTCGAAAGAGCGGCAAAGCCTGTTCGTAGATTGCGAGCGCCTTTTGCAGGTCGAGTTGAGAAGTGTAGAAGAAGCCAAGCGTCACAAGCGCAAGAGCCTCCCCATAACGATAGCCGGCCGCGCGAGACACTGACAAGGCTTGCTCCAGAGTCTTCCGCGCCTTTTGAGGCTGACCTGCTTGATTGTAAAGAGGGCTTAGTGCCGTCAGCACTATCGCTTCGCCCTCACGAAAATCTGTGGCGCGAAGTGTCTCCAGAGCTTTTGTGAATAAAGTAAGCGATTCTTCAGGTTTACCCAGAGATATGTGAAGATTTGCCATGGACGCTAGAGTCAACGCTTCGCCTTGGCGCTCACCTGCGGCACGGAAAAGCAACAATGCCTGGAGAAAATTGTCCAGCGCTTTCTCCATTTCGCCTAAACCACTGTGTATGAGCCCAAGCTGAACAAGAGAGGTGGCCTCACCTTTTTTCTCCCCAGCAGCACGAAAGAGAACCAGCGACTGTTCATACTTTTCTATCGCCGTTTGATCTTGTTCGAGTTGGTTGTAAATAAAGCCGAGCATGGATAGCATCGCTCCCTCGCCCTCAGGCACGTCAAGGGAATGTAGCAATATTTTAGCCGATTCGAACTTTTCGACGGCTTTCGCTAGGGAGGCGGGTGATCCTTCGGTGACGAGTTGAGTCCCCTCGATCATTAGTTTCTTAGCCGTCTCTGCCTGGGTCTTCCTATCCTGTGCCGCAACTGTCCCGCCGAGTAGAAGGATAGTTACTAGTAAGAAGTGACCAAGTTGAAACGTTAAGCCGTTCGATCGAATCGAGAATCGGAGTTGGCGGGTAAAATTGTTCGTGTTGAGGATAGTAAGGTTCTGCATACAACTAAAACTTGCGTGAGCCTGTACCTGACACGCGCATTAGCGGAAAATCCCTGTTGGTGCCGGGGAGCGCTCGAGGGTTTTGGCGAGCATTCGTTTCCTGACGTACTCTCCCACTCACGAAATCAAAAAGCTCGCCAGTGGTAATAACGCGATCTCGATTCAAATCAGCGGTACCGCGGAGACCTTCGAGAACCGCCCACGTAAACACTCCGTGACCCCCACCCCATTTCTTTCCTTCTTCGGAGATCTCATTTACGTCCGATGAAGTCAAAAGTGCTCGGCCCTCTCCGCCGAAAAGCTTCTCCGCATAAATGTTGAAAGTGTTGTTCTCGCTACGCTCGAGCTGACGAGACGAACTCGTCTGTCCGGGATTGACACCTCCGCTATGACAGGCATCGATCAGAATCACCATTCGTTTTGCCCGCAAACGATTCGTAAACAAGGTCTGCAATTGAGACATATTCAGCGCGGTGCGTGGCATGTTGGTGACTTTGCTGTCGTGGAGGATGAGATAAAGACTTCGCGGGTCGAAGGGATCCTGCGCGCCATGGCCGGCTATAAAAAGAAAGATCAGATCATTTTCGCGTGCGCGCTCCAAAAACAGATCAACGGCTGCGCGCACGTTTTCCACGGTCGCATTTTCATTTTCGAGGTAACTGATGTCAGAATCCTTAAATCCCGAGCGAGTCTTCAGAAAGTCTACGATGCTTCGCGAGTCGGCATCCGCGTATTCCAAGTCGCTTAAACCACCCTCGTGAAATTCATATCGGGAAACTCCAATCACGAGAGCATAGTTTCGACCGCCCCATTCGTATGATATCGCCGGCCCGGGAGAACTCTTTGTCCTTGCCACTTCATCGGCGCGGACGTTGAGCACAAACGAGGCGTAATAAGGTTGTTGACGGTTGTCGGTCGCACTTATTTCGACAACGTTCTTACCCGGACGCAAACGAAAACGTTCTCTCTTTTCCAGGTCCAGCGTAACTACTTTGCCCTTGATCCCCGCTGTTACAGTTTGAATTACATTCGCCGACTCAGCATTAAAGACGGTGTAGATTTTTTCGTACGGGATCTCATCGGCTGATGGTTCATCGATGTGAATCTTGAGCGTATGGATCTTAGTCGTGGGAATACTTATTTCGAGCGATGTGATTGCTGATCGGTTGAGTTGAGGTATTTCCAGTGAAAATGGCACACGGGAAGGCGTTACGCGCGAATTCTGTGCACCCGATGGACCACCGGTCATCAGCAATGCTCCTCCGGCAAATGCCAGTGCCATCAGGCGTAGAACTGTTTGCATGTTGAGCAGGGAAAGCATGTTTTTGACTTCGCCGGTGGCCACTCCTGCAGGCGAAAGCCACCGGCGTTTAGTTGAGAAGCTATGGCCGTCGATTACCGGATGCTCTAACCTGCGGCCGCGTTACTTGAGCAGGTTGGGATTGATTGTTCACCGGGACCACGTTTGGTGAAGCTGCCTGGCCGGATGCCGTTACACCAATTGGATCGATATTCTTGGTCGAGACATTAATGGCCGGGGTGGCTGTCCATGACATCTCACCAGCATCCTGCATGTAGTCGTAAATCAGATCTATATTCGACGGCAGTGAGCCTGCATGCTGCCTCTGATACAACAATACGTACTCTTTGAGGTTCTCAATGATTTCATGCGTCTGTGATTCCCTGCTATCGATCATCGCCAGTGCGCGAAACAGATATGGTTCTGCGAGAACCTTGCGCTTGTCAAACTGGATCGCCAAAGCAAATTCTTCGAGTGCGCGCTGCTTTTCTCCTAGACTTCGCGCCGTGAGTTTGAGCACTTTACCGTAGTAATACCGGGAATATGGATCACTGGACCGGAGTCTGATGGACTCTTCCAGATTTTGACGAGCCATCTGGAGCATGTCGTAGTGAAAAGCTCGAATACCATTGTCACGTCTGATGGCGGCCATAACAGTTTGAAACTCCGCGCTACTGCCAATCAGCTCGCCTGAGTCAAGGAGTTGTTTGATTCTGGTGGCATTCTCTCCAGTAGTAATTGCCGTCTGAGTCGCTTCCTCACGGGCAGCCGAGTTTGCGGTTGGATCAAGCGCTTTTCCAGTGTCGGGTTTCTTCTCCACTGCGGGAAGAAGAGCTTTTGTTGTCTGATTAATCTGCTCCTGAACACTGAGGTTCACGGCGCCGTAAAGCAACATTCCGGAGGCGGACTGGGCCATTAACGGAATCATGGTGGCTAAGAGGGGCTCCCGTTCTGCAACGCGAGCGGCACTCGCAATAAAACCTAAGCCAGCGCGTTTGTCGCGTTGACTGAGCGCTTTCAACTTGGCGTAAAACTTAGGAACCTCCCGCGGATCGTATTTACGGTCTAACATGTAACGCAATGCGCTCTCATCAGCCTGATCCTCCTGCTGGCGATCCCACGAAACGACGGTATTCGGAACCGCGAGCTTTAAGATCGTAGGCATCGCCGCACTGGCAAAAACAGTCGCGCTAAATGCGTCGATGTTTGTACCGTTGGATAAACCCATGGTGGCTATTCCCAAACCAATCTTTGCTGCCAAATTAATCTTTTCTCTTTGTTGTTGCTTCTTCTCGTTCCAGGCTTCGACACCTTCAGCGACGAGCACGTCATCCTTCCAATGTTCTTTCTCGACATGACCTATTTCGTGACCCAGTACATACGCCAGTTGGGCTTCGTTATCGATCGAGGCAAGCAGACCGGTCGAAACATAAATCGTACCTGTCGAAAGCGATCGTGCTTCAGGCACTGGGTTGAGCATGATCTTGAAAGCGTAAAGCTTGTCAGATGCGGCGGGAACGAGTGATTGCCCAACTCGATTGACGTAATCTTGCGCAAGCGGATTGTCGTACAAGGTCAAGCTGATCCTCACCTTTTCGCCTTCGAGCTTGATGTGATCCTCTTTCGGATCGCGCGTGTTCACCGCAAACGCATATTCACTGTGCTCCCGCTGCATCCGGCGGAAACCTTCGTCGACCTCCTGGCGAAATTCGGGATTAACTTCATAGCGTTGTTTGCTGAAACGATAGACCTCGAGCCACTGTCGTTCTTGTTTAGAAAGGTTATTCTTGTCGTCCTTCGTAGCTTTATCCGTTTTCTCTGATTTCTCCGGTTTCTCCTTGTCCTTTTTCTCCTGTTGAGCCTGAGGTTGGTTGGTTGATGTGTTTGTTTGCGCAGCTGCTAATGAAAGATTGAACGTCGGCATGAGCAGCAGGATTACTAAGATTGAGGCGATTCTCGATCTGGGAGAGAGGCTAAGCATTAGAGGTCTCCTTGTTGAAAGGCTATTGGTTGGTACCAACGAGGATTCGATAGAGCAATTGCGGTCCACTTCAAACTGATGCGGCCACATGAGAATCGTGACCGTAGACCGCGGTAAGTATTTGCGGCGCATAATCTAGTGCGGAGCACGATACAAGTCAATAAGATCTTTAAAATATTGACCCGAAGGTCCTAAAGAAATCAGTTTATGAACTGAATACTGGCGACGATTCGATCGAAGGCTTCGCGATAAATACCAATTTCCGCTTCCGGAGCTACAGCGATCATGTAGAAAAAACGTTTGCCAGGAAGTATTGCAGTGTAGACCGTTACGATCTCCGGCTTGCCTTCGGTGCCTTTCCCGGTGAGCACGGCTACCAATGCCTCAACACCATTCATCATGACGAAGGTTGAATTACCATCTCTCCGCATCGCAGGATTGCTCTTTATCAACTGCTCCACAAAACGATCTGATATTTCCCGCAGACTGCCAGTAGCGGGCTGGGCGACTCCCGTCATCAGTCCGTGTGTTATCTCGGGCCGTCCGTTGTTGAGATGATAAGCGCCGGCGGGCCCTAACGTAACCGGATTGGACGCCAACTCGCTCCAATTCTCCGGAATGCTTACGCGACAAAATTGACTTACATATAGCCGCGACTGCGCCGACGGAGTTGCCACGTTCGCTGGTAGCGGTGAAAGGGCCGGCGATTTCGCGGCCGTTGCTCGTGATGGACCGTCAATCACGACCGTAAATTCGGTACCGGTCTTGAACTCCAGATCCGATCCCTTCATCGCCAGTGTTGTCGTAACCCCAACGCTAGCTCCGATCGCTGCACCGACCGCAGCCCCTTGTCCGCCCGCAACAGCTCCGCCAACAAGAGCGCCAATCAATGCTCCGACGGCTGCCCTTTTAATGCTTGTCTTAACTGTGGTCGACTTACTTCTGATCGTCCCTTCGTTATCTGCCACGCCCTGGTCCTTGACGTTGACGACGTCAAACACTTCGACCACCGTGCCGCTGAAGTTACCGGTGCGACCCTCGGTCATCGTGATTCTATCGAACGCCAGATCGAGCTTCGACTCCTTGTCAGCTTTTCCGGATCGCTTCACGCTGCGGACGTGTCCTTCGACGACCGCGCCTGCAAACTCCATCGGGGTGAGAACTTTGCAACTGAACTTGTCTCCCTTCTTGCTCGTGGCCGTCGAGATTGGTGAAAGAAGTTGCAGCGATACTTTCGTGTTCGCCGGAATCAACACGTCTGTTTGGTTGAAGCCATTGGCGACGGTGAGCGATGCAAGCACAAACACAACTAGTTTGAGGAATGAAATAGAGTAAGTGAGCTTCATTGTCTGCCTTTCGGTGCTGATTAACGTGCAAAGCGAAACTGGATGATCTGTTCGCTCTCGATAGCCTGCCCGTCGCGCATTGCCGGCCGGAATTTCCATTTGCGCGCCGCCTCCTCAGCCGCGCGCCGAAACACGTCGGGACCTTCAATCACTTTGGTCGCGATAACCGAACCTTCGGCGTCGATGGTTACAAGGATCAGAACGTTACCGCTTCCCTGCGAACTTCGCGCCGCCGCAGGGTATTCAGGTTGCACCTTGCGAATTGCTTGCGCGGGAACGAAATCGGTTGCGCGATTATCTACTTTATTTGCTGGTGCGCTCGCCAACGATCGCCAGTTGACTGCGAAGCTGATGGGCCGGCGCTTTTCATCCTTTAATCGCACTCGCACGACTATCGATGCCCAGTTATTTGCAGGACCTGGTGCTTCAACAATTGAAGCCTCAGCGATGTTCTCCAGCTTGATAAGTTCGACCTGGCAAGGCAGCCCATTTAGATTGCCGCTTACAGTGTTCATCGCTGGTCCATTCATAGACACATTGATCGAACCAAAGGTTTTTTCAGAGTCGGCTGACGATCCGTGCAGGTAAAAGAGCATGTACTTGTCCTGGCGTTGCAGAGTAAAACTTATCGGCTTGCCAATTGGTGTCGGTTTTGGAGCCGGTGGCGGAGGAGGAAGCAACTCCAGCAACGGTTCCAGATAAACCGATTCGCCTGGGTTAACTCTGAACTCGCGGGTGGCGATCTTGTATCCTGCCTTTGATGTAACAATTCGATATTGTCCCGGCGGAAGTTCGAATTGGTCCAACCGTTCGGAATAGCGGCCCAGGCTGAGATTTGTCTCCAGACTCACGATGTCGAGTTCCGCGCCACCAACAGAAGGGGAGACTGTCAGTTTTCCTGGACTCGGTGTCAGCCTGACAGTGAACACATTCTGTTCCGGATCGAGCGTCACGGTGACTGGTGTGGTAGATTCGCGAAAATCAGGTTTGCGAGCCACTAATTGATACTGGCCCGGTCTGATACCTTTCAAAGTAATAACACCGGCAGATCGTTCGGATGTCCTCACTTTATATCCGTCGATTAACAGAACCACGTCCTTAATAAGACTGGTCTCGACCGGCACGTCGTTGAGCCAGATGCGGCACCCCGGCGGAATAATGACGGTCATCTGTGTGACAGGTGGAGAAACTGGCCGAGGACCACCGGGGTTGTAAACTGGTGGCGAACTCGTTCCTTTCGACGGCGTTTTTTTCGGAGTAGGTGTGGGCGATGGCTTTCCACCATCGCGTGCTCCAGGGTCCTGATACGCTTTGGTAGAATTCAAGCCGAAGTAGATCAGCAACAGCGGTGCTGCTAGCAGTATCAATGATCTCCGTAGATATGAGGACTTCATTGTTATCTCTTTGGTTCGATTGCAGTGGGAAGTGGACCAACTTCCTTCACACATCGAAAACCGGTTGCTGAATAGTCTTTAGCGCTTGTTACGTGCAAATAACCTCTGTAGGTTGTGCTGGTCGCTTGCTTGCTGGCTTGCCAGGAACCACCTCGAACCACTTTTACGTCTTCCGGAACCGGTGACGACAAACTGCCGCCGGGGTAAACAACTACATCACTGGCAGTCCACTCCCAGGCATTACCAATGAGGTCCATCACCCCCGCGGACGTCTTTCCACTTGGATAAGAACCTACGTCCATCAATCGCTGCGCGCTGGAATCACCAGCATTCGCGGCGTTTGACCGCCACTCATTCCCCCAGGGATATGTCGCGCTCAGAACACCCCGCGCCGCGAATTCCCACTGCTCTTCGGTCGGCAATTGCTTCCTGGCCCAATCTGCGTAGGTCTTCGCGTCATTCCAGTCGACGCCAGTCACCGGTTGATGCGCAGCGCCTTGTTGGCAGGTCTGCGTGGTCCAACTTCGAGGATTTCTGCGGGCTGTCGCCTTCAGAAACTTCACGTACTCTTCACAAGTAACTTCGGTAACGTCCATAAAGAAAGGTGCGACTGTTACTTTGTGAGCAGGCCTTTCATATTCGTCGCCGTTGTTACTTCCCATCATGAAGTCACCGCCCGCTATGTAGACCATGCCGGGAGGAGCGTCCGGAATATTGGGTTT
>Ga0105246_10002767_pt1 | contig 10614 bp, 12 predicted proteins | sample KBSM64metaG_FD_99694 | JGI IMG/M metagenome (GOLD analysis project Ga0105246, IMG submission 99694) | Miscanthus rhizosphere microbial communities from Kellogg Biological Station, Michigan, USA - KBS M6-4 metaG | ecosystem: Host-associated > Plants > Roots > Rhizosphere > Soil | place...
CGCCTGCTGGTGAACATTGGCAACCACATGGTGACGCTGTACCTGCTGTTCTTCCTGACTGATGCCGTGCACCTGAAGGAGACGGAGGGAATCGAGCCCGAGTTCGGCGTGCTGATCCTCACCGGCCTCTATGCGGTGATGGTGATCGTCACCAGCATCACTGGCGGTCTGCTCAGTGACCGGGTGGGCAGGCGCAAGCCGCTGGTGATTGCGTCGTCGGTGATCATTGCCGTGGCTTCGCTGATCCTGGCGTTTGCGCCTACCTGGGCGGGGGCCATCACGGGAGCCATTGTCCTTGGAATCGGTTTCGGCGCGTACCTGGCCGTGGATTTCGCGCTCATCACCCAGGTGCTCCCCACTGCCCTGGACCGTGGCAAGGATCTGGGTGTGATCAATATCGCCAGTTCCCTGCCGCAAGTCCTGGCGCCGCTTATCGCCTTCCCCTTCGTGAAGCTGTGGGGAGGCTACGTTGCGCTGTACGTGGCCGCCGCCGTCATCGGCATGCTGGGTGCCGTTTTCGTGGTCAAAATCAAAGGAGTTGACTAATTATGCGACGAAAGGGTGCCGTATAGTTGGACCGGATTGCAGGCGGAACGGGATGGGGGTTCGCCTGGCCGCTGCACCATAAAAACACAACCCCGGAATGCTGATGCCCGAGACCCTTTCAGACCATCCGCCCATGGCCGCCCGCCCATCCGCTCCACGCCAGCAGTTGCGCTATGCCAGGATTCTTGAGGCCGCCGCAGGGTTCGCCCGCAAAGGGCTCGATTCGGTGGATCTGTCCGAGGTCGCGGCGAAGGCCGATGTCCCGTTGGGGACGCTGTACAGGTACTTCCCCTCACCCACACACCTGATGCTGGCCCTGTACCGCCACCAGCTGGATGAGCTGCATGGCGCCGCGCGCAACGCCGCCGCACGATTCCGCGGCCGGGCTCTTGCCGGAGTGGTCATGGAGATTTTCCACATGAGGGTGATGCAGCCCGCCGTCGAGCAGTGCCTGACCCGCGGCGTCTATCTCAAGGACCAGGACACCACGGCACTGCTGCGGGAGATCGACGCCTTGGGTGAACAGGCTGTGGCCTCAGCATGCAACGATGCGACGGCGGCCAGGGTCCTGCTTCTGACCGTCACTGGTCTGGTCCAGTCCGTCCGGAGCCGCCGGTTGTCCCTGTTCGAGGCGGAAGAAGACCTGAAAAAGGCCTGCGCGCTCCTCGTCCCGGCAGAATCGGCCGCCCGTTCTTGGCACCAAACGGCGTAACTGGTCTAGACCAGTAAGGCCTTAAATCCGTCTTATTGGCATGATCCGGATCACAAAAGACCGGGACTAAACGTTTTGGCGGGCTCTTGGCAGCCGAGGGGGTCATTTCTGCCCCCTCCGCTCTGATTACCATTGCAGAACCGGAGTGGCTGGCAATCCGCATCTGCTACGACTTCACACCGGGCCCGCCACCCCTGGGCCCTGGGAAGCGCCAACCCACCACTTGAGCCTCCATGTGCTTGAGCCCTCATGCGCCGTGCGCCCACGGCTAGCCCCAGGAGACAAAGACGTGTCCATTGACGCAATCGCATCCATCGACAATTCCGCCGCCACAGCCCTGACAGAAGCAGAGATCTTCGACGCGCACCAGGGCGGCAAGCTCTCCATCACCAGCACCGTGCCGCTGTCCAACAAGCGTGACCTTTCCATCGCCTACACCCCGGGCGTCGCCGAGGTCAGCCGAGCCATCCACAACAAGCCTGAACTTGCCCGCACCCTTACCTGGGCCCAGCGCCTGGTGGTCGTGGTCAGCGACGGCACGGCGGTACTGGGACTTGGCAACATTGGAGCCAGCGCCTCGCTTCCCGTCATGGAGGGCAAGTCCGCCCTCTTCAAGACCTTCGGCGACCTGGATTCCATTCCGCTGGTCCTGAACACCACTGATGTCGATGAGATCGTGGAAACCCTTGTCCGGCTGCGTCCCAGCTTCGGCGCCGTGAACCTCGAGGACATCTCCGCACCCCGCTGCTTCGAGCTGGAGGAAAAGCTCATCGAGGCCCTGGACTGCCCGGTGATGCACGACGACCAGCACGGCACGGCAGTGGTTGCCCTTGCCGCCCTCACCAACGCCGCCAAGGTGACCGGCCGCGAACTCGAGGGCCTCCGCGTGGTGGTGTCCGGCGCAGGTGCCGCAGGCATCGCGGTCGCGGAAATCTTCCTCACCGCAGGCATCAAGGACGTCATCCTGCTCGATTCAAAGGGTGTCATCAACCGCGAGCGTGCGGACATCGCTGCCGATCCGGCCAGCAAGAAGGCACAGATGGCGGAGCGAAGCAATCCCCGCGGCATCAGCGGCGGCCCGGGCGAGGCGCTGCTTGGCGCTGACGTGTTTGTCGGCGTTTCCTCCTCCAAGCTGGACGAGGAGCACCTGAAGCTGATGAACGAGGGCTCCATCGTGTTTGCCCTCTCCAACCCGGACCCGGAAGTCCTGCCGGAGGTGGCCGCCAAGTACGCCGCGGTGGTCGCAACCGGACGTAGTGACTTCCCCAACCAGATCAATAACGTCCTGGCTTTCCCCGGCATTTTCCGCGGCGCCCTGGATGCCGGTGCCCGCCGGATCACGCCAGCGATGAAACTTGCAGCTGCCCGCGCTATCGCCGGACTCGCGGAAGCCGACCTCTCCGCGGATTACATCGTGCCCAGCCCGCTGGACCCGCGTGTGGCACCCGCGGTGACTGCCGCCGTCGCCGCCGCGGTGGAAGCGGAGTAGCTTCAGCCACTCAGCCAGTCAGCCTGTCAGGATTCCGACGGCGGCGCCTCCCGTGCTGGGGAGGCGCCGCCGTCGGTGGTTAACCGCGAGAAGCCCAACCGCCGGAGGGCAAGCCGCCGCAGGCGCCGCCGTCTGGGGTTAAACCGCGGGAAACCGGCCGCTGGAGGCGGAGCCGGCGGGACAGGAACGCCGCCCTAAACTGGGGGTCATGAACTCCGAAACGGTGGTGACCATCCTGTGTGGCCTGGGTATCCTGGTGGGCGTGGCCGGCACCGTCATTCCGGTCCTCCCCGGCAGCCTCCTGATCGGGGCCAGCCTGCTGGCGTGGGCCATCTGGGGCGGCGCCGGAACCGCCGGCTGGGTGGTGTTCGCGATTGGCCTGGTGTTCGTTCTGGCGGGAATGGCAGCCAGCGCCGTGCTGACCGGACGCAGGCTCAGGCAGCACAGGATCCCGCCCCGGAGCGTGGTGATCGGCGTGGTGGCAGGTGTTGCAGGAATGTTCATCATCCCCGTCGTGGGGCTCTTTGTGGGTTTTGCCGCCGGGCTCCTGCTGAGCGAGTTCGTCCGGACCCGCAACTTCCGCATGGCCACCGCATCCAGCTGGGCGGCGGTGAAGGCCACTGGGCTGGGCATTCTGGTGGAGTTCGGGCTGGCCTGCCTGGCGGCGAGCACTTGGGTGATCGGCCTCTGGGTCTCCATGGCCACGTAGCATGGAGAAATGACCGCGGGGGATGCAAAAGCGCCGATCTACCGGGATACCCGGGACCTGACGCCGTTCGGTCACGCCAGGCTCAGGACGCCGGTCCGCGAACTTGCCGACGGCGTCGGCGGGCTTATTCATGGAGTCCTTGGCGGCCGTGACGAGGCGCTGATTTCCGTGGACGGCGACGTCCCCAGGCTCAAGCGGCTGCCGGGCAAAGCGGCCAAGGCCGTCCACGGTGCCATTTTCACCAGCAGGGAACCGGAGCGGCTGATTACTGTGGGCCGGGCTTATCCCGAGTGGGCCGGCCTCTGCTACATCATGGCCGGACTGCTCGCGTACAAGCACGGCAGCTATCTTCGCGCCTCCGAACTCCTCCAGCGGGGCCTGTCCACCAGGAACGACGACGACGCCAACCAGTATGCGTCCACTTACCTCACGCGGGTGGTAACCCGGGTGGAGCTGGCGGAAAGGATCGAGGTCCCCGTGCTCTTCAGCGAGGAAGCGGTTTTCCTGGCCCTGGCGCACTCGCTGCGGGAGACAGGCCATACGGAAGCGGCGCTGGAGTCGCTGGCCGCATTGCCGCCGTCTTTGCCTAGTGCTCTGGCCCGCTGCGCCCTCGCCCTCTCGCTTGGCCGGGACAAGGAAGTGGTGATCTGGACCGACGGCCTGCTCAACTCGGATGACCTCTCCGCTGCGTTGCTGCTGGTCCGGGCCCGTTCGCTGAGGCGGCTCGGCGCCCACTCGAAGGCGCAGGAGACTTTGAAGGAGGTGCTCCGGCGCCGCAAGACGGATTTGATGCTGCGCAATGATGCGCTCACGGACGGCGCATTGCTGGTCCTAGAGAACGGCCGGAAGTCACTCAATCCGCTGGGCTGGCTCCGTGGGAGGCCCGCGGAGCTCGAAACATTTGAAGTGATCCGCAAGGACGTGGAGGAGCGCAGGCTCTGGGAGCAGGACTGGAAGCAGCTGGGCGGGGATTGAGCCCAGACGTATCGTCAAGCTCCCGCGGCGGGTGATCCACCTGCTCTTGTAGGCCGGGCGGCTGCAGGGTACAACGGAGAAATGAGCGACGCAGTCCGGTCCTGGATGGAAAAGTACATCGCGGCATGGACCACGAATGAGCCCGAAGACATCCGGGCACTTTTCACGGAGGACGCGGTGTACGCCACCCGGCCCAATGACAGGGATCCCTGGACCGGGCGGGAGCAGATCGTGGACCGGTGGCTTGCAGCCCGTGACGAACCCGACGAATGGACCTTCGAGTGGAAGCAGCTCGGCAGGGACGGTGACCTGGCCTTTGTGCAGGGCTTCACGCACTACCTGGGCGACCGCCCCAGCTATGACAATCTCTGGGTGATCCGGCTGGCCCCGGACGGACGGGCCACGGAATTCACGGAATGGTTCATGGAGCGGAAGTTCTAACGCAGGGGCGCGCCTAGGCCGGTGTCAGGCCGTCGGCGTCAATCCAGGTCTGCCAGGGGGAAATGCGGTCAACGAAGTACGCCGCGTCGAACCCCACCAGCGGGTCCACCAGCTGCTTTTCCGGGCCCTGCATGGTGGCCGTCACTGCCGAGAAGCGCTCGGCCACCGGACCGGAGTCCGGAACTGAGCGCAGGTCCATGAGTAGCGGACCGGGACCGGACTCGGCCAGAAGCGCATCAAGGCTGGAAGGGTGGCTGGTGCCGACGTCGTCGACGAAGGGAACTGAGTGCCCGGGCTTGCTGTCCATCCTTGGACGATGCAGCCATGCATCCCCTCCGCCGTACGAGCATCCGATCACAAAGGGCTCAGGTTCCTGGGTACCGGGACCCGTTTGGCATGCACCATGGGAGGCCTTGAGGTGCTGGCCCATGGTGGTGAGGCCTTGGCTGACGAAGGGCGGCGCAAGGAACGGAGCGCGCTGGACATGCCCGTTCGCGGCTGCCACCAGGATCCTTTTTTCGCGACGGAGGATCCATTCCACGTTTTCGGCCATGGCAGCGTCCCGGACGTTTCCCGGCCGGTAGGTCCTCGTAGGGCCTGTGACCATGGCGGCGAGGAAGGCGTCGCCCTGGCGGGCGGATTCCGCGCAGCGCAATGCCGTCTCCACTGCTTCGGCGCCGGCCTGCTCGGCGTAGTCCACGCGCATGGCGCCGATCCGCGCCACGAGCTCACCGATCCTCGCCGTGAGTTCGAACCGGTGGGCCTGGTCCAGTGCGAGGTAGGCATGGATCGCCGGAGCGGCCCAGGCGAGCCCCGAGTTGTCTTCCGGCAGGTAGCCGAACAGCGGAAGAAGCCGGGAGCGCACCACTTCTGCGTACGGGGGATCCACATGGTCCAGCAGGGGGAGGCAGCCTTCGACGCCGGGCAGTGCCGTCGCGCTCGAGGCCGGGAGATCCATGCCGTAAAAGCTCAGCGTCCCGCCATGACGGGCGTTGTACTCACGCATCCAGCTGACCTGGTCGAGCATTTCCTGGCATTTGCCCATGTGATACGTGAGACCGGCGTCGAGCAGTTTTTTCCCTTCGCCCGGGCCGCCGTGCACCCATTCATTGACCGTCTGGCCCTCGGGGAAACCGGACTCCATGACAAAGGCAGTAAAGCCAAGCTCTCTGGCAAGGAAGCGGAAGACCCTGTGGCGGAACAGGTAGAACTCGTGGATCCGGTGCATGCTCTCGCCGACCAGCACCATCCGTGCCTCCCCGATGAGCCGGCGCAGCGGTTCGAGATCGTCGTCGGATCCGGAATCCGGGTCGAGGGTATTGAGGCGCGATGCATTACGACGCAGCCACTCATCAATGGCCCCGTCGGGCCCCGGTTTCGGCATGGGACGTCCCTTCGTTCCGTCCCGGGCGCCAAACCCGGAAGGTTGCTCACAGGCTACTGCACCGGGAACCGGACGCCGTAGGAGATCAGCAGGGGACCCAGCTGTTCGCAGAGCAGTGCGACGCCGAGGGCCACCATGATGATGCCGCTGGCGAGGGTGATTTTGCCTGCTGCCCCCGGCCGGGACTGCAGTAGCTTGCGGGCCAGGAGCGCCACGCAGGTGTAGACCACGGCGGCAAGCAGCACAAATGTCAGGCCCAACAGGCCGGACTGCACCGGCACTGGAAGGGGCGCGTCCGGGCTGACGAACTGCGGCACCAGGGCCACGAAGAAGAGCAGGCCTTTGGGGTTGATCCCACTGGTGCCCATCCCTTGCAGGAATGTCCGGAACTGGTTGGATGCGGGATTTCCGACGGCGGCCGCCGCGCCGAAGGAGGCCCCGCGCCAGGAACGCAAAGTGCTGACGCCGAGCCAGAGGAGGTAAGCCGCTCCCGCCACGGTAATCCACCCGAGGACCCCCGGCATGCCCGCAAGCAGCGCCGAGATGCCTCCGACCATCAGCAGGGTATGGAGTATGTAGCCGCCGCAAAGCCCGGCCACGGCGGGAACGAAGCTGCGTTGCCGCAGGCCTGCCGTGATGGAGTACGCCCAATCCACGCCTGGTGTGCATGCCAGCGCTGCAGCCACCAGCACAAATGCGGAAAACAGCTGGGGGTTCATGGCGGGCTCCTGTCAGACGGCTACAGAAACAAAGCCTATTAACTTAGCCGCCATAAGTGCTCGCCTTTTTCGCCTTACTTTAGGACGTGTGAGTAAGGTTATTGCGTGATCGACCACATTGACAGAAATATCTTGCGCCACCTCAAAGAGGACGGGCGGATGACCGCCACAGCGCTCGCAGCCAAGGTGGGACTGACAGTTGCCCCGTGCCACCGCAGGCTTCGGGATCTGGAAACGTCAGGAGTGATCCGCGGATACAAGGCAGATATCGACCCCGCCGCCGTCGGGCTGGGGTTCGAGGCCATCGTGTTTGTGACCCTGCGCCAGGTGGACCGGCCGACTATGGAAATCTTCGAAAACAGGGTGGCGGACAATGCCAACATTGTCGAGGCCCAGCGGCTCTTCGGCTCACCCGACTACTTGCTGAAGGTCATCGCGGAGGACCTGCCGGCCTACCAGCGTTTTTACGACTCGGAGCTCACCTCGCTGCCCGGCGTCGAACGACTGACCTCAACCCTGGTGATGAAGAACCTGAAGTCGAATGCCGGCCCACCGGTGTAAACCGGTGTAAGGAGAGGCAAGAGCCCGTGTCTGACCCCGGGGGACTCAGTCGCTCAGTAATCCTGTGGTCCGGTAGGGAATCACCTCGCGCAGGAACATGCTTGTTGACGTGCGGACTATCCCCGGGCAAAGCCTGATTTCCTCCGATACGCGGTAGAGATCGTCCGGGCTGCTGGCGACGACGCGGATCAGCAGGTCGGTGTCGCCGGCGGGGGCGTGGCACTCCAGGACCTCGGGGATCTCACGGAGGGCGGCAATGGCTTCGTTCAGGTGGCTCTGGTCCAGTTCCGCGCTGACGGCGGCGGCCACTCCACGTCCCAGCGCGGAGGGAAGCACCCGGCTGCTGTTGGGACGCAGGGCGCCCGAGGCAGTCATCCGCTCCAGTCGCGACTGCACCGTTCCGCGCGCCAGGCCCAGCCTCTGGGCCAGGACCATGATGGGCACGCGCGGGTCCTCGTCCAGGGCTTTAAGGATCCGCTTGTCCGTGGCGTCCAGTTCGTGCAATCTGATCATTTCCTGTCGATGAATGCGGCCCGGAATAGTCAGACTGAACAATCAAAACCGTGCCGGTTGTGCCTACTGTATGGCCTCTGCTCAAATAGTGGCAACAAGGGCAAGGCTACCGCCGATCCCCGCAGGCTACAGGCTCCCCGGCACACCACCCGGCTCCTGGATTCCGCCTCCCGCAAGGAGGCCGCCGCTGATTGACACTTGTTCACGCATCGTCACTCCGCAACCACGGCAAGGGCCCCTGAGCTACCGACGTCGGATTTCCCGAAGTCATCGGTAGCTGAGGGGCCCTTGTGCTGTCTCGATGCTGTCACGTGTGTTGTCCAAGGTGCTGCCGCCCAAACCCGCGGCGGGCGCGACGGACCCCCGCGCCTTGTCCACATAGGGTTGTTGCATGACCAAAGCCGGCCGCTTCGCCCCGAGCCCTTCCGGTGAACTTCACGTGGGCAACCTACGGACGGCCATTCTCGCCTGGCTCTTTGCCCGTTCCACCGGCAGGGATTTCCTGCTGCGCGTGGAGGACCTTGACCGCGCCCGGGCCGGTGCGGAGGCCGAGCAGCTCCGCGATCTGGCGGCCATAGGAGTGACCTGGGACGGCGCCGTCGTCCGCCAGACTGACCGCGGTGACGTGTACGCCCAAGCCATCAGCCGCTTGGCTGCCGCGGACCTGACTTACGAATGCTTCTGTACGCGCCGGGAGATCCAGGAGGCGGCCTCCGCTCCGCACGCGCCGCAGGGCGCCTATCCGGGCACCTGCCGGGACCTTGGCCGGGCCGAGCTGGAGTTCAAGAGGTCGACGCGGCCTGCTGCTCTCCGGCTCCGGTCCGCGGTGACCGAATTTGCCGTGCGGGATGTGTTGCACGGCGGATTCACCGGGGTAGTGGACGACTTCGTGCTCCGCCGCAACGACGGCGTCGCGGCCTATAACCTTGCGGTCGTGGTGGATGATGCTGCCCAGGGCATCGACCAGGTGGTCCGCGGGGATGACCTTCTGCCGTCCACGCCGCGGCAGGCGTACCTTGCCTCGCTGCTGGGACTGCAGGTGCCGGAATACGCCCATGTTCCCCTTGTGGTGAATTCCGACGGCGTCCGGCTGGCGAAGCGGGACGGCGCTGTTACGCTCGGCGACCTAGCGCTCAGGGGGCAGTCCCCGGCCGGGGTGAGGGATCTGTTGCTGGCTTCGGTGGGTCTTCCGGGCGGGACCCTTGAGCAGGCGCTCGCAGCGTTCGACCCCGCCGCGCTTCCCCGGCAGCCGTGGGTATGGCCTGGCGCCTAGCGCTTCCCGCATCCCAGGATCGCGCACATGCCGGACCCTGACGTGTGCCAGCCCCACGGGGCACTCGAGGGTCCTCCCAAGCGCATACACCGGGGCGGCTGCGTCAACTGATGTTGACGCGACCCCGCTCGTCAACTAATGTTGACGAAATGGAGGTGGATCGAATGAAGACACTCGTTGGATCGATGGACGGCAAGGGTCCGGCCGAGGCGCTGTACGCCGTTGCTGAACTGCAAAAGGAAGTGGGACGGGCAGAAGCTACACTCGTCCGGAGTGCGCGTCAGGCCGGGCTGTCCTGGGAAGCGATTGCTCTTTGCCTGGGGGTCAGCAAGCAGGCTGTCCACCGGAAGTACGGGAAGCGGTAGCTGGTCCGGGCGAGGTTCTTCAGTGAGTCGGCGCGTAGGCTGGAGCCATGTCAGACCAGCCGTCCCCGGAGCACGACTCCGCCCCCAGCTTCACTGTAGACACCGCGAAGGTCCTGGCCGAAGTGGCCCACAATCGCCAAAAGGACAAACTGAAGCGCCCTTACCGGGAGCATGTCATCGCCGTCGGAGACGCCTTGGCGGATTTCGACGACGACATCCGAATTGCCGGCTACCTGCATGACATTGCCGAAGACACTCCGATTACTCGCCAGGCCCTGCTGGACATGGGCGTTTCCCAGCGGGCCGTGAGCATCATCGAGCGCGTCACCAATCGCCTGCACGACGACCCCGACGATTACCAGGCAGGGATCCGCTTCATCGCTGAGGACCACGACGCGACCCTGGTGAAAATTGCGGACAACGCCCACAATTCTCTGCCGGAGAGAGTCAAGGCCCTGGCCGAGAAATGGCCGGACAAACCACCAGTCACCAAATACCGGGATGCCCGGCCGGTGCTCTACTCTGCCGTGGATGTCGAAGAAGTCCGCAAGATCCTGGCCCGCGTCAACCCTTGGCTCCTGCAGGAGCTGGATGACCGGCTGGATGAGGAGGACGACGTCGATTACGAGAACCTGTCTTACGACGACGCCGAGCCCGAAACTCGCCAGGACTCCTAGCCCTTCCGGTCATTAGACCCAGTGTCACGCGTGGAATATCGACGTCACTCCTGGAATATCGACCATTTTGCGAAGGGGCGTTGGGACTGCCCTGCCTCGACGTCATGGATTTCGTGCATGGCGTTGTTAGGCCAGTGGGGTGGTTCCCAGTTTTGTTGTTCGCTTTGGTAGTGGCGTCCGGTGGGTGAGGTCCAGCCTGGTGGTTTGTTTTTGGTGGCTCGGGTGGGTTTCCACGCGGTGGTGTGTTTCA
>Ga0105246_10002771_pt1 | contig 10610 bp, 9 predicted proteins | sample KBSM64metaG_FD_99694 | JGI IMG/M metagenome (GOLD analysis project Ga0105246, IMG submission 99694) | Miscanthus rhizosphere microbial communities from Kellogg Biological Station, Michigan, USA - KBS M6-4 metaG | ecosystem: Host-associated > Plants > Roots > Rhizosphere > Soil | place: Michigan...
GAACGGCGCCAACGGCAACGGCGGGTCCGGGATTATCCAGATTGCTGAACCGGCGGTCACCGCCCGCTGCGCGGGTGATCTGGAGCCCGGCACCAAGGTCCGCGTGCGGCTGATCTCCTCGGATATAGCCACCAGGGAAGTCCACTTCGAGCTTGTGGAGTGAGGCCCGGGGACCGTGACTTCAGGACCGCACACTCCGCACAGGTGGCCAAAGCCAGCATTCAGGCTCCGTGCGGCTAGACTGAAGGAGTAGAAATGGATGCCCGGTCGTTGATTTCCTTGATTTGAACTCAACAAGCCCGCCCCTACGCGATCTTGAGATACACCCGCTGGTCACCAGTGCCAGTATTTAGATAGCCCGCGATCGGCTTCCACTGGATTTGCTTGCGCGCCCGAGCGTGCTCCGGAACGGCCATGCAGGCCGGCCCGTCGAGCAGGCAGCGCCAATGCCCAAATGAATAAGGAAACTCACCTGTGAGTGAATTGCATACCCACCAGCTTCTGACTGACGATTCCGGCATCGAAACCCTCGTGCCCGAAGAAACCATCATTTCGGATGAGAAGCCGCACGAAATCGAGGAGAAATCCTTCGCTGACTACAACGTCCGCGCCGATATCGTCGAGTCCCTGGCCGATGCCGGGATCACCCACCCCTTCCCGATCCAGGCGATGACGCTGCCCGTTGCCCTGTCAGGCCATGACATCATCGGCCAGGCCAAGACGGGCACCGGCAAGACCCTCGGCTTCGGTATTCCCGCCCTGCAGCGCGTTGTGGGCCAGGACGACGCCGGTTTTGACAAACTCGCCGTCCCGGGCGCCCCGCAGGCCCTCGTGATCGTTCCCGCCCGCGAGCTGGCCGTCCAGGTCGCCAACGACCTCCAGACCGCTTCCCGCAAGCGCAACGCCCGCATCACCACCATCTACGGCGGCCGTGCTTACGAGCCCCAGGTGGACGCCCTGCAGAAGGGCGTCGAGATTGTCGTGGGAACCCCCGGCCGCCTGATCGACCTCTACAAGCAGAAGCACCTGGTCCTCAAGAACGTCAAGATGGTCATCCTGGACGAAGCCGACGAGATGCTTGACCTTGGCTTCCTCCCGGACGTCGAGACCCTGATTGCCGGCACGCCGGCTGTCCGCCAGACGCTCCTGTTCTCCGCCACGATGCCTGGTCCCGTCGTCGCCATGGCGCGCCGCTACATGACCCAGCCAACCCACATCCGCGCGGCTGACCCGGATGACGAGGGCCTGACCAAGCGCGACATCCGGCAGCTCATCTACCGTGCGCACAGCATGGACAAGACCGAAGTTGTCGCCCGCATCCTGCAGGCCCGCGGACGCGGCCGCACCATCATCTTCACCAAGACCAAGCGCACCGCCGCCAAGGTGGCCGAGGAACTGGTGGACCGCGGCTTCGCGGCGGCCGCCATCCACGGCGACCTCGGCCAGGGCGCCCGCGAGCAGGCACTGCGCGCCTTCCGCAACAACAAGGTGGACGTCCTGGTGGCCACCGACGTCGCCGCCCGCGGCATCGACGTCGACGACGTCACCCACGTCATCAACTACCAGTGCGTCGAGGACGAAAAGATCTACCTGCACCGCGTGGGCCGCACCGGCCGTGCGGGCAACAAGGGCACCGCTGTCACGTTTGTGGACTGGGATGACATGCCGCGGTGGGGCCTGATCAACAAGGCCCTTGGCCTCAGCGTTCCGGAGCCCGTCGAAACGTACTCCTCCTCCCCGCACCTTTTCGAGGACCTGGACATCCCCGAAGGCACTAAGGGCCGGCTGCCCCGCAACCAGCGCACGCTGGCCGGAGTTGACGCCGAAGTCCTGGAGGACCTGGGCGAGACGGGTAAGAAGAACACCCGCGGCACCAGGGACACCGCCCGTTCCGGCGCGCGCGAGGGAAATCGCGACGGCGGCCGGACCGGCAGCCGCCGCAGCGGCAGCACGAGCAGCGGAAAAGAAAGCGGACGCTCCGGTGACCGCCGTCGTCGTTCATCCGACACTGAGACTCCCGCAGGCGCGTCAGCCCAGCCGGCAGAAGCGGCGGGGACAGCTGCCACGGAAGTGGACAGGGCCACCCGTGCCCGCCGCCGGACCCGCACCCGCCGCCGCAACGGCGAGATCGTGGCTGGTGGCGACAACGGCGCACAGCCGGGCAGCGCCGAGGCCTAACAGCCTCAATGACTGACACTGTCTGGGCGCCGGACGGCAGCAACCTGGTGGTACACGCGGACAACGCGGAATTCCTCCCTTCGCTGCCGGACGGCGCCTTCACTCTCATTTATGTGGACCCGCCCTTCAATACGGGCAGGGCACAGCAGCGCCAGGAAACCAAGATGGTGGTCAACGCCGACGGTGCGGGCGACCGCGTCGGTTTCAAAGGGCGCTCCTACGACACCATCAAAGGTGCCCTGCACCGCTATGACGACGCCTTCAGCGACTACTGGTCCTTCCTGGAACCGCGGCTTGTTGAAGCGTGGCGGCTGCTCGCGGACGACGGGACGCTCTACCTGCACCTTGACTACCGCGAAGTCCACTACGCCAAGGTGATGCTGGATGCCATCTTCGGCCGCGAATGCTTCCTGAACGAGATTATCTGGGCTTACGACTACGGTGCACGCGCCAAGTACCGCTGGCCGACCAAGCACGACAACATCCTGGTGTACGTCAAGAACCCGGCCACGTACCACTTCGACAGCGCCGAGGTGGACCGCGAGCCCTATATGGCCCCGGGCCTGGTGACCCCGGCCAAGCGTGAGCTCGGCAAGCTGCCCACGGACGTCTGGTGGCACACCATCGTCTCCCCGACGGGCAAGGAAAAGACCGGCTACCCCACCCAGAAGCCGGAAGGACTCATCCGGCGCGTGGTGGCTGCCTCAAGCAGGCCCGGCGACTGGTGCCTGGACTTCTTTGCCGGCTCGGGAACACTTGGCGCCGTGGCCGCGAAGCTTGACCGCAGGTTCGTCTGCGTGGACCAGAACCAGCCGGCCATCGACGTCATGGCCAAGCGGCTGGGTGCCAAGGCCGAGTTCACCTCGTACGGACCCAAGTAAGGAGCAGCTGATGTCGTTATGAGCGCTCATAACGACACCTGCTGCTACCCGGTTGGGTTAGAAGGGGCGGACTACGCCGGTTCCGCTGCCCAGCTCCTCGATCCTTGCCAGCACCTCCGGTGCGGTCAGGTTCTCCCCCAGCAGGTTGGGTTTGCCCGTGCCGTGGTAGTCGGATGAACCTGTAACCAGCAGTCCGTGCTTGGCCGCTAGGCCACGAAGGAACTCCCGGCCGTCCTCGGGATTGTCCCGGTGGTCGATCTCCAGGCCGGCGAGGCCTGCGTCGATCATCTCCCGGTAGGTGCGCTCCCCCACGATCCTGCCCCGGGCCGAAGCCACCGGGTGGGCGAAAACAGGTACGCCTCCGGCTGCGCAGACAAGTTCGACGGCGGTTGCAGGATCGGGTGCGTAGTGCTGGACGAAATAGCGCGAATGGGAGGTCAGGATGGAGGTGAAAGCCTCCGAGCGGTCCGCGACCACTCCGGCCGCTACGAGCGCATCGGCAATATGGGGACGCCCCAGTGTCGCGCCGGGTGCCACATGATGGATGACATCGTCCCACGTCAACGGGTAGTCCTCGGAGAGCAGGGTGACCATTCGTTCGGCCCGGGTAAGCCGGGCGTCCTTGGCCTTGGTAATCTCCTCCAGCAGTCCCGGATGGGCCGGATCATGAAGGTAGCTGAGGAGGTGCACGCTGATGCCCTGGTCCGTCCGGCAGGAAATTTCCATGCCCGGAACGAACGCCACTCCGTTGTCCAGCGCGGCCAACGAGGCCTCGGCCCAGCCGTCGGTGGAGTCGTGGTCTGTCAATGCCACCACGTCCAGGCCTGCCCGGGCCGCAGCTGCCATCACATCGGCGGGCGTTTCCGTGCCGTCGGAAACGTTGGAGTGGGCATGCAGGTCAATCCTCACCCGTCCAGCCTAGTTCACGCTCACCGCTGTCACTGCCCGGGGAGATGGATCACGCCCAGCTGCTGCATCAACCCCAGGTCATCCCTGTTCGACCAATGCTCAACGATCCGGCCGTCCTGGATGCGATGGACCGCCACCGCGCTTTCGCGCAAGGGCGCACCGCTGGGCGGGAGCGGGCCGGGGAGTTCGCCTTCGTGGGTTCCGGACGCCGTCAGGCGGGTCACCACCCTGTCGCCCTCCGCGACCTGGTCCTCGATCTCGTGCCTTCCCGGGGTGGCCTTCCAAAAGATGCGGAAGGCCTGCTTCAGCCCCTCGCGTCCGGCCGGCATGCCTGGAAACGGCGGATTGTGGTCAAGGTAGTCCTCGGCGACCAGGTCATCCATGGCGTCGATGTTCCCTGCATCGATCGCCTCGTAGAAACGCCTGATCAAAGCCTTGTTTTCGTCGGTTTCCATGGCAGTCCTTCCGGGTGTCCACGGAAGCCCTGCCTTATGCCGGTCATTGCCCGTGGGAGGCAATCGTAGCGCCAGGGCAGGCGCGCGGGAAGGAGTCTGCTCACGGCCCGCCTGGACATTCACCCGGATTGGTTTTTCCTTTGTCGCCCTAGCCCGGCTGCTGGTGAGACGATGGTGCCGTGAACGATGCCGAAAACACCCCTGACTCTGCTTCCCAGCCTCTCGACGAGCGGGTTAACAACCGCTCGCAGCGGCCCAGTTCGGACGCCTTCAAGGCCTTCATGGCCAGCAACTGGGCTCCCTCGGACCAGGAACTCCCGCCGCGGGACGATGTGGCCGACCACGCCGCAGCCCGGCGAAAGGCAATATCGGACAAGTTCAAGGGCGAACGCCTGGTCCTTCCCGCCGGCCCTTTAAAGGTCCGCTCCAACGACTGCGACTACCGTTTCCGCCCGCACTCCGGCTTCGCGCACCTCACGGGCCTGGGCCTGGACCACGAGCCGGACGCCGTCCTGATTCTCGAACCCGTTCCCGAGGGCACGGGCGACGGCGGCGGCCATCACCGCGCCACACTGTATTTCCGCCCGCTGGCCGGAAGGGACACCGAAAGGTTCTACGCAGACTCACGGTCCGGCGAGTTCTGGATCGGCGCGCGTCCTACGCTGGCGGAGTTTGAAGCCCGTCTGGGCCTGGCCACTGCCCACATCGACGAGCTCGAAGCGGCCATCACCAAAAATGTCGGCGCCCCGGAAATCGGCGGCATCTCCATCCGCCTGGTCCGGAAGGTGGATGAGAACATCGACGCCTTGGTGGACACGGCCCGCTACAACACGGCCAAGGATCCAGAGAATCTGGATCTCGCCGTCCTGGACGCGCTGGACGAGAAACTCACCGAAGCCCTGTCCGAACTCCGCCTCCTGAAGGACGAGTGGGAGATCGAGCAGATGAAGATCGCCGTGGCCGCCACCGTTGAAGGTTTCGAGGAGGTGGTCAAGGCCCTGCCCCGCGCCCTCACGCACGCACGCGGCGAGCGGGTTGTGGAGGGTGCCTTCTTTGCACGCGCCCGCGAGGTCGGCAACGAACTGGGCTACGACACCATCGCGGCCTCCGGTAACAACGCCACGGTGCTGCACTGGACCCGCAACACCGGAAAAATCAACGCCGGCGAGCTGCTGCTTCTGGACGCCGGGGTGGAAGTGGACTCGCTTTATACCGCGGATGTCACCCGGACTCTTCCGGCCAACGGCGTATTCTCCGAGGTCCAACGCAAAGTCTACGAGGCAGTCCTTGATGCCGCCGACGCCGGATTCGCCGCCGCACAGCCGGGCACCAGGTTCCGTGACATCCACACGGCCGCCACCACCGTTCTGGCCGAGCGGCTGGCCGAGTGGGGCCTGCTTCCTGTCAGCGTCCAGGAAGCCATCCGTCCCGAGGGCCAGCAGCACCGGCGATGGATGCCGCACGGAACCAGCCACCACCTTGGGCTTGACGTCCACGACTGCGCGCAGGCCAGGCGCGAGCTGTACCTCGATGGCGTGCTCACCGAGGGCATGGTGTTCACCATCGAGCCCGGCCTGTATTTCAAGAACGAGGACCTCGGCATTCTGGAGGAATACCGCGGCATCGGCATCCGCATCGAAGACGACATCCTGATGACGTCCGAAGGCCCCGTTAACCTCAGCGCCGCCCTGCCCCGCAAGGCCGAGGACGTCGAGTCGTGGATGGCGGGCATCTACCGGGAGGCCGACGGCGACGCCTCCTGAGCGCCGGGTCCGTAGGACGCGTTAACGAACTGTTGAGGCCCCGCCGGGGCCTCAACAGTCCGTTAATGCTGAATGAGCTTGCAGAACCAGCTAGGGCTGCTGTTCATTCCTGTCACGTTGAGAAGCTGATTCCTGCTGCTGGACGTGCTGTCCGCTGTCCTGGTGCTTGTCGCCCTCGCCAGCCCCTGCGGCAGCGGGAGCCGGATTGTCCGAAACCCTGACACCGTACTGCGGGCGGCCGTCAGGCAGGTCCGGATACCTGACGCCTGCTGCGGGCGCCGGCCCGCCCGGCTGCCCCTCAGGAACGGGCCCGCCCTGGTCCGGCGTGCCGGGTCCCTGCTGGCCGTAGGGGTCTGACCACCCGGAAGGCCGTACAGGACCCTGCCCGGGCGCCTGGCCTGGTTGATTATAGGGCTGGTTCTGGTAGTCGCGCTGGGTGTACGGCCTGGCGGCGGCATCGGAGGGAGTCATCGGCAATTGCTGGAGCAGGCGCCGGGCCTCGTGGGCAGCTTCCAGTGAGACCACAACGTCATAGCTGGTGGCTACCACTTGGCTCGTGGAGGTGAAGTCGCGCTTTCCCCGCTGCATTGCATAGGTCACAATCCCGAACAGCATGAAGAACGCCGCGCCCATCAGCACGGAGGTCAGGATGGAAAAATAGCCCGGGGATGGCGCGAAGAAGGACAGCATCACGCCGACGAACAGGCCGAACCACATGCCGCTGAGAGCCCCGGAAAGGGCGACCCGCGGATAGCTGAGACGGCCCGTCACGCGCTCCACCATCTTGAGTTCATTGCCCACGATGGAAACCATCTGGACAGGGAACTGCTGGTCGGCAAGGTAGTCCACCGCCTTCTGGGCATCCAGGTAGGACGTATACGAGCCGACCGTGTCACCGGTGGGAACGGTACGGGATTCGTCCGGCCCGCTGGGGCCACCGGCCCTGGGAGCACCAAAAATGTTTGACATACCTCCATTCTTGCCCATCAGCATGTGTAGCGCCTGTAAATTCAGCTAAAAGAGAGCAGACTCGGTAGCCTGTAGACGTGAGCACAAATCTGACGCGTGTCTTCGTCGCACGCCTTCTGGGTCTTGACGTCTTCGACCCGCTGGGCGACCGGCTGGGCCGGTTGCGCGACGTTGTGGTGCTCTCCAGGGGAACCCGCGGGGCCCCGCACGTAGTGGGTATCGTCGTTGAGGTTCCGGGTAAGAAACGGGTCTTTGTGCCCATGACGCGGATCACCTCCATCGACCAGACGCAGATCATCTGCACCGGCCTGGTCAACCTCCGCCGCTTCGAACAGCGCGGCGCGGAGACCCTGGTGGTCGCAGAAATGTTCGACCGCCGGGTCACCCTCCGCGACGGAAGCGGCGACGCCACGATCGAAGACATTGCCATGGACCAGCACCGTTCCGGCGACTGGTTCGTGAGCAAGCTGTTTGTCCGCCGCGGCCATTCACTGTCGCCACTGAGCCGGCTCCGCCGCAACGAAACCCTGATCATCGACTGGGCGGACGCGCTCCAGGGCGCCCGGACAGAACCGCAGGCTGCGACCCAGTTTGTGGCAAACCATGAGGACCTCAAGCCCGCCGACTTCGCCGAAGCCCTTCAGGAGATGAGCGACAAACGCCGCTTCGAAGTCGCCAGCGAACTCCAGGATGAACGGCTTGCCGACGTCCTGCAGGAGCTTCCCGAAGATGATCAGGTGGAGATCCTCTCCGCCCTGGACGTCCAACGGGCCGCTGACGTGCTGGAAGAGATGGATCCCGACGACGCCGCAGACCTCCTGGGCGAACTTCCCTCCGCCCAGGCTGAGGAACTGCTGCAACTGATGGAGCCCGAAGGCGCCGAGGATGTCCGGCGGCTCCTGGAATACGACGCCGACACCGCCGGCGGCCTGATGACCCCCGTCCCTGTCATCCTGCCCCCGGAAGCGACAGTTGCCGAGGCCCTGGCACATGTCCGGCGGGAGGAACTCTCGCCGGCACTCGCTTCGTCCATCTTCATCTCCAGGCCCCCGCTGGAGACTCCCACCGGCCGTTTCCTGGGCGTGGTCCACATCCAGCAGCTGCTGCGCTTTCCTCCGTTTGAACCGCTGGGCAACCTCGTAGACAAGAACCTGGAGCCGTTGTCGGACCAGGCGCATATCAGCGAAGTGGCCCGGACCCTGGCGACGTACAACCTGAACTCGCTCCCGGTGGTCAATGACGCCGGCCGCCTGGTGGGGGCGGTGACGGTGGATGACGTTTTGGATCATCTGCTGCCGGATGACTGGCGCGCCTACGACGGCGAAGCCCCCATAAGAAGGCTCGGAGGCCGCATTGGCTGACATGGCCCCGAAGAATCCCGGCCACCGGAACCTGCAGAAGGCCGCGGGCAAGGGCAGCCTCGATACGCCCCTGAGCGGCCGCCAGCGCATCCTGCCGAAGTTCTCACCGAACCCCGATGCTTTCGGCCATGCCACGGAGGGCTTTGCCCGGTTCATGGGTACACCGCAGTTCCTGGTGTACATGACTGTCTTCTGCGTCTTCTGGCTGCTGTGGAACACGTTCGCCCCGGTTGACTGGCAGTTCGACTCGCGCGACCTCGGCTTTACGCTGCTGACGCTCATGCTCTCCCTGCAGGCCTCCTACGCGGCGCCCCTGCTGCTGCTGGCACAGAACCGGCAGGACGACCGCGACCGCGTCTCGCTCCAGCAGGACCGCCAGCGGGCCGAACGCAACCTCTCCGACACTGAATACCTGACCAGGGAACTGGCATCGCTGCGGATCGCCCTGCGCGAAGTGGCTACCCGCGACTACGTCCGGGCGGAGCTCAGGTCCCTGCTTGAGGACATGCTGGAGGCGCAGGAGGAACTGCGGACCCATGATCCTTCCGGAGACGGCAGCCACGAATCACCGCGCGACAAGGTCAAGGAAAAGTTGAAGGAGAAGCGGGACCGGCAGCGCAATCCCCGCACGCAGCAAATTCCCAGAGTCGGTCCCGGCCACAGCGCCCAGGACCGCCCCGGCTCCCCTCAGTCCCCGACCCCCGAAAGCTGAGTCCAGCCTGCATGAGTGCCACCTTGGACCAGGCAGTTCACGCTGCATTGGCAACCGTTATCGATCCTGAGCTCCGCCGTCCCATCACTGAACTGGGAATGGTCGATTCCGTTGAGATTTCCGACGACGGCGCCGTCCGGCTGTCGGTGCTGCTCACCATCGCCGGTTGCCCCCTGCGCGAAACCATCACGGCTGACTCCGAAAACGCGCTGTCGGCGGTGCCAGGCGTCACCGCCGTCGAGGTCGAACTGAAGGTGATGACCCAGGCACAGCGGGACGCCCTTAAGGAGAAGCTCCGAGGAGCCGGCGGGCAGCGCGGGATCCCGTTCAACCAGCCGGGGTCGCTGACCAAGGTTTTTGCCGTGGCCAGCGGCAAGGGCGGCGTGGGAAAGTCGTCAGTCACAGTCAACCTGGCATGCGCCCTGGCGGCGCAGGGGCTCCGGGTGGGCATTGTGGACGCGGACGTCTACGGGTTCTCCGTCCCGGCGCTGATGGGAATCACCCAGTCGCCCACCCGCGTGGACGACATGATCCTGCCGCCTGTGGCGTTTGGGGTCAAGGTCATTTCGATCGGCATGTTCGTCACAGCCAACCAGCCGGTGGCCTGGCGCGGGCCCATGCTGCACCGTGCACTGGAGCAGTTCCTGACCGATGTCTACTTCGGCGACCTCGACGCTTTGTTCCTTGACCTTCCGCCGGGTACAGGGGACATCGCCATTTCGGTGGCCCAGCTGCTTCCGAAGGCGGAGATCCTGGTGGTCACAACGCCCCAGGCGGCCGCGGCCGACGTCGCGGAACGTGCCGGTGCCATCGCCACCCAGACAGGGCAGTCAGTGGCGGGCGTCATCGAGAACATGTCCTACCTGGAGATGCCCGACGGCGGCAGGATGGAACTGTTCGGAAGCGGCGGCGGGGCGATCCTCGCCGAAAGGCTGACGGCAACGGTGGGTGCCGACGTGCCACTGCTGGGGCAGATTCCCCTGGACATCCTGTTGCGGGAAGGCGGGGACGCGGGTTCCCCGATCGTCCTGGCCCGGCCTGAGACTCCGGCATCCCTGGCGCTGACTGCAATTGCGGACAGGCTGGCCGCCAAGCCACGGGGGCTGGCAGGAATGAAACTGGGGCTGCAGCCGCACTAGCGGCGGCGCTCTAAGACAACCGCCCTACGTGGCTTCCGAATCGAAGGGGGCCACGTCGCCCGCCGAGAGGCGCTGGACGACCCTTTCCGACGGGGAGGTGTCCCCGGTCCCGCTGGCGGCCACGGCCGCTGCGCCGGACACAGCCGCCACGGCGGCAGGGGCGCCCGGGCTGACAGGTTTGGCATCGTCGTCGAGCAGCGCTTCCTTGATGATGCGGCGCGGATCGTACTGGCGGGGGTCGTA
>Ga0105246_10002773_pt1 | contig 10605 bp, 12 predicted proteins | sample KBSM64metaG_FD_99694 | JGI IMG/M metagenome (GOLD analysis project Ga0105246, IMG submission 99694) | Miscanthus rhizosphere microbial communities from Kellogg Biological Station, Michigan, USA - KBS M6-4 metaG | ecosystem: Host-associated > Plants > Roots > Rhizosphere > Soil | place...
CAAGTTGGCCAAGCCGGATTGCCACATCAAAACGTCCAGAAATAAGGTCGTCATTCTTTGATGATGAAACGTGTTGAATACGCAGTTGTGGATGTCTGGATGAAAATTCTGCCAGAGCCGGCACAACCACTCGCGATCCATACTCGGGTGTAGTGGTAATGCGTAATAATCCAATCAATCCGGTATGATCGCGTCGTACTTCATCAAGGACGCGTTCAGCATCCTGCAGAAGTTGCCGGCAACGCTGATAAAACCTTTCTCCACTGTCCGTAGCAGACACACGTCGCGTGCTACGAGTCAGCAATGAGACACCCAGCTCACCTTCAAGCTGTTTAATATTGAAGCTGACTACCGCTTTAGTCAGCCCCAGCGTATCGGCTGCTTTAGTGAAACTACCGGCTTCTACCACTGCAACAAACATCTCAAGACGCTGCAGATTAATCATCAGTTACTCCCATTAAAGAATCCGACTGTCAAAATATCTTTGACAGTGTAACAACCGAATGCGCATTTATCATGGTAACTAATGTTCCTATAGTTCACGCATTATGCTGTTTTGATGAGAAAAAGATGACTTATCGTGTGCGTGTGGGCTGTGTATATTTGCTAGGATTTTTTATCGACCTGGTAAACATGTTTATTGCCAATGTTGCTTATCCTGAAATTGCTCGTGAGTTTGACTCGCCGGTGAATCAACTGGCGTGGATAAGTAACAGCTATATTCTGGCGCTTACGCTGGTAATACCGCTTAGCAATTACCTGGCTAAACGTTTTGGCACTAAGCGCCTGTTTATGGTTTCCCTGATGATTTTCATTATTGGGAGTTGTGGTGTGGGGTCGTCTTCATCGCTAGTACAGTTGATTACCTGGCGAGGGATACAGGGAATGGGCGGTGGCATGTTGATTCCTCTGGGGCAAACAATGACCTATGCGTTGTTTAAAAGTCATGAACGCGCACGATTATCTTCTGCTGTGATGTTAGTAGCGTTACTTGCGCCAGCACTCTCGCCAGTTATCGGAGGGATATTGGTTGAAAGCCTCAGCTGGCGCTGGGTATTTTTTGCAAGTGTACCGCTGTCAGTTATCGCCCTTGCATTAGCCGCATGCTGGCTTAAATCAGACCAACGTCGCGAAAATCATGAGAGCCTGGATGTAGGAGGTTTGATCGGCGGTTGTACAGGATTGACCTTGATACTTTTTGGACTGACGTATCTGGGTGACTCTCAGCATTTCCAGCAAGGTGGTCTACTGCTACTGTTGGGCTCATTCATCATGGCCGGATACGTATGGAATGCCATGCATAAAACGCATCCTCTCCTAAACTTGCGCCTGGTAAAAGATCCTCTCTTACAGACCGCGATGCTGATTTACCAGTTCATACCAGGTTTATTCATGGGAGTGAGTATGATCGCTATGCTCTACCTGCAAAACCAGCTTGGCATGCATGCCTCATTAGTCGGAGCCATGATGCTACCATGGTCACTAGCATCGTTTGCGGCGATCACGTTGACCGGCAAAAAATTCAATACATTTGGGCCAAGCCCGTTATTTATTTCGGGTTGTCTGATTCAGGCGACAGGCATTGGGCTACTGGCCATGTCAGGTCATGATGCTGATGTTGTGATATGTATATCGGCCTTCACACTGATGGGATTCGGTGGGAGCTTATGCAGTAGCACGGCACAAAGTTCTGCTTTCATTCAAATAGCAGAGAATGAACTTGCTGATGCCAGCGCCATTTGGAATATCAATCGTCAGCTCAGCTTCTGTCTGGGCGTTACCCTCATCAGTCTGTTATTTAACGTTATAGCCGACACCGGGGTTCCAACATACCAAGCCTATCATCTGTGTTTTGCCATAGCGGCATGCAGCGCCGTTATACCCATAGCATGTTGTTTCCGCATAGCTAATCAGGACATTATATTTACTTTAAAACAGGAGCAAAAATGAATCGTTATTTCAAGGAAGTAATGGATGCGCATGAACTCATCCGCAATTGGCTGGGAAATTCAGCAGCGGATGATGAGGTTTGCGAGAAATTACTCGCTCGCTTTAGTCCAGCGTATTCGATGATGACGACGGGGGGTGTATTACTCAACTTCAACCAATTGAATAGTTTCTTTCGCACTCAGCGTGGCGCACGACCGGGCCTTAATATTGAAATCACTGATTTGCAGATTGTTGCTGAGAGTGAAGGGGGGGCAATTGTAACCTATAAAGAAAGGCAGGAAATTTTCGCACAGGCAGCCACACTTCGTTTTTCAACAGTTGTGTTTGAACTAAATCAGGATGGAACGGTGATCTGGCGGCATCTACATGAAACATCGATGCATCTCGATTAAGCTTTATTTTGTATTTAAAATGATCAAGGAGTTATCCAGTGCGTACCCGTGATTCGGCCCGTTTGCTTATTATCAATTCTCTCAATCAGGTTTTATTGTTCAGGTTCAGGCATGAAAATGATGAGCTGGCCGGTAAAGCATACTGGGCCACCCCCGGTGGAGGCGTGAAATCAGGAGAGACTTTTGAGCAGGCAGCCATCAGGGAGCTTAGAGAAGAAACAGGTATCTATGTTAATGATGTGGGGCAGCCGTTAACGGAGAGAACTTTTGAAATGACTCTACCCAGCGGTGAGGTGGTTCTGGCAAATGAGCGATTTTATTTAATTAAAGTCGCTGATGAAGAAATCAGTACCAGCGGATGGACTGAAAATGAAAAAACAGTCATTGATGATTATCACTGGTGGGATCTAAATGAACTGCGGAATAATGACGATGTGGTTTACCCCTCAAATATTCCCGATATCTGCTTAATGCGGGGTTAACTAGCTATCAGGTGACATTATCAAATTGGATTCTCAATTAGGTGCGCATAATCATGATTATGTTAAATGAAGTATCTGAACGCGCACCAAAACCTCACCTAATCCCGATATCAACCGTCACCCTTTCGAGTGACGCTTCTGATTAAACATCCGCATTAAGGCGGCTGGTAATAATCTCAAGGCCAATCTGCTGGCCGTATGAAAGCTCAAGCGTGTTGCCATCTGGATCGGCGAAAAATGCCCAATAGCCTACTGGCGCGGATGATTGCTGCGCGGGTCGGCGTAACACGCCTTCGCGTTCTGCCAAAATAACTTTGGCATCAATCTCTTCTTTGCTGTCGCACGCAACGCCAATGTGACCAAACGGCCCTAAAGGAGTATCCACCGTGGTTTGAGATTGCACCAGCACCAGCGCAAACGGACGCGTCAAATCAGAAAGCCATGCGACTTTTTGCGCTTCTGCAATGCCGGGTTCACGCTCATGGATCACCTGCATCCCTGCGTAACGTTGATAAAAGTCGATGCTGCGTTCTAAATCTCTGACTTGCAGCGCTATGTGGCTAAAACCAATATCGTGCTGTTCCATATTCCATTCCTGTGAAATCACCAAAACAGGAATATGTCATAAATTGTTGCTGGCACTTGTTCATGAATGCCTAAATATGCAGCTCCTACACCACGCAAGGCACATCGTAGTGTTGCTCAATCGCTTTGTAGGTCATGCCCAGCCGCTGCATCACCTTTTGCGATGCGGCATTTTCAGGATCGGCCACCGCGACCAGATAGTTAACCCCGACATGTTCGACCGCAAACTTAACCATCGCCTGCGCGGCTTCTGTGGCAAAACCTTTACCGTGATAATTAGCATTAAGACGCCAGCCTATTTCCAACGGCGCGCCATCCTGATTGGCTAAATGCTGCAGGCAGCACGCACCAACGATTTCGCCAGACGCTTTTTCCCGCATCGCCCACCAGGAAAAACCATATTGCTGCCAACGCGATTGAACGAGTTCAATACTCGCCAGGGTTTCTTCTGGCGTTTTAACCACGCCATTACTGATATAACGCATAATTTCCGGGTCGTTTTCCATCGCCCGCAGTCCGTCAAAATGCGCGAGTTCAAAGGGTTCCAGCCGCAGTCGGGTTGTTTCTAATTCCATTATTCCTCCGCTTTATGAAGAGCCTGCACCAGCGTCATCGCATACGGTGACGCTTCAGAAATATCCAGCTGCTGCTCCAGCTCAATAAGATGATCGCGCATCAGTTGCTGCGCTTTAGCGGTATTGCCGGCAATCAGTTCATCAATGATGTGCTGATGCTCGTCGCACTGACAAACCGGCATCTCATTGCGCTGATACAGCATCACAATTAACGAACTTAACACCATCAAATTATTGAGAATATCTTCCAGCACTTTGTTGTCGGCAATTTTGCCTAACAGCAGATGAAACGCGCCAAGCTGATACACCACCCGCTGTCGTTCCTGGCTGTTAATCGCTTCATGTTCTTCTTTTTGTTGCTGCTGCAATTGCACGGCAAACGCCGCCATTTTTTGCGGTGTAATGCAGGCAATTATGGCCGATTCAATGGCATGGCGAGCCGTGAAGATCTCACGCGCGGTGGTGGCTGACGGCTGCGCAACAATCGCGCCGACATTGGGTTCGATGGTGACGATATGCTGTAGCGCCATACGCTGCAGCGCCGCCTGCACATGGTTGCAATGCGTTCGCCCTGCCACACCACTTCGCCATCCGCCAGCAGGCAGTGATCGCCATCTCGATAGCCCACCACCCACGCGGCGCGCAGTCGGGTTACTTTTTCGCTCATCAGAACAGGCACTCCCCGTCAGCGGCGATCAGTTTGCCGCCTTTGAATACCTTACGGTCGCGCGGCAACTCCACCAGCGCTTCCACCATGCTACGGCCGGGAATCAACACCAAATCGGCGCGATTGCCGGGCTGCAAACCATAATTGTCCAGCGTCATCACGCGGGCACCGCCAAAGGTAATGGTGTGCGCCGCGCGCATAATCTGGCGATCCTGACGCCAGCGATAGCGCAGCCCCATGGTGACGGCGCGTTGCAACATATCGCCGCTGCCGTAAGGGCTCCAGGTATCGCGCACGCCGTCATTACCGGCGCAAAATGCCACGCCCGCGTCGGTGAGCAATTCATAAGGCGGAACCGCGATATCCGCCGGCGCGGTTGTTGCAACCGACATTCCCAGCTCCGCCATCTCTTCGGCAAACTGTTGTTGGCGCGCCGGTTCGACCATGCCGAGACAGAAGCCGTGGCTGAGCGTGACGCGATTATGCATCTGATAACGGCGGGTAAAATCAATCAGCAACTCAAGGCTAAACGCGCCCAGTTCACCGCGTTCGTGCAGATGAATATCCACTTTTTTGCCGTGACGAACCGCCAGCTCGAAGATGATCTGCAGATGGCGTACCGGATCTTTATCGTATGAACAGGGATCTAAACCGCCCACTAGCTCGGCGCCCATTTGCAGCGCGCGATCCAACAGCACTTCAGTGCCGGGACTTTGCAAAATGCCGCTTTGCGGAAACGCCACTATCTCAATATCCACCTGATCGGCCAGCCGACGCCGTGTTTCCAGCACGCCTTCCAGATTCGCCAGACCGATTTCGTTATCAATATCAACATGGGTGCGAATAAATGAGGTACCTGCCGCGATGGCGCGACGCGTGATACGTTCTGACTGCAACTGCGGATCGGGCTGCTGCTCGCGGCGATAATCGCGTTCATTGGCGATGATCGCCGCCAGAATGCGTGGCACTTCGTTGCGATACCAGTCTCGTCCCAGCAAGGTTTTGTCGAGATGTGCATGGCCATCCACTAAGCCAGGAAATACCTGCATGCCGCTGGCATCGATGACTTTTGCGCCTGCGGGCATCGGCAAATTATGCCCACGCGTCGCGATAACGCCATTTTCGAGCAACAGGTCTACGCGCTGATTCTCATCAAACGGCATGACATGTTGAATTAACACACTTTCCATCGGCGATCTCCTATTCGGTGAGTCGCTGCTGGCAGCGGGCGATCAGCGCAAACTCATTTTCACGGCTCAGTTCGCCCTGACGCTGCGAGTTGGTATGACCGTGGCCGACCAGTTCACTGCCGGGCAGGCTTACCCAGCGATCGAGCAGCTGCGGGCAATAATCGATGATGGCGGTGTTGGCAATAACCGCTGGCGGAATACCCAGTTCGGCAAACAGATCGGCCAGATACCAGCCGCCGACCCGATTGCCGTAGTCGCGCCACGCATAGTTCAGCACGTCGAGACGATTCGCCCCTTGCGACAGCTTCGCGCCTTCCGGCAAGCCAAACGCGAAATGCTCCAGATTCATGGCGATATACAGCGCCAGACCTTTACCTTTTGGCCACACGGGCAATACCTGATGTTCGATTGAGCTGTAGGCGTAACGCTGATGGCTGGCGATATCCCACATAACCTGCGGCGATGACATAACGGCCTCCTGATTGAACACACATCTTGCGATGTCAGGAGTAAAGCAAGGGATATGCCACTCTAACTTTATTGCTAGCAATATTTCTTAACGCGAGGAATTGGTGGGTCTTTCATCGAAAATTTCTTTCTTTGGGTTGAGACTTGCGGGATCAAGTACGTAGCAAAAAGAGTAAAAGGTGAGCTGTTGGTGTTCGCCGCACCAAACAAACCCTTTCACCGCGTGAATTTGGTTTATTGCGCATGTTGGGGCAAACCAGCAATCTCACCGATATCGGGCATAAACTGCATCTCAGTTGTAAAACCATTAGCCATCACCGGCAAAGTATTATTCGCAAGCTTAACTGCGCCAATAATAAAGAGTTATTCAGCCGGTTAAGCCGAATGGGTTATCAGGCAAAGATGTAAAACGTAGGGTCTCCATTCATGGCGACCGATTCACAAGCATTACGCCACCAACCTTGTACAAACCTGGTCGCCATGAATGGCGACCCTACGGTTTAAGTGATTTTGTGTGATTGTGGTTGCATTTTCTCCATTGATTGCTGGTTAAGTGCGCACATCGAGGTGCAGAATGGAATATATAATCCAATATGAATATATATTCACAAATGCAATCATCTGAGGAGAAGGTCGAATGAGTTCCTACACGTATCCGAAATTCGGTGCCGGCTTGTGGCACTTTGCCAACTATATCGATCGCTACGCCGTAGATGGTTACGGACCGGCGCTCAGTACGCTTGATCAGATTAAACTCGCTGGCAGCGTCGAGGATCTTTCCTACGTTGATGTGCCCTATCCCTTCACTGAAGGCGTCACGGTCGCGCAGGTGAAACAAGCGCTGGCCGATGCCGGATTGAAAGCCATCGGCGTCACGCCAGAAATTTACCTGCGTCGCTTCTCACGCGGTGCCTTTACCAATCCGGACGCTGCCATTCGCAAACAGGCGTTTGATTTGATGCATGAAGCCGCCACCGTGGTGCGTGAGTTGGGCGCTAACTACGTGAAAGTCTGGCCAGGTCAGGACGGTTGGGATTATCCGTTCCAGGTCGATCATAAAAACTTGTGGAAGATGGCGGTGGATGGCATGCGCGAACTGGCGAGCGCCAATCCTGACGTTAAATTTGCGATTGAGTACAAACCGCGTGAACCGCGCGTCAAAATGACCTGGGATTCGGCGGCGCGTACGCTGCTCGGCATCGAGGACATTGGCCTTGATAATGTCGGCGTATTACTCGATTTCGGTCATGCGCTGTTTGCTGGGGAGTCGCCAGCGGATTCCGCCCAGCTGATTATCGATCGCGGCCGCCTGTTTGGTATGGACGTCAACGACAACCTGCGCGGTTGGGATGACGATCTGGTGGTCGGCACCGTGCACATGACCGAGATTTTTGAGTTCTTCTATGTACTGAAGATCAATAACTGGGACGGCGTGTGGCAGCTCGATCAGTTCCCGTTCCGAGAAGATCATGTAGAAGCTGCAAATCTGTCGATCCGCTTCCTCAAACATATTTATCGCGCGCTGGATAAGCTGGATATCGCCGCCTTGCAGGAAGCACAGCGCGAGCAAAACCCACTAAAAGCGCAAAGAATTATTCAGAATGCGCTGCTGACCAGCATCGAGCAGTAATTTTACGCCGTAGGGTCGCCATTCATGGCGACCGCAAATGCGAACGGCGCACACGCATTTCACCGTGGCGCCAACGCTCATCAGCACCCTCGCGACCATCAATCAAGCGGTTCAACGCTTCGGCGATTAGCAAATCAATACGTTGACTAAAGGTGGTGAGCTCGCAGCCTGGCGCGCTGGCTTCTTCGATATCATCAAATCCCACCACCGCAATCTTGGGCATATTCGGCGCGGCGCGCATTGCTTCCATCGCACCGAGCGCCAGCACATCGTTTTCACAGAACAGCGCATCAATCACAGGCGCGTCCGGCTGTTGCAGGTAATCACTCATCGCCTGCCAGCTACGCGCGCGATCGTAACAGCCCGCTTTTAGCAGTACATTAATCTGGCATCCCGCTTGTTGCAGCGTAACTTCAAATCCCTCTTTGCGCAGTAGATGAGACGTCGGTGTATCCGGACCTTGCATAAAGCCAAAACGTTGCGCGCCCTGCGCCAGCAAAAGTTCGGCGATTTGTTTCCCTGCGGCATAACCATCAATCGCCACCACATCAATGCCCTGCGCATGCGTATTGCGACACAGCTGCACCAGCGGAATGTTATACATGTCCTCCACCAGCGTAATCAGCTGCGCCGATAGCACCGTGCCGAGAAACAGAACGCCGTCGATCTGCAATTGATCCGCCTGCGTCATCACCGATCGATACGGTTCGCCATCGGTGATGTTGAGGATCAGCGCCATGTAACCACGGCGTTGCAGCTGCTGCGTGGCTTCATTGAGGATCATCAGCGTATGCGGATTCTTTAGCTCGTCGATCACCACGCCAATGATATGCGTCCTCTTCTTCACCAGGCTGCGCGCCAGCAAATTGGGGCGATATCCCAGCTCTTTAGCGATGCGCATCACCTTCTCGCGTGCCTTCTCGGAAATCGAAGCGCCGGGCATAAAAGCACGCGATACCGTCCATTTCGACACGCCCGCAAGAATGGCCACATCGCTGGCCGTGGCCTTTTTCACTGTTCTCGTCATCGGCTCCCTTCCGCTAATTGCATGGCAAAAAGTGAGCATAGAGCGATTCCTCACGTTAGCAAGAGGCGACTTTCGCAAAATTTGCACCCGGTTGCATTTATGTTATGCACTCGGGTGCAAATCGTGATGATTTTGTGATCGTGGTGATGAAATCAATTTTTGCTGCGTTGACTATTTTTCAACAGTACTTGAGAGTGAAGACAGAACATCACGTTGCCCTTATGAACATGATGTCAATCAGCGGCAGCAATCTGGCCAACTTTGCACCCGGATGCAAAATAAAACAAACCTCCCCTACAGAGATAAAAAAATGAAATTATTCAAGGTAGTAATGCTTATCTGCTGTTTGCTCAGTGTGTTCACTGCCCAGGCGAAAACCTACATGGTTGGCGTCGCTTTGGCTAACCTCGATCTCAATTTCGTTTCCATCCTGCGTAGTCAGATGGAGAAGCAGCTCAAAGACAAAGGGCTCAACAGCCAGTTTGCCGATGCCAAAGGTGATGTGTCCCTGCAAATTCAGCAGGTGGATGATTTCATCAATCAGGGTGCGGACGCGATCATCATCAACCCGGTGGATACGCAAGGCGTGATGCCAGTAATCGCCGCCGCGCAGAAAGCCAATATCCCGTTGATCTTCGTCAACCGTAAACCCGAAGTGAAATTGACCGGCAAAATGGCCTATGTCGGTTCTGATTCTGCGTTAAGCGGCAAGATGGAGATCGAAGCGTTAGCCAAGCGTCTGGATAACAAAGGCAATATCGCCATTCTGATGGGTGCCCTTTCCACTGAGGAAGCGCGTCAGCGTACCAAAGCGGTTGAAGATTATGTTAAGGATCATCCTGGTCTGAAAGTGATCCAGAAACAGAGCGCCAACTGGCAGCGCAACGAAGCGGTCGATAAAACTTTGTCATGGTTGCAGGATGGTAACGATATCAATGCCATCATCGCCAACAACGATGAAATGGCGATCGGGGCAATTATGGCGCTCGATCAGCTGAAGAAAAGCAATGTGTTAGTCGCCGGTATCGATGGCACGCCAGATGGTTTGCAGTTTATTAAGAACGGCAAAATGGCGGTAACGATTTTCCAGGATGCGAAAGGTCAGGCAACCGGCGCAGTCGATGTGGCTTACGACATGCTGAGCGGTAAAAAGACCGAAGCCTACAACTGGGTGCCTTATCAAACGGTGACTAAAGAAAATTATCAGGAATTCACCAGTAAGAATCAGAAGTAACACCGCTTTGTAGATACCGTCTTGCCAGTACCTGGCAAGACATATTGTTCAGTTCGGCCTGGCCGAAGCGCTTAATGCGGGCAGGGTTTTCAACGCTGACGTCATAGCCTTCATCGTGCAGGAAGGTGGCCAGCGGCTCGCTGTACGCGCCATGCAGATATGGCAGTCGCCGAACGGCTCCAGCCATCTCACCCGCAACTTCCCGATGATCAGTCGGGGATCATAGCACCCGGAGGAGAATGATCGAGATATAAGGGTCGCCATTCATGGGTAATGCCGATCGGTTAAGCCCAAAATAGTGGGCATAAAGTAATTTCCTTCGTTGAAAAGGTGATGGCACGCTGGCAACGTGCAGCGCATGCGTTGGCTGTGCGCACCGGTAGTGACACAGCCTGCGGATGGCGA
>Ga0105246_10002776_pt1 | contig 10598 bp, 9 predicted proteins | sample KBSM64metaG_FD_99694 | JGI IMG/M metagenome (GOLD analysis project Ga0105246, IMG submission 99694) | Miscanthus rhizosphere microbial communities from Kellogg Biological Station, Michigan, USA - KBS M6-4 metaG | ecosystem: Host-associated > Plants > Roots > Rhizosphere > Soil | place: Michigan...
GCTCCTGGCGCGTGGTCAGCGGCCGGCCGCCGGCCCGCCGTCGTCGGAAATCAGTGCCTGCGCCGCCATCCTGACGGTATTCACGACGGCGACACGCCGCCGCTCCGCGCGTCCGGACCCTTCGCGGGCGAAGAGTCCGTCCATTTCGGGCAGGACGGCCCAGGAGTCGCACAGGGCGATGATGGTCAGGAGCAAATCCGCGGCATCTTCTTCGGTGACCCCGGGCAACGCCTCCATGACCCGCGCGATCTTGTGCGCAGAGTTCGCCTCGCGCGCTTCCCGGTCCACCATCAATTCGCCGCGGTCCAGCCCCTCCCAGAAGAGCAGGCGGGGCAAAGTGGGGTCGGCGCAATGCCGCGAAAAGAGACGGCCCGCGTAATCGGCAATGGCTTCGGGGCCTTCGCCTTCAATCTGGATCTCGTCCATCACGAGCCTGAGCTGGGAGGCGACGACCGCGTCGAACAACTGCTCTTTCTTACCGAAGTACTGGTAGATGCGTTCCTTGTTGACGCCGGCGATCTTGGCGATCCGGTCCACTCTTCCACCGGCCAGTCCATAGCGGCAAAATTCAATTGTGGCAGCCGCAAGCAACAGGCTCTTGGTTCGTTCCTTGTCCCATGCCATGCATCCACCTTAACAGATTCCAACTAGATGGTTGCAGATTTAACCGAACGCCCTTACGCTGGTCTCATTCAAAAAAACAACTAGTTGGTTGGAGATTTCATGACCACCTCAGGGAACAGCTTGCAGCCCTCCGCTGCACAAACTCCGGCAACGCCCGGCCCCCCGCACGCACCCTCCATCCACATCCGGGCCTTCATTACCTGGTTGGCGATCTTCCCGCTGGTCAGCGTCGGAATGCTCCTGCTCGGCCCCTTCATGGAGAGCTGGCACCCGGTGCTCCGCGCACTCCTGCTGACCCTGCTGGTGGTTCCGGCTGCCGTGTACTTTGTGGTGCCGAAGCTCTTTGTCGCTTACGGCATGCTCGTGAAGCGCAGGGTGCAGCGGGCGGCCCGGGACCGGGCGTAATCCACATCACAGATCGGTTGACGTGGCCCGCGCTAAACTTGAGCCGTTATGAACCGCACAATGTTTAAGTCCAAGATCCACCGGGCCACGGTCACCCATGCCGATCTCCACTACGTCGGCTCCGTCACCGTGGACCTCGATCTGCTGGACGCTGCGGACATCCTGCCCGGCGAGCTCGTGTCGATTGTCGATGTCACCAACGGCGCCCGGCTGGAGACCTACACCATCGCCGGCGAGCGCGGTTCGGGCGTCATCGGCATCAACGGCGCTGCCGCGCACCTGGTGCACGTGGGCGACGTCGTCATCCTCATCACCTACGCGGAGATGACCACCGAGGAAGCGCTGGCCTACGAGCCGAAGGTGGTCCACGTGGACCGCAACAACAAGATCCTCCAGCTCGGCAGCGATCCCGCCGAGGGCCACACGCCGGGGCTCCTGCGCCCGCCGCACGCCCTGAGCAACGCCCGCCAGCACTGAGCGGCTCTAGGCTGCCGCCCCGCGTCCACATAACGGGAATCCACCCGCCCGGCTCCGCCCCCGCGAATAAATCTGATTACGCTGGGACGGTGACCCTTCCCGGCATTCCACCAAGCACTCCCGGAACCCTGCCGTGATCGAGGTACTTTCGGGCTTCTTCGTGGTGTGGGCGATCATCGGCGTCGGCTGGTTCGTCGGCAGGCGCGAGCTCCTGGGCCCGAACGCCGGGCACACCCTCAGCCGCCTCGCTTTCTTCGTGGCCAGCCCGGCGCTCCTCTTCGAAACACTGTCCAAGGCCAGGCTCGAGGATGTGCTGGGCCCGCAGCTCGCCGCCGCGGCGATCAGCGGAACGATCGTGGGCACCATCTACGTATTGCTCAGCAAGTTCGTGCTGAAGCGGAAGATGCCCGAGGCCATGATCGGCGCCATGAGCGCCAGCCAGGCCAACAGCGCCAACCTCGGCATCCCGATCGCCGTCTATGTGCTGGGCGACGCGAGCTACGTGGCACCCCTGCTGATCTTCCAGCTGGCCTTCTACAACCCGGTCAACCTGATGATCCTGGACGCCACCCGCGGCAGCCGCAGCGCCAAACAGAACCCCCTGCTGAAGTTCCTCCTGATCATCCTGAAGAACCCGGTAATCGTGGCGTCCGCGTTGGCGCTGCTGCTCTCCGCACTCCACCTCCATCTGCCCGACCCGGTCCTGCAGCCGATCCACTTCATTGGCGGTGCGGCGGTCCCGGCCATGCTCATGTCGTTCGGCATGTCCCTCAACGGCAACCGGCCCTTCTCCGCCGCGAGCGGACGCCGGACGGACATCGTCCTGGCGTCCTCCTTCAAGCTCATCCTGCACCCGGCGCTGGCGTTCCTGGCGGCGCACTTCATCCTCGGGCTCAATGACCATGCCCTGTTCGCGGCCACGATCGCCGGCGCCCTCCCCACGGCGCAGAACGTCTTCGTGGCCGCCAACCGCTACCAGCAGGGCATTACGATCGCGAAGGACACGGTGCTGATCACCACCGTGGTCGCGGTGCCCGCGATGCTCGTCATCGCCGCGTTCCTGCACCCTTGAGAGGCATGCGCCGCTCTGGGCAACCGCCCTGCCCAACTGACTCGCAGTTGTTGTCGTTTTCAGCCCTCAAAACGACCTTAACTGCGAGTTAGTTGGGGCGCGGCACCCCACCGCCAGCTGCGCACCCGGGCGGCGGGCGCCGTCGTCGTGTCCGGCAAAGCAGGCAGGCCCGGCTTGCCCGGCGGGCAGAACTGGCAGGATATGAACGGGACGCCCGGAGGCGTGCCGGCCCTGGAAGGAGTTTTGGATGCGTGCGGTGTACTTTGACGAATTCGGCAAGCTGCCCGAGGTCCGGGAAGTCCCGGATCCGGTTCCGAGCCGGAACGGGGTAGTAGTCCGGGTGGAGGCCACCGGGCTGTGCCGCAGCGATGTACATGGCTGGTTGGGCCACGACTCCGGAATTCCGCTGCCGCATGTGCCCGGGCATGAGCTTGTGGGAACCATTGAGGCTGTGGGCCCCGATGTCCGCCGCTTCCAGGTGGGCCAGCGCGTCACCACACCGTTTGTCTGTGCCTGCGGGGAGTGCCCGGAATGTGCCTCGGGCAACGGCCAGGTGTGCCGGGACCAGACCCAGCCGGGCTTCACCCACTGGGGTTCCTACGCCGGGCTGGTCGCCCTGCACAACGCCGATTTCAACCTGATTGCCATCCCCGAAGACATGGACAGCGGCGCCGCGGCCCTGCTTGGCTGCCGCTTCGCGACGGCGTTCCGCGGGCTGCAGCACCAGGCCCGGCTGACGGGCGGCGAGACCCTCGTGGTGGTGGGCTGCGGTGGTGTGGGCTTGAGTGCGGTGATGATCGGCATCGCCTTGGGCGCCCGGGTGGTTGCGGTGGATATCGACGACGCCGCCCTGGCACGCGCTGCACGGCTGGGGGCCACGCACACGGTGAACTCGCTGGGGCTGTCCCGGCAGGAGGTGCTGGCCGCCATAGCGGCCGCCGCGCCGGAGGGAGTCCAGGTCTCGGTGGATGCGCTGGGGCGGGAGGAGACGGCCGCCGTCGGAATTCTCTCCTTGGCCCCGCGCGGCCGGCACGTGCAGATCGGGTTGTTCCCCGGGGAACCCGTCATCCCGATGAGTGCGGTGATCGGCAAGGAACTCTCCGTGCTGGGCAGCCATGGAATGCCTGCCCGGGATTACCAGGGCCTGCTGGATCTTGTGGCGTCCGGGGCGCTCCGGCCTGAAGCGTTGATCGAGCGGCGTTTGGTGCTCGACGATGTGCCCGGCGCCCTCGCGGCCATGGCGCAGGACCGTTCGGAACTCGGCGTGGCTGTCATCCAGGTGGGCTGAGCACGGCCAGCGTCCCCGGCCGCTCAGGCCGCCGGGCGCGGAAGCCGCCCGCCCGGCCGCCCGCCGCCCAGCTGGCCCAGCAGCATCGCCCCGAACGCGAGCACCAGGCCCAGCGTCTGCAGGGGACCAAAGCTCTCCCCCTTCAGCAGCACGCCCAGGGTGGCAGCCATGAGCGGGGAAAGGAAGCCGAGCAACGATGCGCGGGTGACCGGCAAACGCCCGATCGCCCAGAACCAGAGGGCGTAGGCCAGCAGGCCGCCCACCAGTCCCAGCCAGAGGTAGCCTCCGACGGAGCGGGCGTCGAAGACGGGCGGGAATCCTTCCACCAGGAGCGTCACCGGCAGCAGGAACAGCCCGCCCGCCGTGAGTTGCCAGCCGACCATCGCAATCGGCCGCACACCCGCGGGCCGGCCCCATTTCTTGGTCAGGACAATCCCAAGGGCCATCGACGCCGTTCCCGCCAGGCCGGCCGCCACGCCCAGCACATCCATCCCGGCCGAGCGCCCCAGCACCACGAATCCCACGCCGGCGGCGCCGGTCACCGCCCACGCAAGGCGCCAGAAGAGGAGCCGCTCCTTCAGCACGGCCACCGCCAGGAACACCACAACCAGGGGCTGGGCCGCGCCCAGGGTCGCGGCCACCCCGCCGGGCAGGTGCTCGGCGGAGATGAACAGCAGCGGGAAGAAGAAGCCGATGTTCAGCAGGCCCAGGGTGGCGGCCCGGAAAAGCCACACTCCCTTCGGCAAGGCACGGCCGAGGGCCAGGGCCACCAGGCCGGCGGGCAGGGCCCGGGCCAGGCCCGCGAACAAGGGATGCCCGGCGGGGAGGAAATCAGTGGTCACCAGGTAGGTGGTGCCCCAGACCAGCGGGGCGAAGGCGGCGAGGGCCGTCACCGCTGCGAGCGGGAGGGCTCGACGGCGGGCGGCCGGCTTTTCGCTGTTCCGCGCCGGACGGGCCGGGAGGGTCTTGGGGGTCTTGAGGGTCTTGACCGATGAACTCATGCTCCAAAGGTCTTACAGATAAATGAATGAGTCCAACACATAGATTTCATCAGAACAATGAGCAGAATAGATGCATGGATTTGCAGCAGATGCGGTACGTGGTGGGCATCGCGGAGACGGGGAGCTTCACGCGTGCGGCGGCCAGGAACTTCGTGGTGCAGTCGGCGCTCAGCCACCAGGTGGCGGCCTTGGAGCGGGAGCTCGGCGTGCAGCTGTTCGTGCGCTCGAGCCGTCAGGTCCAACTGACAGAGGCCGGCAAGGCTTTCCTGCCCCATGCCCGTGCGGCCCTGGAGGCTGCGGAGCGGGCGCGGGACGAGGCGGCCGCGGCCGATGGCGCCGTGCGCGGCAAGCTGCGGATCGGTTTCATCCCCACGCTCACCGCCGTCGAACTGCCCGCACTGCTACGTGAGTGCCGCGGCCGCTTCCCGGAACTCACACTCGAGGCCAGGGTCTCCAACAGCGAGGAAATGATCCGGGAAGTCCGCACCGGCACGCTGGACGTGGCCTTCCTCGGCCTCCTCGACGGCACCTTCGCGGCCGAAAGTGTCGAAAAGGGCACCGTGCAGGGGGTCGCCGTCCGGGAACTGAACCGCGATACCCTCGCCGCAGTCCTCAACGAGGACCACCCCCTGGCGCGGCGAAAGAAGCTGTCCCTGAAGGATCTGGCCGAGGAGGCGTTCGCCGACTTCCCGCGGACCTCGGCCGGGCGGAAGCAGAGCGACGCCGCGTTCGCCCGGGCCGGCGTCGAACGCCAGGTTGCCTACGAGCTGGGCTCGATCGAGCTGACGCGGGAGCTGATCGTCAACGGGCTCGCCGTCACCCTGCTGCCCAGCCGCTATGCCGCGCGGCTGGCGGGGGTCGCCGTCGTGCCGGTCAAGGAGGAGGCAGCCCGGCACGAATACCTGATCTGGGACCGCTTGAACCCCAGCCCCGCGGCCCGGTCGTTCACGGCGCTGGTGGCGGAGTATTCGGCGCCGGCCTAGCAGAAGCGTCCAGGCAGGTCCTCTATTCCTCTTCCACCGTGGAAAGGTAGCGGTCCAGCAGCTGCGCGCAGCGGATGAAGCCAAGGTGCGAGTAGGCCTGAGGGTGGTTTCCGAGGTGCGTTTCCGTGCCGGGATCGTATTCCTCCGGCAGCAGTCCGGTGGGCCCGAAAAGCGCCACGAGCTGGTTGAACAACTCCAGGGCGTCGTCCATCCGCCCCACTGCAAGATAGGCCTCGATCAGCCAGGTAGTGCAGATGTGGAAGCCGCCTTCCAGGCCCGGCAGGCCGTCGTCGTAACGGTACCGGAACACGGTGGGTCCCACACGCAGTTCCCGTTCGACGGCGGCGACGGTGTCCAGGAATCGCTGGTCCCGGACATCCAGCAGGCCGGACAGTCCAATGTGCAGCACCGCGGCGTCCAGGTCCGGGCTGTCGTACGCCACGGTGTAGGAGCTCGCTGAATCGTCCCAGCCTTCGCGAAGCACCTCCTCCCGGATGGCGTTGGCTGTTTCTTCCCACCCGGCGCCGACGGGCCTGCGGAAACGGACCGCGGTGTGCATGGCCCGGTCGAGGGTCACCCAGCACATCACCTTGGTGTAGGTGTGGTGGCGCGGGGCACGGCGGGCTTCCCAGATGCCGTGGTCGGGTTCGTGCCAACGCGCCAGCACGGCCGAGGCCATCTGCTCCATGAGGGTCCAGTGCTCGTCCGGCAGCGTCCGCCGGCGTTTGCCGAGGCCATGGATGAGCTCCGCGATCGGCCCGAAAACGTCAAGCTGCACCTGGTGGTCCGCGGCGTTCCCGATCCGCACCGGCCGCGATCCGGCGTAACCGGGGAGGGTGTCGATGATGGCCTCCGTCGATAGGGGCGCGCCGGTCACGGAGTACAGCGGGTGCAGCCACTCGGGCCCCGGAGCGTTCTCCAGGATGCGGCCCAGCCAGCGGAGAAAACCGTCAGCCTCCTCCGTGGAGCCGAGGTCCACCAGGGCGTTGACCGTCATGGAACCGTCCCTGAGCCAGCAATAGCGGTAGTCCCAGTTGCGGGTTCCGCCGATTCCTTCCGGCAGCGAGGTGGTGGGCGCGGCGAGGACGGCGCCCGTGGGCTCGTGCACCAGGGATTTCAGCACCAGCGCCGAGCGCCGCACCAGCGACGGCTTCACGGCGGGCAGCTCCAGCTCCCGGACCCACTGCCGGGATTGCTGCGCGACGGCGGTCCGCCGCGCGGGCTCTCCGGCGGGGTCCGCCGTCGCCGGCTCAGTGTCCCCGCACCGCAGGTTCAGGACCACGGGCCCGTGGGCGAGGCTCACCTCGGCGGTGGCGGTGCCGTGTTTGCCGTCACTGGTGACAGTGAAGGCGACGTCGGGAGCGGAGAGGACGATGGGCTCCGAGGTACCCACGACGTGCAGCTCGTCGCCGCGGACCTCCATGCTGAAGGGGGCGTTCGCGTAATCGGGGCGCGGCGCGAACACGATCCGGGCGCTGCCGGCGCCGGACAGCACCCGGACAAGGCTGGTGACGCCGTCCGGCGCGGGCTCCAGGTAGTCCGTGACCAGGAGGTCGGCCCAGCGGGTTTCCACGATCATGGTGTTGTCCACATAGCGCTGGCCGAGCACCTGGGAGGCCTTGACCGGCTCGACGCTGAAGTGGCCCGCGGGGTCGCCGCCCAGGATGTGCGCAAAGAGGGAGCCGGAATCGGGCAAGGGGTGGCTCATCCAGCAGATTTTGCCTTCCGGGGTGAGCAGCGCCGTGGACGTTCCGTTACCGATCATCGAGTGCCGTTCCAGGCCCACCGCGTCCTCGCCGAACAGCCAGGCCCGGCGAAGTTCGAACAGGATGGCCAGAACCTTGGCGAAGGACTCGGGGTCCGGGAGGCGGTGGGTGGCGGCAGTCTCGCCGGGGCCCACATGCAATCCAAGGTCCGGGCCGCGGAGGGTCGCCAGGGCAAGTTCGTCGCTGTCGGCGTCGCCGGCGAACAGGGCGGCACTCGCGCCGAGGGTTTGCCGCAATTGCTCCAGGGCAGCGTCCTTGGAGGGTTCAACAATCGAAAGGTCCAGCACTGAGCCGTCCACGATGAAGAACAGGCCCAGCTCCTGCGCGATCTCGCGGGCCCGCCCGGTCACCCTGGCGACCACGTCCGGCGTCGCAGGCCTGGTGCGGACCCCGACCGCAGCCGGCTTCCGTTCAATGGTGATGCCCTTTTCGAAACCGAGGGATTCCTGCAACGCAACCGCGGCCTGCTGCAGGACGGCCTCCGTGCCCATGGACACCCCGTAGGCGTAGGCCATGTCGAATTCCACGCCGTGCGAGCCCACCAGGTGGACTTCGGCGGGCAGCCGCGAGACGGCGGCCAGGTCACGCAGGGAGCGGCCGGAAATGACGGCGGCGTGCGTGTTCGGCAAGGCCGCGAGCGCCCGGAGCGCGACGGCGGCGCTGCCCAGCGGAAGGGTTTCGGTGGACACTCCTTCGGCCTCGCACAGGGTTCCGCCGTAGTTGCAGGCCACCAGCAGGCCGGGTGTGCGGGCCAGCATCCTCAGCTCCGCGAGCAGTTCCGGGGTGATGCCGTCATCCGCCGCGTTGGACTGCACGAATGCGCGCAGCAGGCCCAGCGGCAGCGACTTGGTCAGCAGGGCCGAATCGGCCACGGATTGGTTGAGCGGGGTGGGCATGGGCGGCATCCTTCCGGGTGGATGCGTCCAGTGTCCGCCCGCCCGGTTTCGCCTGCGTGGCCCTTGTGTTGCCGGGGCGTAACGGGTCTCCGGGACCCGCGACCGTCGGCATGCCTGGGGCCCGGGAACCATGCGGTTCCCGGGCCCCAGGCCTGTCCTTGATGCCTAGCGGCGGGCGCGCCGCCGCGTCGCCAGGAGGAGCACGACGCCGGCCGCGCCGAGCACGCCGCCGGCCAGTCCCAGCGGGGCCAGGCCCGCCGGGGTACCGGTTTCGGCCAGCTCACCGCTGGCAGCAGACTGCACCTCGCCCGGGTCCGAGGCGGTCACGTTCCCCGCGGGCCGGATTTCCGACGCCAGTGGACGGGTTTCCGCCGGCTTCTTCGGCGGTGTGGGCTTCTTCGGCGGGGTGGGTTTCTTCGGCGGCACGGGCTTGATCACCACGTCGCTGTCGATGCCGGTCACGGTCTGGCCGGCTTCGACGGTCACCGTTGCCGCGCTGGCGAGGGTCTTGCCGCCATACCAGGACTTCGTGCCGGCTTCCGTGGTCGCCCAAAATTCAACCTTGTAGGAACCAGGCATCAGGCCGAAGGCTTCGTAGTTTCCGTCAGGTTCCGGAAGGGCATCACCGATTTCGCGGCCGGCAAGGTCCAGGATCCGGATGAGCGTCGCGTCCGGTTCGAACGGTGCTTTGGCCTGTCCGGTAATCACTGCCTCGGGCACGGCAGCGAAATCGATCCCCGGGGTCGTCAGCCCCTCGGTCACGTCCACCGTGGTCGCCGTGGCCATGGTCCCGCCGTACCACTGGTTGGCGTAGCCGCCGATCTCACCGTAGAGCTGAACCTTGACCTGGCCCGTGGGAAGACCACTCACTGTGTAACTTCCATCCGGGTTCACCATGGCAAAGCCGGCGGGCGGGCCAAAGCGCGGATGGGGATTCGCGGCCGGGTAGACCCGCACCATGAGGGGTCCGTCGCCGGTGTATCCGGACACCGTGCCGCTCAGGCTTCCCGCGGCGGGCAGCGTGAAGTCGATCCCGGTCACGGCCGCTCCCCCGGCCACCGCCACGGGCGTTGCCGTGGCCTCATCGGCGCCGCCGTGCCACAGCGGATCGCTGCCGATCGGGCTCGGGAAGACAGCCACCTTATAGGAACCGGCCGCAAGTCCGGAGACCGTGTACGTGCCGTCAGCCGAGGCGTTCGCCAGGGACACAGGCATGCCGGAAAGTGTGAAGACCTGCACCATGGTGCCCTCGACTCCCCCGCCGCCTGGCCGGGTAATGGTTCCGGAGATGCTGGCGCTGCCGGCGTCGACCGTGAAGGAGACATCCTCGCCGGTAATTGCCGCGCCCTCGGCCACCACGATGGCCGGGGCGGATTCCGGGCTCAGGCTGTTGCCGTTCCACACCGAGGGGTAGCTTCCGGTGGTGCCCATGAAGTTGAGTTTGTAGGAACCCGGAGCAAGGTTTTCCAGAATGTACTGGCCGTCGGGATCGGTCGCCGTCGCGGCTGCCGGGAAGTCATAGGAGCCGTCCAGGAAGGCAGTGACCACCACCGGTTCCGGTTCCGCGCCGGCGTCGAAGGTCACCGTGCCGGAGATGGATGCCGCCAGCAAGAGCGAGGCGTCCACGCCCGTGATCTCCTGGCCGTCCGCCAGTTCGATCCACGGGGCGGCGTCCTCGCTCAGGGCTCCGCCGTTCCACACGGCGGTGGTTGCCGGATTGGCGAACATGATCTTGTACCGACCCGGCCACGTCCCGGCGAAAGTGTATGCGCCGGTGGCGTCGGGCGTGGTTTCCGAATCAAGCATCGTATAACCCTCCGGCATTTCAACCAGGAGGGAAACCGTCGTCTGCGTGACGTCCGCGCCCGCGGGAACCGTAACCGTCCCGGAGATGCTGGCCGTTCCCGCGGCATGGGCCGGGACGACGCCGGCAAAGACCATGCCGGTCAGCAGGGTCAGTAAGAGAACAAGGCGCAACCGCGCCCTGGAGATGGCGCGCGCCATGGAGCCCCCAAGATATTCATGAATAGATGCGAAGGGTCGGCGCCGCAGCGCCGAGTGATGAGCAGAACTCTATGGCGCCGCA
>Ga0105246_10002778_pt1 | contig 10597 bp, 9 predicted proteins | sample KBSM64metaG_FD_99694 | JGI IMG/M metagenome (GOLD analysis project Ga0105246, IMG submission 99694) | Miscanthus rhizosphere microbial communities from Kellogg Biological Station, Michigan, USA - KBS M6-4 metaG | ecosystem: Host-associated > Plants > Roots > Rhizosphere > Soil | place: Michigan...
CCAGTCCAGTGCCGGGGGTCGAACAGGTAGTTCACGATGCCACCACCTTGGGGGTCCACGGTGTCAGCCACCGGTTGAGAAGGATGATCAGCCCGTCCAGGATCATGGCCAGGATGACGCAGAGCAGGATGCCGGCGATGATCGGCGTGAAGAACCGCAGCTGGAAGCCCTGGGTGAAGAGCGAACCGAGCTGGGGAATACCAAGCAACGCGGCCACGGATACCAGGCTGACGTTGGACACGGCGGCAACGCGGAGCCCTGCGCTGATGACGGGAACGCCCACGGGCAGCTCCACTTTCAGGAGGCTCTGGTAGCTGCGGTAGCCCATGGCCTTGGCGGCCTGGACGGTGTCCTCGGGCACGGACTCGAGGGCATCAGCCACCACGCGCACCAGCAGCGCGACGGTGTAGATGGTCAGGGCCGCGACGATGTTCAGCGGGTCCAGAATCTTGGTGCCAAGGACCAGCGGCAGCAGGACGAACAGGGCGAGGGACGGGACCGTGTAGAGAAGGCCCGCGATGCCCACCAGCAAGGGGTAGATCCGGCGGCTCCGGTGCGCCCACCAGCCAAGGGGAAGCGCAATCAGCAGCCCGAGGACCAGCGGGATGACGGCCAGCAGGACGTGCCAGCCGAGCAGGAAGACGATGTTGTCGAACTGGCGGCCGAGCCATTCAATGTTCATCGCGCCGTCTCCAGGTGGGGTTCGGCTTCGATGGCCTTGACGACGTCGGTCGCGGTGACGGTGCCGATCAGCCTTCCCTCCTCGTTGACCACCACACCGCGGCGGCTGGGCGAGGAGAGGGCGGCGTCGAGCAGCTGGCGCATGGTTCCGGACGCCGCTGCGGCGATGCCACTGAGGTTCAGGTGCTCGCGCTTCAGCTCGCCGCCGGCGATCTGCTCCGGCTGGGCCCAGCCGAGGGGCTTGCGGCCGCCGTCGACCACCAGCACCCAGGCACCCGTGGCCTTGGCTCGGGCTTCCTCCGCGGAGGCGCCGAGCTGGACCACGGCTTCTTCTCCGATGGCCACGGCGCCGGCTGTCTTCGTGAAACCGAGGGAACGGTAGCCGCGGTCCCGGCCCACGAAGTCCGCCACGAACTCATCAGCGGGCGAGGTAAGCAGTTCCGACGGGGAGGCCATCTGGGCCAGCTTGCCGCCGACCCGCATCACCGCAACCTGGTCGCCGAGCTTGAGGGCTTCGTCGATGTCGTGCGTGACCATGATGATGGTCTTGCCGATCTCGCGCTGCAGGCGAAGGAACTCGTCCTGCAGTTGTCCGCGGACCACGGGGTCCACGGCGCTGAAGGGCTCATCCATCAGCATGAATGCCGGGTCCGACGCTAGGGCACGGGCAACACCGACGCGCTGCTGCTGGCCGCCGGAAAGCTGCCATGGGTAGCGCTTGGCGAAGCTGGCCGGCAGGCCGACGCGCTCAATCAGCTCGAGGGCCTTGCTGCGGGCCTTCTGCCGGCTCTCGCCCAGCAGTACGGGCATGGTGGCCACGTTGTCCACGATCGTGCGGTGCGGGAAAAGGCCGGCGTGCTGGATGACGTATCCGATCCTGCGCCGGAGCAACGCCGCATCCATGCCGGAGGTGGGCTGGTCATCGAGATAGATGGTCCCGCTGGTGGGCTCGATGAGGCGGTTGATCATCCTCAAGGAGGTGGTCTTTCCGCAGCCGGAGGGACCGACCAGGATGGTCAGCTTGCCAGTAGGTGCCTCGAGGTTCAGGCCGTCGACGGCGACCGTCCCGTCCGGGTACGCCTTGGTGACATTTTCAAACTTGATCATTTCTTTTCCATGCTTTCGTGGGGCGCTTCATGGTTTTCTGCGGGTTCTTCGAGAATGTGGCCTGCCACCTTCACCAGCTCCTCGCCAAAGGCCTGGGCCTTCGCTTCGTCCAGTCGGTAGCTGGGTACGACGATGCTGAGGGCCGCAACGGTCCGGCCACCGATAACGATCGGGGCGGCAACCGCCGTGACGTCGTCTTCCACACCGCTGCGCACGATGGCGTAGCCACGGCCGTTCTGCCCGCCGGTCAGGATCTTGCCGGCGGCGGAGCCTTCCAGCGGAATGCTCCTGCCGACCCAACTGGCGTGCCGCACGGAGCGGGTACCTTCGACGATGGCGATGTAGATGCCGGTCTCCCCAGGACCGGGAATGCTCAGGTAGCAGGACTCGCCGGTTTCGGCCACAAGCAGCTTCATGTGCGGCGTGCAGATTGATACGAGGGATTCCTGCCCCAACGCCAGGGCGCCCAGCTGGATGATGCTGGCCCCGGGACGGAAGTTGCCTCCCGGGTCCCGGGTCACGAAGCCGCTGCCTTCCAAGGTGCGGAGGAGGCGGAGCGCGGTGCTGGCCGACAAATCAACGACGCGTGCGGCGTCACTCAGGCTGATGGACCCATCCGTGCAGACCGCGCTGAGGAGGGCCAGCGCCCTTTCGACTGTCCGGGTGGAGGAATCTGCTGCCAACTGCCTGACCTGCTTTCGAGTGGTCTGGATCACCATGTCTTGCCATTCAGTAAAAACCACTTTTCACAGCATGGCAAGAGCTTTCGCTTTATTTCGTGAGATTCCGGGATCTGAGACGTCCCACGACACCGCGCGGTATCGGCAGTGTTTCAGGGCTGTTAATTGTGGCGGTTTTCCCCTTAGGCCCTTGTCATGTGGTGGCAAGTGGTTTTTACTTGGTGGCAGTCTTCACCATCGGAGGAACAACGTGGAAACCGTCAATCAACTCCTTGACTCGATCAAGGGCGTGGGCCGCGATGCGGTACGCGGAGGATATTCCAGGGCCGTCTATTCGACGCCGGAACTCGACCTCAGGCAGTGGTTCATCGAACAAGCCCAGCAGCGCGGCCTCGACGTCGAGACCGACCGCAACGGCATCATCTGGGCGTGGTGGGGAAAGCCCCAGGACGGTGCGCTCGTCACCGGCAGCCACCTCGATTCAGTCCCGGGCGGAGGCGCTTTTGACGGACCGCTGGGTGTCGCGTCGGCGCTGGCCGCCGTCGACATCCTCAAGTCGCGCGGAGTTCAGCAGGGCCGCTCCCTGGCCATCACAGTATTCCCCGAAGAAGAAGGGTCACGCTTTGGCGTGGCCTGCCTGGGATCGCGGCTCCTGACCGGCGCAATCGGCGTCGAGAAGGCTTTGAACCTGCGCGACGCCGCCGGCGACACCTTCGCCGACGTCGCACGCGCCAACGGGCTCGATCCCCGGCACGTCGGCCCGGACCCGGAGGCCCTGGCGCGGATCGGCGACTTCGTTGAACTGCATGTGGAACAGGGCAAGGGGCTGGGCAATGGCGGGCCTGCCATCGCCGTCGGAAGCTCCATCCTGGGCCACGGCCGCTGGAAGTTGAGCGTCAGCGGCCAGGGCAACCACGCCGGCACCACACTCATGGCCGACCGTTCCGACCCCATGGTCGCGGCCGCGCAGATCGTCCTTGCAGTCCGCGATACCGCGGCCAAACAGCCGGACGCCAGGGCGACCGTCGGCCGCTTGACGCCGGTTCCGGGCGGCACCAACGTCATTGCCTCCCGCGTGGACCTCTGGCTTGACGCCCGCCATCCCGACGACGCCGTGACCGCGCAACTCATCGAAGAGATCTACCGCTCGGCCAAGGAAGCCGCAGCGGGCGAAGGATGCACGGTGACCCTCACCGAGGAGTCGTACAGCGACACGGTCCACTTCGACCCCGGCCTGAGCCGGCGCATCGGCGCGCTCCTGCCGGACGCTCCCGTGCTGGCGACCGGCGCGGGCCACGACGCGGGCGTGCTCGCTGGATTCGTTCCTTCGGCGATGCTCTTCGTGCGAAATCCCAGCGGAATCTCGCATTCGCCCGAGGAGTATGTGGCCGACGAGGACGCAGCCACCGGCGCGGTTGCCCTCGCGGATGTCCTGGAGGGACTCCTGTGAGCCGGTACTGGTGCGAGGCGGCGCTCATCGACGCCGACGGCGGCACGGGAGTTCCGGAGGTCGCCAGCGGGGTACGCCTGGAAACACAGGACGGCCGCATCTCCGCGATCACGACCGGAACCGGCCCCCAAGCGGGCGACACGGAACTGCATGGCATCGCCTTCCCCGCGGCGGCCAACGCGCACTCCCACGCTTTCCACCGGATCCTGCGCGGACGCACCCATGACGGGCGCGGGGACTTCTGGGTGTGGCGGGAGCAGATGTACCGGAGCGCCTCCGAGCTGACTCCCGAGAAATACGAGAAGCTGGCCGCCGCCGTCTTCGCCGAAATGGTGGTCTCCGGCTTCAGCAGCGTGGCCGAGTTCCACTATGTCCATCACCAGCCGGACGGGGCGCCCTATGACCAGCCCCATGCCATGGAGTTGGCCCTGGCCCGGGCGGCAATGTCAGCCGGCATCCGCCTCACCCTCCTGGACACGCTGTATCTGGCCGGGGGCATCGGCACGCCGCTCAGTCCCGAACAGGCAAGGTTCGGGGATGCCGGAGTGCAGGCCTGGCTGGACCGCCTCTCCTCGCTTCGGACCGAGATCGCAAAGAACTTCCCGCCGGAGCTGGTCAGCGTGGGCGCAGCACTGCACTCCGTGCGGGCCGTGCCCGAAGAGGACCTCAAGACGGTGGCAAAGCAGTTGCCCGCCGACATCCCCCTCCACATCCACCTGAGCGAGCAACCCGCGGAGAACGAAGCCTGCCTGGAGGCCTACGGCACCACCCCGGCCGGACTCTTGGAGCGCCACGGCCTGCTGTCCGGGCAGCTCTCCGCCGTCCATGCGACGCACCTGACACCGGAAGACATCGCCCTGCTCGGAAGCGCCGGCGCAACCGTGGTGATGTGCCCGAGCACCGAAGCCGACCTCGCAGACGGGATCGGCCCCGCACGGGAACTTTCCGAAGCCGGGGCGGCCATTGCGCTCGGCACGGACCAGCACGCGGTGATCGACCCGTGGATTGAAATGCGCACACTGGAGCACGGGGAACGCCTCGGCACCGGCCAGCGCGGCAGGTTTTCCCCGCAGGAACTGCTGCGGGCGGCAACGGACGGGGCCGCACGGTCCATGGCGACCCCGGTTGCTCCGTCGGCACTCCACGTCGGAGCAGTCTGCGACTTCATGGTCGTCGATCCAGCCTCGACCCGCACCGCCGGATCGCGTCCGCTGCAGCTGGCCTTCAGCGCAACCGCGAGCGACGTCACCGAGGTCGTCGTCGCCGGCGAGTTGCTCGCCTCCCGCGGCGTGCACCACCGCCTCGGCGTGCCGGGCCGCCTGCTGACGGAGGCGCTGGAGGAGTTCTCCTGACCGCTCACCCGGGGCGTGGCGTGCTCCGCGCGAGGTACGACGCCGGAAGGTAAGTGCCAGCGCGGGGCCGCCCGCCGTCGCCGTACTTTTGCGTTCAATAGATTCGCCCAAATGGGCAGCGATTCCGCTTCCGTCGCGGCGGCGAGGCCTTCCGGGAAACCCCGAAGGCCTCCCCTCCGCGACGCGGCGTGATCTTGTGTTAATAATGTGAACGCATGTCATGTGCATCACCTTGACTGGAACTTCGCGGATGTGGCGTGCCACACTGTTTAGCGCGAGTGCACCGGCGCCTCCATTTGGAGTCAGCAGCCGACGATTGCCGCGCCACCCAAAGCCACCAGTCCTCAAGGGAGAGCCATGTCCATTTCCAGTTCCGACAGCCATGCCGGCGTCCATCGAAAGGTCATTGGCCTGGCCACCGCCGGAGCAGTCGGCGGCTTCCTCTTCGGCTTCGATTCCTCGGTGGTCAACGGCGCCGTGGACGCAATGAAGGCCGAATTCGCGCTGAGCGAGGCCGTCACGGGATTCGCCGTGGCGGTCGCCCTCCTCGGCTGCGCCGCCGGCGCCTACCTCGCCGGGAAAGTGGCCGACCGCCACGGCCGCGTGCCCGCGATGAAGCTCGGAGCAGCCCTGTTCCTGGTCAGTTCGATCGGCACGGGCCTGGCGTTCGGCGTCTGGGACCTGATCTTCTGGCGCCTGGTGGGCGGCCTGGGCATCGGCCTCGCCTCGGTGATCGCGCCGGCATACATTTCCGAGATCTCACCGCGGCAGATCCGCGGCCGGCTCGCCTCCCTGCAGCAGCTCGCCATCACCAGCGGCATCTTCGCGGCCCTGCTTTCCGATGCGCTGCTGGCCACTTCCGCCGGCGGCGCCCACCAGGACTTCTGGTTCGGCCTGGAGGCGTGGCGCTGGATGTTCATCGCCTGTGCCGTCCCCGCCGCCGTCTACGGCGTGATCGCCTACACCCTGCCGGAATCCCCGCATTTCCTGGTCCTCAACGGCAAGGAAGACGCCGCCCGCAAGACCTTCGACGCCCTGATGCCCGGCGACGACACCGAGCGCCACATCCGCGAAATCCGCGAATCCATCCAGCTGGACCAGCTTTCCGCCAAGAAGGGCTCGCTGCGTGGCAGCGCCTTCGGCCTGCAGCCCGTGGTGTGGATCGGCATCATCCTCTCCGTGCTGCAGCAGTTCGTGGGCATCAACGTGATCTTCTACTACTCCACCACGCTGTGGAAGGCGGTCGGTTTCCAGGAGAAAGACTCCCTCGCCATCTCGGTCGCCACCTCCATCACCAACATCCTGGTGACCCTGGTGGCCATCGCCCTGGTGGACCGGATCGGCCGCCGCCCCATCCTGCTGGCGGGCTCCATCGGCATGGCCGTTTCCCTGGGTGCCATGGCCCTGGCGTTCTCATCGGCCTCCGGCAACGGCCCGGACATCGCACTGCCGGGAGCCTGGGGTCCGGTGGCGCTCGTGGCGGCCAATCTCTTCGTGGTCAGCTTCGGCGTTTCGTGGGGTCCGCTGGTGTGGGTCCTGCTGGGTGAGATCTTCCCGTCCCGCATCCGCGGCCGCGCCCTGGGTCTTGCCGCCGCCGCACAGTGGGTGGCCAACTTCGCCATTACGTTGAGCTTCCCCGTCATGGCCGCAGGTTCCCTGCCGCTGACCTACGGCATGTATGCCCTCTTCGCGGCGGCGTCGTTCTTCTTCGTCATGTTCAAGGTGCCGGAGACCAACGGGATGTCCCTGGAACAAGCCGAGACCCTGTTCGTCCCCAAGGGCACCAAGGTGCCCGCGATCAGCACCAAGTAGCCCTTCCCTCCTTCGGAAGCCCCAACTGACTCGCAGTTGTTGTCGTTTTGAAGCGTCAGAACGACAACAACTGCGAGTCAGTTGGGTGGGCGGGCAGCTGCTAGACGAGGTGCGGCTCGTGGGCCGCGAGGAACTTCCGGCCACCCAGGGCCACGGCGATCGCCAGCAGCAGGGCCACGGCCCCGGCGAAGAACGGCAGCTGCGGGCCGAAGTGCTCGCCAAGCTGCGCGGCAGCGAACGGGGCCAGGGCACCGCCCATCCAACGCACGAAGTTGTAGCCGGCCGAGGCCACCGGCCGAGGCGAGTCCGAGACCTCCATGGCCAGCTCGGTGTAGAGGGTGTTGTTGATGCCCAGCAGCGCGCCGGCCACGATCACCAGCACGACGACGGCCGGCACCGAGTGCCCCGCGGCCAGTCCCAGCCCGATCAGGTCGAGCATCAGGGCCGCCAGGGTGCCCACCAGGACGTTGTTGGTGCCGAAGCGGCGCTGCAACATCGGCGCCACGAAGACCGAGAACACCGCCACGGCCACGCCCCAGCCGAAGAACACCGCACCGATTCCGTAGGCGTCCATGCCCAGGATGAACGGGGTGAAGGCCAGGATCGTGAAGAAGCCGTAGTTGTAGAAGAGGGCGCTGGCCGCGGTGGTCCGCAGTCCCTTGTGGCCCAGGGCCAGCAGCGGATCACGCAGCCGCGCCTTCTTCGCGGGAGCCGGGGTCTTGGGCAGCAGCACCATCAAGGCAATGAACGCAACGGCCATGAGGACGGCGGTGCCGAAGAACGGTGCGCGCCATTGCCAGCCGCCCAGGAGCGCGCCAAGCAACGGGCCGAGCGAGATGCCCAGGCCCAGGGCGGCTTCGTAGAGGATGATCGCGGTCCCGGCTCCCCCGCTCGCGACGCCGACAATCACCGCGAGCGCGGTGGCCACGAACAGTGCGTTGCCCAGTCCCCAGCCCGCCCGGAAGCCGACCAGTTCAGAGACCGAGCCCGAGAAGCCGGAGAGCGAGGCAAACACCACGATCAGTGCCAGGCCGATCATGAGGGTCTTCTTGCCGCCGATCCGGGACGAGACGAAGCCGGTGACTAGCATCGCCACGGCGGTTACCAGGAAGTAGCTGGTGAACAACAGGGAGACCTGGCTGGGGGTGGCGTCCAGGTTCTTGGCGATGGCCGGAAGGATGGGATCCACCAGGCCGATGCCCATGAAGGCGAAGACCGCCGCGATGGCGGTGGCCCACACAGCCTTGGGTTGTTTGAGGAATGAGGCCTTCTCTGCCTCGAGGGTTTCTTCTGCTGGCTGCAGGTGCTCTGCGAGCTGGCCGTTCATTGGCGTAACGCTCCTGTTGTCGTGCGTGGGTTATTGACAGTTCAGTTCCGGACGGAGGGCTCAATTCCGGACCGAGCTGTTGATTTTGTGGAACACGGGCAGCGCCGCGCGGATCGCGTCGCGCTCGTCCTGGCCGAGGGTGGCGAGGATCGCCGCGATGTGTTCGTTGCGGCGGCGGTCCGCGAGGTCGACGGCGGCACGGCCTTCCGCGGTGGCAAGCACCCGGACGGCGCGGGAGTCATCGGGGTCGGCCTCGCGGCGCAGCAGCCCGGCGCGTTCGAGCCTGATGATCTGCTCGGTGGCGCTGGGCACCTTCAGCCCCAGGTCGCGGGCGATCTCGCCCACCCGGGCACCGCCGTCGAGCGCCATCTTCAGGACGCTGAGCTGCGCGGAACTCAATTCGGCATGGGCGTCCAGGCGCCGCAGGACGAACACGCTCTGGCGCAGGGCGTTGCGGAATTCCTGGGCCAGCTCGATCAGGGCGTCGGCGGGGTGCTCTGTGTTCATATTTAGGAAGCCTAATAGTTAGGATGCCTAAAGTAAATGGAATGTGAGCGGACAGACGCCCCAGGAACGCAAGCCGCCTTGAGTGTGAAATTCTGAGTGAAACGTTCAATCATGCGATTCAGAGCGACAGGCGATACCTTTGGTACGTCGTTTTGTTAGCCACATCACTCGTGCGGCGAATCACTCAAAGGACCCATATATGTCTGAGCAGACAACCACGGGGCAGCGCACTGCCTCCAGCAAGGACAGCGAGCCCCACCTCTCCCGCTCGCTGAGCAACCGCCACATCCAGCTCCTGGCAATCGGCGGGGCCATCGGAACGGGCCTCTTCATGGGCTCCGGCAAGACCATTTCCGTGGCCGGCCCTTCCGTGATTTTCGTGTACATGATCATCGGCTTCATGCTGTTCTTCGTCATGCGCGCCATGGGCCAGCTGCTGCTGTCCAACCTGAACTACAAGTCCTTCAGCGATTTCGCGGGCGACCTCCTCGGCCCCTGGGCAGGCTTCTTCACCGGCTGGACCTACTGGTTCTGCTGGGTTGTGACAGGTGTTGCCGACGTCATCGCGATCGCGGGCTACGCGAACGAGCTCTGGCCGGGCATCCCGCTCTGGATCCCGGGCCTGGCCACCATCGTGATCCTGCTCCTGCTGAACCTGCCCACGGTGAAGGCGTTCGGCGAAACCGAATTCTGGTTCGCGCTGATCAAGATCGTGGCCATCGTGGCGCTGATCGTGGTGGGCCTGGTGATGATCTTCACCGGCTTCAAGTCCGACGCCGGGGCGGCCGGCTTCGCGAACCTGTGGCAGCACGGCGGGTTCTTCCCCAAGGAGTTCATGGGCTTCGTGGCCGGCTTCCAGATCGCCGTCTTCGCCTTCGTGGGCATCGAATTGGTGGGCACCGCCGCGGCGGAAACCAAGAACCCGGAGCACAACCTGCCCCGCGCCATCAACGCCATCCCGGTGCGCGTGATGCTCTTCTACGTCGGCGCCCTCATCATCCTGATGTCCGTCACCCCGTGGACCGAATTCAAGGCCGGTCACAGCCCGTTCATCGCCATGTTCTCCCTGGCGGGCCTGGGCATCGCCGCCACCGTGGTGAACCTGGTGGTGCTGACCTCCGCGATGTCCTCGGCCAACTCCGGCATCTACTCCACCTCGCGGATGGTCTTCGGCCTGGCCAACGACGGCGACGCCCCCAAGGTGTTCGGCAAGCTTTCCAGCCGCAAGGTTCCGCAGAACGCCCTGTTCTTGTCCTGCGTGCTGCTGCTGGCCGGCGTCGTGCTGCTCTACGCAGGCAAGGACGTTGGCGCGGCGTTCGACATGGTCACCACTGTCTCCGCCGTGTGCTTCATGTTCGTGTGGTCGATCATCCTGGCCAGCTACCTCGTGTACCGCAAGCGCCGGCCGGAGCAGCATGCCGCATCCCCTTACAAGATGCCCGGCGGCATCGCGATGGTGTGGGTGGTCTTCGCGTTCTTCGCCTTCCTGGTGTGGGCCCTGACCACCCAGCCGGACACCCTGACCGCGCTGCTGGTCACCCCGATCTGGTTCGCCATCCTGGGCGTAGCCTACGCGGTGGTCCGGAAATCGCCCCTCCACCAGGCCCGCGTGGCCGAGTGGAAGGCAATGTCCGACGGCGAAACCGCCACGGTGGCCGCGAAGCGCTAACCGTTCCCCGCA
>Ga0105246_10002779_pt1 | contig 10596 bp, 9 predicted proteins | sample KBSM64metaG_FD_99694 | JGI IMG/M metagenome (GOLD analysis project Ga0105246, IMG submission 99694) | Miscanthus rhizosphere microbial communities from Kellogg Biological Station, Michigan, USA - KBS M6-4 metaG | ecosystem: Host-associated > Plants > Roots > Rhizosphere > Soil | place: Michigan...
CCGAGTACGGCCTCGTGCCCGAGGAGTACGGCGGCGACACGATGTTCGTCGATGTCTCGGCCAAGTCCGAGCTCAACCTTGACAAGCTGCTCGAGGCGATCGTGCTGACCGCCGACGCGTCGCTCGACCTGCGGGCCAACCCCGACCAGGACGCCCAGGGTCTGGTCGTCGAGGCCCACCTGGACCGTGGCCGGGGACCCGTGGCGACCGTGCTGGTGCAGCGCGGCACGCTTCGGGTCGGTGACTCGATCGTCGCCGGTCCGGCCCATGGCCGGGTGCGGGCGCTGCTCGACGAGAACGCCGAGCCGATGGAGGAGGCCTTCCCGGCGCAGCCGGCGATGGTGCTCGGCCTCTCGGCCGTGCCCGGTGCGGGTCAGAACTTCCTGGTGGTCGACGACGACCGGATGGCCCGCCAGATCGCCGAGAAGCGCGAGTCGCGCGAGCGCGCGGCCATGCAGGCCCAGCGCCGCGTGCGTCGTACCCTCGAGGACTTCATGGCCTCCATGGAGAGCGGTGAGAGCCAGGAGCTCAACCTCATCCTCAAGGGCGACGTGTCCGGGTCGGTCGAGGCCCTCGAGGACTCGCTGGCCAAGATCGACGTGGGCGACGAGGTGTCGCTGCGCGTCATCGACCGCGGCGTCGGTGCGATCACCGAGACCAACGTCATGCTGGCCGCCGCGTCCGACGCGATCATCATCGGCTTCAACGTCCGGCCGCAGGGCAAGGCGACCGAGCTGGCGGACAAGGAAGGCGTCGAGATCCGCTACTACTCGGTCATCTACCAGGCGATCGAGGAGATCGAGGCCGCGCTCAAGGGCATGCTCAAGCCCGAGTACGAGGAGTCGACCCTCGGCCAGGCCGAGATCCGGGCGATCTTCCGCTCGTCGCGGATCGGCAACATCGCCGGCTGCATGGTCACCAGCGGCGTGATCCGGCGCAACGCCAAGGTGCGGTTGATCCGAGACGGCGCGGTCGTGGCCGACAACCTCGACCTGGCATCGCTGAAGCGCGAGAAGGACGACGCGGCCGAGGTCCGCGAGGGCTTCGAGTGCGGTCTCGTGCTGCGGAACTACCAGGACATCAAGGAGGGCGACGTCGTCGAAGCCTTCGAGATGCGGGAGATCCCGCGGGCCTGACGGGTGGGTGCAGGTTTCACCGCTTCAGCGGTGAAACCTGCACTTCCCAGCCGAAGTTTCGGCCAAGAAGCAACGGTTTCACCGCTTCAGCGGTGAAACTTGCCGAGAGGAATCGCATGACCAACCCCCGCATCCGGAGGATCGCCGACCGGATCCAGGTCATCGTCGCGGAGATGCTGGAGCGGCGGATCAAGGACCCGCGGCTCGGGTTCATCACCGTGACCGACGTCCGGGTCACCGGCGACTCCCAGCAGGCGACCGTGTTCTACACGGTCCTCGGCGAGGAGACCGACCTGGTCAGCACGGCGGCCGCTCTCGAGTCGGCGAAGGGGCTGATGCGCTCCGAGGTCGCCAAGCAGCTGGGGATGCGGCACGCACCGACGCTGACCTTCGTCGCGGACGCCCTGCCCGAGAGCGCCCGCCACGTCGACGAGGTGCTCGCCCGCGCCAAGGCGCTGGACGAGGAGGCCGCCGCCCGGCGCGTCGAGCGGTACGCCGGCGAGGCCGACCCGTACAAGAAGCCGCGCGAGCTCGAGGACGACGCGGGCGGCACCGAAGCCGACTCGCTGTGACCTCCGAGTCCGGCCTGGTCGTCGTCGACAAGCCGGGCTCGATGACCTCGCACGACGTCGTCTCCCGGGTACGCCGGCTCGCCGGCACCCGCAAGGTGGGCCACGCCGGCACGCTCGACCCGATGGCGACCGGCGTCCTGGTGCTCGGGCTCAACCGCGCCACCCGGCTCCTGGGGCACCTCACCCTCACCGACAAGAGGTACGACGCGACCGTCCGGCTCGGCGGCACCACCACCACCGACGACGCCGACGGGGACCTCGTCTCGTCCAGTCCGACCGACCACCTGTCCGAGGACGACGTGCGGTCAGCACTGTCATCGCTCGTCGGCGAGATCGACCAGGTGCCCAGCTCGGTGTCTGCCGTCAAGGTGGACGGCAGGCGCGCCTACGCCCGGGTGCGTGCCGGCGAGGAGGTCGAGCTGTCCGCGCGTCGGGTCACGATCCACGCGATCGACGTGGTCTCGCTGGACCTGCCCGAGGTGAAGGTGGCCGTGCACTGCTCCAGCGGGACCTACGTCCGGGCGATCGCCCGTGACCTCGGCGCAGCGTTGAGCGTGGGCGGTCACCTCACCGCGTTGAGGCGCACCGCGGTCGGACCGTTCACCCTGGCCGACGCCCGCACCATCGACGAGCTGACCGAGTCGTTCACGATCACGCCCATCGCCGACGCCGCGCGCGCGTCGTTCCCGGCCCTCGACCTCGACGACGCGCAAGCGGCCGACGTCCGCGTGGGGCGCCGGCTGGACCTGGCCCTCGACACCACCACGGCCCTCTTCGCACCCGACGGTGAGTTCCTCGCGCTCTACCGAGAGGGTGAGGACGGCCGGGCGCGGGCCGTGGCAGTGTTCTGCTGATGAGCAGCAGCGTCCTCTGGCTGCGCCGCGACCTCCGCCGCCGTGACCTGCCGGCGCTCGCCGCCGCCGCCGATGCCACGTCGGGTGAGGTGCACGCGCTGTTCGTGATCGACCCGGTGCTGTGGGTCGGTTGCGGTCCGGTGCGGCGCGGCTGGCTGGCTGCCAGCGTCCGCGCCGCCGTCGATTCGTACGACGGACGCCTCAGCGTCCGCGTCGGCGACCCGGTGACGACGGTCGCCGCCTTCGCCGACGAGGTGGGCGCGGGGTCGGTGCACGTCAGCGCCGAGACCACGCCGTACGGCGCGCGCCGCGACACCCGCGTCCGTCGGCGGATCGCCGAGCGCGGGATCGCCTGGGTCGCCACCGGCTCGCCGTACGCCGTCGGGCCGGGGCGGGTGCGGACCCAGGACGGGACGCCGTACCGCGTGTTCACACCCTTCGCGCGCGCCTGGCGCGAGCACGGCTGGGCACCACCCGACCGGGCCCCGCGCGGGGTCACGCTCGGAGAGGCCCGCTCCGACGGACAGGCGGCGAAGCGCCTCGACCGGGGGCTGGCGGAGTGCCCGGTCGAGCTCCCGACCGCGGGGGAGGAGGCGGCCCTGCGTCGCTGGCGGAGCTTCCGTGACAACCACCTGGCGACGTACGCGCATGCCCGCGACCGCCCCGACCGCCCCGGCACCAGCCGACTCTCGCCCTACCTGAAGGTCGGCGCGATCCACCCGCGCACGATCCTCGCCGACCTGGCGGGAGCACGGTCCGAGGCTGCGAAGACGTACGTCGACGAGCTGGCCTGGCGCGAGTTCTACGCCGACGTGCTCCACACCGAACCTCACTCCGCCTGGCGGGACCTGCGGCCCGAGCTGCGGTCGATGGCGTACGACGAGCCGAACGGCCTCGTCGACGCCTGGAAGGAGGGCCGCACCGGTTTCCCGATCGTCGACGCCGGCATGCGCCAGCTGGCTGTCACCGGTTGGATGCACAACCGGGTGCGGATGATCACCGCCAGCTTCCTGTGCAAGGACCTGCACGTGTGGTGGCCCGTGGGGGCCCGGCACTTCCTCGGGCAGCTGATGGACGGCGACGTCGCCAGCAACAACCACGGCTGGCAGTGGGTCGCCGGCACCGGCACCGACGCGTCGCCGTACTTCCGGGTCTTCAACCCGGTCACCCAGGGCAAGAGGTTCGACCCGGACGGCGACTACGTCCGCCGGTGGGTCCCGGAGCTCGCGCACCTCGCGGGAAGCAGGGCGCACGAGCCGTGGGCGGTCGGGGACGGCTACGACCACGGCTACCCCGAGCCGGTCGTCGACCACGGCGAGGAGCGCGCCGAAGCGCTGCGGAGGTACGACGCCGCCCGTCGCTGAGCCGGATCGCTGAGCCGGATCGCAGGACCGGATCGCTGAGCCGGACCCACGCCGTACGCCGCATCGCGCGCGTCGTTAGGCTGCCGGACGTGCAGATCTGGCGGTCACTGGACGACGTCCCGGCCGACCTCGGACGCACGGCCGTCGTGATCGGCAACTTCGACGGCGTGCACCTCGGCCACCAGCACGTCGTCCGCGAGGCGCGCTCGGCCGCGGACACCGAGGGGTTGCGCGTGGTCGCGGTGACGTTCGACCCGCACCCGATGGCGGTGCTGCGGCCCGAGCACGCACCGACCTCGATCACCGACATCGAGACCCGTGCCGAGCTGCTGCGGGACGCGGGCGTCGACGACGTGCTCGCTCTGCCGTTCGACCGGGACGTGGCGTCGTGGAGCCCGCAGGAGTTCGCCAGGCGCGTGCTCGCCGACGTGCTCCATGCGGCCGTCGTGGTCGTCGGCGCCAACTTCCGCTACGGATCGCGGGCCTCGGGCGATGTCGCCACCCTCACGGCCAGCGGCGAGGAGCTCGGCTTCCGCGCGATCGGCGTTCCCCTCGACGGAGGCCCACAGGTCTGGTCGTCGACCTACGTCCGCACCTGCCTGGCCACCGGTGACGTGGCCGGCGCGGCCGAGGCGCTCGGCCGACCGTTCGTGGTCCGCGGTGTCGTCGTCCGCGGTGACCGCCGGGGGAGGGAGCTCGGGTTCCCGACCGCGAACGTGCCGACGCGAGTCCTGACCGCGGCGCCGGCCGACGGTGTGTACGCGGGATGGTTGCGACGGCTCGACACCGGCGAGCGCTTTCCGGCCGCGATCAGCGTGGGCACCAACCCGACGTTCGACGGGGAGCGCGAGCGGCGCGTCGAGTCCTACGTCCTGGACCGCGACGACCTGGAGCTCTACGACGTGGAGGTGGAGGTGTCCTTCGTGGACCGGATCCGCGGCATGGAGCGGTTCGACGGCGTCGACGCGCTGATCGAGACCATGCACAAGGACGTCCGGCGGGCACACGACATCCTCGGGCGCCCGGAGTGACCGATCGGCGACCGATCGTCGACCTGACCGACGCGGAGGCGCGGCGCGCCCTGATCCTCAAGTGGGGCACCGTCCCCGACGACGTGATCCCGGCGTGGGTCGCCGAGATGGACTACGCGCTCGACCCGCTGGTGCACGAGGCGCTGCTGCGGGCGGTGCGCGACGGCGTGACCGGCTACCCGGTGTCCGGGTACACCGCCGAGCTGGGCGAGAGCTACGCCGCCTTCGCCGCGCGCCACTTCGGGTCGGCCGTGGAACCCGGCTGGGTCCACCCCGTGGTGGACGTGACCGCCGGGGTGCGGCTGGCGTTGGACGTGCTCTCCGACCCCGGCCCCGTGGCGTTCCTGGTGCCGGGGTACTCACCCCAGCTGGACGTCGCGGCGCTGACCGGACGCACCCGGGTGGACGTCGTGGTCGATCCCGACGCGGACCGGGTCGAGGTCGACCTCGACCAGCTCGAGTCCCGCTTCGCCGACGGCGCCCGGACCCTCCTGCTCACCCAACCCCACAACCCGTGTGGTCGGGTGTTCACCCGCTCCGAGCTCGAGGGCATCCGCGACGTGGTCCTGCGGCACGGGGCGCGGGTCATCTCGGACGAGATCCACGCGCCGCTGGTGCTGCCGGGCGCGGCGCACACGTCGTACCTCGACCTCGAGGGTGCCCACGACCACGCGATCGCGGTGGTGGCCGCGTCGAAGGCGTTCAACACCGCGGGTCTGCGCTGTGCCCAGCTGCTGCTTCCCGACGCGGAGGCCCGCCGCCGCGTCGCCGGGGTGCCGATGGCGCGCAACGACTCCTGGTCGCCGCTCGGTGTGGTGGCGGCGGTCTCGGCGTACGCCGACGGCGATCCGTGGCTCGCGTCGCTGGTGGAGCGGCTGGACCGGCTGCGGGGGTTGCTGAGGGAGCTTCTCGGCGAGCACCTGCCGCTGGTGCGGATGCGGCCGTTGGAGGCGACGTACCTGGCCTGGCTGGATGTCCGCGCCTACGGCCACGACGACCCGGCGGCGGTCGCGCTCGAACGCGGGCGGGTGAAGGTCCTCGGTGGACACGAGTTCGCGCCGGGGCTCGCCGGCCATGTGCGGCTGAACGTCGCCACCAGCCCGGAGCGGCTGACCGAGATCGTCCGCCGCCTGGCGTCCGCCTGGACCTGACCGCGCCCCCACCCGAGGGCTCGGGCGACGGCTTCGGCCACCGGCAGCGGCGCGGCTGGGGGCGCCGGGCCGGTCGGTGGCAGGCACGACGGAACGTCGGCACCCGCGGTGTCGCGAGCTGGGCGGCACGTCCTCGCTCAGGCGTCGAGGTCCCGCTCGACGAGCGCGACGATCGCATCCACGTCGGCCTCGTCGTCGCCGGAGACCTCGACCGTGTCGCCCTTGCCGGCGCCGAGGGTCATGATCAGCAGCGCCGAGCTGGCATCGACCGGGTCCCCGCCGGGGACCCCGATCAGGACCTCGGAGTCGAGCTCGCCGGCGGCCTCCGAGATGATCGCGGCCGGTCGGGCGTGGAGGCCGACGGCGGAGCCGACGACGACGGACTTGGTGGGCATGGGGTCTCCTTCGGGTGGGTCGTGCGGTTGGTCTGGGTCACACGGTGGCGACGTCGGTGTTGACCGGCCACGCGGTCTTGGCGAAGACCACGGCCACGGCCCCGACGACGACGCCGGCGGCGAGGGCGATCAGGTAGCCGAGGATGTTGTGGACGGCGAAGAGCACGAAGATGCCGCCGTGCGGGGCGCGGACCGCGACGTCGAGCGCCTCGGCGAGGGCGCCCGTGACCGCGCTGCCCAGCATGATCGGCGGGATCACGCGCAGCGGGTCGGCGGCGGCGAACGGGATCGCGCCCTCGGTGATGAACGACGCGCCGAGCAGCCAGCCGGCCTTGCCGTTCTCCCGCTCGGCGACAGAGAAGAGGTTCGGGCGCAGCACGGTGGCCAGGGCGAGTGCGATCGGTGGCACCATCCCGGCCAGCATCACCGCGGCCATGATCTTCAGCTGGGGGGAGTCACTGGCCTGGCCGGCGACGCCGAGCCCGGTCGTGGCGAAGACGTAGGCGACCTTGTTCAGGGGTCCACCCATGTCGAAGGCCATCATCAGCCCGAGCAGGGCACCGAGCAGGATCGCGCTGCTGCCGCTCATGTTGTTGAGGCCGGCGTTGAGCTGGTCCATCAGCCAGGAGATCGGCTTGCCCAGGACGATGATCATGATCAGACCGGCGATGATCGAGGTCAGCAACGGGATCACCATGACCGGCATCAGGCCACGTGCCCAGACCGGCACCTTCCAGCCGGCGATCCAGTGGGCGATGACGCCGGCGAGCACGCCTCCCGCGATGGCGCCGAGGAACCCGGTCGCCGGCAGCGCTGTCCCGTCGGTGGCGGTGACGTTGAAGAGGTTGGTGGCGAGCCCGCCCATGATGAAGCCGGGTGCGATGCCGGGTCGGTCGGCGATCGCGTAGGCGATGTAGCCGGCCAGCGCCGGGATGAACAACATGAACGCGGTCTTGCCGATGATGAAGAACAGCGCACCGAGATACGCGAACAGCCCGGAGGCGAAGAAGCTCGTCCCGAAGAGCATGTGGTCGAGTCCGAGCGCCTTCGCGTCGGGCAGGTCGAAGATCGAGTTGTGCGCCGCGATCTCGCCGTACGCGTTGTTGACCGCGATCTCGTAGCCGCCGAACAGGAAGCCGAGAGCGATCAGGAGGCCACCGGCGGCGACGAACGGGATCATGTAGGACACCCCGGTCATCAACACCCGGCGGGTGCGCGCCCCCCACGACTCGCCCGCGCCACCGCTGCTCTCGCCGGCGGTCACCGATCCCTCCACCCGCGGGGCGTTCGGGTCGTCGGCGTACCGCAGGGCCTCGGTGATCATCGCGTCGCCGTCGTCGATCGGGCGCTTCACGCTTGAGGAGACGACCGGCTTGCCGGCGAACCGGCCGCGGTCGCGGACCCCGACGTCCACCGCGAAGATCACCGCGGACGCCGCGGCGATCGTCTCCGGCGGCAGCGGCTTGGAGCCCGCGGATCCCTGGGTCTCGACCGCGATCGGAACACCCGCCTTGGCGGCCGCGGCCTCGAGCGCTTCGGCGGCCATGTAGGTGTGGGCGATGCCGGTCGGGCAGGCGGTCACCGCGACGAGCGACCTCGCCGCGCCGGTCGTGGGCGCGGCCGGCACGGCGGCCGATGCGGTCGGAGCGGGGGCCTCGCCGACGACGTCCAGGACGAGGTCGACGACCTCCTGGTCGCTCCCGGCGTTCCGCAGCCCCGCCGTGAAGTCGGGCTTGACCAGTGCGCGTGCCAGCTTGGTGAGCAGCTGGAGATGGGTCGCGTCGCCTCCGGCCGGAGCGGCGATCAGGAACGCCAGGTCGGCGGGACCGTCCTTGGCACCGAACTCCACCAGGGGCTGGAGCCGGACGAACGCGAGCGTCGGCTCCGCCACAGCCGCGGTGCGGCAGTGGGGGATCGCGATGCCTCCGGCCAGCCCGGTCGGGGCGGTTCCCTCGCGGGCGATCGCGTCGGCGGCGAGCTGGTCGGGGTCGGTGGTACGACCGGCGTTGGCGACGATGCCGGCCAGCGCGCGGATCACGTCGTGCTTGTCGGTGCCGAGATCGGCATCGAGGCGCACGAGTGCGGGAGTGATGAGGTCGGACATCGTTCAGTCTCCTGACGGGAGATCGAGGCGGGTGACGTGGACCAGGTCGGTCTGCACCTGCCGGGGGTGGGGGATGGTCGTACCGGGCAGTCCGGCGGCCGCGCTGCCGTAGGCGACGGCGAGCGCGAGTCGTTGGCCGGGGTCACGTCGGGTGACGTCCCCGAACAGGTAGCCGAAGAGGCTCGAGTCGCCCGCTCCGACCGTGCTGACGACGGTCGTGGGCGGTGGCGAGGCGTGCCAGGCACCGTCGGCGTCGACGAGGACGGCGCCGTGCGGGCCGAGCGTGACCAGCACCGACTCGACCCCCTGGGAGACCAGCTCGCGCGCGGCCTCGGCGGCTGCCGCGGGGTCGGCCTCCAGCTCGTCGGCGTGGTGCCCGGTGAAGGACGCGAGCTCCTCGCCGTTCGGCTTCATCAGGTGGGGGGCACTGGTCGGGAGGGCATCGACCAGGGCCTTGAGCGGGGCGTCGCTGGTGTCGACCGCAACGCGGGCCCCGGCACGGCGCAGGACCGTGACCAGGTCGGCGTACCACTCGGAGGGTGCGCCGGGAGGCAGCGAGCCTGCCAGCACGATCCAGTCGGCACTGTCCGCACGGCGTACCAACGCCTCCTGGAGCTCGTCGAGCAGCCGCGGTGTGGCCTGTGGGCCGGGGCTGTTCAGCTTGGTGGTCGTGCCGTCGGGCTCGGTGATGGTGATGTTCACCCGCAGGTCGCCGGCGTGCTCCACGGGTCGGCAGTCGATCCCTGCGGCGAGGAGCTCGAGCACGAACGGGTCGCCCTTGGGTGCCGGCAGGACCGCGATCGACGGCAGGTCGGCCGCGACGCAGGCGCGGGAGATGTTCACACCCTTGCCGCCGGCCTGGGAGATCACCGACTCGGCGCGCTGGACGGTCCCGCGCTCGAGCGGGGCGGGGAGGTTGACGGTCCGGTCGAGGCTCGGGTTGGCGGTGAGCGTCACGATCATGCGGTCGACCCGTTCATGCGACGACCACCTCGACGCCGGCCTTGGTCAGCGCCCGGCGGTCCGCGGCCGACACGTCGCTGTCCGTGACCAGTACGTCGATCTCGCCGGCCGCGGCGAAGCGGACGGCCGTGTCGATGCCGAACTTCGAGGCGTCGGCCAGCGCGACGACCTGTCGCCCGCACTCGATCAGGGCCCGCTTCACGGCGGCCTCGTCGGGGTCGGGCGTGGTGAACCCGTGCTCGGCGGTGATGCCGTTGGTGCCGACGAAGGCGACGTCTACGCGCAGGTGGGAGAGCGCGGCGACGGTGTCTGCCCCCACCGCCGCCTGGGTCGTACGCCGGACGCGTCCGGGCAGCAGGCGCAGGTCGATGTGCCGCTGTCCGGCGAGCCGGGCCGCGATCGGGACGCCGTGGGTGATCACGGTGAGCGCGTGGTCGGGAGGGAGCAGGGAGGCCAGTCGGCTGGTCGTCGTCCCGGCGTCGAGGAGGATCGTGCCGCCCGCGGGCGGGAGCTGGTCCAGGGCGGCGCGGGCGATCCGCCCCTTGCTCTCGGTGTTGACCTGGTCGCGCTCGCGCAGTCCGGCCTCGATCAGCGACAGGGACGCGGGTGGCACGACTCCACCGTGCACACGGCGCACCAGCCCCATCCGCTCCAGCGTCGACAGGTCGCGCCGGACGGTCTCGGTCGTGACGTCGTACTCTCGAGCCAGCTGGTTCACCGACATCCGGCCGCGCTGGGTGACCAGTCGCGCGATCGCTTGCTGGCGCTCCTCGGCATACATCGTCAACGCGGAACTCCTGTCTGTGTATGTGTGGTTTTACGCCCGAACGTGTTGACTTGTCAAGTCGACCGTGGCAACGTGTCGCCATGAGCGACTCTTCGTCGGCCACCTCCACCCTGCGCGGCACCCCGGTGGTCCCGGGCGTCGCCTACGGTCCGGCGCTGCTGGTCCGAGGCGAGGTGTCGCCGGACGCGATCGCCCGCTTCGACGGCTCGGCGTACGACGAGGAGCGCGCGCTCGCGGCG
>Ga0105246_10002781_pt1 | contig 10594 bp, 13 predicted proteins | sample KBSM64metaG_FD_99694 | JGI IMG/M metagenome (GOLD analysis project Ga0105246, IMG submission 99694) | Miscanthus rhizosphere microbial communities from Kellogg Biological Station, Michigan, USA - KBS M6-4 metaG | ecosystem: Host-associated > Plants > Roots > Rhizosphere > Soil | place...
CCAAGGCGATCAAAGTGAGGGCTGACGTGGGCAAGGAGGACATTTTGCGCATGAATGGTTGAAACTCCGAAAAGCAAGAATGCAAATGATGTTTATTTACAATTCTCACATTCAGAGATAACGAAAATCAATTCCATTTAGGTATCAGCTTTGTAGCGAGCAGGATGACGACTCTGCCATCATCTAGTAATGGCCCTAACGTAAGCCTGGCAGGCCCGCAGCGCGATCAGTCCTTGGTCGCCGGTGTCAGTGATGGCGATAATTCGTTGAGCATGCGCTGGGTCAAGTTGGGCTCGACGGGCTGCATGAACCACGCCGACGGCGCCGGTGGCGGCTGGCACGTTGCAGCCACTGGCTGGATCCTCGAGGAGGACTGACAGCCGCAGATCAGAAGTGGCAAGGCGATCGCGTAGGCGAGCCTGATCATGTTGGGCATCGGATAATTCCTTGGTGTGTTTTTGGTCGGAGGCGGCCAGGGTCTGCTCGGTGGCCAGGCGCTTGTCCTGCTCTGCCTTCTGTTGCCGCCAGGCCTCGCCGGTTATCGCGTCCAATGCTTTCTGGTGGGCGGCGCCCTGCTCCGCTAGCTGCTCGGAGAGCTTCTTACCTAAGCGCCAGTCCTGCACCTGCCAGGTCACGCCGGCGGCACAAGCCATCGCCAGCAGGATCAGAACTATCAGGCCTACCAGCTTCTGCACCGGCGTCATGCCAGCACCTTCAGCGCCTGGTCGTAAAGCGCTTGGCGGTCGACCAGTCCGGTGAGTCCACCGTTGATGCGCCGGGTGATCTTCACGAACTCGCCCTGATCCGCCAGTGTGTTCAACCCACGGGTAGACCAGAACCAGGCCGCAGACATCGCCGCGTGCTGGGGCATCTCGAGCAGCTCCGGCTTGTTGATCAGGTCCAGGGCTAGGGCTTCACCGCAAGTAGCATAGTTCGCACGTCCGGTGATCTGGATCAGGCCACGCCCACGGTACTTCGAGCCGTCACCCTTGACGGTATTGCCCAGGTCTGCACGGCCTTCGTATGTGAGCTGCTGTGCCGTTGGCCCCCAGATCTCGCGAACCCAACGTAGCTGGCCTGACTCATGCCCAGCCTGGGCAATGAAAGCCGCCACGCGCGCGGTACCCACGATGCCGTAGCGGCTCATGGCCGTATTCAGTACAGGAACAAAAACGCCGGCTTGGCGGCCGGCGTTCGGGAGGATCTGCAGCAACTGCTGCTGGGTGATTGCCATATGTATCTCCAGTGAGCGATTTTACGCGGATCTTTTCAACCGCTATTTCATAAGCCGGTCACATCAATAACCATGCAGAGGCCATCCTTGGTCCTGTATGAGCCGCTCGGAAAAGGAGGCGCGGCACAGTATTCCCTGGACCATAAAATGTAGGACGCGCTAGATACCGAACCGTTAGCCATTGATGTGCCGTTAAGTTGGGATTGCTCAATGACAGCCCTAAAGTTGGGGCCGCATGACATAGAACCTTGGAGCAAGCTATAGAACGCCGGTAGCTTTGAATGTACGGCGGCATACTTTCTCCCCGCCGTAACTGCGGTGCTTGTGGCATTATCCATGGTCATGAACAATTGCTTTTCCATTTTCATATATTTGAGATTACTGTCGAACACGATACTCTCGGAACCATTGAAAAGCTGTAACAGCCCACCCGCGTCCGGCACGGCTTGAGGTATATGAAATATATAAACCTCAGCCGACTGCCCCACCCCAGAAGAATTGCAAGACAGCCCCCAGGTCCATGTATTACCAGACCTTGTGCATCTGGTTTGCGAGCAAAGAAACGAACTATTGATCGCCAGCAGAGGAAAGGATTCTTCGGTGGATGTATAGCTAACCGTTGTTACTGACCCTGAATAGGTCCCTCCGACAACTGGAAACGAGACGACCTTCTTTTCCGCGAAAATCATGTTCTTAAAGGTGTCATCAATCAGAACATAATTATCATCACCTATGACTTCAATTAGCGCCATTTGAATATATTCCGTATGCGATAACCATCGCAGTGGCGGTTCCTATGCCAGCTGTCCATTGCATTGAGCCGTTAGAAAACGTTACATCTGGAAGAGTTGCTCGACTCTGCGCCTGCTCATTGGGTCCGGTAAAAACGAACCAAGGTGTCCCCTGCAAAAGCCTTGAGTCTGCTATCGATCCGGCTACCGTGCTGGTTATAGATACCGACCCCAGATACTTTGTTAATCTGGAAGTCAGACTGATTTGCAGGCTCTCGTCTGAGTTATATATCTCAAAGATTGGCTGTCCCATTATTTAACGCTCATCTTGATGCGCAGCTTTCCTGCGGAGTCCATCATCCGTAGTTCCGCTCCGTCAAAAGTTGATCTTCCGTTGGCGCCGGTTGAATTCATCTCAAGGCCTCCCGCCTTACTCAGCCTCCATCCCGAAACGCCTTCGACGTAGTTATCAGATTGGAGATATTCACCAATCTGGAGCATCCCAATACTGCCGGCTCGAATGAATGCTGTATCGATGTATGCGGCGTTGTCCTGCACCACGAACGGATAGAAAACGTTGGTCGTGTTCGGATCAACGATGGCGAAACGGCTGGCAGCGATCAGCACCTGGCTGGTGATAATCCCCTCGTCGTTCTCCACTCCCACTCCGATCCCCGCCAGGTACGGCTTGCCATCAACGGTGAGCTGGGTCTTGATGCTGTACATCGCTGCCAATTCAGACTTGAGCTCGTCGATCTCGACCTGAGCCCCGCCGCCAGAATCAATCTTCTCCAGCAGATGCTGGCTAAGCTGAGTCTCGGTGATCTGGTCGTTGAGGTAGTCCAGGATGGGGCCGGCATCCGATGATGATTGGCCGGTGACCGGGCCGAAGAACGCCCCCTCGTTTCCAATTCGATCCACCAGGCGAGCCCAGAAGAAGAATCGAACGCCCGATGCCAGCCCCATGATGGTGAGATCGGTTTGCGGGTTGGCATAGTCGCCGAACTTGATAGCCGTGCCGATCTGATTGATCTGGCTGTACCAAATCTCGGTGCGCTGCAAGTCCGCCGTGCTGATTCCGGCCGGAATCTCCCACTTGAGCTTGATGCCGAACACAATGGATTGAGCGGTGAAAGCCGACACTACTGGCGGCGGCGTGGTCTTGCCGGCCAGAATTGTTTCAGCCGAGGTGGCAAACACAGAGCCGATATCGAGCGAGTTGATTGCCCGCACCTTGGCCACGTAGCGACCGGCGTAGATGCCACTCACATCGATCGATGTGGTACCGGTGCGTCCAGCGAAGATCCAGTCGCCATCGTTCTTACGCCAGTACACCTCGTAGGCAATCGCCGACTCTGGCTTCTCCCACTGGATCGTCATGACGCTGATTGCGCTGCCCTGGTCTACGAAGTGGTCATTGCTGACTGTCACGTTGATAGGCGGCGCCTGCACGCTCGGAGGGATCACAGTGACCGGCGGCCTTTCGATCTTGCTGCCGTTGTCGATCGCGCCGTATTTGCTGGAGTTGTGGCGTACCGCACTGACAGTGAACTTGATTTCGGTATCGGAGGCATCTTCCACGACCGACATTACCCGGAACTGCTGAACTGCCAGCGTTGGCGAGTCTATGGCCCACATTGAATGCTTCGGTGGCAAGTCGTCCAGATCCTCAGCCAACACAACCTGCTGAACCTCTGAGGGGAAGCCGGTGGTGTCGAGCGTGATTGTTCCGTTATCCCAGGTAATACCGGTGTTGTCCCAGGTTAGCGGGTATCCAACCGACTTGATGACGCGCGATATGGCTTTCCCGTTGGGCATGATCAAGGTGATGGTGTCACCAGCGTATGCAGTTACATCCGCATCCAGGATCAGTGTGTCGAGTGTCGATGAGCGCAGGCGCCCACCGATACGACGGCCGGCACGGTCGTTGTCGGCGACACGGATGATCTGCCCGGGGCGAGCCAGGGTGCCGTCCAAGCCAACGGAGAAGCCCACGCTTTCCGTCTCCAGGCGATTGGTGAGCAGCGCCCACTTACCGACGCGCTGAGCCTGAGCCTGTGAAGTACAGCCGGTTGCCGTGATTTCGGTCTGCTGGATGCCGTAGCGAGCGATACCGGCTTGATCATCGACATACTCCACCTTCTGCCGGTAGAAGTCGGCTGGGTCGTTCCAGCTCACCAGGGCGACGGTGTAGCGCGTCTTCTTGGCCGAGCCGAAGTAACCGAACTTTCCTTCGATGACGTTGGCGTTCGAATAGGTGTAGACCGGGTCTTCGGGGATGTCCGCAACAGCAGTAACCGAGCCTGCCGCCCAGTACGCCATGCCACGGAACGTGGTGGCCAGATCCTGAAGAACCTTCAGAGCATCGGCACGCACTGAGAGGTACAGGTTGCAAGTGAAGCGAGGCTCGGTGCCGCCCTTCCCGTCCGGCACCATCTGGTCGCAGTACTGACCAATCCGATACAGCTCCCACTTATCGACCTGGCCGGCATTCAACAGGTGTCCAAGGCCATAGCGGAAGTGCAGCAGAAGGTCGTAGAAGATCCAGGCGGGGTTATCGGTCCAGGCAGTTTTGAAGGTTCCATCCCAAACGCCGGTGTACACGCGATTTTCCGCGTCGTAGTTGCTCGGCACGCGGATGATCCGGCCGTACAGGTCAAATGCTCGGGTAGGGATCGATTGAAACTGAGAGGCGTCGAACTGAAGCCCGATCAGAGCCGTTCCTGGGTAGCGAAGTTTCGCGTCTATTACGTCGGTAACAGCTTCAATCGTTGTCGTGTCGGCAATGGTGCTGCTGGTGGAGTTCGGAGTTGTCCGCGTAACGCGGAGCTGCCAACCGCTATTCGCCGTCGGCAGGTCAACACGGTGAGTTCGCTCGTACTTTGTGGAGGTTTTGCCGCTGAAAGCTGCTGCAAGAACCTGCACGTATGGGCCTCCATCGGTAGATAGCTCCATCTTGTATTGCACGGAGTAGCCGTTGGTGTCGCCATTCGAGGTGTTGGTCTGGGCAAGTCGGGGAACGGAAAGCCTCACTCGCACAGCGGAAAGCTGAAGGTTATTGATGGCTCGAACGTAGGGCTGATCCGATCTTAGCTCTACACCAACGCCCGTCTCGCTCGCTACTGCCGGAAATCCAGGGATATGCAACTGATCCTGGCTGCCGCTCCTGAAATCCAGACTTACTCCGCTGAAGTTGAGCGAGCCATCAGCGTTTGCGAGTGGGGTTTCACTCAGATAAACGGACCTCATTCCGTTCACAAGCCCGCGTATCTCACCCTCGCTCACCAAGTCGAGAATTTTTGCGTAAGCAATGCTCTGAAGGTTGTCTGGAGCCTCAACAGACGGGCGAGGCTTGTCCTCGCCGCCCTTTCGGCCGGTAATCGGTAAATTGGTCATGACTTTCCTTCGGGCGAAAAAAAACCCGCTCAGTGGCGGGCCTGGACGGCGCGTTGGTTTTACATCTGATCTTCTGAGTAGATTTCTGCGCTACCTACCGCGCTCCCTACGATCATCCGGCCGTAAAGCAGCGGAACAGGGTTGCCCTGCACGCTCGTGTTTACCGCTCCATTGAAGCTGTAGCTTGGCCGGTTATTTGGACCGTCCTGAGTGCTCAGCCCCTTTGGCTGTGGACTCAGCATCTGCATAGCGCCGCCAAGCGCCATGGATGCTCCAGCGGAGTAGCCGAATGTGACTGCCGCCGCGGACCAGCCCAATGGGTTCCACCAGGCCAGGGCGATGATCACGACCCCAATTACGGTCTGCAGAAGACCTGCTCGCTTAGAGCCGGTGATTACAGGAACGATGCGAATTACATCTCGGCCAGTTGGTTTTCCAAGGTCGTCTTCGCCAATATTTTCTCTGCCATTAAAGATTGCGTATCTCAGGCCATTGTCAGAGCTTTCAGCCATGTGCTGTTCGAAGCCTGGAAACTGCTTGAAATATCCAATCACGTCGCGAAATCCTGAACTGGTCGTGATCCTATGCCTGCGTCCGAATTTGGCCGCCAGGGATCCAGACAGCAGGACGGTTTGCATCTTCTCGACTGAGCTGGCCATGTTTTCTCCGAGCAATAAAAAACCGCCCGGAGGCGGCTGTTGTTGAAGTTGAGCTACTTGCTGCAATAACTCACAACGTGGGTGACCTTGTCGCTTGGCGACTGCCAGGTCCGGTAGAAGCGATACTGAACTCTTGAGCCCGTACCCGAGGGAGTCACATCTACAACATGCCAGGGCGACTCACCATTCGGAGCGACCACCGAAAACTTCTCCCCGGACTGCTGAAGAATGCCGCCGACACTACCGCCAACAATGGATGTCGACTGCCAGCCATCCCTGATGCACTCGGCTACAGCCAGTGCAGGCTTCGCGCTAGAAAGGCTCAGCACGGCAGGAGTGTTCCTGACGTCGGCGACACTCGAACACCCCGCCAGCAGCGCCGCCGCCATTGTGCCAATCAAAATCCGCATAAAGTCAGCTCCTTGTGATTTGGGCAGACGATAGCATTTTGATCATGGCTTTGCGTCTCGGTGCCGCCAGCAGCTGACCGTCACCTCCGACCAATAACCGCCGTACACGTCGCGCTTGCTGTCGCGGTTATAGAGGTGGTGCAGAATCGACCCGGGCGCCGGGTAGTGCTCCGGCTCAGTCTTCAGCACGCCGTCAGCCAGGTAGATCGCTGCGTGGTTGGGAACCGGTGAGCGGATCTGCATCAACACCAGGTCGCCGTGCTGCAGCGTCGATACCTTCTCGAAGCCGGCTGCGGGTAGGTTATCCAGATACAGGTTGCCGCCTTTGTCCCACCAGCCGTCCTCGCGCTCGTAGTTTCCCAGCTCGATGCCCATCTCGCGCCGGTAGAAGTCGAGGATGATGCTGAGGCAATCGTGCACGCCGTGGGCGAACTTGCGGCCGATAAGTGGTGCCTCGTAGCCCTCAGGCAGGAAGCTGACCAGCTCACCAATGCGCAGTTGGTCGTCGTCTTCCTTCCGGACCTCGATGATGTGCCAGGGCAGGCCCGATGCCTCACACGAAACACGATCGGCTTCGCTCGGTGTCGCCGGACAATCCGGGTGACTGTGCACCACAGCCAGGACCCGGCCACGATCCTCGGCATCGGCATAGTCCTCGGGAGCCAGGCGAAAATGCTCACTGGGCGTCGAGGCTGTGTTGTGGCACGGCACATAGATTTCCTTCCTCCCCTCCCGCACCAGCAGCCCGCAACACTCACGCGGATACTCAGCGATGGCGTGCGCCTCGATCGCGGCCTTGTTTGCTTTGTTCATGGATTACGTCCTGATCAAGCCAGCCGCCGGAAACGAACCGTACGGCAGCGGGTTATTGGCGCCGAAGCGAAGCTTGCAGCTGGTCAGTCGGCCCCCACATTTGTCCTTGGCCGCATCGGTAACGATGATGTCATTCTCATCAGCCACGGGTGGCCCGTTATAGCCACAGTAGGGCCCTCGATACCCGCCGCAGGAAAGCCACCAGCACACGTTCGCCACGATCTGGCGCCGGGGTAGTTGCACCCCCGCGAAGTCCAGCGCCGAGGCCAACTCGAACTGCACGATTTCGTTGTCCTCCGATGACTTGCGCTCGACGTACCAAATGTCCGGCGGCAACTCCTCTTCAGGGTCCGCCTCGGGCTGGCCATCAAGGTACTTGCCCAGCGTTCGGTGGCGAATCAGCTTCGCGCCTACCAGGTCCTCGAAGTACAGCACGAGGGCGGTGATAAATCCGCCGACGTTGCCCACGGATAGAGTCGGTGTAGGCTGGGCCCCCTGCCCTGTCATTTCGAACCCAGCAGCCTTGATGGGCCATGGCGAGTACTCCAGGCCCTGCCAGAAAATCGACGACTGCTGCGGGTATCCGTGGAACCGGTAGAGTTCAGCGCCCAGGGAAGTGGCGTCGAGCTCGAATAGCTCCACCCACGCGCCCGGCTCCAGGGTCTGGATGTCGGCCGTAATAGGCATGGGTTTTCCTCAGGCAAAAATAAACCCGCCCGATGGCGGGTACGGGAATCGAGCGGGCTTTAGGCGGCAGCAGTCAGCCGGGCAATAGTTGCACGAGCCTCAGTTCTGGCAGATTTTATTTCGTCCGGGATTGGTGTGCCGTCCTCAAGCAACGCGAAGGCGTGCCAGTTGGTTTCTTTCAAGTATGCCAGCGCCCGGTCAAGATCAGTCTGATCCGTAACGTCCTGGGCGGTCTTCACCGGCTCAAGCCTCGATAGATCTACCATCTTCAGACACCTCCAATTGCTCGGTTGTCTCGATGACCTCGGCAGCCACCACTTTGGGAGGCGATGTATCTGGAAATTTCACCGGACCGCTGCGCGCATCAAGGATTATTGGCTCCGATGGATTCCGATATTCCTCGGGTGAGTCATTTTGAACTGGAAGACGGAGTGTGAAGTGCAGCGTCTTACCAATCCGCTCGACAAACCAGGGGCCCTCAAAAAACTTGTTACCTACCGCATCACCAGGAAGCCGGTAACCTTCGGGGATTCCCGAAAGGTCTATCCGCTCTCCGTTGATCGTTATTACATCACCAGAGACGTGAGCCTCAAGGGGCCAGTCAGCAAGATGGGCTAATAGCGTGATCTTCATTACTTCCACCGCCCAATTAGGGTTAGGTTTCCCGAGAAGGTTTGGGCGGAGGCACCGTTAGCACAAAAAATGAAAGCGGTAGTGCCTGGAGCCTGGGTATTCCGTATAGCAAAGTCATTTCCTACGGATGGGTAGAGAGTGGCTAACAGCGTCACGTAACCCACGGGGAAAGTAACCGGGATAGCAACACTCACAGTGAACTGAGTATTTGCGGCTACCGAGGAGGTTGTGGGAATTGCTCCCTGTGCAATCATTTGTCCGTTTGCGTACTTAAAAACCTGAAAACCGCTAACGGCTGTCACTGACATTAAACCGCCTGTTCCAAGCGCAGGGTCAAGCTGTGAATTACCCGTTGTATGAAACTCGTAGGGGGTTTGCCATGCACCCGCTCTCTTTCTTCTACCGAAAACTCTATCGGTATCGTGGTTCATAAAGAGGGCGTTACCTTCGTTGCCGTTTTGTCCACATAGCATAAGCCCTTCGCCGTAATCCGCGCCGGAAGGCATATTAGTTGTAGTGGTAAGTCCATAAGAGAAAAAGCGTGATGTTGAGAACGCGGTTGCGTCAGTCGCCCAAGGCATACCGGTTGAACCCAACCCGAAGTCGCCCACCTTCATGACCTGCCCTGAACTTCCACCGAACTGCGAAGTAGTCACGGTTGCGACTGCTGCCGTGCCTAAGCCCAATTCCGCCTGCATTCCTGCAGTATCCGCACGCCCCAGCAATGCACGGGCCTTAGCTGTAAATGCTGTGCTCGCAGCGGATGCAGGACCGTTGAAATAGGCAATGGTGTCAGCGGCGGGCGTAAGGGCGCCAAGTGCCGTTAAGGCCACGCCTAAATTTTGAGTAATCGGTTTCCAGTTTGCCAACACTGACGGAGTGTCGGTTGTCAAAATGTACCACTGCCCGTTTTGATCTGTTCGAATTGCCCCATCGCCGCGCTCTGCGGTGAGTGCAAGCATCGCGGCTTGACTTGCTACGGTGAAAACTTCGTTAACGGCCAACGGTGGTAATTGGCTTACTGGAAGTTTTCCGTCCCCTCCCAAGGTAGCCACACCGTTTGCTACACCCTTTTGCGCGCTCGGAATGGCAGCATCAGCCTTGGACTGTGCTGCGATTGTGCGGGCATCCAGTTCGGAAAAGTTGGCGTTGATCACCTGTCCGCCCGACCTGAGGCTCTGACCATTACCATCGTTCGGCGCCGATCCGATATTCAGTGGTGTGATGCTCATGGGTGGAATGCCTGTTCGAAAGTTGCGGCCAGGGTGTAGGCGTTCCCACCCATGTTCCTGGATTGATATTCTTTGCACTTGAAGAGAAGGGTCTCTCCAAAGGGCTCAGTCCAACTGAAAGCCTTGGAGCCCTTGTGCCGATTGAGGAACACCTTGATCTCCGCAATCCTGGATTTCGGACCAGTGAAAGTCAGCGGCCAGGACTCCGACTTATTGTTGATTCCGTCCTCGGCCGTCTGCTCGTAGCCGTCGCCGAACTTGGCGGACTTCACACGAAAAGTCGTGGTGCCAGTGGGCTCCTTGTCTGGAGTCCATGTGAAGGTTTCCGTTGCCATACGGCTCCCCAGAAAAAAGAAGCCCCACCGAGGTGAGGCTTGGTTATCGACCGTTGATTGCTGCCCAAATCTGACCGCCCGGCCTAAGGTCTCGAGCGATCTGCTCCTGCGCGCCCTGTTTCGCTGCCTTAGCGTAGGCCTGGGCCACTGCCTGGCTCTGCGCGTCATCGGACGCCCCACTGCTCTGCCCCTCTGGAACCGAGAAGTTCTGCTGGATAACCACCTCGGTGCTGGATCCCCGCCCACCGCCGACCGCCATTACACCCAGCTTGCCGCCGGCAGTCCGGGTCAGAGGCATGATCGCTTCTTCCCCAGCTTCACCCATGACCCCGGTTTTGCCGTTGGCCATACCGAAAGCTGTTGGCTTGCTGACGACGGAGTTGGTGAACGCGCCGCCGTCGGCGAACATCTGCACGCCGCCCGACCAGGCACCGCCCTTGGCTTGCGGGAAGTAGCTGCCCGAG
>Ga0105246_10002782_pt1 | contig 10593 bp, 8 predicted proteins | sample KBSM64metaG_FD_99694 | JGI IMG/M metagenome (GOLD analysis project Ga0105246, IMG submission 99694) | Miscanthus rhizosphere microbial communities from Kellogg Biological Station, Michigan, USA - KBS M6-4 metaG | ecosystem: Host-associated > Plants > Roots > Rhizosphere > Soil | place: Michigan...
CCCCCGTACGCCCCGCCCGGGCACGTTCTCGAACCGCTCGACCCCGGGGAGCCGCCCGGCCCGCTCCTCGGCGCCCAGGGCGATCGCCCGGGCGACGGGATGCTCGGAGGCGTGCTCGACGGCGCCCGCGAACCGCAGCACCTCCCTCTCGTCGGTGCCGGCGACGGCGTACACCTCGTGCAGTGTCATCCGGCCCGTGGTGACGGTTCCGGTCTTGTCGAGTACGACGGTGTCGACGCGGCGCGTGGACTCCAGGACCTCCGGGCCCTTGATGAGGATGCCGAGCTGGGCGCCACGCCCCGTGCCGACCATCAGCGCGGTCGGTGTGGCCAGGCCCAGCGCGCAGGGGCAGGCGATGATCAGGACGGCGACGGCCGCGGTGAACGCGGCCACGGTGTCGCCCGTGATGCCGAGCCACGCCCCGAACGTGCCGACGGCGATCAGCATGACGACGGGCACGAAGACCGCCGAGATCCGGTCGGCGAGCCGCTGCACCTCGGCCTTGCCGTTCTGCGCGTCCTCCACCAGCTTCGCCATCCGCGCCAGCTGGGTGTCGGCGCCGACCCGGGTGGCCTCGACGACCAGCCGCCCACCGGCGTTGACCGTGGCCCCCGTGACGGCATCGCCCACGCCCACGTCCACCGGCACCGACTCGCCGGTCAGCATCGAGGCGTCCACGGCGGACGCGCCCTCGACGACGGTACCGTCGGTGGCGATCTTCTCCCCGGGCCGTACGACGAAACGGTCCTCGACGGCCAGTTGGGACACGGGGATACGGGTCTCGCGGCCTCCGCGCAGTACGGACACGTCCTTCGCGCCCAGCTCCATCAGCGCCCTGAGCGCCGCGCCCGCACGGCGCTTGGAGCGTGCCTCCAGATAACGGCCGAGCAGGATGAAGGCGACGACGCCCGCGGCGACCTCGAGGTAGATCGTGGAGGCCCCGTCCATGCGGGAGACCGTGAACCTGAACTCGTCGTGCATGCCGGCCATGCCCGCGTCGCCGAAGAACAGCGCCCACAGCGACCAGCCGAACGCCGCCAGCGTGCCGACCGAGACCAGCGTGTCCATCGTCGCCGCGCCGTGCCGGGCGTTCGTCCAGGCCGCCTTGTGGAAGGGCAGCCCGCCCCAGACGACCACCGGCGCGGCGAGCGTGAGCGCCAGCCACTGCCAGTTGTCGAACTGCAGGGCCGGGATCATCGACAGCAGTACGACGGGCAGCGCGAGCAGGGCGGAGACGGTGAAGCGCTGCCGGTAGGAGGCCAGTTCCGGGTCCTCGGCGGCCTCCTCCTCGGCGGGCTCCGGCTGCGGCGGGGCCGGCTCCTCGGCCGTGTACCCCGTCTTCACGACGGTGGCGATCAGGTCGGCGACCTGGATGCCCGCGGGGTAGCTGACCTTCGCCTTCTCCGTCGCGAAGTTCACCGTGGCGGTGACGCCGTCCATGCGGTTGAGCTTTTTCTCGACACGGGCCGCGCAGGAGGCGCAGGTCATCCCGCCGATGAGCAGCTCGACCTCGGAGGCGTCCGCTGCCGTGCGTATCGGTGCCGGTGTCTCGGTGGTGGTGCTGCTCATCCCGGGTACCCGCGCTTCCGTCAGGCCTGGCCGACGAGTTCGAAGCCCGCCTCGTCCACCGCGGCGCGCACGGCGGCCTCGTCGAGCGGGGCCGCGGAGACGACGGTGACCTCACCGGACGCGGCGACGGCCGTCACCGAGCTGACGCCGGGAAGCCCGCGGAGCTCACCCGAGACGGAACCCTCGCAGTGTCCGCAGCTCATGCCGCTCACCTTGTAGACGGCGGTGACGGTCCCCGGGGTGTCGGTCTGGGCGGTCATGTCGTTCTCCTCGTCGAGGCGTGTGGGGCTGCGGGGGCCCACGGGAGGCCCTCCCCTTCTCACACTATACCCCTAGGGGGTACCCATCCAAGGAGGGGCGCGGCGGTCAGGCGGTGCGAGTCGTGGTGGCATCCGTGCCCTGCTGGGTGCCCAGGCGGTCGCCGACCAAGGGCTCCAGATAGCGGATCAGTACGTTCTTGATCTCCCGGGTGTACGCGTCGCGTTCGGCGCCCTCGTGGGCGAGGACCAGCTCCAGGCCCGCCTTGTACATGCCGAGGCAGACATGCGCGGTGCGGGTGACGTCGGCCGGGGGTGCGTCCGGCAGCAGCGAGAACAGCAGGTCCTCGATCCGGGAGACCAGGGTCGCGTGCAGGGCGTCGTGCTCCTCGGCGATCCGGCCGGGGATGTCGGGGCCGTGCATCAGCGCGAAGAACACCGGGTGGTCGCAGTTGAAGGCGATGAACCGGTCCACGGCGGCTCCGACCGCCTCCTCCAGCGGGGTCGCCGGGTCGACCGGCGCGAGCGCCTCGCCGTACGCATCGCGCATCTCGTGCATCAGCCGGTCGCCCAGCTCGATCGCGATCGCTTCCTTGTTCGGGAAGAACTGGTACAGCGTGCCCGGCGAGACGCCGGCCTCGCGGGCGATGGCGTTGGTGCTGGCGGCCGTGTAGCCGGTGGTGCAGAAGACCGAGGCGGCGGCCTCCAGGAGCTGGGTGATGCGGCGCTCGCCGCGGGCCTGGCGGCGGCGCGGCTGTTCCTTCTGTGAGTTCTCGGGCACGCGTTATCCCCAGTTCTCCGAACGCGATTGACAAACACGAGCGGTCGCTCGCATTCTTGGTTCAGACGAAACGCGAGCGCTGTCTCGTGTTTGCCAGTTTATGGTTTCCACGGTGAAGGGGACACCGCACGATGACCGAAGTCAACAAGCCACCGCGCCCCGGGGGCTGGACCCGCTTCGTGACCGCCCGCCCGCGGCTCTCACTGCTTGTGGCCCTGGTCATCACCGCGCTCGCCGTGCTGGCCGGCAGTGGGGTCGCCGACCGCCTGGGCAGCGGCGGCTGGGAGGACCCGGACGCCCAGTCGACGTATGCGACCAAGGCGCTGGAGCGGGAGTTCCCGGACTCCCAGCCCAATCTGCTGCTCCTCGTCGACTCGGGCCGTTCCTCGGTGGACGACCCCGCCGTCGCCGACCAGGCCCGGCGCCTCACCGCGCGCCTGACCGGTGAGAAGGGCGTCATAGGGGTCGGCTCCTACTGGCAGTCCGCATCACGGGGACTCCGCGCCAAGGACGGCCACGAGGCGCTGATCGCCGCGCACATCACAGGTGACGAGAAGGCGATGGGCGACACCCTGGACCGCATCGCGCCCCACTACCGCGGCACACACGGCCCGGTGCAGGTGAAGGTCGGCGGTCTCGTCGCCGTGCGGCACGAGATGCAGACGATCATCAAGGAGGACCTGACCCGCGCCGAGATGATCGCCCTGCCGGTGACCCTCGTGCTGCTGGTGATGGTCTTCGGGTCGGCGATCGCCGCCCTGCTGCCGCTGGGCATCGGCATCGTCGCGATCCTCGGGACCAACGCGGTGCTGCGCGGACTGACCGAGTTCACCGACGTCTCGGTCTTCGCGATGAACCTCACCACGGCCCTGGGTCTGGGCCTGGCCATCGACTACGCGCTGTTCATCGTCCGCCGCTTCCGCGAAGAACTGTCCACCGGCGCCGACCCGTTGACGGCGGTGGGAACCACCCTGCGCACAGCCGGCCGCACAGTCCTCTTCTCGTCCCTCACGGTCGCGGTCTCCCTCGCGGCGATGCTGCTCTTCCCGCAGTACTTCCTGCGGTCCTTCGCATACGCCGGCATAGCGGTGGTCCTGCTGGCCGCCGCGGCCGCACTGATCCTGCTCCCGGCGGCCCTGGTCCTGCTGGGACACCGAGTCAACTCCCTGGATCTGCGCCGCCTGTTCCGGCGCGGACGGGCGCCGAGGACCTCCGGCGAGGAGGGCACGGCCTGGGCGCGGATGGCGACCCTCGTGATGCGCCGGGCCCCGCTCTTCGCCGTGGCGACCACCACTGTCCTGATCGTCCTCGGACTGCCCTTCCTGGGTGTGAAGTTCGGCACCGCGGACGACCGTCAACTCCCCTCGACCGCAGAGTCCCGCGTGGTCCAGCAGCACATCCGCGACGGCTTCCCGGGCACCCCGGGCGGCGGCCTGGAGGTGCTGGCCGAGGGAAAGGCGACCCCCGCCCAGTACACCGCGTACAAGGACCGGATAACCGCCCTGCCCGGCGTGCTGAGGGTCGACGGCCCGCTGGTGAAGGGAGAGTCGGCGTACTTCACCGTGCTGCCGAAGGGGGAGGCCGTGGACGACACGGCCCAACGCCTGGTGGGTGAACTGCGCGCCACGGACACCCCCTTCGACACCAAGGTGACCGGCACGGCGGCCGTCCTGGTCGACTCCAAGCACGCGATAGCCGAGCGCCTGCCCTGGGCGGCCGCCTTCATCGCGATCGTCACCCTGCTCCTGGTCTTCCTGCTGACCGGCAGCGTGCTGATACCGATCCAGGCGGTGGTGCTCAACGCGCTCAGCCTGACCGCCATGTTCGGCGCGGTGGTCTGGGTCTTCCAGGACGGCCACCTGTCCGGTCTGCTCGGCTTCACCAGCCCCGGCTCCATAGAGACCACCCTGCCGGTCCTGATGTTCTGCGTGGCCTTCGGCCTCTCCATGGACTACGGCGTCTTCCTGCTCTCCCGCATCAAGGAGGAGTACGACAGAACAGGCGACCACAACGAGGCGGTCCGTCACGGCCTGCAGCGCACGGGCGGGCTGATCACAGCGGCGGCGGTGATCCTGGCGGTGGTCATGGTCGCCATCGGCACCTCCCGGGTCACCAACACCAAGATGCTCGGCCTGGGCATCGCCCTGGCGGTGCTGATGGACGCGATGATCGTACGGAGCCTGCTGGTACCGGCGGTGATGAGGCTGACGGGGCGGGCGACCTGGTGGGCGCCGGGGCCGCTGCGGAGGTTCCACCAAAGGTTCGGTCTCAGCGAAACAGGCGGTGGGCGAACCCCCCTCAGGGGCGCGACCGGCCACGATGTACCTGCAGACACAAACGTCGACGGGATGGCAGATGCGAGCGGTGGTCTTCGAACAATACGGCGAACCCGCTGAGGTACGTGAGGTCAGCGACCCTCGCCCAGCCGAACACGGAGTAGTCGTACGAGTAGAAGCCACCGGCCTCTGCCGAAGCGACTGGCACGGCTGGCAGGGCCACGACCCCGACATCACCCTCCCTCACGTACCGGGACACGAACTCGCCGGTGTCGTCGAAGCAGTCGGCGCCCGGGTGACCGGATGGCGCCCTGGCGACCGCGTCACCGTCCCCTTCGTGTGCGCCTGCGGCAGCTGCGCCGCATGCGCCGCAGGCGACCAGCAGGTCTGCGAGCGCCAGACCCAGCCCGGCTTCACCCACTGGGGCTCGTTCGCGCAATACGTGGCGCTGGACCATGCCGACGTCAACCTCGTCGCCGTACCCGAGGAGCTGTCGTTCGCCACGGCGGCTGCGCTGGGCTGCCGGTTCGCCACGGCGTTCCGCGCGGTCGTGCAGCAGGGCCGGGTGGCGGCGGGGGAGTGGGTCGCGGTGCACGGCTGCGGGGGTGTAGGCCTGTCCGCGGTGATGATCGCGGCGGCATCGGGGGCGCGGGTGATCGCGGTGGACGTATCGCCTCAGGCGCTGGACCTGGCGCGGAAGTTCGGCGCGACGGAGTGCGTGGACGCGGCGCGGACACCGGACACGGCCGCGGCGATCCGCGAGCTGACCGGCGGCGGCGCGCAGCTGTCCCTGGACGCCCTCGGCTCACCCGTCACCTGCGCCGCGTCCGTGAACGGCCTGCGCCGCCGCGGCCGCCACGTCCAGGTGGGCCTGCTCCCGTCACCCACCGGCACGACCCCCGTCCCGATGGGCCGAGCGATCGCCCTGGAGCTCGAACTCCTCGGCAGCCACGGCATGGCGGCGCACACCTACCCGTCGATGCTGGAGCTGGTCAGAGCGGGCGTGCTCCGCCCCGACCTGCTGGTCACGTCCACGATCACCCTGGACGCGACCCCCGACGCGCTGGCGGCGATGGGGACGGCGCCGGGAGCGGGGGTGACGGTCATCGAGCCGTGGAGCTGAGGGCGGCCCACTCGCGGTCGAGGAGGCCCATGACCACCTCGTCGACCCACTCGCCGTCGCGCACCTCCACCTCCCGCAGGACGCCCTCGGTCACGAACCCGGCCTTCTCGTAGACACGCAGGGCCCGGTGGTTGTGGCCGTAGGCCTCCAACTGGATCCGGTGCAGCCCGAGTTGCTCGAAGCCGTACCCGATGATCAGCCGAGTGGCTTCGGTGCCGATGCCCCGGCCGCGCCCCCGGGGGCCGATCAGCGTGCGGAACATGCAGCTGCGCGCCCCCGGATCCCACTCGTACAGCACTACCTCGCCGAGGAGTTCGCCCGTGGCGGGGTCGGTGACGGCGAGGTCGAGCCGGTCGGGGGCGGTGGCCCGGGCGCCGTACAGGGACCGCAGGAGTGCCAAGGTGAACTCGGTGGACGGTTCGCCCGTGAAGCGGATGACCTCTGGGTCCTGAATGATCTCCCAGATCACCTCGGCGTCGGTCGCGGTGAAGGGCCGCAGGACGGTCTTCTCACCGGTCAGTACGGGCTTCACGGAGAAGTCGCTCATGAGACGACTGTGCCCCACGGGGCAGGTGGGGCACAGGTCATTTTTCACGAGGTCAGGATGCCGCGAGCCCGCGAGCCGGAGAGCCCGCGAGCCGGAGAGCCCGCGAGCCGGAGAGCCCGCGAGGCCGCGAGCTCAGGAGGCCGGGTGGTCAGGGGCCTCGTCGTCTCTGCGGCCGCGGTTTCCGGGCCGGGAGGCGACCCAGGCCCGGACCGTGTCCGCGTACCAGAAGGGCTTGCCGCCCTCGACGTGGTCGGGCGGCGGCAGCAGCCCGTGCTTGCGGTAGGACCGCACGGTGTCCGGCTGCACCTTGATGTGCGCGGCGATCTCTTTGTACGACCAGAGCCTTCGGTCGGTCATGGGTAGCACCTCCCCGCGCGCACCGCGGGGGCGGCCGGGGGCGGCCGTCGGGGGAGCCGGGCGCTGCGCTGGCGATCACAGATCTGTGCCTGGTCAACGACGGAGCGTGAAGGGAGGGCAGGGTCTGTGGAGCGGGTGTGACGCAAGCCTCGCGCACATGCGACACCTGTGACAGGAAAGGGGTGTTTGTGACACGAGTGCTGCAAACGCGCGGGCGGGCTCAGAGGCGTGGTGCGTTGACATCGGCCAGGTGGGCTGTCATCCACCCATGCTGCAACCCCCTTAGGGGCGCGGGACAGTGTCAATGTGCGGCGCCGCCGCGCGGGCGCGACAAGCCACAAACGAGCCGCACTCGCACAACTGCAGAACCTGGCAGATCAGTAGGCGCCGTCACGCACCACAGGACCGCAGAAACGCCCGAGTCCGCTGAGCAATAGGCAACGGCTTGTCCGGCTCACAGGGATACATGTCCTGCTCGACGATCGCGAACAGATCCACATCCAGCTTCTGCGCAGCCTCCAGCACCGGCCCCAAGGCAGGCACGCCCGCCGGCGGTTCACACATCACACCCCGCGCCACCGCAGGCCCGAACGGCACTTGGTTGGCCCGGACATCCGCAAGGATCTCCGGATCCACCTGCTTCAGATGCAGATACCCGATCCGCTCCCCGTACGTCTCGATCAGCTTGACGCTGTCCCCACCGCAGTACGCGTAGTGCCCCGTGTCCAGGCACAGCGACACCAGCCCGGAGTCCGTCCCGTCCAGGAACCGGACGACGTTCTCCTCGCTGTCGACATGCGTGTCGGCATGCGGATGGACGACGATCTGCAGCCCGTACCGCTCCCGCACCTCCCGCCCGAGCCGCTCGGTCAGCGAGGTCAGATTCCGCCACTGTTCGGCCGTCAGCGTGTCCGGCTCCAGCACCTCGCCGGTCTTGTCGTCCCGCCAGAAGGACGGGATGACCACCAGATGGGACGCACCCATGGCCTGCGCGAGCACCGCGTTGTCCGCGACGTGCGCCCAGGTCTTCTCCCAGACCGCCTCGCCGTGGTGCAGGCTTGTGAACACGGTCCCCGCCGACACCTTCAGGCCACGCCGGGAGGTCTCCTCCCTGAGGACGGCCGGGTCGGTCGGCAGGTACCCGTACGGGCCCAGCTCGATCCACTCGTAGCCGGACTGCGCGACCTCGTCGAGGAAGCGCTGCCAGGGAACCTGCTGCGGGTCGTCGGGAAACCACACACCCCAGGAGTCGGGAGCCGACCCGATCCGGATGCGGGACAGTGAGGAAGAGGAGGGTGACAACGACGTCATGCCGGCCAGCTTCCGTGTGCGTGGTAAGCGCTGTCAAGGTCTCGTCCGAATGTCTGGACAAAACATTGACAGGGCTCCGCGTGCGGGGCTAGAAACGCGGGGAGAGCCGTAACGAAGGGAAGCCGATGGCGTACGACCTGATCACCATGGGGCGGATCGGAGTGGACCTGTATCCGCTCCAGACCGGTGTCCCGCTGCCGCAGGTGACGAGCTTCGGCAAGTTCCTCGGCGGCTCCGCGACGAACGTAGCGGTCGCCGCGGCGCGCCTCGGACGCCGTACGGCGGTGATCACGCGCACCGGCGACGACCCCTTCGGCGCCTACCTGCACGAGGCCCTGCAGGGCTTCGGCGTCGACGACCGCTGGGTCACCCCGGTCCCTGGCCTGCCCACCCCGGTCACCTTCTGCGAGATCTTCCCGCCGGACGACTTCCCGCTGTACTTCTACCGGCAGCCCAAGGCCCCCGACCTGGAGATAGACGCCCACGAGCTAGACCTCGACGCCATCCGCGACGCCCGCATCTTCTGGGTCACCGGCACGGGCCTGAGCGAGGAGCCCAGCCGTACGGCGACGCTCGCGGCCCTCGCCCACCGGGGGAAGGCCGGCACGACGGTCTTCGACCTCGACTGGCGCCCCATGTTCTGGAAAGACCCCGCCGCAGCCCGCCCCTTCTACCAGGAGGCCCTGCGCCACACCACCGTCGCGGTCGGCAACCTCGACGAGGTGGAGGTCGCCACCGGAGTGCGTGAACCGCAGGCCGCCGCGCAGGCGTTGCTGGACGCGGGCGTCGAACTCGCCGTCGTCAAGCAGGGCCCCAAGGGCGTCCTCGCCGTCAACAGCAAGGGCGAGTCCGCCGAGGTCCCGCCTCTCCCGGTGAACGTCCTCAACGGCCTCGGCGCCGGCGACGCCTTCGGCGGCTCCCTCTGCCACGGTCTGCTGGAGGGCTGGGACCTGGAGACGATCATGCGGCACGCCAACGCGGCCGGCGCGATCGTCGCCTCCCGCCTGGAGTGCTCCTCCGCCATGCCGACCACCGACGAGATCGAGGCCGCGCTCACCGCAGGGGCCGTACTGTGACCGTCGACGTGGCGGAGCTCGTCCGCATCCGTGCCCACCGCCCCGAGGCGATAGCGGAGGCCGCCGCCCGCCGCACCCGCAGGCCGCTGCTCGGCGACTCCGGCCGTCTGATGATCGTCGCCGCCGACCACCCGGCGCGCGGCGCGCTCGGTGTCGGCGACCGCAGGTTCGCCATGGCCAACCGCGCCGACCTGCTGGAACGCCTCTGCCTGGCGCTCTCCCGCCCCGGCGTCGACGGCGTCCTCGCCACCGCCGACATCCTCGACGACCTGCTGCTGCTCGGCGCCCTCGACGGCAAGGTCGTCATGGGCTCGATGAACCGCGGCGGCCTCCAGGGCGCCAGCTTCGAGCTCGACGACCGCTTCACCGGCCACCGCGCCGAGGACATCGAGCGCCTCGGCTTCGACGCCGGCAAGCTGCTCCTGCGCATCGACTACGACGACCCGGGCTCCCTCACCACCCTGGAGTCCACCGCCCGCGCCATCGACGACATGGCCGCGCGCAGACTCCCCGTCTTCGTCGAGCCGTTCATCAGCCGCCGCACGGACGAGGGCCGGCTGAAGAACGACCTGTCCGCCGAGGCCGTCACCAAGTCCATCGCCATCGCCTCGGGGCTGGGTGGCACCTCGGCCTACACCTGGCTCAAGCTGCCGGTCACCGAGAACCCGGACGACATGGCCGAGGTCATGGAGACCTCGACCCTGCCTGCGGTGCTGCTCGGCGGCGAGGTCGGGGACGACCAGGACGGCGCGTACGAGAAGTGGCGCGGCGCCCTCCAACTCCCCACCGTGCGCGGCCTGGTGGTCGGCCGTTCGCTGCTGTACCCGGCGGACGGCGATGTGGCCGCCGCCGTGGACACCGCCGTAGGACTGTTGTGAGGGCCGCATGACCGGCAACGACCTGTACGTGGCGCGGGGCACCACCGCGGATGCCAACTACGCGCTCGACATCGACCCCAAGCGGGCCGGCTGGGCGTACTGCAGCCTGCGGATCGTCGAGCTGGAGCCGGGGGGTACACACACCTTCACCACCGGCGACAGTGAGTGGATCGTGCTTCCGCTGCAGGGCGGATGTACCGTGCGGACAGCCGACGGCACAACGGACGAAGAGTTCCAACTCCTGGGCAGGGACAGCGTGTTCGCGTCGGTCTCCGACTTCGCGTACGCACCCCGTGACGCCCGGGTCCAGATCGCCTCCGGCGCGGGAGGCCGCTTCGCCCTGGCAGGAGCGAAGTGCGAGCGACGACTCCCCGCCCGCTACGGCCCCGCGCCGGAGGTCCCCGTCGAAGAGCGCGGC
>Ga0105246_10002783_pt1 | contig 10592 bp, 9 predicted proteins | sample KBSM64metaG_FD_99694 | JGI IMG/M metagenome (GOLD analysis project Ga0105246, IMG submission 99694) | Miscanthus rhizosphere microbial communities from Kellogg Biological Station, Michigan, USA - KBS M6-4 metaG | ecosystem: Host-associated > Plants > Roots > Rhizosphere > Soil | place: Michigan...
CACCTTCGAGATCGCTTCACTGCTCTTGCTGGTGGCGATCATCGGAGCCGTAGTCATGGCAAAAAAAAGAATTTGACCGGGCTGTCAGTCAGTGACTGCCACCCACTGAGAACTGAAAGCTGATAACTGAGAACTGAGAACTGAGAACTGAGAACCGAGAACTGCCTTTATGGTTCCTATTACAACGCTTCACTATCTGGTGGTCGCCGGGGCGCTGTTCATCCTGGGAGTGATTGGCGTTCTTACGCGCAGAAATGTCGTCATTATCCTAATGTCGATCGAACTTATCCTTAATGCGGTCAACCTGAATCTGGTGGCGTTCTCAAGAATGTGGGGACTGCATGGTCAGGTATTTTCAATTTTTGTCATTACTGACGCTGCCGCCGAAGCCGCTGTCGGTCTCGGTATCCTGATCGCGTTCTTTAGAAACAAGGAGACAGTGAACGTCGACGAAATCGATTTGTTGAAATGGTAAAAACGATCGATCCGCGGTCAGCCTTTAGCATTCAGCCAAGTGAAGAACACAATTGGCTGAACGCTGAATGCTGAGTGCCGAGTACTGAATGCTATTTCTTGACAACATCTGGGTAATCCCGCTGCTTCCGGCCTTCGGCGCGGCGCTCATGTTCTTCTTCGGGAAGAAGCTGAAGAAGCAGACCGTGAGCGCGGTCTGCGTGGGCGTAATCGCGGTCGCATTTGTCACGTCGTGTGGTGCTGTCTGGCAGTACACGAATTATGCTCACGGAACAGGCCATCCCTATGAGAAGACCATGTATACATGGCTGGGCTCGGGCGATGGACACATGGCATTTCCGCGCGCCTTCGACGGCGCTGCCTCCGAATTCAAGGCCGAAGTGGGATTTTTTCTCGACCCCCTCTCTTCAATCTGGTTACTGTTCGTAACCGGAGTCGGCCTGCTCATCCACATCTATTCCACTGGTTACATGGCCCACGAAGGGGGGTATTACCGCTTCTTCGGGTACCTCAACCTCTTCATGTTCTCCATGCTGACCCTGATCCTCGCGAACAACTACGTTTTGATGTTCGTCGGCTGGGAAGGCGTGGGACTCTGTTCGTACCTGCTGATCGGCTTCTACTTCCATCGTCATTCGGCCACAACCGCAGGAAACAAAGCGTTCATCGTCAATCGCATCGGTGACGCCGGTTTCTTGATGGGAATGTTCACGATCGTCTGGTACTTCGGTTCGCTCAAGTTCGCTGACGTTAACGCGCTCGCCCGTAGCGGACATTTCCAAATCGGTGATCCGATTCTGACCGCTGCTGCACTGCTCCTGTTCGTCGGCGCCTGCGGAAAGTCGGCCCAGCTTCCTCTTTATGTCTGGCTCCCCGACGCGATGGAAGGCCCCACGCCCGTATCGGCGCTCATTCACGCTGCCACGATGGTCACCGCCGGCGTTTACATGGTCGCAAGGTCGAATGCGATTTTTGTGCTCGCGCCTACCGCTATGAAAACAGTTGCCATTGTGGGTGCACTGACAGCCGTTTTTGCCGCGTCGATTGGTCTGGTGCAAAACGACATCAAGCGTGTGCTCGCCTACTCGACTGTTTCTCAGCTGGGCTACATGTTTCTTGCCCTCGGCGTAGGTGCCTTCGCGGCGGGGGTTTTCCATGTATTCACCCATGCATTCTTCAAGGCGTTGTTGTTCCTTGGCGCCGGGTCCGTGATTCATGCGATGAGCGGCGAACAGGACATGCGTAACATGGGTGATCTTGCGAAGCGAATTCCCATAACGTTCTGGACGATGTTCATCGCCACTCTGGCCATCTCTGGAATCCCCGGCCTCGCTGGCTTCTTCTCAAAAGACGAGATCCTATGGCAGACGTGGAGATCAGAGGGCGGCGCATATCGGATCCTTTGGTTCGTCGGATACGCCACTGCCATCATGACCGCGTTCTACATGTTCCGGCTTGTTTACCTGACCTTTCGTGGGCAGCCGCGCATGAGCCATGAAGTCGAACACCACATCCACGAGTCGCCGAAGTCGATGACAGTGCCACTGGTAATACTGGCCATCTTCGCGGTTTTTGCCGGTTATCTCGGTCTCCCGCACAGTTTGGGAGGCTCCGATCGGTTCGGCAAGTTCCTGGAACCGGTTTTCGCAAAGGAAGCAGCGGTTTTAGAAGCGGAGCGACCTGGACAGCTTGCGGCCGGTGAAAAAGAGGAAGAGCACACTAGTGGAACTGAATTTTTGCTGATGTTCTTGTCTTTCGCGGCTGCAGTGGCTGGGTGGGGAATGGCCCACCGGACCTACAGCCGAGCAGGCAAGGATTATCGCGAGCCAATCGGGGGTATGGCCCCGCCCCTATACAACGCTCTTTACAACAAATGGTACGTGGACGAGGCCTACGACTACGCCTTTACAGGACGAAAGAAACTGGGAGAACTGCGTCTTGGGGTACTTGGTTTGGGAGAAGCATCTGCATGGACCGATTCGAACGTGATCGACGGGACGGTCAACGCTGCTGGCTGGGCGACTCGCGCCTTCGCTACTCTCTCCAGCTGGTGGGATAAATGGATCATTGATGGGTTGCTCGTAAATGGCCCCGCTTACCTGATGTTGCCGTTTGCGTACGTCGCACGCCTGACCGAATGGGGCTTGGTGCAGTGGTACGCCCTCTGCATGGTCATGGGATTGGTAGGGTTTGTTTTCTATTACGTGTACCGCTGAAAGGTTCCTAGCTTTTGGCCACGAGCCTCTGGCGCAAGTCTTACATCGCCGAGACCAGAGGTGATTGCCTAAAGTCAGCAGCCAGTAGCTAGCGGCTGAGACATTCTATGCAGAACCACATCCTCTCGATCATCCTCTTCACGCCGCTCTTGGGAGCGCTCGTTCTCCTCTTCGTCCCGAAGGAGAACAAGGACGCCGTCCGCTGGGTTGCGAATATCTTCGCGCTCCTCGGCTTTCTCATTTCGTTGCCGCTCGTGCCTCTGTTTTGGGACAAGCGCTTCGAAGCTGGCTTCAAGTTCATCGAAGGCGCACCGAGCAACTGGATACCCTCAATCGGCGCGGGTTACTACATCGGCATTGATGGCATTTCGTTCCTTCTCATCATGCTGACGACCCTCCTGGGATGGATCTCGATCCTCTGTTCCTGGACTGCGATCGAGAATCGTGTGAAGGAATACTATGTTTGGTTTTTAGTTCTCCAGACCGGCATGCTCGGCGTCTTCATGGCGCTCGACTTCTTCCTCTTCTTCGTTTTCTGGGAAGCAATGCTCGTGCCGATGTACTTGCTGATCGGAATCTGGGGAGGAACCCGCAGGCTCTACGCCGCCATCAAGTTCTTTCTCTACACGTTGCTCGGTTCTGTGTTGATGTTGCTCGGCATTATCTTCCTGTACTTCCATCACCACACGGTGACGGGCATCTACACATTCAGTATCCCGGCTCTCTACACTACGGCTCCGGGAATCGAATTCAGATATGCAGTTTGGCTGTTCTTCGCATTCTTCCTGAGCTTCGCCATCAAAGTCCCGATGTTCCCGTTCCACACTTGGCTGCCCGACGCTCACGTCGAGGCACCTACGGCGGGCTCGGTGATTCTGGCCGGCGTTCTTTTGAAGATGGGCACGTATGGCTTTGTTCGCTTCTCCCTCCCCCTATTTCCTGCTGTGGTTATGCATCCCAAAGTTCGAGGATGGATGATCGGTCTTTCGATCGTAGGCATCATCTACGGCGCGCTGGTTTCTCTCATGCAGAAAGACATGAAGAAACTGGTCGCCTACTCCTCCGTCAGCCACTTGGGTTTTTGCACGCTTGGTATTTTTGCGCTGAACCCCGCGGGTTTGAGTGGGTCAGTCTTGCAGCAGATCAATCACGGCATCTCAACCGGCGCTCTCTTTTTGATCGTTGGCGTGCTCTACGAACGGCGGCACACGCGCGAAATAGCAGAATATGGCGGCATCTCGAACGTCATGCCCGTCTACGCCACGATCACGATGATCATGTTCCTCTCGTCGATGGGGCTCCCTCTTCTCAACGGCTTCGTCGGAGAGTTCAGCATTCTGCAGGGAACATTCCTTGAAAACTGGAAATGGGCTGCCTGGGCTGTGCCTGGCGTCGTGCTGGCCGCTGCATACCTCCTATGGCTGTATCAGCGAGTCTTCTTTGGGCAAGTCACCAATCCGAAAAATGAAAAATTGCATGATCTGAATTCTCGCGAACTGTTGTGCTTCGCTCCGCTGATCATCGCCGCGTTCTGGATCGGTCTCTATCCCAAGCCTTTTTTCGAGATTCTCGAGCAGCCCGTGAATCAGTTGGTCCACAGCATTCGGCCCGACTATCCGCTCGCAATAAAGGACGTCAACGCGTCCGTCGCGCCTGTCGCTACGCCGCCGGTCGTTCCAGAAACAGCGAAGGGGACGAACTAAGTGCCAGGCCCGATCTCCATCTACTTTTCGCAGTCCGACTACCTTCTGGCGCTGCCGATCGTACTGCTGACGCTGTTTGCACTTGGCATTCTGCTGATCGACCTGCTCCTGCCGCCTGAGTGGAAGTGGGTAAATCCCTTGACCGCCTTTGTTGGTGTATGTTTTGCAACGGTCGGAGTTTGGCGGATCCAGTATTTCTATTCTCACGTTCTAGGCACGACTGGCTACAGGGGTTTTATGGACTCCATGTACGTCGATCGCTTTGCCCTGTATTTCTATTACTTGTTCCTCGCCGGCACCGCGATCGCCATTTTGACCTCGAGCCGATACTTGGAGATTGAGCGGGAAAATCACGGTGAGTATTACGCCCTCATGCTCTTCTCCGTTGTCGGCATGATGTGCATGGCGTCCGGCGTCGACATCGTATTGCTTTTCATCGGTCTGGAATTGATGGCGATCTCCACCTACGTACTGGTCGGATTTCTCCGCCGCGATCGTCGCTCCAACGAAGCCGCTTTGAAATACTTGCTGCTCGGCGCATTTTCATCCGGCATTTTTGCCTACGGACTATCGCTTTTCTATGGGCTGACTGGTAGCACAAATCTCTTAGTCATAAATCAGAAACTGGCTCAGTTGCTGGCGTATCACCCAAATGATCCGATCGCCATCATTGCACTCGTCACAACGGCCACGGGTCTCTTCTTCAAGATTGCCGCTTTCCCGTTTCATCAGTGGGCGCCGGATGCCTACGAAGGCGCACCCACCACGATTACCGGCTTCATGTCGGTCGCGGTAAAAGCTGCTGCGTGGGCGATGTTGTTGCGGATCTTCATTTTTGGGTTGTCCCCTCTTCGCGACGTCTGGGTTCCGATGGTCATCTTCATCAGCATCGCGACGATGACTGGGGCCAACCTCGCCGCGCTCACGCAGACAAACACAAAGCGACTTCTCGCCTATTCTTCCATCGCTCACGTGGGATACATGCTTCTCGGTTTGGTCGCATTCGGGTCGGGTGAGAACCCCGCCTCTGCGGATGGGCTCAAGGGCATCCTGATTTACCTGCTGGTGTATACGTTCATGAATCTTGGCGCCTTCGCGGTGATCGCCTCGCTCCGCCGTCGCGACGTAATCGGGGACGAAATCGATGACATTGCCGGCCTTTATCACCGCGCCCCGGTAGAAGCCGTGCTGATGTTGATCTTCCTCCTTTCGCTGGCTGGAATCCCTCCCATGGCCGGATTCCTCGCAAAATACTTCATCTTCTTGAGCCTCATCGAAAGCCAGCACTACTTGCTGGCGGCATTAGCAGTCCTCTACGCCCTCTTCGGCCTTTATTACTACATGAAGATTGGGAGTGCGATGTTTATGCGTCAACCGGCTGAAAAGAGTCTTTTATCCATCAGTTGGGGGATGCGCGCTGCGCTTGGCATCACAGCATTTGCGACGCTCTACATTGGCATCATGCCAGAGCAATTCATCCGCGCCGTAAACTGGTCCATTGGGTTGAACCCAACGTCACCGATCGCTTCGCTATTGAAGTAGGCTCAGTGATCCTTCGTGCGTTTTCTGGTTATTCTTCTTGAAATGGGTTCCTTCTCCGCCAGCCTTCGTGACGAACTCACTGCCCGTGGCCGCGCCTATGCGGAAAAGCGTCGGATTGATGTCAGCGAGAGCCACAGCAGGTCCCCCGTAATTTGTTTTCCCCCGTCAGACAAGCGTTCCCACGGCAACTTTCTGCCGCAATCTTATCGGGCGATTCTGTCGAACGAACACTGGCGTTCACGTTTGCAAAAGCCCCACACGACGGGCAAAAATGCCTTCCCGCGCGGAGATTACAGCTGGCGGGAACTCGACTCCAGCGTCAGTTCCGACGCGCTGCTGATGAACATTTTCTGTTTCCCAGGTCTTTTCGCGGAGATTGCAGTACGAAGCTTGCTCAACGTTGAGCCACATGTGATTCCAGAGTTTGGCGTGAAGGCGCGGGTGCCTTTGGCAAATGGCAGATTTGATCGCACTGAGGTGGACATGCGGCTCGGGCATCTGCTCGTCGAGGCAAAGCTAACTGAAGCCGACTTCCAACGGAAAGACCTTTCAGTCCTATCGACCTATCGCGATTTTGGCAGCGTCTTCGATTTCGAGTCGCTTCCAAGGGCAGGGAAAACCTGCGTCGGATACCAACTCATCCGCAACGTTTTAGCCGCGCATGCCAACCAGTCCGCATTCTGTGTGATGCTGGACGCCCGCCGCCCCGATCTCCGCGAAGCCTGGTACAGAGTGATGCGCTGTGTTACAGACTATGAACTCCGAGTCCGATGCCAGATGCTGACGTGGCAGGAACTGTCCGCGGTACTACCGCGAAGACTTCAATCATTTCTCGGAGAAAAATATGGCATCGTAGCCTGATGAGCAAAGCGAATCAGCCACTGACCTCCGCTCAATAGGCGCACCCTGCGCTACAATCATCTTCGCCATGTCCGACCCGAAGCCTGACAAAGAACGAAACTTCATCGCCTCTGCGGCTCGCTACTCCGAAATCGGTTTCATCATCCCCGCCGCTGTGATCCTCGGCTTCATACTCGGCAAACTCGGCGATTACTGGTTTCATACCACGTGGCTCTACCTTGCCGGCCTGATCTTCGGTGCCGTAGTCGGATTCGTTGAGATGATCCGCATGGCCATGGCATCCACAAAGGACAAGCAATGACCTCGGACGCGACGGCTCCGCAACACGAGCTGAATCCCGCGTCAGAGCGCTTTTATGCAGGAGCGATCCGCCGCATCACAAGAGCATTAATCGTTTTCTCGTTAATCCTTATTGTTCCGGTCGGATACAAGTTTGGAATTCCTTCCTCAATCGGTTTCGCGGCTGGGGCTGCTGTCTCCTGGCTAAACTTTCACTTCCTGGCGCGTGGCGTGGACGGTCTCGGCGACCGCATCGCCAACGCCCAGTCGCAGGAAAATGGGGCCGTTGTCATTACGCGCTTTCTCCTTCGTTATCTGTTGGTTGGCGCGATCGCCTATGCTATATTTGTTGGTTATCCTTTGGGGTTTCGGGGATTCCTGTTTGGGCTCTGCCTGCCTGTAGCAGCCATGCTCACCGAGGCTGTGTACGAAGCGCATGCCGCATTGCGCCGCGGGTACTGAGTCCCCAGCATTCTCCGCTCGGGTCTGATTGCATGGAACAACTGGTCTTTACTGAATTCCTCAACCACCACTTCGCCGTGCCAGTGATGGCATTATTCCGGATGCTCGGGATAAAGTCTGCGCACCCATCCGCGCCTATCAGCAATGAATTTGCGATGGAGTTGCTGGTGGTATTTTTCTTGACCATCTTTTTCCTGCTCGTGCGCGCGCGTCTTTCAGTCGATCGTCCGGGCGGCCTTCAACACGTGGTGGAAGGTATTGAAGGGTTCGTGGGCAGCATTGGAAACGAAATCATTGGCCACGGCTACGAAAAATACGTGCCCTATCTGGTGGCGCTGGGACTGTTCATTCTTGCGTGCAACTTGATCGGCCTAGTTCCGGGGCTGGAGTCTCCCACCGCGATTCCAGTAGTTCCACTCGGCTGCGCACTCATAACATGGTTTTATTATCACTTTCAGGGCCTGCGGACCAACGGCATGGGTTACTTCAAGCACTTCATGGGACCTGTGTGGTGGCTTGCGCCGCTCATGTTTCCCATCGAAATCTTCAGCCACTTGGCTCGCGTGTTGTCTTTGACCATTCGTCTCTTTGCCAACATGTTCGCCGGCGAAATGGTCACCCTGGTTTTCTTTTCGCTGGTGCCGCTGGGAATCCCAATACTGTTTCAAGGTCTACACATCGGCGTAGCATTTATCCAGACGTACATTTTCGTACTCCTCGCCTGTGTCTACCTCGGAGAGGCAGTAGCACACGAACACTAAGCAAAGTGGAAGGGACGGCGTGAGCCGTTCCAAACGTACAAGAATCAATGCAGTCCGGCTTCAGGCAAGAGTTGTCCGGTCCATCGAAGCTGATCAGACACCTGTTACCTGAATTACCGCTGACAGCGTGAGGGCGTCTGCAAGAGGATGACGTCAACCACCCACTGGAGGCACATTCATTGAGGAGAAACACAAATGCGTAAAGTCGTGATGTTAATTCTGATGCTGACGGTCTGCTCGGTTCTTGCCGTGCCGGCCTTCGCCCAGGGCGGAGAAGCCCCCGCTCACTCGGGCACCAATTGGGTTGCTATTACCTCCGGATTCGCGATGGCCTTTGCAGTCGGTCTCGCTGCTCTCGGACAATCCAAAGTCGCCGCCTCGGCCTGCGAAGGTTTTGCGCGCAATCCCGCAGCCCGTCCTGCGATTCAGCTGGGTCTGATTCTTGGCCTAGCCTTCATCGAGTCGCTCGTGCTGTTTACGCTCGTGATCATCTTCGTGAAGGTCGCGTAGCTTCGGCACTGAAGAATTCTGCAAGAGAAAAGCCTCGGCCGCAGCCGAGGCTTTTTCGCACTTAGAACCAAAACTTGACTACAGTTTTCGCTGGCCGTCCCAATCGACGCTCTTCGCTTCCGGTGTTTTAGCCATACCCTCTACCAGCAATCTCCGTAGGCGATAGCGGCTCTCAAGATCAGCGTTGACAATTTCAAATCCGACCTCGTTCACTCGCGCCCTTCGCAATAGCACTTGTGCCCGGATCTTTCGCACCCCGATTGAGATCTCAAGATTTGCGTCAGAGCCAATACGCAAGTTGTCTTCCTTCGAGCCCATGCCGCCGCCGAGGCTCAACTCACGAATCAGGATGCTTGATTTGCCCCACGAGCTCCCGATTGTCGCCGAATAGGTCTTTGGGAGAACGATGCGCTCATAGCGGCGCTGTCTTACCCACGGACAAGCCGGGGCTGCATCCAGCGCGGCAATTGCCAGTTCGCCGGTTTCCAGCCCGCTATCCGAAAGAATCTGGCTTCCATATCTTGGGTCAATTTTTGCCAGTGCCTGTGCCGCTGCAACTCGAAGCTCCCGATGCTGTGCCCACTTCCACATCTTCTTAGCTTCCAGAATTTCGCGGAGTATTGGTGCGGCTTCAGTTTCGCGCAAACGTCCCAGCGATTCGATCGCTTTCAACTGGACAAACGGGGACCGACCCTCTGCCTCGCCCGCCCGCGCCATAGCAATGAGGGGCGCGGAGGCTGACCGATCGCCACTCATTCCAATTTCATCCACTGCCTGCGGTAAGACCAGAGAGTCCAGGATTTCGATCAGTTCGACCAGCGTTCTACCGCGGTCGAGCGCTGCACCGTAGGCAATCTGGCGAACCACGATATCGTGATAAAACCGGTTCCATTCCGGCAAACGCGCCGGCAACAATTCCAGAAGTGTCGCGACATCGAGGCGGCTTAGCAGTCCAATTGTCGATGACGCTTGTCGTGCCTGGCCTGTCCTAAGCATTTCTCGCAACTGCGCGAGAGCCGGAGCACCTAGTTCTTCGACGACTTCGACCATCCGATCGCACTCTTCCCGACGCATGCAACGGAAAAAACGGTCGGCAAGGTGTTCGACGGCAGCGCCGCACGTCCTGCGCAACACCTCAAGCAAATCCGGTGGCACGCGGTCGTTGCGAAGCGCTTCCTCAATGAATTCTGGCAAGCGGTTTTCAATTCCAACCCGTGGACGAAGCTCGCTGGCCATGACCGGACGATGCTTGGCCACCATTTCCATGGCAGCACATACCTGGTTTACCGCAAGGTAATTCTTTCTGGAGCTTGCCTCTTGGCTCAACCGGACAAATGCGGCGCTCAGGAAGCTTTGTTGCTCAGGATCGCTCTCCTTCGAGAGCTGCTCACCAACTTTGATCAGCGCGCCACCCATAAGCTCGCCGCCGCTCACGCCGAACAAATCGGCAAGTTGCGCGAGACCGGTCGCCGTCTTTCGGCGTGGTTCAAGCTCTTTCGCATCCAGACAGCTGTAATAGTTTTTTAAGATTGCGTCGGCTGTTTCTTTGTCACCGCGTTCCTGCAACAGTTCGACGAACTGACGTAAGTTGCGCGGTGGAACGCAAGGCGCCTCATTCGAAAGCAACACGCTTTTCTTGCCGGCTTCCGGAACCTCTGCCCAGAACATGCGGTCCAGAATGTCAGCATGGGACTCAACCAGCAGTCCCGCCTTGCCCATCTTGTCTTCCTGGATCTTCAGGATCTGCCGCAGCGTGTCCATTTGACGGCTCATGTGCTCCATCA
>Ga0105246_10002785_pt1 | contig 10588 bp, 9 predicted proteins | sample KBSM64metaG_FD_99694 | JGI IMG/M metagenome (GOLD analysis project Ga0105246, IMG submission 99694) | Miscanthus rhizosphere microbial communities from Kellogg Biological Station, Michigan, USA - KBS M6-4 metaG | ecosystem: Host-associated > Plants > Roots > Rhizosphere > Soil | place: Michigan...
ACCTTGTGTGTTATCAAGTACTTTTGCTGTAACAACAGCATTTTCAATATAAGGAGTACCAAGATTGATTGTGTCTCCGTCAACACTCATCAGAACTTTATCTAATTTTAGTTCCTGTCCAGGCTCAACTTGTACTCTGTCGAGCTCCAAAACTGTACCTTCAGATACCTTATATTGCTTGCCGCCATTTGAAATGATTACGTAATTCATATTCTAATTTGAAATTATAACAAATTGTTCGTGCTTCAGCAAGCCTCAGCATGTATTTTGGTCAATCTGAGCATTTACCTGATCTCCAGGATATCTTTATGTTTGCGTGATGTACTCATAGCAGACAGAATACCAAGGAAAATAAAATTAGACAAAAGTGAACTTCCTCCAAAAGAAACAAAAGGTAGCGTGACACCAACAATTGGGACAATGCCGATGTTCATACCAATATTAACAAAGGCAGGCAAGATGATAAATCCAAATGCGAGCGTGCAAAAAACTTTGATAAACATATCATTGGTGCGAGTGAAGATAAGAAAAATTCTATAACAGAGAAAGAGAAGTGCTCCAACAATGAGAAGTGCTCCGACAAAGCCCAATCCTTCAGCAATGGTGGCAAAGATAAAGTCTGTTTGCCGTTCAGGAAGAAAACGTAGGCCTGATTGCGTCCCTTCTGACAATCCTTTGCCCATAAAAGCGCCTGAGCCCACCGCAATAAGCGCTTGAATGCTGTTATATGAAATACCCAGCGGATCGGATTGAGGGTTTAAAAAGGTTAAAATTCTTTGCCTTTGATAATCATGGAGAAAATTCCAGATAATAGGCGCAACTAAAAGAATCGGTGCAATGAGGTAACCAAACCAACGAAACGGATACCCTGCAATGAGCAAAGCAAATAAACCTGCTCCGAGGTAAAGAATTGCGCTACCTAAATCAGGCTGGAAGTAAACAAGTAAAAAGATTGGAACAATAGAAAGAATGAGTAAAAAGAATGTCTTCAAAGAAGGGTATTGTTGTTCGGTAACAAGACTTGCAAAAGCCAAAGCTAAAAAAGGCTTTAAGATTTCTGAAAATTGTAATCTTACTCCTAAAATATCTATCCATCTGACTGCCCCCCGGCTTTCAATTCCGATTGCTAGTGTAATAAGCAAAATAACAAGAGACGTGATGTAGATAGGCATCTTTAATTGCTTAAGTATTTGAATATTGATCTGGGTAAAAAAGAGAAACGCCAAAAATGCAATCACAATAGAAACAAGTTGATTTTGAAAGAAAGACACATTTAACGATACCAAGGTCACCAAACTAAGAGAAATGAGTATAAAAACTGGTACCAGCAACCACCAGTCAATGCGGGGAAATAGTTTCATAAGTTTACCCAAGTCTTGTAACTTCAAAATTACCTTCTGACAATGTATCAATCAAAGCTTGCTTCTTAATATAATCAGTAAATTGCACTGGCCAGCTTTCAAGAGAAACATTCACTTTTTCATCCAAACTCGTCTCAAGTTTCTTGCGCTCTTCTTGTATCTTACGGATAAGCTCTCTAACTTGCCCTTCAGCAACGAGTTCATCGGTTATCGTGGTGTCTAAGACAACCGTGGTTTCATCTTTACCCTTTGTAAATTCGACTTTTTTAATATTGAGTTCATCCAGGAGTAAATAATGCAGCTTTTCGTCAATCTGGTTAGTTTGCTCATCTAATTGAACTGTCATCTTCAATAATGGTTGCTTTACTTTTATTTGATTCTCTTTTCTTGCGGCAAGACCTAACTCTACTATCTTTCGAACAACCTGCATATGCTCCAGTAATTCTGGCTTGTTTTTCGAAGCTTCAGCTGAAGCAGGCCATGAAGCAAGATGCACTGATTCTTCGTCTGTAAGATTGCGATAGATTTCTTCAGCGATAAATGGAGTAATTGGCGCCATCAGTTTGGTCAAGGTGACTAAAACTTCATAGCTAGTTTGATAAAATGCCTGTTTGTCTTTTTCATCTTCCGCTGTTGGCCCCACGCGATCACGGCTTCTCCTCAGATACCAGGTAGAAAAATCGTTTACAAAGGATTTAATCAACTCAATGGCTTCAACTGTGTCATAGCCATCAAGACTCTTTGTAACATTTGTTTTGAGATTTTCTAAAAGCACCAGAATCCACTGATCCAAGATATTTTCTGACTTTGAAACTTTTGCTTTAGGCTTCCAACCATCGAGATTTGCGTACGTAATAAAGAAGTTATATACGTTCCAGAGAATTAACATCGTACCCCGAACCTGCATTTTGTAATGATCTTCCGAGATTAAAATATCTTCACCATTCATGACAGGACTTCCCAAGAGATATAATCTGAGTGCATCCCCACCATATTTATCAAGCATCTCAGCAGGGTCAGGATAATTCTTGAAATTCTTACTCATTTTACGTCCATCTGTCCCCAAAATAACACCAGTAACATTGACGTTTTTAAATGCCTGGGATTTATACAGTGCGCCACCAATAACATGAAGCACATAAAACCACGCTCGAATTTGTCCCGTGTATTCAGAAATAAAGTCAGGTGGGAAAAAGTCTTCCAGCTTTTCTGTTTGATCAAAGGGAAAATGGCGCTCAGCAAAAGAAGCTGACCCAGCTTCAATCCAACTATCTAGAACTTCAGGAACACGGTGGACGTTTTTTCCACACTTTTTACAGGTAACTGTGACATCATCAATTTCAGGTTTGTGCAATTCCTTTATGGTTTTATCCGATGCTTTTTCCAGTTCTTCAATTGATCCGGGTACAAAGCGCTCCCCACATTCACATTCCCAAACAGGAACTGGAGAACCCCAATATCTGTTTCGTGAAATATTCCAATCGGGAGCGTTTTCAAGACTTTTGAGGAATCTGCCGTGTTTAAAATGTTTGGGATACCAATGTATATCTTCATTGGTTTGTTTTAAAAGTGGCTTTAATTTCTTTACATTTACATACCACGCATCGATTGGTGCATAATACAAACGAGTGTGGCAACGCCAACAAAGAGGAACACGGTGAACATAGTCAACTTCTTTATAAATTAAACCTCTTTTCGCCAAATCTTCATCGACCAGTTTATTTGCTTTCAAATAATACATGCCACCGAACTGAGGAACCTCAGGTTTGACAGTACCTTCGTCATCAAGGTGGGTTTCGATATGTACACCTTGCTCTTGCATAACTTTCAAATCCTCCTCACCATATGCAGCGATCGTAACGACACCAGTTCCCTCTTCTGCTGTCACAAAGTCGCCCCCAATAATCTCAAAAAGCTTTCCATTGGCATTTTTGGCATAGTAATCATAGTGTGGAACATATTTCTTACCAATCAAATCTTTTCCTTTGATATGCTCGACAATTTCGTACTTTGGCTTTTCTTCAAGCATCTTGAGCGTTGTTTCAGCTAAGATATAAAACTCATTTCCTTGCTTTACTTTGACATAGGTAAACTTCGGATTTACTGCAAGTGCAGGAGTCACAATTTTATTCCACGGAGTTGTTGACCAGGCAAGAATATAGGTATTCTTCTCACCTTCCAGTTGATACTTATATGTTGTCGCTGGATCTTTCGTGTCTTTATAATTATCTGCATCCATGGCTACTTCGAAGTTGGAAATTGGAGTTGAGCAATGAGGACAGTAGAGTGAAACCTTTAGACCTTTGTAGATAAAACCGTTATCATACATTTGTTTAAAAACCCACATGACTGACTCCATGTAGTTTGTGTCCCAGGTTTTGTAGGCATTTTTGAAGTCCACCCAACGTCCGATACGATCGACATACCATTCCCAATCACTTGAAACAACGTTGACATAATGCTTACACTCATCAATGAATTTTTTAATTCCGACTACTTCTTCGATATCACGTTTGCGCATGATTTCGAGTTCATTTTCCACTTTGTTTTCAATTGGAAGCCCGTGTCCATCCCAACCCCAGACTCTCCTAACTCGATATCCTTTCATAGTCCAGTATCTTCCAAACAAATCTTTAGGCAAACTTGACAGGAGTGAACCATAGTGAGGCATACCAGTCACAAAAGGCGGACCATCAAGAAAGGTCCAACGCTTATTAACGGGACGCGAAGTTACGGACTTTTCAAATATTTTATTTTTTTTCCAATATTTTGTGGTTTCTTCTTCTTGTTTGGAGAAATCTACTTTGGACGAAACGGATTTAAACATGTCTCTCATTGTACTGTAAAGCTGTGGCTAATTCAAGATGGAGGCTAGTATTATTGTGCACACCAGTAGCAATTATTGGCACCACCCTGAGACTTACATGCTGAACCAGCTGCCCCGGTGTTGGTATAGCGAGTATTGGCATCTTTCTGTTGAGCTGCTGACTGGGGCATGAAACAGACAACGGTATCAGATGCATTACCTGTCTGAGGATTTGGATTGGTTACATAAGCCTGATTTAAATTGTTGGCATTTGTAAAAGATTGTTTGATCTCACCTTCTCCAACAAGTGTTGTCATACAAGTACTTAAGGAAGAAAGCTGCACAGCATTTAAGGTTGCGCCTCCGGTGTAACAATTGGCTCCTCCGTTTGCGACAGTACTCCAAGGAAGAGCGTTATGTGTTGAGAAGTATCGGACATTGGCGCTGACAAACTCCGCTGAAAGATTTTTCAAACTAGCATCTTGTGCTCTCTTAAGTTGTTCAACAGGATTAATTGTTGCAAGAAGAGCTGCTGCCAAAATTCCCAGAATACCGATAACGACAAGAAGTTCGACGAGAGTGAATCCTTTTTGTGAGGCGTTTTTCTTGAGTAAAGTGAGCAGTTCTTGTATCATACAATTTAATTAGGTAACAACATTATTATTACTTGTGCCAATATAGATGTCAAGTCCTAAAGTTCAGTTTCTCTGTTGTTTTTTATGGCTATCTTTTTATGCGACTTACGAAATTGTTCTCTTCCAAAGACAATTAATCCGATAAAAATAATTAGAAATTGTATAATAGCAATATAGTCCAAGTCGCTAGTTGCACTGTCTGAGAGCGAAGTAAATAGTGAGCCGCCCACCATTATAACTGCATACAGGATACCATTTGCTACCAACGTAACATTCCACCAATGCCATTAATAGCTTTTATATTGTTTGACAATTTGTAACCAAAAAAGTAGCAGCGGCAAGACCATCATCACTGCATACATTGTGTCTGTTGCTGTCGGCACCCTTTGTAATTTTGACTCAGTAGGAAGAAGCGAACCGAGTGCAAAAATAATAGTAATAATAAGTCCGTAGCCCCACAATGCAGTCTGTACCATTCCCCATTTTGGAACTCCCGGTGCAGACATAATCACGGGTTTCTGCTGAGAATTGTGGAATTGTCCTTTGGACAAATGAAATAATGCGTACAATAATGGCGCATCGAAAATTACTCCAATAAGCGCATCAGTGATTGTCCCCGGATTTCCAACAAGTAAATATGCGTAGAGTTGGAGAACTGGCGCATGCGGAAACACTATATAGCTTAAAAATAGTATATCGAGGAGAACATTAAACCAGAAATAACCAAGCCAGAATTTGGGAGTAAAAAGTTTTTTTCGAAATGTGTATGCATATAATCCGATAATCTCAAAAATAAAAATAAGCAGATTGATAATCGTCGCACTTAATTCCGCCTGTGGAGTAGTAAACACTCCTCCAATAGAGACGATCGCAAATAGAGTCATGAGAACAAAGTACATTTTCCAAACCATAGTATTTTTTACGCTTCTTTGAGGAAATCTTCAAATAATTTTCTCACATCACGCGCCTCGCTTGCTACAAGTGTACTAATGAGGTTCGCAAGAGGCAGCTTTACAGGAGACTGAGATTGGAATGAAGGGAAGGACTGTAATGTCATATAGCCTTCAACTGTAGAACCAATTTTCTTTAACGCATCTTCTGTTTCATAATTTACTAATAAGGTACCAAATTGATAATTTCTGCTTTCTTCCGACGAGCAGGTAAGAATAAGATCTCCAATCATCGCTGCAGTGGCATCTAGCGAGAGGGTAAAAGTCGCTTTGTAAAAGTATTGCTGCATCTCATCAATTGCCAAGGTCAACAGTGTTACTTTGGTATTGGTTCCGTATCCCAATCCATCAGCAATACCACAACCAATAGCATAAATATTCTTCATAGCTGAGGCAATTTCAAGAACTTCGACACCTTGGGTTAGCTTTACTCGAAATGAATCAGTCTGGAATAAATTTTTAATTGTTTCTTTGTGAGTAGCGGAAGGAAGATATCCTAAATTCACTAATGTCGGTTCATTCTTTATTATTTCAGAGGCAAAACTAGGTCCCATGAGAGAATAATATTCAATTTTATTTCCAAAATAATTCTTTACTATTTGAAAAGGAAATGCATGCGATTCTTTTTCAATGCCTTTTGAAGTATTCACAATTATTTTGGTTTCTGTAGGAAAATGAATAAGCTGCAGTATATCTCGGATCGCCTGTGCGGGGGCACAAAGAACCACGATATCTGCCTCAATTCTTTCTCCTCTTTTTGCAATAGTCACATCTTCTGTATTCTGGCCGAGAACATGAAACATTGCTTTTCCAAAAGCACCATTACCGACAATTACAATTTTCATATAGGAAAGTCTATTCTATACAAGAGTAAAGGAAAATACAAATTATTTTTTCGTGTGGATTCTTTTCTCAAGAAGAAAAGTCAGCATAATAAGTACAAAAAAAGGAATGAATAATAAAGTGATATTTTGTACCAGAGGATTATAGATTATTTTCTCTATCTTATTATTAATAAAATGGAACAAAAGCGATTTATCATGTAATAAATCTTTTTTCTCTATTTCATAAATGCTTTTGACGGTATTATCTTTTGTGTCGAGCAGTCCAAAAACAGTGGACTGAGCATTATCCATTGAAAGCTCAATAATATATGTTTTGCCTTTTGCATCGTGAATCTTTGGAAAACCATACACTTCAGGTAAAACTTGATTGCGCTGAGTTAAAGGATAATGGGAAATACTATACCAGTCTTGTGCGCCTTTTTCTTTTATTTTAAAGGTAATTTGTTGAGGTACTATTTTTCCTCGGCGTACTACTTCGCGATCAAGATAAACATGTATCAAGCCTAAATCATTAAACTCTGCAGGTAAAACCAGAGTGACTTTAGGATAATCCCGCATGGAGATATATGGTTCATTTTTCTCAATTTTAGGGGCAATAAAAACACTTTTACTGTAACGTTGCTCGATTGAAAAGAAATTAATCTCAGATTGATAAACAATAATAATAGTCAATAAATAGACGACACATATCCCGCCGAGTACCACTTTTGCTCTTTTAGCATAATCAGGAAGAAGCGATGGACTAACTTTTTGTTCCCCATGGTGTTTGAGAAAATATGGTTTTTCAAGTAAGTAATACAGCAGAAAAGAAAATACTGTGGTACAGGCAATAATTCCTACGATGTAGAGTAATAAAAATATAAAATTGCTTGGTTCCCCTATGAGTGAATGCATCAGATTAAATACTGTCATATGACTCAGATACATCGAATAACTTATCATGCCGATAAAAACCATAACGCGGGAAGATAGTACCTTGGCAAGCAGTGTGGTTGGCGTTAAGACAAAATAGAAAAGAATTGTCGTAAATACTGCAAGACAGAGCTGGTTCACAATAGATTGAGTCTGAGAAAAATACTGTCGGTCAATAATCATCAGCGCAAAAAAGAAAATAATGGAAAGAACTGACCATCTTTTGGGAAATATATTGCCAATTTTATAAATAAACTCTGGATGTCGGCGATAAAGGTATGCCGTACTCATGCCCCCAATAAAAAAATAAAATAATTGAAATCTGATCAGTGAAAAATGAAAGATATCTTGTAACAAGAGTGTGATTCCTGCAAAAAAAGGAAGAAGAGTAATTATCAAACAAAGTTTTAATATCCTATGCTTTGGAGTGAAATAGTTAATGACTGGAACGCAAATAAAAATATATAAGATATAAAATAAAATTTCAGCTATAAGACTCCAGTAAACAGGGTCAAGCATTGGAATATAAATACCAAATGGCAGCGTCAATGTGCTATTGGCAAGTCCGACAAGCAATGTTCTTTGCATAGTAGTTAGCTGATCGTAGTAGTAAACTGCCGGATGATGCATAACCCACAAACAAATAATAATCGAAGCTACTTGCATAAAGAGAAAAAGGATAAACAACACATTACTTAAAAGAGGCTTTTTCATTTTTTTGACTCCGTACACCCAAAGGATGTGTACAACAAAAGCACCAAGTGTGAGAATGCCAACAGGTAACCAATCAGAAAAATGTCCCAAAAGCGATAACGAGGCAATAGACAGACTAACAGTGATAAAAAGTGGAAAGATACGGGTATAGCGCTTTTTAAGAAAGCCAAACGCACTCGGAGGATGCGGGTACAAATATGCCATCAAAAACCCAGAAAGAAGAAACAAGAATGACACGCCTAAGATACCATTATTGAAAATAACACCTTCCCAAAAAGTATTTCGATGAATGATAGTCGCATTCACATGGCTTAGGAGGACGAGGAGTATTGCTACCCCACGCAGGCCATCAAGAGCGTGCAATCTGGTATCTTTGGCTTTTGTTGCTATGTCTTTATTCATTTATGACCTTTTGGCCAGGTGCCCATAATTTGACGGAGAATTGCAAATTCCCCAATGTGGTAAGATGTGTGATCAATCACCATGATTAATTCACGAATCACTGTTTGCCCATCACCATTTTTTACTCGTGCAACAAGATCTGTTGAAGGTTTTTCAAGATAAGCAACTAATCTATCTAAATCTTTTTTATACTCTTTAATTGTCTGCTTCCATTTCTTTTCATCCGCTTTTTCAGTCTTCTTTGGCCAATATTCATCAGGCCACTTTTGTTCTTTATACACAGGCTCTACTAAAAAATCGAGAATATCTTTTTGTGTAATGCGGATATGTTCAAGCAGCATCCAAGGAGAATAGTCAACATGAGGAGGGAAATCATTGATACGTTCAACTGGAAAATTTTCAACAGCGTTCAGAAATGTCATATGCGCCTGCGCTGTCGTAAGAAATGCGTTCAACTGTTCTTTTATTCCAGCTTCCATATAGGATGAATGTAACAAGTCTCGAAAAGAAAGTCAAATAGAATTTTACTCTACCGTCAGGATTCCGTCAGAAAAATGTCGCGTAAAGCGATTATCCTTTTATTACAATGAATTCCTTATATTGTAAAATACTCCAAAGGTATCATTCGCAATAAAAGAAACAATGCATGTCTATATACCAACGTTAACTGACTATATTCTTGAAGAACAAAGAAGAAGCAAAAAACCAACAACTGGAAGTTTTTCCATACTCCTCCACCAGATAGAAAATGCTGCGAAAATCATAGCCAGTCATGTCAAAGCAACTGGTTTGGTTGATCTGTTGGGAAGAACAGGCGACATCAATACATTTGGTGAAGAAGTTCAAAAACTTGACGCCTTCTCAAATACGGTATTACGTGATCTGTTACTGTCTAGTGGTGAGGTTTTTGCTATCGTTTCTGAGGAGGAAGAAAAGCCGATCTATGCTCCCAAAAAATACGCCGGGGAATATATCATTTATTTTGATCCTCTTGATGGTTCATCCAACATTGATATTCAATGCCCGATTGGGACAATTTTTTCAATCTATAAAAAGACCGATGGATTATTACAACCTGGAACAAAACAAATTGCAGCTGGATACATTTTGTACGGTTCAAGTGTGATGTTTGTCTATTCAAGTGGTCAGGGTGTGCAGGGTTTTACGCTTGATCCAGCTGTTGGAAATTTTGTTTTGTCACATAAGAATATCACTATTCCTCAAGAAGGAATTATCTATTCGATCAATGAAGGCTATGAGAAATACTTTCTCCCAGAAACAAAAAAATACCTTACTAGTATAAAATCCTCCGGCAAAGCAAAAGGTCGATACATTGGATCATTGGTTGCTGATGCTCATAGGACATTACTGAAGGGTGGTATTTTTCTGTATCCAGCAGATAAAAAACAGGAACGTGGGAAGCTGCGCCTTATGATTGAAGTCAATCCAATTGCTTTTCTCGTCGAGCAAGCAGGAGGACTGGCAATTGGAGAAAATCTCACTTCACCACTACAGACAGTCCCCAAGCATATCCATGAGAGATCACCCTTTGTCATGGGAAGTAAAAAAAATATCAAAGAATATGTAAAGTTTTTTAAGAAATGAAAAAAATATCCTATATCGATGACACGGAAATAAAAAATAAACGTGTTATCCTGCGGGCTAATTTCGATGTTTCTCTCAACCCCAATGCCACGATAGCCGAAGACTTACGAATAAAAGAAAACCTCCCCACAATTAATTATTTACTCAAACAGAATAACCGGATTATTTGTATTGCCAAATTAGGAAGACCCGTGAGTCTGGATCCGAAATTGTCATTAAAAATTATTATTCCACGATTGCGTGAATATCTCTCGCGCGCACTACGGCACCCGGTTCTTTCCCGCGTCGCCCTCTGGTATGAGAGCCGGCTGCCTCCTACCTGAGCGCCGACGAGGACGAATTTGACCGGAAGATTCCG
>Ga0105246_10002787_pt1 | contig 10578 bp, 6 predicted proteins | sample KBSM64metaG_FD_99694 | JGI IMG/M metagenome (GOLD analysis project Ga0105246, IMG submission 99694) | Miscanthus rhizosphere microbial communities from Kellogg Biological Station, Michigan, USA - KBS M6-4 metaG | ecosystem: Host-associated > Plants > Roots > Rhizosphere > Soil | place: Michigan...
CCCATGCCGGCCACTCGGTGGCGATGTTCCGGGACCGGTTCTGGTTGAGCCTGCTCCTGACCGTGCCGGTCGTTGCGCTGAGCCGCGACGTCCAGGTCTGGCTCGGCTACACGCTTCCGGCGTTCCCCGGCGACACGGTGCTTCCGGCTGTGCTCGGGACGGTCGTGTTCGTCTACGGCGGCCTCGTCTTCCTCCGCGGCGCGCGGGGCGAGGTGGCCGATCGCAAGCCGGGGATGATGACCCTCATCTCGCTGGCCATCGTCGTGGCGTTCGTGACCTCGTGGGCAGGGACCCTCGGGTTGTTCGAGGTCGAGATCTGGTGGGAGCTCGCCACGCTCATCACCATCATGCTGCTCGGCCACTGGCTCGAGATGCGATCGATCGCGCAAGCTCAGGGAGCGCTCGCGGCCCTTGCCGCGCTCCTGCCCGACACGGCCGAGCGGCTGACCGCGGACGGGCGCATCGAGGAGGTCGCCGTCGGCCAACTTCGCAAGGATGACGAGGTCCTCGTCCGGCCCGGCGCCCGCGTTCCGGCCGACGGTGAGGTGGTCGAGGGCGCCGCCGACGTCGACGAGTCACTGATCACGGGCGAGTCGCGACCGGTACCGAAAGGCATGGGCGCTGCCGTCATCGCGGGAACGGTTGCTGCGGGCGGGTCGCTGCGAATCCGGGTCACTGCGACCGGTGATGCGACGGCGCTGTCGGGGATCATGCGCCTCGTCGCGGCGGCCCAGGCATCCGGGTCGCGGGCCCAGGCGCTGGCGGACAGGGCGGCTGCCGTCCTCTTCTACGTCGCGGTGGTATCGGGCCTCGTGACCCTGGTCGTCTGGTGGCTCCTCGGCGATCGGGAAGGGGCACTCGTCCGGACGGCGACCGTGCTCGTCATCGCGTGCCCGCACGCGCTCGGCCTCGCCATTCCGCTGGTCATTGCGATCTCCACCTCGCTCGGGGCCCGGAACGGGCTGCTCGTCAAGGATCGCCTCGCACTGGAGCGGGCGCGGAACCTGGACGTCGTCATCTTCGACAAGACGGGCACCCTGACCCGGGGTCAGCCGGAGGTCGCCGACGTCACGAACGACGAGGTGCTCCGGCTCGCGGCTGCGGTCGAGGCGGACTCCGAGCATCCGCTGGCGAAGGCGATCGTCGACGGCGCGCGTGCTCGCGGCCTCGACATCCCGAAGGCGACCTCATTCCAGGCCCTGGCCGGACGAGGAGCGCAGGCCACGGTGGATGGGCGAGCCGTCGCTGTCGGGGGCCCGCGGCTGCTCGAGGAGCGGCGCGCAGCAGCCGACCCGGCCGCGGCCGATTGGGATCGCCAGGGGCGTACGGTCCTCCATGTTCTTGTCGACGGGGCCGTGGCGGGTGCCATTGCCGTCGAGGACGCCATCCGCCCTGAGTCACGCGAGGCCGTCGGCGACCTTCATCGGCTTGGGATCCGCGTCGCGATGATCACCGGCGACAGTCAGGCCGTGGCCGACTCCGTTGCCGAGCGCCTGGGCATCGACGACGTCGCCGCCCAGGTCCTGCCTGCCGAGAAGGCGGATGCGGTGCGCCGGTTCCAGCATGGCGGTCGTCGGGTCGCAATGGTCGGCGACGGCGTGAACGACGCACCGGCTCTCGCCACCGCGGACGTCGGGATCGCCATCGGCGCTGGAACGGACGTTGCCGTTGAAAGCGCCGGGATTGTTCTCGTCCGGAGCGACCCACGGGACGTCGTGGCTGCCATCGAGCTGTCGCGCGCCAGCTATCGGAAGATGGTCCAGAACCTCGTCTGGGCAACCGGCTACAACCTCGTCGCGATACCGGTGGCGGCGGGCATCCTGGTGCCGTGGGGCGTCGACCTGCCGATGGCCGTTGGTGCCATCGCGATGAGCGTGTCCACGATCATCGTCGCTGCGAACGCGCAGCTGCTACGCGGCCTGCAGCTGCGTCGCTGACGCCCGCTCCCAGGGCAGCGGAGTTGCGTGCTCCCCGGGCGGCGCTGCAGACTGTCGGCGCGCCCGATCCGTCGGCCGCCTGGGGTGCAGCAAGCCCACGTTGGTCCGTGCAGGAGCTCCTGTGCCCTCCGAACCCGCGGTCTCGGCGACCGCCAGCCGTGCGACCGAGGAGGTCGCGTCGACCCTGTTCATCGATGGCGCCTGGCTGCCGGCAGTCGACGGCGCGGCCTTCGAGTCGACCAGCCCGGCCTCGGGCGTCGTCATCGGTCACATCTCCGAGGGCGGTCGCTCGGACGCCGGCCGCGCCATCGAGGCTGCCGCCGCGGCGGCGGCGGCCTGGGGTCGGACCTCGCCGTTCGAGCGCGCTGCGGCGCTGGAGCGAATCGCCGCGGCGATCGAGGCCCGGAAGGACGAACTCGCCCGGGTCCTGACCCTCGACCAGGGCAAGCCGCTCCAGGCGGAGGCGTATGGCGAGGTCGAGGAGCTGGCCCTCTACTTCCGGATGGCCGCGGCCGACGCGACCCGCATCGAGGGGCTGATCCCGCCCTCGGTCGATCCCGCCAAATGGGTGCTGGTGTATCGAGTCCCGAAGGGCGTCGTCGGCGTGATCACGCCCTGGAACTGGCCGTACACCATGCCCGCCGAGCTCATCGCGCCGGCGCTGGCCGCCGGCAACGCCGTGGTCTGGAACCCGGCCCGGTTCACCTCCTGGTGCTCCGTGGCGCTCGCCGAGTGCATCGCGGACGCGGGCCTGCCGCGAGGCGTGTTCAACCTCGTGACCGGTCCCGGCGAGAGCGTCGGGGACGAGATCGCCGGCGACCCGCGCGTCGCGGCTGTCGGCTTCGTGGGGTCCACGACGACCGGCGCGAAGATCGCCCGCCGCGCTGCGGGCAAGGAGCTCCTGCTCGAGATGGGTGGCAACGGACCGCTGGTCGTCCTCGACGATGCGGACCTCGACGCGGCGGTCAAGGCGACTGTTACCGCCTGCTTCCTCAACGCCGGCCAGAGCTGCACGGCCGGCGAGCGCGTGCTCGTCGACCGGTCGATCCACGACGCGTACCTCGAGCGCCTCGTCGAGGCCGTGCTTCGCGACGTCCGGCTGGGGGACCCCGCCGAGGCCACGACGACGATGGGCCCGCTCAACAACGAGCGGACCGCGGCAAAAACCGAGCACCAGGTGGGGGAGGCCGTCGAGCGGGGCGCGACGCTCCGCGCCGGTGGCCGCCGCGCGCCCGAGCACGGCAGCGCGCTCTTCTTCCAGCCCACGGTCCTCGATCGCGTGACGGAGTCAATGGAGATCGCGCGCGAGGAGACGTTCGGGCCCGTGGTGCCGATCACGGCCATCGACGGCGAGCAGGCGGCGCTCGACGTCATCGAGTCCTCGCCCTACGGCCTGCTCACGAGCGTTTTCACCCGCGACCTCGCGCGCGGGCTGCGCTTCGCCGAGTCGGCTCGCGCCGGATGGGTCAACATCAACGAAGGCACGAACTACTGGGAGTCACACCTGCCGTTCGGGGGTCGCGCCGGTTCGCAGAGCGGCCTCGGCAGGGTCGGCGGGCGGTTCTCGATCGAGCGCCTGACCGAGCTCAAGACGATCGTGGTGAATTTGGCGTAGCGGCGCGGGATCAACGGGCCGCTGGAGGAGGCACATGGCCACACTGCCCGATCGGGCGAGCGTCGTCGTCATCGGCGCGGGGATCGTCGGCAACTCGATGGCCTGGCACCTCGCGCGCCTCGGCTGGCGCGACATCGTGCTGCTCGACAAGGGCACGCTGCCCAGCCCCGGCGGATCGACCGGTCACGCCTCCAACTTCATCTTCCTGACCGACCACTCGAAGGAGATGACCGCGTTCACGCTGGACAGCGTCCGGCAGTACGAGGAGCTCGGCGTCTTCACCCAGACCGGCGGCATCGAGGTCGCGCGCACGCCGGAGCGCATGCAGGAGCTCACCCGGCGCGTGACCTCCTCCAAGTCGTGGGGCATCGAGCCGGTCGAGCTGCTCACCCCCGAGCAGGTCAAGCAGAAGGTTCCCTTCCTCGACGAGAACGTCGTGCTCGGCGGTGTCTTCTGGCCGGGCGTCGGGGTCGTCGATTCGCTCGAGGCCGGCACGCGCATGCGCAAGCTCGCGCAGGACATGGGCGCGCTCACGGTCGCGCCCGGCGTCGAGGTCACCGGCCTCGACGTCGAGAACGGGCACATCAGGCGGGTCCGCACGGACCGCGGCGACATCGACGCGGAGACGGTCGTGATCGCCTGCGGCGTCTGGAGCCCGCGCATCGCGAAGATGGCCGGCGCGTCGATCCCGCTCACGCCCGCGGTGCACCAGATGATCGACATCGGGCCCGTGGCGATGTTCGAGCACTCCGCGTACGCGGTCGGCTACCCGATCATCCGCGACGTCGACACGAACATGTACGAGCGCCAGCACGGCGCCGAGTTCGAGATCGGGTCGTACGCCCATCGCCCGATCCTGATGGACGCCGACGACATCCCGTCGATCGCCGAGTCCGCGCTCTCGCCGACCATGCTGCCGTTCACCCAGGAGGACTTCGACCCGCAGCTCGAGGACGCGCTCGAGCTGTTCCCGGACGTCGTCGGCGACGAGAAGGCGGGCGTCAAGCTCGCGATCAACGGCCTGCTCTCGCTCACGCCCGACGGCAACCCGATCCTCGGCGAGACAACCGAGGTCAAGGGCCTCTGGTCGGCCGCCGCGATCTGGATCAAGGAGGCGCCCGGGATCGCGAAGACCATCGCCGAGTGGATGACCAACGCGGAGCCCGAGATCGATCCGCACGGCTCCGACATCGCCCGCTTCTACGACCACCACAGGACGGCGCAGCACATCGAAGCGCGGACCAGCGAGGGCTACAACAAGACCTACGGCATCGTCCACCCGAGCGAGCAGTGGGCCTCGAACCGGGGCGTGCGGCTCTCGCCGTTCTACGAGCGGGAGAAGGAGCTCGGCGCCGAGTTCTTCGAGGCCGCGGGCTGGGAGCGGCCCTACTGGTACGGCACGAACGAGCGCCTCCTGGCCGACTACGGCGACCGGGTCATGCCGCGGGTGGCGGAGTGGGAGTCGCGCTGGTGGTCGCCGATCATCAACGCCGAGCACCTGGCGATGCGCGATCGGGTGGGCATGGTCGACCTGTCCGCATTCGCGATCTTCGACGTCACCGGGCCGGGCGCGGTCGACTATCTCGAGCGGCTGTGTGTGAACAAGGTCGACGTGGCGCCGGGGCGGACGGTCTACACGCCGCTCCTCAATCCGGCCGGCGGAATCCTCGCCGACCTCACGATCATGCGGCTCGACAGGGACCGGTTCCGGGTCGTGACGGGCGGCGGCATGGGCATGCGCGACAAGAAGCTGTTCACGGACGCGCTGCCCGCGGATGGCTCCGCGCAGCTCTTCGACGCCACCAACGCATTCACGACCGTCGGGCTGTGGGGCCCGAGGTCGCGCGACGTGCTCGCCGCGGTGACCTCGGCGGACGTGTCCCACGCGGGCTTCCCGTTCCTCACGTCGAAGGCGGTCGACATCAACGGCGTGCGGACGCTCGCCTCGCGGATCTCGTACGTGGGTGAGCTCGGCTGGGAGATCTACGTCCCCATCGAGCAGGGCCTGCGCGTCTGGGACGCCATCTGGGAGGCCGGCCAGCCTCATGGTCTGGTGCCGGTCGGAATCGGGACGTACGCGGTCACGTCGCGGCTCGAGAAGGGCTACCGGGCGCACGGCAACGAGCTCGAGCTCGACTTCAACCTGGTCGAGGCGGGCATGGCCCGGCCGACGGTCAAGGATGCCGATTTCGTCGGTCGCGAGGCCTACCTTCGCCAGCGCGAGGCGGCGCCGGTCGCCGTGCTGTGCACGCTGACGCTCGACGACCCGACCTCGAAGAGCGGGGTCAAGCGGTACATGCTCGGCCGCGAGCCGATCCTGTCGACCGACGGGCGGCCGCTCATCGACGCGAAGGGCCGTCGCTCGTATGTGACCTCGGCCGGCTCGGGCCCGTCGGTCGGGAAGCACCTGCTGATGTCGTACCTCCCGCCGGACGTGGCCAGGGTCGGGACGCCGCTGCTGGTCGAGTACCTCGGCGAGCAGTACCCGGTGACAGTCGCGGTTGCCGGCTCGACGCCGCTCTTCGATCCGGACAACACGCGCATCCGCTCGTGAACATCCTGGTCTGCGTCAAGCGCGTGCCCCAGACGGGCGGCCGGATCGTGCTCACCGCCGACGGCCAGGCGATCGACACGAGGTTCCTCGGCCACACGATCAGCCCGCACGAGGAGTGCGGCGTCGAGGAGGCCGTGCGCATCGTCGAGAAGGAGGGCGGCGCAAGCGCCGTCCTGACCCTCGGCGCACCGGAGGCCGAGGAGCAGCTGCGCGACGCCATGGCGATCGGCATCGATCGGGCGATCCTGCTCGAGACGGATGGCACCGAGTGGGACCCGGTCTCGACCGCCGGGGTCATCGCCGAGACGATCGAGAGCCAGGAGGCCGCGAACGGCCGATTCGACCTGATCCTGTTCGGCAACGAGGCTGCCGACACGGGCGACTTCCAGGTCGGGGTGCGGGTCGCCACAGCCCTCGGGCGGCCGATCATCAACGGAATCAAGGAGATCTGGTTCAGCGATTCGCGGCGGGAGGTGCTGGCCCGGCGCGAGGCGCCCGGCGGCGGCTGGGAGACCTACGACCTGCCCCTGCCCGCGGTCCTCGGCGTGAAGGAGGGTCTGAACCTGCCGCGCTATCCGTCCGTGCCCGGTCGCCTGCGCGCGAAGAAGAAGGAGGTCGAGCGAGTGCCGCTCGGCGCGTCGCCGTCCGGCGCACTGGGCCTTGGTGCCGGTGAGGATGCGGCAGGGGTCGATAGCGCGATCCCGGGCCCGACGAAGCGCCGCCTTCGCCTGCCCGCCGAGGAGCGGACCCAGGCCGAGGTCATCGGCACGGGGCCCGAGGCGGCGCCGGCGGTGGTGGACCTGCTCCAACGGATCGGGGTCCTGGCGAAGTGAGCACGCTCGTGGCCGGAGCTCGCGGGTGAGCGGCGCCGTCCTCGCGTTCGTCGAGCACGCCGGCGGGGAAGCAGATCGCCTCTCGCTCGAGGCGCTCGGGCTGGCGCGCGGGCTCGCGAAGGAACTCGGTGCGCCGCTCGATGCGGTCGTGCTCGGCTCCGACGCGCAGTCCGTCGGTCGCCTCGGGAGGCACGGCGTGGGTCTCGCGCACGTGGCCACGGACCCTCGATTGGACGACTACGCGCCCGCCGCGTGGGCCGCCGCGATCCGGGAGGTCATCGGGGTCCGCGCGCCCGCGGCGGTGGTCGCGGCGGGCAGCGAGCGCGGCAACGAGGTCCTTGCCCATGTCGCCGCCAAGCTCGGCCTGCCGATGTCGGCCAACACGGTCGAGGTCAGCCCGGGCGACTCGTGGCAGCTCGTCCGGCAGCGCTGGGCGGGCTCGCTGCTGGAGGACGCGACGCTCGACGCGCCGGTGCGGCTCCTGACCGTCGCGCCCCATGCCGTGGCCGCCGATCCGGAGGTCACCACGGCGCCGGCGCCGACGATCACGCGGTTCGCACCCGAGCTCGAGCCGGCGGATCTCGTCGTGCGCGTCGTCAGCCGCGAGGCCAAGGCGAGTGCCGGCGTGTCGCTCACGGACGCGAAAGTCGTCGTCGGCGGCGGCCGGGGAGTGGGCTCGGCCGATGGGTTCGCAAAGCTGGAGGAGCTCGCCGGCCTGCTCGGCGGGGCGGTCGGTGGGTCGCGTGTGGTGACCAGCCTCGGCTGGCGGCCGCACGCAGACCAGATCGGCCAGACGGGCCTCCGTATCGCCCCCGACCTGTACATCGCCTGCGGCATCAGCGGGGCGATCCAGCACATCGTCGGCTGCAAGGCCGCGAAGCGGATCCTGGCCATCAACACCGACCCCGAGTCGCCGATCATGGCCGTCGCCGACTATGCGGTCATCGGCGACCTGTCGACGATCGTGCCTGCGATCTCGGCCGAGATCGAGCGCCGGGCCTCCGCCTAGCGCCGGAGCTACGGCGAGAGCCGACAACCGTGATCCGTCTCTACGAGCTCGTCGGAATGTCCGGGGCCTGGCGGGCGTCAGCCCTCGATGATCGGCACCGGGCGGGCCGCGCCCAGGCGTCGTGGCGAGAGGAGGGCCGTCGAGGCGAGCATCACGACCGCGACACCGACGATGAGCCAGCCGGCGACGGCGAAGCTGCCGGTCGCGTCGCGGACCGTGCCGAGGATGACCGGACCGACGGACGAGAGCGTGTAGCCGACGAGGAGCATCAGGGCGGCCAGCGCCGACGACTCGGCCGGGCTTCGCCCGACCTCGACCGGCAGGGTCAGGGTGATCGGGAAGAAGATGCCGATCCCGAAGTTCAGGGCGAGAACGGACGCGAAGGCGATCAGGCCGTTCGAGCCGGCCGACGGGGGCCCGTCGGCGCCTGCCGCGATTCCGATGGTGCCCGCGAGGGCGATCGCGGCCGCGAGCCCGAGCTGGGCGCGACGCGATCGGATCCAGCGCGCGAGCGCCGGGACCATGAGCGTCGTCACGATGCCGAGCGCGGCGAAGAAGGCGTTCAGCGCGGCCGCCTCGCCGGTTGCCCAACCCCGCTCGATGTAGATGCTCGGCAGCCAGGCGATCGCGGCATAGAACAGGATCGACTGGAGCCCGAAGGCGAGGCCGAGCAGCCAGCCGACCGGCGACCGCCACGGCAGCCGGGGCAGGCGGGGCGCCTGTCGGGCCCCGCGATCTCGCGGCGCGAGCAGCCACCAGCCGACCAGCGAGCCAAAGGAGATCACCGACAGCAGGGCAAACGCCGCCCGCCAGCCGCCGAGGGCCGCCGCCAGCGGCACCGCCACGGCGGCGGCCGCGGACGAGCCGATGATGTAGCCCATCGCGTAGGCGCCGGTCCCGAGCGTCGGGCGATGCGGCAGCGCCGAGCGCACGACCTGCGTGAACACGGGCCCGACGACGCCCATGCCCAGGCCGATCCCGACCGTCAACCCGACCACCGTCACCGCGTCCGGGGCGACCGCGCGCAGCAGCCCGAAACCGGCCGTGGCCACGATGCACGCGGCGACGGCGACGCGGGGCCCGATCGACGCGGCGAGCACCGGTCCCACCGGGGCGAGGAAGGCCATGCACAGGACCGGGATCGACGACAGCAGCCCGGCGACGGCATGGTTCATCCCCAGATCGGCCTGGATGTCCTTGAGCAGCGGTCCGACGACGAGGACCGGCACGCGGAAGACGAGCGCCGCGATGAACAGCGCCGCGACGATGGACAGGTCGGAACCCGACGCGTCTGCGGGCCGGGCCCTTGGGGCGGCGGCCGGCGTCGCCTCCTCAGCCACGCAGGCGAGCGCCGATCCTCGCCGCGGCGGTCCGCACCGCCGCCGCGACCCGGTCCGCATCGCCGTGTTCCGGGAAGCGGTACGAAGGGCCGTGGACGTGGACCGCCGCGACCACCTCGGCGCGCGCGTCGGCGATCGACGCCGCCACGGAGCTCAAGCCCTCGGAGTATTCGTCGCGAACCCAGGCGTGGCCGTCGCGGCGGACCTCCCGAAGACGCTCCAGCAGCGCCGGGGCATCCGTGAGCGTCTTCGGGGTGAACGCCTCGAGCGGCTCGGCGAGGTAGCGCGCGAGCATGGGTCCGGGCATCTGCGACAGGAAGACCTGGCCGGACGACACGGCGTGGAGCGGGATCCGCGTGCCCGTCCAGTCGCGAACCTGGATGGGGTTCGGATTCGCAGGCTCGACCTGATCGACGTACTGGACGGTCCAGCCGTCGCGGATCGAAACGCCGGCCGCTTCGCCCACCTCGGCCACAAGGTCGACGAGGACCGGGCGCGCGATGGCCACGATGTCCCAGGTCTCGGCGAGCCCGGACGCGACCGCCAGGAGGTCCGGCCCGAGGCGGTAGCGAGTCTCACCCGGAACCTGTTCGACCGCGCCCTCGGAGGCCAGGGCGGCGAGCAGTCGCGCGGCCGTGGATTTCGGGATGCGGGACGCGACGGCGACGTCGGTAACGCCCAGGGGTCCGGAACCGAGCGCGCGAAGCACGGCAAAGGCGCGTCGGATGCTCTGCACGCCAAGGGTCGGGCTGGACATGGGACCGTCTCCGGGGTAGTGTGGCGGCTCGGCGTTCCACTATACGGCATCGTTCCGAGATGTGGAACACGCAGGCGGGCAGCAAGCCCCAAGCGGGAGACGGATGGCGGACGACAACCAGGCATTCGATCTCAAGGCGCTCGCCGACGACGAGCTCGTCGAGCAGATGCACAACGATCTCTACGACGGCATGGCGCCCGAGATCGTCGAGGGCACGAACATCCTGCTCGGACGCGGCTGGACGCCGGACAAGGTGCTCAACGAGGCGCTCGTCGAGGGCATGCGCATCGTCGGGATCGACTTTCGCGACGGGATCCTGTTCGTCCCCGAGGTCCTCCTCGCCGCGAACGCGATGAAGGCCGGCATGGCCATCCTGCGGCCGCTACTCGCCGAGACCGGGGCGAAGCCGATCGGCAAGGTCGTGATCGGCACGGTCAAGGGCGACATCCACGACATCGGCAAGAACCTGGTCGCGATGATGCTCGAGGGCGCCGGCTTCGAGGTGTTCGACCAGGGCATCAACACCGACGCCG
>Ga0105246_10002791_pt1 | contig 10572 bp, 9 predicted proteins | sample KBSM64metaG_FD_99694 | JGI IMG/M metagenome (GOLD analysis project Ga0105246, IMG submission 99694) | Miscanthus rhizosphere microbial communities from Kellogg Biological Station, Michigan, USA - KBS M6-4 metaG | ecosystem: Host-associated > Plants > Roots > Rhizosphere > Soil | place: Michigan...
AACGGCCAGACCGAGCTCACCGAGGCCCTGGTGGGGCTCGAGCGGGTCGAGTCCGGACGCATCACGGTCGACGGGCACGACGTCACGCGCAGCTCGGTCGACGACGTCCTCAGCCTCGGTGTCGGCTACGTGCCCGAGGACCGCCTGCACGACGGGCTGGTGAGCAGCTTCTCGGTCGCGGAGAACCTCGTGCTCAACCTGTACGACCAGGACCCCTTCTCCCGTGGTGTCTCCCTCAACCTGCCCTACATCCGCACCAACGCCGAGGAGCGGGTCTCGGAGTTCGACGTGCGTACGTCGTCCATCGACCACCCGGCGTCGACGCTGTCCGGAGGCAACCAGCAGAAGGTGGTGCTGGCGCGGGAGCTCTCGCGACCGCTGAAGGTGCTGATCGTCGCCCAGCCGACCCGAGGTCTCGACGTCGGCTCCATGGAGTTCGTGCACAAGCGGATCGTGGCCGAGCGCGACAACGGCGCCGCCGTGATCGTGGTGTCCACCGAGCTCGACGAGGTGCTCGGCCTCGCCGACCGGATCGGCGTCATGTACCGCGGCCGGATCATCGGCGAGATGTCCGGCGGAGCCGACCCGGCCGAGATCGGCCTGCTGATGGCCGGCACCACCGGTGACCACGCCCAGGAGGTCTCATGAGCGACGCGACCAGCGACCCCACGGTCGACCCGCAGCAGCTGTTGCTCGAGCATGACGAAGCCCCGGCGCCGCGCGGGTGGCTGGGCAGGTTCGCGAACGCCGACTCGCTGGTGGTGACGCTGCTGGCGTTCCTGACCGCGATGCTCGTCGGCGGCGTCCTGATCGCCTCCGCCGACCCCCAGACCCAGGCGGCGGCGCACTACTTCTTCCAGTATCCGTGGGACACCTTCCGCTACGGCTTCGAGGCCATGTGGAACGGCTACAAGGCGATGTTCGAGGGCGCCATCTTCAACCCGAAGCTGGCCCAGAAGGGCACCCTGGCCGGGTACCTCGGTCCCATCTCCGAGACGCTGACCAACGCCACGCCGCTGATCCTGGGCGGCCTCTCGGTGGGTCTGGCGTTCCGGGCCGGCCTGTTCAACATCGGTGGTCAGGGCCAGGTCATCATGGGTGCGGTCTTCGCCGGGTTCGTGGGTTTCCACTACCACCTCCCGGTCGTCCTGCACCTGATCGCGGCGATCGCGGCCGGCATGCTCGGCGGGGCCCTGTGGGGCGGCATCGCCGGCTTCCTCAAGGCCAAGACCGGGGCCCACGAGGTGATCACCACGATCATGCTCAACTACGTCGCGCTCAGCAGCCTGGGCTACCTCCTGAAGAAGAAGGGCTTCCAGGCGCCGCCGTACGGGCAGGCGATCTCCAACCCCACCGACAAGAACGCCCGGCTGCCCCTGCTCCTCGGCGGTGACCTGCGCGTCCACGCGGGGCTGATCATCGCGCTGCTGGCCGCGGTCTTCGTGGGCTGGCTGCTGAACCGCAGCACCCTGGGCTTCCGGCTCCGTGCGGTCGGCGCGAACCAGTTCGCCTCACGCACGGCCGGCATGAGTGTCGAGGGCAGCTACATCACGGTGATGCTGATCGCCGGTGCCCTGTGCGGGCTGGCCGGTGTGTCCCAGATCCTCGGCACCAACAACCAGCTCACCGGTGACATCGATGCCGGCATCGGGTTCGACGCGATCACGGTCGCACTGCTCGGCCGGGCGAACGCGGGCGGCATCGTCGCGGCCGGCGTCCTGTTCGGCGCGCTCCACGCCGGTGGCACGCAGATGCAGTCGACGACCGGTACGCCGATCGACATCGTGCAGGTGATCCAGTCGCTGATCGTGCTGTTCATCGCGGCGCCGATGCTGATTCGGACGATCTACCACCTCCACGTGTCGACGTCCGGTGTCAACGGCACGCTCGCCAAGGGGTGGAACGGATGAGCGAGCAGACCACGGTGCAGCCTCCGGAGGACGAGCTGGTCGTCCGGCCCGTCGTCGTCGAGCCTCCGGTGTCGACCACGCAGCGGTATGCCACCGCGGGCGTGCTCGTCGGCCTCGGACTGATCACCATCTGGCTCTTCGCGCTGCGCGCCGACTGGGACGCCCACGCGAAGCTGCGCTTCGGTGCCCTCAACGACCCGAAGGTCCATCAGCTCAGCTTCCCGTCGGCGCCGGTCTGCCTGGCGATCGGCATCGTCATCGTCACGCTGGGGCTGCTCTGGCTCGCGGTGCCGCGACGGCGCTGGTTCGGCGCGATCGTGGGCTCCGCGCTCGGCCTGTTCGTGGTGGCGCTCCTGTGCTGGATGTCGTCGCGCAACCAGTTCTCCCAGCTCGACCTGGTGGGCCTGGGCTCGAGCACGATCCAGGTCGCCGTGCCGCTGATCCTCGGCGCCCTCTGCGGGGTGATGTGTGAGCGCTCCGGCGTGATCAACGTGGCGATCGAGGGCCAGATGCTGGCCGGCGCCTGGACCGGCGCGCTGGTCGGCACTCTCGTCGGCTCGCTGGTCGGCATCGTCGGCGCGGCGCTCGCCGGCGCCCTGATGGGCTGGATCCTGGCGGTCTTCGCGATCCGCTACCTGGTCAACCAGGTGGTCCTGGGCGTCGTGCTGAACGTGTTCGCGGCGGGCCTGACCGGCTTCTTCTACGACGCCTTCATGCAGCCCCACGTCGAGTCGCTCAACCAGCCCGCCCTGCTCGACCCGATCAGCCTGCCGCTGCTGAGCAAGATCCCGATCCTGGGACCGCTGCTGTTCGAGCAGAGCATCATCGTCTACATCACCTACGTGCTCATCGTGGTCGTCGACGTCTGGTTGTTCCGCACGCGATGGGGCCTGCGGACGCGGGCGGTCGGTGAGCATCCGAAGGCGGCCGACACCGTCGGCATCAACGTGCTGGCCATGCGCTACCGCAACGTGATCATCGGGGGCGCGATCGCCGGCATCGGCGGGGCCTACTTCACCTTCCAGGTCGGGCAGTTCCAGAAGAACATCACCTCCGGCTACGGCTTCATCGCCCTGGCCGCGGTGATCTTCGGGCGCTGGAGCCCGCGAGGCGCAGTGGGAGCGGCGCTGCTGTTCGGCTTCGCGACGGCGATGCAGACGACGCTGTCGATCAACGTGCCGTCCATCCCGTCCGACGTGATCGCGATGCTGCCCTATCTGGCCACGATCTTCGCGGTGGCCGGCCTGGTCGGGAAGGTGCGGGCGCCGGCGGCCGACGGTGAGCCGTACGTGAAGGAATGACGGTGGCCGACGAGTTCGACTGGGACGCGCTGCGAGACGCCGCCGTGGAGGTGTCCCGCCGCGCCTACGCGCCGTACTCCCACTACCCGGTGGGTGCGGCCGGCATGGCCGACGACGGCCGGGTGCTGGTGGGGTGCAACGTCGAGAACGCGGCGTACGGCGTCGTGCTGTGCGCCGAGTGCGGGATGGTCAGCTCGCTGCACGCCACCGGCGGAGGGCGACTGACGCGGGTGGTCTGCGTGAACGGCGTGGGCGATGTGATCATGCCGTGCGGCCGGTGCCGTCAGCTGCTGTGGGAGCACGGCGGAGCCGACCTGCAGCTGATGACGGCGACCGGCGTACGCCGGATGGCCGACGTGCTGCCCGACGCCTTCGGCCCCGAGGACCTGGAGGCTGTGCATGGCGACTGACCGCGGGCACGACGCCGTGGAGGTGATCGGCGCGAAGCGTGACGGGCAGGAGCTCAGCGACAGCCAGATCGACTGGGTCGTCGACGCGTACACGCACGGCGTGGTGGCCGACGAGCAGATGGCGGCGCTGGCGATGGCGATCCTGCTGAACGGGATGAGCCGCCGCGAGATCGGCCGCTGGACCGCCGCGATGATCGCCTCGGGGGAGCGGATGGACTTCTCGTCGTTGTCCCGGCCGACCGCCGACAAGCACTCGACCGGGGGCGTCGGCGACAAGATCACACTGCCGCTCGCGCCGGTCGTGGCCGCGTGCGGCGTCGCCGTCCCGCAGCTGAGCGGCCGCGGTCTCGGCCACACCGGTGGCACCCTCGACAAGCTCGAGTCCATCCCCGGCTGGCGGGCCGCACTCTCCAACGACGAGCTGGTGGCGCAGCTGGAGTCGGTCGGTGCGGTGGTGTGCGCCGCGGGCGACGGGCTGGCGCCGGCGGACAAGAAGCTCTACGCCCTGCGCGACGTCACGGGCACCGTGCCGGCGATCCCGCTGATCGCCTCGTCGATCATGTCCAAGAAGATCGCCGAGGGCACCGGGGCGCTGGTGCTGGACGTGAAGGTCGGGACGGGTGCCTTCATGCGCACCGTCGACGAGGCCCGTGAGCTGGCGACCACCATGGTCGCGCTCGGCCAGGACGCCGGGGTCCACACCGTCGCGCTGCTCACCGACATGTCCACGCCGCTCGGGCTGACCGCCGGGAACGCCCTCGAGGTGCAGGAGTCGCTCGACGTCCTCGCCGGTGGCGGGCCGGCCGACGTGGTCGAGCTGACCCTCGCCCTGGCCCGGGAGATGCTGACCGGTGCCGGGCGTGACGACGTGGACCCTGCCGACAAGCTGGCGGACGGGTCGGCCATGGACGTCTGGCGGGCCATGATCTCGGCCCAGGGGGGTGACCCGTCGGCGGCGCTGCCGACCGCTCGCGAGTCGCACGTCGTGACCGCTCCGGCGTCGGGGACCTTGACCCGGCTCGACGCCATGGCGGTGGGGCTGGCCGCCTGGCGGCTGGGTGCGGGCCGGGCGCGGAAGGAGGACGCCGTCCAGGCCGGCGCCGGGGTCGTCTGGCACGTGCGGCCCGGCGAGGCGGTCACCGAGGGTCGGCCGCTGTTCACGTTGCACACGGATGACGCGGAGCGGATCCCGCGGGCCATGGAGCCGCTCGAGGGTGGGTACGAGATCGGTGACGCCGCGGCGTACACAGCCGAGCCGCTGGTGATCGAGCGAGTCTCGTGACGTCCGGCCCGCTGGTCCAGTGACGCCGCCGGCGACTCCTCAACCGGCGATGAGGAGGACGACGGTCTCGGCGACGCAGGCGGGCTTGTCGTGGCCCTCGATCTCGATGGTGTGGCGGAGCGTGAGCTGCTTGCCGGTGGGCAGGTCGGTCACCTCGCCCATGACGACGTGGCTGCGGATGCGGGAGCCGACGCGGACCGGGCTCGGGAAGCGGACCTTGTTCACGCCGTAGTTGAGCTTCGCCCCCGGCGTCTCCAGGGAGAAGACCTGGCTGCCGAGGTAGGGGATCAGGGACAGCGTGAGATACCCGTGCGCGATGGTCCCGCCGAACGGACCCGACGCCGCGCGCTCCACGTCGACGTGGATCCACTGGTGGTCACCGGTCGCGTCGGCGAACTCGTTCACCCGGTCCTGGTCGACCTCCAGCCACTCGCTGGTGCCGAGCTGCTCGCCGCTGAGGGCGGCCAGCTCGTCGAGGTCGTCGAGGACGCGCATCGGTTCTCCCGGCGGTGAAGGGTCTGCGAGGTCGGATCTGGAAGGCTGGGCGCCATGCCCGAACCTACCCGCCCGAGCCGCGACGAGATCCTGCGGGCCCCGAAGGTGCTGCTCCACGACCATCTCGACGGCGGGCTCCGTCCCCAGACCGTGCTGGAGCTGGCCGAGCTGGCCGGTCACCGGCTGCCGACGGACGACGCCGAGTCCCTCGGACGGTGGTTCGCCGAGTCCGCCGACTCGGGTTCGCTGGTGCGCTATCTCGAGACGTTCGACCACACCGTCGCCGTGATGCAGACCGAGGAGGCCATCGAGCGGATCGCGCGCGAGTGCGTCGCCGACCTCGCCGCCGACGGGGTGGTGTACGCCGAGATCCGCTACGCCCCGGAGCAGCACGTGAGCACCGGCCTGACCCTCGACCAGGTGGTCGGTGCGGTCCGGTCCGGGTTCGAGGCGGGCATGGTCGACGCAGGGGGTCGGATCGTGGTGCGTCAGCTGCTCACCGCGATGCGCCACCAGGCACGTTCCCGCGAGATCGCGGAGCTGTCGGTGGCCTGGCGCGACGCCGGTGTGGTCGGCTTCGACATCGCGGGCGCGGAGGCGGGGTTCCCACCGACCCGGCACCTCGACGCCTTCGAGTACCTGCAGCGCCAGAACTTCCACTTCACCATCCATGCCGGCGAGGCCTTCGGGCTGCCGTCGATCTGGGAGGCGATCCAGTGGTGCGGGGCCGATCGGCTCGGCCACGGCGTCCGGATCGTCGACGACATCAAGGTGGACGACGACGGCCGGGCCCACCTCGGCCGGCTGGCCGCCTACGTCCGCGACAAGCGGATCCCGCTCGAGCTGGCGCCGGCCTCGAACATCCAGACCGGCGCTGCGCCGTCGATCGCCGAGCACCCGATCGGCCTGCTGACCGACCTGCGCTTCCGGGTCACGGTGAACACCGACAACCGGCTGATGAGCCAGACCTCGATGACCAGCGAGATGGCGGCGCTCGTGGACGCCTTCGGCTACGACCTGGCGCGGCTGCGCTGGTTCACGATCAACGCGATGAAGTCCGCCTTCCTGCCCTTCGACGAGCGGCTGGCGATCATCGAGGACGTCGTCAAGCCCGGCTACGCCGCGCTGGGCGCCGGCGACGGTGCCTGAGCCCACCGGACGCCTCTCGTGGCCGCGGGCGGTCTGACCGCGGTCACGCTGGGGTGCGGGGGCGAGCCCCGTCGAGCCTGCCCTGGGTCGCCACACCGTCCCCCTTCGTGGTCTCCGGCGCCGATCCGGTCGGCGTCCGGGAGCAGGGGGACCGGTGCCTGGCACCTCCCCCGACGAGGACGCGGTCAGACGAGGGCCCGGATCCGCTCGCCGGCCTCGGTGACGGACACGACCTCACACCCCAGCGCGGCGGCGTCGGCGATGACGCGGCGCTGGGCCCGCAGCAACGCCCACCCACGCCGGAGCAGGACCAACGGGGGCTTGCGGTGCTCGCGCAGGTCGCGGGTGAGCCGGCGCCAGAACGTCACCAGCGGGTGCTGGCGCAGGCACAGGGCAACGGCCAGAACTCCGTGCGTGCGGCAGGCCGCGACCACCTCCTGGGCGAAGATCCCCTCGGCCACGAACAACGACGACCCGGCCAGGTCGATGACGTGCGTGCCCGAGGGTCCGTTGCGGGCGATGTCGTAGACCGGGGCGACGGTCCGGCCGGTGGTGGCCAGCTCGCAGATCGCTCGGACGGCCTCGTCGTGGTGCCAGGAGCGCGGATCGTCCCAGTCGACGAGGCCGGCGTTCGCGCCGTGGTCGATGCGGGGGAGCTCGGGATCGTCGCCGCTGCGGTAGTAGTCGTCGAGCCGGAGCACGGGCAGTCCGGTGTGCGCGGCCAGCCGCGACTTCCCGACTCCCGACGGCCCGGCCAGCACCACGACGCGGGCGGCGACCGCGGCGGGCGGGACCGGATCGGACGGGGCCGGACTGGACGGGACCGGGGGAGGCACCGCGACATTGTGCCGGAGCGCCCATCACCGGATCGGACCGGCCCCGGGGGCCGACCGGCCAGATCCTGCCGAACCGGCCCCGGCGCACGGTGACAACGGAACCGGCCAGGGGTCTGTCCCGGACCTCGGCACCCTGATCGGCACGACCACCCAGCCGTGCAGCACCGACCAGCACGGACCCCGGGGCCGGGCGGGTCAGACGCCGATCGGGTGCCAGACCGTCTTGGTCTCCAGGACGTCGGTCATCCGGTCCAGGCCGGGCTCGGCGCTCCAGTCGGGCTCGGTGTCGGGCGTGCGGCGTACCCGCTTGAGGTTCGCCGCGGCCTCGACCTCGAGGGCCGTCGCCTGCTCGGGGTCGCCGGCCAGACCGGTCAGGTCGATCGCGTTGACGTCCATGTGCGACGCCAGCGTGGCGGCCGTGCGGTCGAGCGAGCCGGTGAGGATGTTGACCACGCCGGCGGGCACGTCGGAGGTCGCGAGCACCTCGGCGAAGGTGACGGCGGGCAGCGGGCGCTGCACGGACGACGTGACGACCACGGTGTTGCCGCTGATGATCACCGGTGCGACCACGCTCACCAGGCCGAGCAGGCTGGACTCCTGCGGCGCGAGGACCGCGACCACGCCGGTCGGCTCCGGCGTCGAGAGGTTGAAGAACGGTCCGGCGACGGGGTTGGCGTTCCCGACGACCTGGGTGAGCTTGTCGGCCCACCCGGCGTACCAGACCAGACGGTCGATGGACTCGTCGAGCACCTTGCCGGCGGCCGCGGCCGTCCGTCCCTCGCCCTGGCGCACCGCCTCGACGAACTGCGGCCGGCGGTCCTCCATCACCTCGGCGACCCGGTAGACGACCTGGCCGCGGTTGTACGCCGTGCGTCCGGCCCAGCCGGGGAACGCCTTGCGCGCCGCCGCGACCGCGTCGCGGGCGTCCTTGCGGGAGGACAGGGCGGCGTTCGCCACGAACCGGCCGCGCACGTCGTTGACGACGTAGGAGTGGCCGGACTCCGAGCGCGGGAACTCGCCGCCGATGAACAGCTTGTAGGTCTTGCGGACGTCGACGCGGGTCATCGCAGGCTCCGGCCCTTCAGGTAGGCGGCCAGGCCGTGGCGACCGCCCTCGCGGCCGTAGCCCGACTCCTTGTAGCCGCCGAACGGGCTGGCCGGGTCGAACTTGTTGAACGTGTTCGCCCAGACCACGCCGGCCCGGAGCGCGTTGGCCATCTTCAGGATCCGGGAGCCCTTGTCGGTCCAGACGCCCGCCGACAGCCCGTACGGCGTGTTGTTCGCCTTCTCGATCGCCTCCGCCGGTGTCCGGAACGTCAGCACGGACAGCACGGGGCCGAAGATCTCCTCGCGGGCTATCCGGTGGGCCTGGGTGACGCCGGTGAAGATCGTGGGCGCGAACCAGAAGCCGTGGTCGGGCAGCTCGCACGGGGCCGACCAGCGCTCGGCACCCTCCTGCTCGCCGATCTCCGAGAGCTCGCGGATCTTGGCCAGCTGCTCGGCGGAGTTGATGGCCCCGACGTCGGTGTTCTTGTCGAGCGGGTCGCCCACCCGGAGGGTGGCCATCCGGCGCTTGAGGCGCGCCAGCACGTCGTCGGCGACGCTCTCCTGCACCAGCAGCCGGGAGCCTGCGCAGCAGACGTGGCCCTGGTTGAAGAAGATGCCGTTGACGATGCCCTCGACGGCCTGGTCGAGCGGCGCGTCGTCGAAGACGATGTTCGCGGCCTTGCCGCCGAGCTCGAGGGTGACCCGCTTCTCGGTCCCGGCGACGGCCTTGGCGATCGCCCGGCCGACCTCGGTCGAGCCGGTGAACGCGACCTTGTCGACGTCCGGGTGGGACACCAGCGTCCGGCCGGTCTCGCCGGCGCCGGTGATGATGTTGACCACGCCCGCCGGCAGGTCGGCCTGCTGGCAGATCTCGGCGAACAGCAGAGCCGTCAACGGCGTGGTCTCGGCCGGCTTGAGCACGACCGTGTTGCCGCAGGCCAGCGCCGGCGCGATCTTCCAGGCCAGCATCAGCAGCGGGAAGTTCCACGGGATCACCTGACCCGCGACGCCGAGCGACTCGGTGCCGTAGCCGGCGTACTCCAGCTTGTCGGCCCAGCCGGCGTAGTAGAAGAAGTGGGCCGCGGCGATCGGGACGTCGACGTCGCGGGTCTCCTTGATCGGCTTGCCGTTGTCGATCGACTCCAGCACGGCGAGCTCACGCCCGCGCTCCTGGATGATCCGCGCGATCCGGAACAGGTACTTGGCGCGCTCCTTGCCGGGCATCCGGCCCCAGACGCGGCTGTGGGCCCGGCGGGCGGCTTTGACGGCGTTGTCGACGTCCGCCTCGTCGGCCTCGGCCACCTCCGCCAGGACCTCCTCGGTCGAGGGGCTGATCGTCTTGAAGCTGCGGCCGTGCCCGTCGACGAAGTCGCCGTTCACGAACAGGCCGTACGACGGCTTGATGTCGACGATCGCGCGCGACTCGGGGGCGGGGGCGTACTCGAACGCGCTCCGTGCGCTGGTCGAGGTTGTCGAGACCACGGGTCCCTCCTCAGTCCAGGGTGAAGTAGTCGGGGCCGGAGTAGCGGCCGGTGGTGAGCCTGGTGCGCTGCATGAGCAGATCGTTGAGCAGCGTGGACGCGCCGAAGCGGAACCAGTCGCGGTCGAGCCAGTCGGGTCCCGCGACCTCGTTGACCATCACGAGGTACTTGATCGCGTCCTTGCTGGTACGGATGCCTCCCGCCGGCTTGACCCCGACCATCTGCCCGGTCTGCTCGCAGTAGTCGCGGACCGCCTCCAGCATCACCAGCGTGACCGGCGGTGTGGCGGCGGGCTGGACCTTGCCGGTGGAGGTCTTGATGAAGTGCGCCCCGGCCATCATCGCCAGCCAGCTGGCCCGGCGTACGTTGTCGTAGGTCTGGAGCTCTCCGGTCTCCAGGATGACCTTGAGATGAGCGGGTCCGGACGCCTCGCGGACGGCCGCGATCTCCTCGAACACCTGGAGGTGGCGACCGGCCAGGAAGGCGCCGCGGTCGATCACCATGTCGACCTCGTCGGCACCCGCGGCCACGGCGTCTCGGGTGTCGGCGAGCTTCACGTCCATCGCCGCCCGGCCGCTCGGGAAGGCGGTCGCGACGGACGCGACGTGGACGCCACTGGATCCGAGGGCCTGCTTGGCGGTGGCCACCATGTCGGGGTAGAC
>Ga0105246_10002793_pt1 | contig 10567 bp, 10 predicted proteins | sample KBSM64metaG_FD_99694 | JGI IMG/M metagenome (GOLD analysis project Ga0105246, IMG submission 99694) | Miscanthus rhizosphere microbial communities from Kellogg Biological Station, Michigan, USA - KBS M6-4 metaG | ecosystem: Host-associated > Plants > Roots > Rhizosphere > Soil | place...
AGGGCCGGATCGAGGCGACCGGGTTCGGCGCCCTCCAGGTGCGGCGGTTCGCGCGCGAGCCGTGGCACGGCCAGTGGGTCGAGTTCGCGCGCAAGGGCGTGCCACCGGTGCACGGCCGGAGCGACGTCCGGTGACGCCGTCCTCGGTGACACCGATCGACCCGGCCACGCTGCCCCGTGATGACCCCCGGCTCGACCAGCGGTGGCCGACGACGCTCGACGGTGTCTCGATGGATGAGGTCGCCGAGATCGTGCGGTTGCTCGACGCCGCCGGCATCGACTGCCACGTCGAGACCGAGTCGCAGCGCATCAGCGGCTTGGGGTTCCACATCGCCGGCCTCTACGACGTCCTCGTTCGCGAAGAGGACCTCCGCCCGGCGGTCGAGGTATTGAAACCGGCGTTCCCCGAGAAGTTCCCCGGCGAGTTGCTCCCCGACGACAGCCTGTGGCCCGGCGATGCGTTCGGGAAGGATCCACGGGTGCTATGCCGGCTGTCGTGGGCGCAGAGCTGGAACCTGACCGCGGCGTTGGGTCGGGCGGGCATCAAGGCGGTCGTGCTGCCCGACGATGTGCCGCCGCCCGAACCACCCGTCAGCGAGTCCACCGAAGCGTTCCTCGCCGACGAGGCGCAGGAACTGATCCACGAGGTCGAGGACTGGACGGACATCGGCCCGGGAACTCGATCGCCCACGCCTGTCGAGGATCGGTGGTACGTCGTCGTGGTGCTGCAGCCCGATCTCGATCGCGCCGCCGAGCTCGCGGCGAAGGCGTTCGGGTCGGGGTTCGAGCTGGACGGCAGCGCCTACGACGGGTAGCGCCATGCCGGCGTCGAAGACGGCGGGTTCGGTCACCCGCGACGAGGCGTCGGCCATCTTCGCGCGCGAGGGCTGCTCCGAACCGCGTCCGTGGGGCAGTGCTCCGGGCGACCGGTTCGGCCGCCATGAGCATCGGCGGGCCAAGGTCCTGTTCTGCCTCGAAGGGTCGATCGTGTTCCACACCGACGGCGGGGACGTCGCGCTCGATGCCGGCGACCGGCTCGACCTGCCGGCGGGAACCCCGCACGCCGCGACGGTCGGCTCTGCGGGCTGCGCCTGCGTGGAAGCGTGGGCGCCGTGAGGCTCGCCTTCCACGTCGACCAGCTGTGGTTCGCCGCGCCGGGCGGGATCGGGACGTACGTGTCGCATCTGGCCACCGAGCTCCCGGCGGCCTCGCCCGACGACGCCTTCGTCCCGTTCTCCGCGTCGTGGGCTGGTCATCCGACCCCCGAGGACGTTCCGGCGGCGACGCGATCCGTCGGGATGCCGATCCGGGCGCTCTACCCGATGTGGGCGTGGAGCCGCCGGCCGTGCCTTCCGCAGCGCTTCGGCGAGCTCGACGCGATCCACGCGACGAACCCGGCGGCGATCCCACCGGCGAGACCGGGCCAGGCGCTCGTCGTGACGATCCACGACCTCGCGTTCGAGCGGTTCCCCGAGCTGTATCCGCCGCGGTGGCTGCGTCTCTACCGTCGCGGGCTCGAGATCGCCGTGCGCGAGGCGCACGCGGTCCTCACCCCGTCGCGCGACGCGGCCGCGGCCGTCGCGGCGCACGGCGTGGAGCGAGAGCGGATCCACATCACCCCGCTCGCCGCCGATCGTCCGGTGGTGACGCCGGACGCGGAGTCCGCACCGTACGCCGCGCCGTACGTCCTGTTCGTCGGCACGCTCGAACCGCGCAAGAACCTCCCGCGCCTGGTCCGAGCGTTCCGCGCCGCCGTGGGTCAAGCCTCGCTCCCGCATGAGCTGGTGCTCGCCGGTGCGACCGGATGGCAGCAGGATCCGCTCGCGAACGAGCTCGCGGCCGAGGGCGCCGGTCGCGTGCACGTGCCCGGCCGGGTCGCGTCGAACGAGCTCGACGCGCTGTACCGCGGGGCGGACGCGGTGGTCTATCCGTCGCTCTACGAAGGGTTCGGTCTGCCGGTGCTCGAGGCGCTCGCACACGGCAAGCCGACGTTGTCCTCGAGCACCTCGGCGATCCCCGAGGTTGCGGGCGACGCCGCGCTCCTGGTCGACCCCGAGGACGAGGACGCGCTGGCGGCGGGCCTGGTTCGGATCCTCAGCGACGAGGCGCTTCGTGCCGAACTGATGGAGAAGGGTCCGGCACGGGCGGCATCGTTCTCCTGGGCGGCGACCGCCCGCGCTACCCTCGACGCCTACCGCGACGCGATGGAGCGAGCCCACACATGAAGGTGTCCCTGATCGCCACCGTGCTGAACGCGGACGACCACATCGGCGCGTTCCTGTCGTCCGTCGCAGCACAGGACCGTGTCCCCGATGAGGTGATCGTCGTCGACGGCGGCTCGGCCGACGGCACGCTCGAGCGCCTGCGCGACGCGGGCGACGCGATCACGCTGATCGAGGAACCCGGCGCGAACATCGCGCGCGGCCGCAACCTCGCGATCGCCGCCGCATCCCACGACGCGATCGCGGTCGCCGATGCCGACTGCGCCTACGGCCCAGGGTGGCTCGCGGCGCTGGTCGCGCCGCTGGAGGCTGGCGCCGACGTTGCGATGGGCTGGACCGAACCGGTGATCGCCTCGCTGCTCGACGCGTGCGTCGCGTCGCTCGGGTTCCCGCTCGCCGCGGCCGAGGTCGACGAGACGACGTTCATGCCGAGCGCCCGGAGCGTGGCGTTCCGGCGCGAGGCGATCGACGCGATCGGCGGCTATCCGGAGTGGCTCGCGATCGGCGAGGACATGTGGGTCAACCACCGGTGGCGCGAGCGGGGGTTCGCGATGCGGATGGCCCCCGACGCGGTCGCATCATGGCACCCACGCGGCTCGCTTGCCGCGATCTGGAACCAGTACGTCCGATACGCGCGCGGGGACGGCCAAGCCGGCATGTTCCCGGAACGGCACGCCCTTCGCTTCGCGGTCTACGGTGGGTTGCTCGCCGCGCTCGCGTCGCGCCGGACGTGGCCGAAGCTCCTGGCCGTGGGTGGGGCCGTCGCCTACGCGCGCACGCCGATCGCCAGGGCGCACGCCCGCCTGACCGACCCGCGCGATCGCGCGGTGGCGACGGTCGCGGTGCCGGCGCTCCTCGCGTTCACCGACGTCGCGAAGATGTGGGGCTACGCGTTGGGCCTTGCCGACCGGCTCACCGGCCGCGTTCGGCCCCATCAGGACGATCAGTAGGAGTAGAAGCCTTCCCCGGTCTTGCGCCCGAGCTTTCCCTCCGCGACGAGCGACCGGAGCAGCGCCGGCGCCTCGTAGCGGGCCTCGCCGAACGCACGATGCAACACGTCGCCGATCGACACGACCGTATCGAGCCCGATCAGGTCCGAGAGGCGCAGCGGTCCCATCGGGTGTGCGAGCCCGAGGTGGATCGCCGTGTCGATGTCCTCCTTCGTCGCGAACCCGCGCTCGTAGAGCCGGATCGCGTCGAACAGGTACGGGATCAGCAGCCGGTTCACGATGAACCCGGCCTCGTCCGAGGAGCGTACGCAGGTCTTGCCGAGCACCTGGGTGCCGAAGGACTCGGCCAGCGCGAACGTCTCCTCGCTGGTCGCAGCCGACGGCGTCAGCTCGATCAACCCCATCACCGGAACGGGATTGAAGAAATGCATCCCGATCACGCGGTCGCTGCGACCCGAGGCGTCCCCGAGCGAGGCGATCGGGATCGAGGATGTGTTCGAAGCGAGGACGACCTCCTCGCGCACCGTTGCGCCCAGCCGGCCGAAGATCGCGCGCTTCGCGTCCGGATCCTCGGTGGCCGCCTCGATGACGAGGTCAGCCGCGGTCAAGGCTCCGACATCGTCGACGGCGTCGATCCTTCCGAGCGCCGCCGCTCGATCGGTCGGCTCGAGCTTCCCCTTGGAAACGGCAGCGTCGAGGGAGCGGTCGATCCGAGCCCGGCCGGCCGCGATCAGCTCCGCGTTGCCCTCCGCGAAGGTCACCTGGAGCCCCGCGCGTGCGCAGACCTCCACGATCCCGGAGCCCATCAAGCCGCATCCGACGACGCCGATATGCCGAACATCCTGCGCGTTCACACGAACCCCCGCCTCGGAAGGTGCGTACGATAGACGAGATGTCTGCTCGCGGGTCCTCCCGGCCGGCCCTCGTGCTGGGCCTCGCCCTCGGCGGAGTCCTGCTCGGGCACACGGCCGCCTACCGCCTGCTGATCCCGGACGCCCATACCCGCGCGCTCGAGCTCGCGGCTTCGGGGCACGGCTACCTGAGCGGGGCGAACGTCGTCGGACTCGTCGCGGCCGTGGTCGCCCTGGCCGCGCTGTTCCTCGGGGGCGTCCTTCGAACGCACGAGGCCGTGCCCCGGAACCTGGCGATGCGATTGCTCGGCTTCCAGATGGCCGCGTTCCTGGCGATGGAGGTCCTCGAGCGGATCGCCTCCGGCGGCGGCGTGCAGCATCTCCCGGCGGTCCTGGTGATCGGCCTGCCCGTGCAGGCGTTGATCGCGGGCCTCGTCGCGCTCCTCGCCCGGTTCCTCCTCCGCGTCGCGGCGGCGATCGCCGATCTGCTTCTCCGCAGGCCCGCCTGGGCAGAGACGGCCGCCGTCCTCGTCGGGGCATCCGCCGAGCCGCGTCGCCCCGACCGGACGGGCTCGCCTCCCGGCCGCGGTCCCCCGTCGCTCGTGGTCGCTGCCTGACACACCGCCGCGCGCGATGCGCGGCCAGCCACGAACGAACGGAAGGAGCACCTCCATGCGACGTGTCCTCACGATCTCCGCGCTCGTGGGCGCGTTGGTCCTGCTGGTGGCGGGACCCGCGCTCGCGCACGGGGAATACGACCACGGCGACATCGCGATCGCGACCGGGTTCCAGACCGAGCCCGCGTACGTCGGCCAACCCAACGCGGTCGAGCTCGAGATCTCCAAGGCCGGCAAGCCGGTGACGGATGTCGGGCAGGGAGACCTGAAGGTGGGCGTCTCGTTCGGCGGGCAGAGCACCGCCCTCACACTCGAGCCCAACTTCGAGGTCGGAGAATGGGGAACGCCGGGCGACTACATCGCCTCGTTCATCCCGACGCAGCCCGGCAAGTACACCTTCCGCGTCGACGGCACCGTGGCCGGCGAACAGATCAGATACTCGATGACCTCGGGCCCGGCCACGTTCAGTGAGGTCCAGGACCCGGCACCGGCGATGTTCCCGGCGGTCGAGGCCCCGTCGACGACCGACCTGTCGACCAAGATCGATGCGGCGACGACGCAGGCGGACGCCTCGATCTCCTCAGCGAAGGACGCGGCCGACTCGGCCAAGACGGTGGCGATCATCGCCGTCGTGATCGCGTTGGTCGCGGTCGTCCTCGCGGTGATCGGCTGGCGTCGCGGGAGGACGACCGCCGCGTGAACCCTGTCGTGGCCCACGCGTCCGGCGCGGACGAGACGATGAGCCTCGTGATGCTCTTCGCGGGCATCTGGGTGGGCTGGATCGGCTGGTCGCGCTTGCGCGGCACGGGATTCCCCCGCCTGCCGCGTTGGGGCGCGTGGGCCACGATCGGCGTGGCCGCCACGCTCGTCATCACGGCGACCTTCGTTCCCCGGATGATCGTTGGGCCCGGCATCCCGACGGCGGCGGCGGGGGTTCCGCGTCCCTCCTCGCCCGCCGTCCTGACGTTCGCCGCGCCTCGCCCCGGTGCGAAGGAGTCCGGTGATGACATGACCGTGCAGATGAACCTGCAGCACGCGACCCTCACGCCGCTGACGACGACGGCGATCACCCCGGACACGGGCCACATCCACCTGAGCCTCGATGGCACGTTGATCTCGATGAGCGGGGACACGCTGCAGGTGCTCGACCTCCGTACCGTCGCGCCCGGGCAACACACCCTGACCGCCGACTTCGTGGCGGCCGACCACCTGCCTTTCGATCCGCCGGTCACGACATCGGTCACCTTCGAACGGACGTCGGGATGAGACGGGCGGTCCGGATGCTCGTCGTCGCATCGGTCGCGACGCTCGCGTTCGTCGCGATGGCGGGCGTCGCCCACGCGCACGCCAACCTCCTCTCATCGGACCCGGCCGGCGGATCGACCGTCCAGACGGCACCGACCCAGCTCACGCTGAACTACTCCGAAGAGCCCGATCCGCAGCTATCGCATGTCGAGCTGTTGAACAGTTCCGGGGCCACGGTCGACACCGGCGCGCCGACGCAGCAGGGGCAGAAGACGCTCGTCGTTCCGATCACGGGCGACATGCCGGACGGCGTCTACACGGTCAGTTGGAGCGCGGTGTCGGTCGACGACGGACATACGACCACGGATTCGTTCTCGTTCGGGGTCGGCGTCAAGGCGCCGCCGCCCGGGCCGGCGGCTGCCGCGCCGCCGACCGCGTCGGGGCCGACCGTGCTCGGTGTGGCCGGGAAGGCGCTGTTGTACGCAGGCCTGATGCTGGTGGTCGCCGTCGCCGTCGTCGGCGAGGGCGTCTTCGGGGGCGCGCCGAAGGCGCGCCCCCGGATCGCAGCCTGGGCCGGCGTCGCCGCCGTCGTCGGGTCGATCGGCTTGCTGCTCTCCCAGGAGCAAGGCACGCACGCCGCGCTGCGCAGGTTCCTCGGCTCACAGGTCGCGCGCACGCCGATCGCGCTGGTCGTCGTGTGCGTCATCGGGGCGATCCTGGCGTTCGTCGCGACGCGCAGGCCCGAGCGATGGCTGCCCTGGGCGGCGGGGATCGCCGCGGCGATCGCGATGGCCCTTCGCGCCCACGGCGGGCACGCCACCGCGACGTCCACGCCGGTGCTCAGCCAGGTCGAGCAGTGGGTCCACATGATCGCCGGCGCCTGCTGGGCCGGCGGCCTCGTCTTGTTGATCCTGTTGATCCGCGAACGTCGCGACGATCCGCCGGTGGCGCTCGCCAGGCGGTACTCGACCGTCGCGCTCACCGCGATCGCGGTCGTCGTCGCGACGGGTCTGCTCCGGAGCGTTTCCGAGCTCGGCGGCATCGGCCAGCTCGTGCACATCTGGGACTCCTCGTACGGACGCACGCTCGCGATCAAGGTCGCGGCCGTGCTGGTCGTGATCGGGCTCGGCGCGATCAACCGGTACCGGTCGGTCGGGCGACTCGCCACCGACCCATCGCCGTTGCGACGGATCGCGAGCACGGAGGTGGTCGCCGCCGTCGGGATCTTGCTGCTCACGGCGACGTTGACGAGCTTCGCGCCGCCGACGAACGGCGGCGGCAGCGCGCCGCCGCCCCCCAGCAACGTGGTGGCCATCACCGGCAGCGACCTCGGGACGACGACGACCGTCGCGCTCACCGTGACGCCCGCGCAGCCCGGGCCGAACCTCTACCGCGCAAGCGTCACGGCGTTCGGCACCGATACCCCGGTCCAGGCCGACGCGCTGACGCTCCAGCTCAACTCCGTCACGCAGCCGACCTTGCCGGGGACGTCCGTGAAGTTCAGGCCCGACGGCAGCGGCGGGTGGGTCGCACAGTCGCTCGATCCCTCGACACCCGGAACGTTCGCGATGCAAGCCCAGATCCGCACCGGCGCGAGCGTCACCGAGGTGCCGCTCACCCTGGTCACGCGGTCGGCCGGGACCATCACGACGGGCCTCGCCCCCGACAACGAAACCGTCGCGAACGCCTCGTTCCCCGACGGCGTCCGCCTGCAAGGAACCTCCGCCCCGAGCACGCCGACCCAGATCCACCTGACGGCGTTCGCCGCGAACCAGACCGAGCTCCCGCTGTCCGATCTCGAGCTCGCCGCGAGCCCCGCGACCGGAGCGCCGATCCATCTCAAGGTGCAGCGGTTCTCGCCGGGCCACTTCGCGGCGAGCCCGACGCTCGAGCCGGGCACCTGGACGATCGACGCGGTCGCGACGACCAAGGACGAACAGGCGTATCAGGTGTCGTGGCAGGCGACGGTCACGCCGTGATCAGTTGCAGACGTCGTTGAGGACGGGGTACGGGTTGACCGCCGAGGTTCCCGGGATCGTCACGTAGCCGTAGAAGCTCGCCGGCCAGTGCGCCGGCACCGACAGCGGGTGCCACTCGAAGTGGTCGTGCGGCGTGCCCTTCGCATCTCCCGTGTCGCCGACATAGCCGATCACGTCGCCGGCCTGCACCGGACCGTTGGACTTCACGGCGTAGTGGTCGAGGTGCGCGTTGTAGACGTAGGAGCCGTCCGGCGCGTACACGTATTCTCCGTTCCCGCCGAGCGAGTTGTACGTGGGCTTGGCGATCCCGTCGAACGGCGCGCGGATCTTCGTCCCATAGTCCGACAGGATGTCGTCGCCTGCGTGCAGATGGAAGTTTCCCGTGTACCGCGGGGCGCCGAAGCCGTCGCCGAACGCCCGCGGCGGGTCGACCGGGCACACCTTGAGGGGGTTGACGAACCCGGGCGGGAGCTGCACGTCGGGTGACGGTGGCGACACGCTGGATTGTGCCTGCTGCTCCAGGTAGTCCTTCCGCTGCTTGCTGATGTCCTTGTACTTCTGAAGGGCCTGCTGCGCGTACGAGACCGCCTGATCACGTTTGGCGCTGATGTACGACAGGCTGCTCAAGATCTGATCACGCAGCGCGGTCTGCTGGTCGACCTGGGTCTGCTGCTTGGCTTCCAGCTCCTCGAGACTCTTCTCTTCGATCTCCAACACGACCTTGAGGTTCGATGCCCGCTGTGCGAGCGCCGCGTCGGAGCGCGTGACCGCGTCGACGAACTCCATCCGGTCCGACAGATCGTCCATCGACGTCGCCCCGAGGAAGATCTCGAGGTCCGACGCCGGACCGGCGATGAACGCCTGCGCTGCCCGCTGCTCGAGCTGCGCCCGGATCCGCTCGTACCTCGCTTGGGCGTCCGCGATCCGTGCCTTCGTCTCGGCGATCTGACCCTGGATCTCCTCGAGCTGCGCCTGCAAGTGATCGAGCCTCTCGACGGCGGCGTTCAGCTGGATCTGGGCCGCTTCGATCTGCGCGCGGTACTGCTGGATCGTCGCCTGGGCCTGTTGATAGGCCTGACGCGCGCTTTCCACCTGGCTCTTCGTGGGCGCGGAAGCGCCGGCCATGGGCACCACGAGGAGCACCGCCGCGATCGCAGCGCAGAGGGCCAGCAGACGCGGGCCGACGGGGAAGGTTCGGTCCGATCGGGTCATCGTGAACGCCTCACCGTACAGACATCGGCGGACACCGACGGTTGATGAGGGGGAGTTAGCGTCGCGTGCCAACTAGGAGGTTGCAACCACCCCGAGGCCGGCCACCAGCTCGGGCTCATGGAGCGCCTGGCGCCATCCATTGCGCTCCAACGTGTCCCGGGCTTCCTCGATGGCCTGCTCGCCGCCCGCGGCCTCCGGACCGAAGAGGGACCCCGTCCACCAGACGGCCGCCGCCCGGCGGTTGGGCTGCTGGCGCTCCCCGGTCTCGGCGGCAAGCAGTGCGAGGGAACGGCTCCGAGCCCCCGGGCGATCACCCTCCGCGAGGTCGGTCACCGCTTCCGCGTACAGCAGGGCGGTCGACCTACCCTGATCGCCCTCGGCGGTCCTCGCGACCGGGTCGGCGAGGACCGACCGCGCGCCGCCCACGTCTCCTTGCATGGCAAGCGTTCGCGCGAGCTCGGAGGCCGTCCAGGTTACGAGGGCACGCTCGTTCAGATCGCGACACAGCACGAACGCCTCGCGGAGGTCGAGCTCCGCCGCGTCGAGCCGGCCGGCGACCCGGTGGGCGGCGCCCCGGTCGCCGAGCACGCTCGCGAGCTCCCATCGCGCACCGAGCTCGCGCATGATCCGCACCGCCGTGTCGGCGTGTTCGATCGCCTCGTCGAGGTCGAGCATCCGGCACGAGGACGCGCTCACGAGCTGATGCGCGATCGCCGCCGAGAACTGCTGCCCGGAGGCCTCGGCGGTCGCGAGCGCATCTTTGGCGATCGTCAACACGTCGGCCTCGCTCCCCCGTGGTGACGTCACGCCCGCCAGGCCGACGAGGGCGCGCACCTCGGCCCACGCATCCGGCACGTCGCCCGACCGCGACACATCGAGCGCCTCCTGGAACAGCTGTTCGGCGTCGTCGAGCCGGTCCCGCCAGTAGGGCACCCATCCCGCCATCAACAACGTGCGGGCGAGCACCCGAGGATCGCCGAGGCGGCGCGCCGCCTCGAGCGACCGCTCGAACAACCCGGCGGCGAGCGCATCGTCACCGCGGACCGTCAGCGTGATGTCGGCGAGGAACCGTGCGGCGTGTGCCGTCACGCGATCGTCGCCCTCGGCGAGCGCCATCGCCTTGCGGAACCTCGCTTCCGCATCATCGAAGTCACCGAGCCAGTACCTGGCCTCGCCGAGCATGCTCACGATCCACGACTCGCGGACGCCCCACCCGCTCTCGGGCCCCGCGAGCGAGAGCGCGCGTCGGTAGAGGTCGACCGCGGCGCGCGACTCGATCCGGCGGCGCGCGGCGTCGCCGGCCCTCGTGAGCGCATCGACCGCACGATCGGGGATCGAGCGGTCGTCCGGGCTGAGGTCGAGCGACGCACGCGCCGCGAGCTCGAGGTGGAACGCGATCGTCCGGGGGTAGCGCTCCATGAGCGCCGGCTCCGAGAGGCGGTCGGCAACGCGAAGGTGCAACCGGCGGCGTTCCCGCTTGGCGAGCGAGTCA